>Ga0208079_1000541_pt1 | contig 20525 bp, 16 predicted proteins | sample NGESurdeep092012_5_FD_184474 | JGI IMG/M metagenome (GOLD analysis project Ga0208079, IMG submission 184474) | Arctic peat soil microbial communities from Barrow, Alaska - NGEE Surface sample 210-2 deep-092012 (SPAdes) | ecosystem: Environmental > Terrestrial > Soil > Wetlands > Peat ... | reverse complement strand
TCGTCAGGATCGCCACCGTCTCCGCCGCCATCGTGCGTAAATCGTTACCTGCGATCAGCGGCGCCGCGGCCATCGCCCACAGGGAGAAGTGCGTACAGTATTCGACATTCGTCATGCCGCCGTTGCCGACCTCCAGCATATTCGGATCGTTCCAGTGACCGACGTCACTGTGAGATCGGTCGCCAGTAGAAGAAAGAGTAACGGTATCATCTGACAAGCCCTACCACAGGCGCCGGTCGGCGGAGCGCGCCGTTGGGTAAAGATTTGTTCAGGTCCGGAACAATTCGCCAATCCGGGAAAAACACCCGGGCCGACTTATGGCGGAATCTTAAGTTTTGTGAAGATTTCCTACGCCTTCGGCGCCGCGAAGGGGACTTGCGGTACCTTCATCGATTAGGAGACCTACCTATCATGCCTGTGCTCCGCCGTTATCTCATGTTTACGATCCCGGCCCTGCTATTCGCCGGCGAATTCTGGCAGGACAAGAAGCCATCCGACTGGAGCGAGAAGGACGTCAAACGACTGCTTACTAAGTCTCCGTGGGCAAAAGAAGGTACGGTCGCCTTCAACATGGAGCGTATGGGCGGTATGCCGGGCGGTGGTGGACCGCCGATGGGCGGCGGGATGGGTCAGGGTGGCGGGATGGGCCCCGGCGGCCCCGGGGGTATGGAGATGCCTAAGCCTGTGATCCGCTGGGAAAGTGCCGCACCGCTCCGCGACGCGGCCGCCAAATCCGCCGGTGACGCCGCTGCGCAGTCTCTCGGCGAATGGTCGGCCAGCTTCTATGTAGTCACGCTATCCGGATTCGGGGCGCAGGGAGGTCGTGGTGGCCGGGGGATGGGGCAACCCGATCCCGCCCAACTTTCGCAGATGCAGGACGGAATGAAGGCGGCCACAAACCTCACCATTAAGGGCAAGCCCGCAATCGCAGTCGCGCGTGTTGAGACCGTGCAGACGGAGCAGGGGCAGGTCACAGCCTTCCTGTTCCTCCGCACTGCCACAATTGAGGCAGACGACAAAGAGGTTACCTTCGAGACCGCCATGGGGCCTCTCGGAATCAAGTGCAAGTTCGTCCTGAAAGAAATGATCTACCAGGGCAAACTCGCGCTCTGACACCTGTGCTCACATTACAGTAACTGGGCTCAAGACCGCCAGATGCGGGGTCGATGAGACATGCGTCGGCGCAGATCCCGTTTGAAACAAATCTTCACAATCCGGCTGGCTCTTCCCGCCGATACATGTAATAGCGGCGGGCGCCGGCTGGCGCCAACCGCAAAGGAGCATAGCAATGACGATCAATCCGATCCACACTAACGCAAGTTCACTCGACCTCACGCAATCGCTGGGATCGAGAAACGTTCAGTCGCAGAACAGCGGTCTTTCCTCCACCCAGACGTCCGATGAAATCTCAATCCAGAACCCGGACATGGCCAAAGCCTTTCAGTTCATGGAGCAGATGCAGCAACTCCAGACGTCGGACCCGGACAAATTCAAGAGCGTCATGTCGGAGCTATCCGGCAAGTTGAAGACGGCCGCCGGGAACAGCACCGACAGCACGGAGAAACAGTTCCTCACCGCGCTGTCCGACAGTTTCGCGGAATCGGCCAAGAGCGGCAAACTGGAGATGCCCAAGCCGCCCGAGGACGCAGGGCAGGAGGGAATGTACGGACCTGCGCCCAAAGACCAGACGAGCGGCAGCGGTGTGTCCAGTCTGCTCCAGTCGGGTTCCGATCTGCAGAGCCTGCTGGCAAAACTGATGGACCAGATTACCCAGGACACCAAGTCGTCGAATCGGTCTTCCACCGACGCAACGTCGCTGAAGTAACCATTCACTCACGCCAACGGCGCCATTGTCCCCACCGGCATGTCAAGCCCGGGAAGGGTACAATCATCGCGGTTCGGTTACTTATCAGGCGGCATCACGCCGAGCCGCCACGGTTAGCACGGGAGCGGCCCTGTAACTAGTAAACGGCGCCTTCCGCTCAACGAACCTTAAGTTTTGTTAAAGCAGTTGTCCGGCGGCGTCTCTGCCGCCAGCCTTGCGCTAAGAATGGATAGAGACTTTGAGCTTCCCCACTTCCTTCTCGCAGGCCGGCTCGCCCCAGATCTCCAAATCTATCCTCCTGGTAGACGACGACAAGCAACTGTGCTCGTTGATGACCAAATATTTCGTTCCGTACGGTTTTCGCATGCAACTGGCGCACGACGGGCGCACCGGACTGGCGGCCGCGCTGGAGAGCGCATTCGACCTCATCATCCTGGATGTGATGCTTCCCGTAATGGACGGCTTCGATATCCTGAGGCAGATCCGGAAGCGAATTACGACTCCGGTGATCATGCTGACCGCGCGGACCGCACAAAGCGACCGCATCCTGGGACTGAATCTAGGCGCCGACGACTATCTGCTGAAACCGTTCGGCCCGGAGGAACTACTCGCGCGCATTCGGGCAGTCCTGCGCCGCGCGAGCAACGCCGATCTCAACGAGCCGCAAATCATCGAAGTGGGTGGCCTCGAGCTCGACCCTCTTACGCGCGAACTCTGGTGCGCCGGCGAGCCCGTGGAGTTGACGTCCATCGAGTGCGCTATTCTGGAGGTCCTCATGCGGTCGCTCGGCCGGGTCGTGACGCGCGACGAGTTGACTACCGTTTTGTACCAGCGGCCTGCTACACCGTATGAACGTGCCGTAGACGTACATATCTGCCACCTCCGGAAGAAACTCGAAGGCAACGGTAAGATCGCGATTCGCAACGTGCGCGGGGTGGGTTACTGCTTCGCTGAGCTCAGCAGGCGGGAGGGATGAGATCCGTCTACGTCAAGATCCTGCTCTGGTGCCTCGGCACTCTGATCCTATCGCTTGCCGGTTTCGTGCTGGTATCGCGCTTCGTTCTGTTGGATACCGCCGGCAAGGGTGGTCCGATCGAGCAGTTGAGTGCGCTCCAGCTGGCGGACGCCCGCGATGCCTACGAGTCTGGCGGAGCGGAAGCGTTGGCGCGCAGGCTGGCGCGATTGCGCGGATTCGTTTCCGGGGAGTACTACCTGACAGACGCGCACGGCCGGGATCTCGCAAGCGGCGAGGACCGGTCTGAACTCATTGCCACGGTGGGCGGGCGGTGGGATGAGCCGCATCGCTACGACGGCCATTTCGTGATTGCAGCCACCACTCCCGACCAGCGCTATTGCCTGATCATGCTGACTGACCCGCCGTTCGGTGTCTGGCGGTTCATACCTTACTGCCTGCTAATTATTGTGGCGGTTGCTCTTCTGTGCTGGGCGCTTGCCGTCAGCATTGCATCGCCGCTCGGCCACCTGACCCGCGCGGTGGACCGGTTCGGCGCCGGAGATCTTTCCGTGCGCACGGAGTCCGCGCGCAAGGACGAGATCGGCGAATTGGCGCGGGCGTTCGACCGGATGGCAGGCCGCATCACGACGCTGGTTACGGCCGAGCGGCGCCTGTTGCAGGACGTCTCCCACGAACTGCGTTCCCCGCTCGCGCGCCTGCGCTTCGCCGTGCAGCTCTCGAGACGCGCAGAGGATCGCGACGATTCGGCGGCACAGGTCGACAAAGAGATCGGCCGCCTCAGCGAGTTGGTGGGCGCTCTGATGCAGGTAACCCGCGCCGAGGGCGACGATTCCAGCCATCGTTCCGAGCCGGTTGAACTGGCTCCCCTTGTAGAAGCGGTCCTGGAGGATTGCGCTTACGAGGCCCGCGAGCGTGGCTGCCGGTTGGTGCCCAGCCTGGAGGTTTCGCCCGTCGTTTGCGGAGACCTCGAACTATTGCGCCGCGCCATTGAAAACGTCGTCGAGAACGCGATCCGATACGCACCGCCTGGCAGCGCCGTGGAGTTGGACCTGGCGGTCCATGGGCAATCCGCGACCATATCTATCCGCGATTACGGGCCGGGCGTGCCGGAGGAAGATCTCACCCAGATCTTCACGCCTTTCTTCCGCGTCGACCCCGCGCGCGACCGCGCTACCGGCGGCGTCGGACTGGGACTGGCGATTGCAATGCGGGCGGTCACGCTCCATCATGGCGACCTGCGCGCGGAGAACGCGCACCCCGGCCTGCGGGTGATTCTTGACCTTCCCCGTCTGGCCGAATCGCCGAAGTCTTAAGTCGCTCGAACTGTTCCCAACGCGGTGGTCACACTACTTCACAATACTCTTGAGACTGTCTTCGCTTTCCAATGCGTCTACGTTTCCAGCGTGGACAAATGAAGAGACTACTCGTCGGCGTATTACTGGCGCTGCCCAGCTTTGCGGGAGATCCGTGGGAAACTCCCCGCTCACAATGGACTCAGCAGGACGCCACACGAATTTTGAACGCCTCTCCGTGGGCCAAGCCAGATGGCCGGACCAAGGCCATCGTCCGGTGGGACAGCGCGCGCCCTGTGCAACTAGCCATCGAGAAGTTGAATGGCAAGCCGGCAATCGGGGATCACGCATCCTCCTACGTGATCGCGGTCGTGGGACTTACGGTCCCGGAGCGCTCACAGAAGCCAGAGGCATACTTGACAGCCACGGGTCGGAATCGAATCCCGTCTGTTGAGACCAGGATGCTGGATGACGCTATTTACTTCTTCTTCCCTCGTACAGAACTACTCCAGCCCATTGTCTTTCGCCTTCCACTTGGCGTCAAACTCGGGAACGACATCGAATTCGCCGTGCGCATTGGTGCGATGGATGTGAAAACGAAGTTTTCCTTGAGAAGCATGACCTACCTCGGCAAACTGGAGATGTAACCAGTCAGCTTGTCATTGCTTCACCGTGATGTATCCTCCCGAGGGAGATGCGATTCCATTAACTGTCATTTGGACCGGCTGGTCGCCGCTCGTAATCGAGAGAGGCAAGTGAACGTTGACCTGATACAAACCGGCAGCGGAAGGCGTCACCCCGGCGTATAACACATCGGTCTTCGCCAGCGTGGTGGAGCCGATGGTGACCTGTATGTCGCCCGCAATAGAACTCGCGGCGCCCGGGAGTTGGCCTGCCGCGAAACTCGGATTGGTGAGGCCAAGACCGGTGGCGTATAGAGTGATTACATCACCCGGCTTGGCGGGCGCAAAGGCGCCGCCGGTCAATAACCCCGGACTTCCGACGAAAACGCCGGTGCTGGCATTGACAGCGGCTATCGGGTTCTGACCGGAAGTCGCCTGCGCGAAATAGAAGAACTCTGGAGACGCGTTCCGCGCGGTCACAGCTTGGGGATCGCTTCGTTTCTCGTTCGCAGATCCGCAGCCGGTCACGACTTGTACGGAAACCGTTCCTGGTGTGAGCCCTTGAGGAGCTTGAAAATTGACCTGGCCGGGTGTTACCGCCAGGATCGGGGCCATGACGGAGCCTACCAGCACGCATACGCCATTCAGTTCCGTGGAGATGCTGCCACTGACAAGGTTCCCGGCTCCGGCGACGCTCGATGTCCCATCAGGTGCGAAACCGCTGCCAAATGCAATCGCAAGCCCATTGGGTGACAGAGCGTTCACCAGCGGCGTGCTCAGCCCGGCGCCTACGATCCCACCAGTCGCGACGACCGGGTTCAGGACGGCGGCGGGTGCGAAGTTCGCTTTGACATTCTTAGGTCCGTTCATCAGCACGGTGCACGAACCACTGCCGGCGCAATCGCCTTCCCAGCCCGAGAAGACATATCCGGATTGAGGTGTCGCGGCGAATGTCACGCTTGCACCGGCGTTTTGCCATGTCGCCGCGGAATTGACCTTGCCACCGGGATCCGAAGTCACTGTCAGCGAGTACTGGAGTTGGAAGGCGAGCGTGACCGACGCCCGTGCCGGCCCGCATGGGACGTCGAACTCCTGGGCCGCGGAAAGCAGATACTGCACCCCGGCGCCGCCGGATTGAGGGCTCGGTGCATCGACCCGGTGGTGAGTTCCCGGGAGCAGTGACGCCGCGACCGGGCTGCTCGCCACTCGGCCATCGAGCGACACCACGAGGCCCGGCGCATTTGCCGTGATGATGTAGTCGATCGCCGGCCATAACTGCCGGATTCTCAAGTTCGACGAGTCGGCGATGTATACGCTGCAACCAGAGGGGGCCGGAACAATCGCCGAGGTGCCATTCAGCGAATAGGCAGTAGCGGGGCTCCCATCGCCGTTGTATCCGTTTGAGCCGTTGCCGGCCACAGTCGAGATAACTCCATCCGTGCCAACGCGCCGAATTATGTAGTTGCTGGCGTCGGAAATGTAGAGATTTCCAGCCTGGTCGACCTGGACAGCGTTCGGTCCCCTCAGACTGGCTGACGTCGCCGGCCCGCCATCGCCGTTGGAGCCGCCGCCCGGGCCACCGGAGCCCGCCACGGTAGCGATTGTCCCATCCGGAGATAAGCGCCGGATCCGCTGATTGTTGGAATCGGCGATCAGCAGGCCTCCCGCCGAGTCGAACGCGAGGCCCTGAGGGCCGTTCAACTTCTGGTTGAGCGCGATACCCTGTTCCGAGTCCGGCGGGCCCGCGGTTCCGGTGCCGGCGACAGTCGATATGACCCCGCTCGTATTCACTTTGCGCACGACGTTGCCCGATTGCTCGCTGATGTAGAGATTCCCGGAAGTACCCACGGCAACTCCCGCGGGAGCGTTCAGTGTCGCGGCGGTCGCCGCTAACCCGTCTCCCGTGGTGCTCGCCGTTCCAGTGCCGGCAACCGTATTGATGTTCCCGTCTGTGCCTATTTTCGCGACTCGATGATTGCCTGAATCGGCAATGTAGAGGTTTCCCGACGGATCGAACGCCAGACCGCGCGGGGTTTTCAGGCTTGCGTTGAGTGCCGAGCTTCCGTCACCGGCGTAGTCCGCTACCCCGTTACCGGCGACTAGCGAAATCTCCTGGGTGTTTAGATCCAACCGCCGGACACGATTATTGCTGGTATCCGAAAAGTACAGGTAACCTCCTTTCACTGCCAACCCCCGGGGATTGAACGAGGCGAGGCCGTTGCCGGCCACGGTGTCGATGATGCCGTCGGTCGCGGTGACGATTCTTACGCGATTATTGTCGCCGTCGGCGATGAACAGATTGTTATGGCGATCTGTCGCGATCCCCTGAACTTTGATGTTGGCAAAACGTGCCAGCCCTCCGTCGCCCGAACCTCCGTAGATGCCCGTCCCGGCGAATGGGGCGATCTTTCCGTTGGAGGTGATCTGGCGTATACGGTTGGGTTCGACGAAATACAGGGTGCCGGCCTGATCGATAGCCATACTGGTTGGCGTCGTCAAGCGGGCGTTGATCGCGATGGTCGGATCTCCCCCGCCGCCGAACGGCGAACCTGTCGTCTTCGATGTGTCCACACCGGCATAATTAGAGATCGTTCCGTCGGGCGTAACCTCGCGGATCCAATTGTTTCCGGTGTCGGCAATATAGATTGTTCCACCGTTATTTACCACCACAGCTTGCGGATTGTTGAGCTGTGCCTGGGTCGCCGGCCCCGCGTTTCCGCTGTAGCCCCCGCTTCTGGGAGTTCCGGCGATGGTCCGAATCGCTCCGTCCGGCGTCACCATCCGGACTACCGCGTTCCCCGAGTCGGCGATCAACAGATCGCCTGTGTTATCGAAGGCGATGCCAACCGGAGTGTACAGGCTGGCAACGATGGCGGGGCCGCCGTCGCCGCTGAAGGCGTTCTTGCCGTTGCCGGCGACGGTTGTGATTACCCCATCGAGCCCAACCCGTCGAATCCGGCTTGCCGACGAGTCGCTGATGTAGAGGGCGCCCGCCTGATCCACGGCGAGGCCCACCGGCGTCGAGAGCATCGCTGAAGTAGCCTGGCCGCCATCCCCCGAAGTGCCCGAGACGCCGGTGCCGGCCACCGTCCAAACCTTCCCGGCAGCGTCGATCCGAACCACCTGGTGGGCGCCTTTCAGCGCTACGTACACGGTTCCATTCGCGTCCGATACCACCGAAGACGGCATGTTCAGCGAGGCCGTGAGCGCTGGCAGGCCGTTCGGCGAGCCGCCCAGCAATGTACCCAGAATAGATTGAGTGTGCCCGTGTCCAGGAGCAAATGAAGCGGCCAGAATAACTGCCCAGAGTCTGAATCGCATGTTTCCTGTCATCCTTAGTAAGACCATCCCAGCGAGACTTCGACCTGGTTCCGCGCGGACCGGTAAGAGATCCCTTGGAATGCGATTCCCTGCCAATGCACAAATCGGACCTCCGGCGTGAATTTCATGCGCAAGGAATTGACGATACGATAGCCCACTCCCCCAAAGGCGCCCATCTGATTCGTCCGGTTCGCCTGCGCCGGGATCTCGTTATAGTCCGTGCTGCCGTCGGCGTAGGAGAACTCGGTGCCGGTCCGAATCCTGCCCACATGGCGCCATTCAACCCCGCCCAGAGCATATATCTTACTCAGCGGCCCCGTTCGCTGGAAGCCGCAATAGCGGGCCACGAGCGGCACTTCCCAGTAGCTTGCCCGCGTGGTTTCTGTCACGGTGGTCGTCTTGCGATCGTCGTTGTTGGAATTGGGATCCTTCACGCCGCTGACGATTTCGGTATTCTGTTGGTATTGCGCTTGATGGTAGTGAAGCTCCAGCCCCAGCGACAGATGTTTTGTCAGGCGATATTCCACCATAGGCGCGAGGCTCGCTTTAGGTGAAGGCGTGGATCCGCTGTAGGTCGTGTCCGCCACGGGCTTGGCTGTCACAGTCTCCGAGCTGCTCGTGGTAAACAGGCGATTTGCATAGCCTTCGATCCGAAACCCAAGTGAAGGGCGCCGGATCGCGGGACTCGGGTCATCCGCACTGAATAGCAGGGGCGCGGGAAGAAGACACGCACAAATAACGGTTTTCAAGAAGGCTTTGGGATTCATTAGTGAGTACCTTGCTGCGCGCTAAAATTGCGCACGTATGGAAAGCTCCATCGACCTTGGCCCGCCGGACCGGTACAACTGATTCACACCACCCCCGAACGACTGGTTCATCATCTGCGTCACTACGCCGAAGTTCGGGCTGGACATGTTGCCCCCTTCGAGCTGAGATGGGTTGGCAAAGTTCGGATGGTTGAGTATGTTGTATCCCTGCGCGGCAATGTCGAGCCGAAACCTTCCGGTGATTGGAATCGTCCGGCGCAGCGAGAGATCCAGTTGCCCGAATGAGAATCCGCGCAAGGCGTTCCGCCCGAGATTTCCTTGCGCGTAGCCGGTGGGCAGGGAGAAAGCCGCCTTGTTCACCCGGCGGCCCCCGGGCACTTTGGAATCGGCGATCCAGATCGCCTGGCCGGAAACGACGTTGGGCCGCACCTGCGCAAACAGACCCTGGTTCGAGCTGCTGGTGCTGCTGGTGCTGCAGCTGGAACTGGAGCTTGACGTGCTGCTGGTGCATTGACTGACGCCCTGGATATCGAACGGGAGGCCACTGCGCGCGGCCGCGACAAAGTCCAGGTTCCAATGCTGGAACAGATAGAAGAGAGGCCCTTTGACGGACGGCAGCTGTATCGAACCTGAAAGATTCATGCTATGACGGACGTCGTAATCCGACGGACCTCGTTCACCGCCTCCGAACAAGCTCGCGAAGCCGCCGCCGAATCCCGCATCGTTGGATGAGCTGTCCATCGAGTGAGCCCAGCCATAACTCAATTGCGTTTGGAAACGGCTGCTAAAGCGCTTTCGAAACTGGACCTGCATGCCGTTGTAGCTGGATGACGCTCCATTGCTCACCTCCCGAAGAATCGTGTAGGCGCTGGAAAACGATGGCTGCGTCGCCGTTCGCATCAGATTGCGGCCCCTGGTGGCCGAGGCGCTCACAATCAGCGTCTGCCCCGGGTCAAAGTTCTTCTCCCAGGTGCCGTTTATCTGGTATACGACGGGCGATTTCAAGCCCGCACCGCCAGTTGTAATCTGCCCGTAAGGGCGAGTGGGCGGCAACTCCGGCGCGACCATATCGGATGTCGAGAACGGGAAATTCACCTGGGAGCTCGTGCGCTGGTTCGAGTAGGGAGCACCCATGAACGCCGAATCGACAACCCCGTACCCCAGGTCGTAAAACACTCCCAAGCCCGCGCGGAGCATCATCTCCCGCCCCGGCGTATCGTCCGAGAGATAGGCAACTCCGAATCGGGGCGCTACATCGAACCAGCGGGTGGGATAGATCGGTTCATTCTGCGTAACGCCGGCGATGTTGGAGTCGGACAACGCGAAAGGCTTTGGTCCCTTGCGTGTCGTTGGAGCCGGATTCAGGTCCCATCGCAGGCCGTAGGTGACGGTAGTCCGCTCCGTGGCCCTCCAGGTATCCTGGCCGTAGGCCGACAGATTGGTGTAGGTCGGGTAGACGGTGCCGACATTCGATGAGACCTGCCCATTCAACGCGACACCCGTCAATAACGACTGGTCGTAACCGGTAACTCCATTAAAGGAAACGCCCAGGCTGTACGGGGTCCGCTGGGAGGTTCTCAACTGTTCGCGGTAGTCCACGCCCGCTTTCAGGTGGTGCTTTTCACGAATCGTAGTCGTGAAGCTATCCACTACATTCACCTGCTGCTGGCGGTTGGCGGAGTGGCCTCCATAGGAGTAACCTGCTACTCCCAGGACATTCAGACTGAACGAACCGTTGGCGCTGGTGACGCCGTTGGGGAATACCAGTGAATCCGTGAGTGGTACGGCCCCTCCGTAGTTGTCCATCGTGGAGTATCCGCTGGCCTTGGAATCCGAGTAGTTAACCCGCAAATCGTTGACGGAACTATCGCCGAATACATGGGTCATTCCGGTGGTGGCGAGTTGTGAGCGGGAAGACTCGTTCTGGATGACATTGGGAGTAGACATCTGGGATCCCCGGCGCACGGAACTGGACGGCGTCAGGCTGTACCGGGCGAATAAGGTGGTGCTCGAATTCAGCGTCTGATCGATCCGGATGCTCCCGGAACTGCTGCTGGAGGGGTTGGAGAGCACGGCGCGGTATTCGGCCGTACTACTGCCCAGCTCGGAGCCATTGGGGTAAGGGAATGCGCTCAGGTACGGCCGCAGTGCGGCCGGCGCCGACTTTCGGGCTGCCAGGTCCGGCACATCCGCGACCACTGTCTGTGGTGACTGAAGTTTCAGTCTTTCGAAGGAGACGAAAAAGAATGTCTTACTCTTAACGATGGGTCCGCCAAACACGCCGCCTGGGCGGTCCTGGCGTTCCCTTCCTTTTGGGTACCCGCCGGAGTTGGCAAACCAGTCGTTCGCGTCGAAAGCGTCACTCCGCTTGTAGTAATACAGCAAGCCGTGAAAGTTGTTGCCGCCACCTCGGCTTGTCATTACCACCTGTGCTCCCGGCGAGCGGCCAAATTCCGGCGCCACGGACGAGGTTTGGACTTTCATCTCTTGCAGGGCGTCGATCGAGATCATCTCGGTTGACGAACCGGCGCCGGGAGCCGGCCCGCCGCCTCCTCCTGGTCCGCCCGGACCACCACCCGGGCCGCCGCCGGTCGATGTGTTCACACTGACGCCGTCCATCGTGTAATAGTTCGTGTTGGAGCGCAGTCCGTTGGCGTTAAAACCACCGTCTCCCTTTCCGCCCGCCGCGGTGGTAATGCCAGGCGCCATGGAGATCAGCGATTCCGCGTTACGCCCGTTGGCCGGAAGGTTCTGCAGATACTGCTGGTCCAGCGAGATGCCTTGAGCGACGTCGTTCGATACCGCTTGGGCGGCCGACGTCACTACCACCGTAGTTCCAGGCGCTGCCATGAGTTTGAGCGCCGCCTGAAGAGTTTGCCGGTCGCGGACCTGTAGCATCAAACGCGCCACATGGAATTTTTCAAAACCCGCGCCTTCCACATCGAGTGAGTACTCGCCCGGCGGAAGCAGGTTAAACGCGACAAAGCCGTTCTCGTTCGTCTCCCCCTTGCTGACCGTGCCCTTCTGCAGATCTGTGAGTGTCACTTTGGCGCCCGGCACAACCGCGACGCTCGGATCGACCACCGTAACGGTCAGAGTCGCTGCTTCTTGTGCGAAGGCGGCGGCCACACAGCCGAAGAACAAAGCCATAGCCGCAATCTGTCTGAATACCACCTAGGATTACCCCCTAATTGCAGGTTCAACCACCCGAGGCAACTACGGGGGTTGAAGAACCGATACGTGAATTCACTTTTCTCCGGAAGTCAAATTGACGGCGCGCCTCCGTGTCCGGAGTACGGCGCGTCACAATTCTCCACAATTCTCCGGACTGCGGAGATCCACCGCAAATCAGAGTTCCAGTTTGCCGCGGTATACCATCTTTCTGAGCGGAAATGAGACCCGGAGCAGGAGAAAGCCCATTTGACTGACGAAGGTGACTACTCCGTCCGAAGACTCAAGAGGTTGGCTGCCCTGGGGAAAAGAGATCATGACTCGGGGCTCAAAATCGGATTCTGCCCATTCGGCGCGATCGGCCGGAACGGGGGTCTTGCCTCCGCACTGCAGTGAGCTGGACTGTAACATCTGCTTGGCGAGTGCCAGTCGGTCCTTTGCCTGTTCGCCTCCGGCCATCGCAGCCATGAATGCGATTGGCATCCGGCTGACGCTCAACACATAGTGTGCTGCGGCGTATTCTGGAACTAAAGTGCTTTTCCGTGCCAGACGGACTGGAAGCCCCGACTCCCAACGTACCAAGACCGTGAACTCGGTTAAGGTCCGCTTGTCGCGAACTCCCTCGGCGGCAGCCACTCGCTTTCCGCTCTTTTCAACGGAGCGAAGCCAGGCGGGGCTCAATTCCGGGTTTACGCCCTTGACCCAGGAAGATCGGTTAAGGATGGCCAGGATGTCCGCCGGAACCCATTGTGCGGGGTCTGTTCCCATCCACGCATCGGCGGCGTGGCCCGTGGTGGGAAAGAGAGTCAATACGCCTGTGCAGGCGCACAGAAAACGTCTTCGGCTATCGAGCATTACATGATGGACGGATGCGGCGGAGCACGTGGTTCACGTTGTCACAAAACTTCACAATTCCGTTTCCGCACCACGTTTCCACAACACGTTGGAAGTAGTGACGCGCTTTCAAGCCGGTCGCTGAGGCGGTCCGCCGCCGCTCCAGGGGCGCCGGGACAGCCTCATGGTTACCCGCAGCCCAGGCTCGCAGTTGTCCGCACGGATGGTCCCACGATGCACTGCAATCGCTCGTTGGGCGATCGCAAGTCCCAAGCCCACCCCGCCGGTTGTCCGGCCCCGCCCGGCATCCACCCGGTAGAAAGGCCGGAAGAGCTCGGCTAGAGCGGCATCTGGGACTCCCGGTCCCCAATCGCGAACGGCAATGGTCGCGAAGTCGTCATCGCCTTGGCTGGAAATGTCGATACGGGTGCCTTCCGGAGTGTGTTGCATGGCGTTGCGGAGCACATTCTCAATCGCGCGCCTTAGCAGGTCGACATCGCCTATCACGGTGCCGGCGTGAGTTATTGAAAGTTGAATCTCGCAACCCCGGTCAAGGGCTTCGATCGCGCAGTGATCGGCGATCTCAGTCAATAGCATTTCGAGATCCAGCGGTTCCAATTGCAGCGCTGTGGGGTCGACTTCCGCGCGTGCGACCTCAAGCAACTCGTCAACCAGGTCCTTCACACGCCTGGCCTCCATTTCGACCCGCTCCAACGCGCCAGAGCCGCCCCGCCTCGCTGCCGGGATCGCCAGCAGCAATCGTGTCAACGGGGCGCGCAGCTCGTGAGCCATATCTCCGCAGAGGCGCTGGTGAGACGCGACTAGCAATTCGATCCGTCCCGCCATCTGGTTGAACGCCCGAGCCAGCCTCCCGATGGAATCCCCAGACTCGGCATTCGTTCGCACGGCCAGTTCGCCCGAACCAAAATGGTTCACGACCGCTTCGATCCTTCGCATCCGCCATGTCACGTAAGCGCCGACCGTGCAACACAGGGCCGAGACGAATGGCAGAACCCAGAATATCGGGCCGAGAGGAATTACCGGAGGGCGCGCCGGGGGCTCAGCCACGCACGAGTAAGCCCCACTCTTCACGATCACTTCGGGTTGGCCTGTACGAGCGGAAAGCGCGTCAGGTTGCCCGCCCGAGGTCCGTGCAGGCAGGTATTGTCCGGTTGCCAAATCGACTCCGGTGGAATCCACAAGATGCACCCGCATACCGGGCCCGATTTCTGCCCCTCTCAACACAAGGCGCAGCGACTCCGCTCCTCCATTCTCATAAGCTCCGCGGGCCGAGGAGCAAATCTCGCTGATGTGGCCCCGAATCAGACCAAACATCAGTACAGCATTGACTGCAACCAGACCGATGCCGGTGCACAAAAACAAAGCCAGCAGAACCCAGAGACTGAAGATGCGGCGCAGAGCATTCGTCCGGCGCGCAACCCAGGCCTTCATGTCGGCGCCTGGCCGGCCGGATCGCAGAGCTGGTAACCGGTGCCCCTGACGCTCAAGATCAGGTCCCGGCCCACGCCCATCTTGCGGCGAATTCGGCTGATGTGGGTATCAATCGACCGGTCGAATGCGGAAGCGGGACGATTGTAAAGGTGGAGGCTCAGTTGATCGCGCGAGACAACCTGTCCGCTCGAACGAAGCAACTGTTCCAGAACTTCGCACTCCATGGCAGTGAGATCGAGCTGCCTGCCCCGATAGAAAGCATTCCGAGTGCCCGGCAAGAGCATCACGTCGCCGGCCTGCAGCACCTTTGGCGAGCCGGCGGAGGCAGGCGCCGACCGGCGTAGGATGGCGCGAACGCGAGCCAGCAACTCTTCCGGATAAAACGGCTTCGCCAGATAATCGTCGGCCCCCAAGTCGAAACCCATTACGCGGTCGAATCGTCCGGTCTTGGCCGTCAACATCATGACTGGCACGCGGGATTGCTGGCGAACCTGCCGCAAGACATCGAAGCCGTTCTCTCCGGGCAGCATGACGTCGAGGATCACAAGGTTGTAGAACTCGCTTTGCGTCCGTGAGATGCCGCCTGCGCCATCGGCTTCAAAATCCACTGAGAAGCCCGACTCCTGAAGGTAGTCGCGCAGCATGGAGCAAAGCTCCATGTCGTCGTCCACTACAAGTAGTCTCGTCGCCAATCGCAAAGGAGTTTTATTCAAGCTCCGGGGCTCCTTCCTCCTCTCGCTCACGATGACGGCGCGAAGCGCTTTGGTCCTGCATCGAGCCACACGGCATAGCGGGAAATATGTCGGACGGCGCTCCACGAGGTGGCGTTGCAGATCCCAACCATTCAAAGTGTTAAGATTTGTTACGTCATCGGGCACAGTGCCGGCGTTCGTGCGAAGCCTCGAGGCACCGATCCTGTCGCGCGTGGAAAGCCGATCCCCCGGCGGGCAGGAACGACAGCGACTCATTTCTTTGGGGGATGCAGCTGGGCGACCATGGCTTTTGTGGCCGCATTCCGGTGAAGCTCGGACACAAGGGCGCGTGCTGCCATACAGAGCCGCCGCCCCGGCTCAGATGAAGGAAAGGGATGCCGTTGTCCGGATGGCGGCGACGGGCCTACTTGGTTCGCTTTAGCTTGAGCGGGCCGCCTGGCCCACCACCCGGTCCGCCGTCCATCTTGATGTTCAACGTCATTTCGTCGCCGTTCACCGAGCCCTCGTGAACGACCTTCATCTCGCCGTCGCCGCCGTCGAAGCTAATGGCGAACGAAATCTTGTCGCCTTCCACCTTGCCGTCTTTGATCTGTAAAGGCTGTCCTCCCGGCCCATCCGCAGTGCCGGTCAACTTCGTGCCGTCCTGCTTGAAGGTAAATGTAATCGACATGCCGCCGCCGTCGGGGCCGCTCATCTCACCGCTCCATTTTCCGGTGACGTCGGCGGCGAGAACAAGGCCGGTTGTGAGCGCGAACAGAATGGCGCATCTGATGATTGTCGATCTTTTCATGAGACAAAAGCCTCTCGGTTCACGTTATCACCGCATTTTCGATTGGACTGTTAAGTTATGTAAAAGCCGGCGGCTCTCCTGCCAGCCATAAATTGAGATAGCTGTGCCTGGCGGAGTCGGATCGATCACGCCATTCACGGGTTGACCGTCCACGTTTCTTGCCGATCAACATGCGCCGCAGAATGGGGCGAGCCGTCACCGCCTTTCCGTTTCTTTGGCAACCTTGGGACGTCAAGCCGAACACTGCGCGGACGGCCGCCAGGACCGTCCCGGTGAGTTGCTCGGACCCGCCTTTGAAGTGAAGTGGACCACCCCCGGCGTTGCTGGCATACTGGAAGAGGTCGCCGATAAGGAGCCTTCATGACGATCCATGCGCATTTTGACGGCAAGGCTATCATCCCCGATGAGCCACTCGACATGCCACCGAATCAGGCTTTGATCCTGCAGATCGAACGGGTGGAACCGCGTGAGCCAGCGGAGGAGTCGGCCTTGGCTTGGCTCGCCGCGAATGCCGTCGAGAACGACGCCCTGCCCACGGACCTGGCCGATCAACACGACCACTACCTCTACGACAGCCCCACGAAGGACAGGCCGCGGTAGTGGCAGCCTACTTCGCGGACACTTCCTTCTGGATGGCGCTTTCGCGCAAGCGAGATCAGTATCATCAGCACGCGGTCGCGTGGAACCAGTTTGTGATTCGGACGAGGAGCAGCATCGTCACTACTGAGGCTGTGCTTTGGGAATGGCTTAACGGGTTCTCTGATGCGAGCGCTCGCGGCGTTGCTGCAGAGGGCTACCGCCGAGCCCACGCGGACGCGCGCATCGAAGTTGTGCCATTCGAGTCCGAGTTGATCGATGCCGCCGTGCAACTTTACCGGACGAGGCCCGACAAGGACTGGAGCCTCACCGATTGCCTGTCTTTTGTAGTTATGGAGCGGCGCCATCTGACGGAGGCGCTGACCACGGATGGCCATTTTGAGCAGGCGGGCGTGAGAGTGGTGATGCTCGCGCAACCGCCGCACGGAGTTTGAGCCCGGTTGTGAAAGGCTGCCCGGCAACGACGGGCGATGCGAATTTGCCCACATCTCCACCCGTTAACCGAAGGTCCCGACGTTCTCTACGCCCTGTTAACCGCCTAGCCTGAATTTTCACGCCAAGGCCGGAGCTAACGTTCGTTTGCCCCGCATCCCCAATCGCGGCAGGTCTCACCATTCAACATGTTATCAATATGGTGAATATATCTACACGGAATGCAGAGTCTCTATAGGTGTCACGGAAAATAGCGCTCGCCCGTGTATAGCGCTGGAGTGCCGGTTTCAGCCGATATTCTGAGCTTATGCCCCTATGCAGTGCGATTTGTCTTGACTGAGGAAAACATAAGTGTCAACATTTGTTGTATGGAGAGTTCACCAGATAAGCTAACCTCCGAGTCTCGCTTCTTCCTCGAACCCGCTTCCTCCGCCCAGCGTCAGTACGAGGCCCTCCGTGCCTACTTCGTCGAAGGTCTTTCCTCTACCGACGTCTCCGACCGTTTTGGGTACACCTCAGGTTCGTTTCGCGTGTTGTGTCATCATTTCCGCCGATCCAAGCCCGACTTCTTCCGCGAACTCAAGCACGGCCCTCATACCCAGCCCAAGAAGGACGCCGTCCGCGAGCTGATCCTGGGGATGCGCAAGCAGAACCTCTCCATCTACGACATCGAAAGCGCCCTCAAGACCCAGCAAACTCTCTTGAGTACCACCGCCATCTGGGAGATCTTGCACGAGGAAGGCTTCGCCCGTTTGCCCCGGCGCCACGATGACGAACGTCCCGACACCCTCCATCCCACGGCCGCTGCCATCGCCGATCGCCGCGAGTTCTCCCTGGCCCCGCGGCGGTTCTCGACGCAACTTGGCGGCCTGTTCTTGTTTCTGCCATTGTTGGTGGATTGCGATCTGCCCGGTCTGGTTCGGCAGTCTGGCTATCCCGGCAGCAAGATGATTCCGGCCCCTCAGGCATGGCTCTCCCTGCTGGGACTGAAGCTTTCCAGCACCGAACGCAAAAGCCATGTCATGGACTTGGTCTTCGATGAAGGACTGGCTCTGTTTGCGGGGCTGAACGTGGTGCCCAAGACGACCTACCTGGAAACCTACTCGCATAGCTTTTCACCCAAAATCAACGAGAAGCTCCGCAAACTCTGGATCGGGGTCTTGCGACAGAAGAAATTACTCAAGGGCGAGAGCTTCAATCTGGATTTCCACTCCATTCCGTTCTTCGGGGCCGACGAGTTTGTGGAGCGTCATTACCTTTCCAAACGCAGCCGGAGCCAGAAGTCGATTTTGGTGTTTCTGGCGCAGGATGCCGAGAGCCATGTGTTCTGTTACTCCAAGGCCGATCTGCTCAAACGGGACCAAGCCGATGCAGTCTTGGATTTCGTCCAGTTTTGGAAGACGGCTTATGGCGAGCTGCCGCCCGAGTTGGTCTTCGACTCCAAGCTGACCACCTACGCCAAGCTGAACCGGCTGAACCAGATGGGCATCACTTTTATGACCCTACGGCGACGATCCCCGGCGATTATGCGCGAAGTGGCCAACACGCCACGGTCGGCCTGGCGCACCGTAACTCTGGATGTGCCGCACCGCATGTACCAGACTCCCAGAGTTGTCGACCAGCAGGTGACCTTGCGCGATTATGAGGGTCCGATTCGGCAGATGTTGATCACCGATTTGGGGCATGAGGAGCCCACGGTCCTGCTCACCAACGATCTGCGCACCACGGCGGCGAAACGCATTACCCGCTACGCACAACGCATGCTGATCGAAAACGGGCTGGCCGACGCTGTCCAGTTCTTTCATCTGGATGCGTTGAGCTCTGCGGTCCGTCTGAAGATCGATTTCGACGTCACGCTGACCGAAGTGGCCAGCGGACTGTATCGGATGCTGGGCCGGCGGCTCGCCGGCTATGAATCCGCCCACTCCCGCCAACTGTTCCGCCATTTCCTGAATAATCCGGCCGAAGTCGAAATCACCGGCAAACACGTCGAAGTTACCCTACCCAAGCGCGCCCATAATCCCTTGCTGCTCGCGGCCGGCTTCGGTCAGGGCTCCACGCCGATTCCCTGGTGGGACGGACGCCCCCTCACCCTAAAGTTCCGGTAGATGGCACCCAAAAATGTTAGCTGACAATTTGCCGCGAAAATCCAGGCTAGTACAGGTTGCCGGCCAGGAATCGCGGAACTGTCTCTGTCTCCGCGGCTTCCGGCCAACGGCGTGGTCCAAGTCCGTTTCGGGCGCGGAGATGGCAGCCAGGTGCTACACGTTCCAAAACGGAGATGGCGACTTTAGGCCAGTTTGAGTAGCCCATTTAGAATCAACACTTTTGCCAGTGTCTCTCGACCGTGAAATACCCTTTGTTTCACTTGGGGAGCCGAGCCAAACCGTGGAGACCACCAGGTGGTTAACATCGACCGGCTGGGCGCAATGGACCCAACTCCTCAGGGTGTTGACAAGATGGCGCCTGCTCACCGCAGAACTGCGGCGCGGAAGCTTAGGCCGAGATGTGCGTAGCTTTGTCGCCAGCCATTTGCCTTGCAGGCAATGACTTCTCGCTATCCGTTGGTTAGCAGCCCACCGGATGGTTAACAGCAACCACCTCATTGTGCTTTCGGCCGACATGTGATGTCAATGGTCCCTGACATCACGGCTGGCACCGGCACCGAATCCGATGAGACACCCTTCAGCGGTGGCTCTGTGGGGCTGTCGCAGTCGGAAGGAGCGCAGGAGAGGGTCCTTTCCGTCGATGGGTCTCTTTTCCGGGTGCCTGGCCATCTGGGAGTTGGCCGACCCTCGATCTACACTACGGCGTCAGGGAGGATCTATCAGCAGCGGCCGCACCACGTCCGGCGCACACCTAACCGAAACCGGGCCTGCTGCATGGTCGACTTGGGCTTTCGACAGCGCCGATCTCGTGCGAATCGGCCTGATGAGAAACCCAATTACTTTATTGAAATCTGAACCGTGGGGGCATCTGTGCCCGCCGCCGTGAGCACCACGCCGGCATCGCCCGTTCCAATCAGTTCGCGAGGCAACTGCACGTTGACCTGATCGAGGCCGGCGAACTGCGATTGGGGACCGGCGTAGCTGACCGGGGCGTCGATCCCCTGGATACGGACACTTGCCTGGCCGGGGGGAGCGCCACGAATGCCGGTCCCGAACAGGCTCAGGTAGACCTGGTCGCCGGGTGGGCCGAGGTCGATTGGATCGGAAATGGGTTCAATGGTCTGATTGCCTTGCCTCACGCGGACGACGTAGGCCGCTGCCAGGCCGGCGGCATTGAGCGTGAACAGAGCGGGCGCAACCGCGGCGATGGTGACCGGCATGGAAGCCGAGCCCTCACTCGTGGCGATGGTCACGGTGGCAGATCCGGTGGGAACGGACGAGGGGACGAGGAAATTCACCTGTCCCGCCGAGGCGTACAGGATGGTAGCGGAACTTCCCGCGACCGTCACGGCGGTGTTGGGAGCGAGGCCGCTGCCGAAGGCGGTGGCCAGCGAGTCCGGCGCCAGCGGGCCCACGGCAAAACTGGCGGCGGAGACGACGGTTAAGGGCACCGTCTGGGAGATGTTGAGCAGAACCGCGACGCCGGCGGAGGGGATTCCTCCCGCCAGGTCGATCCGGCCATCGTGGTTGAAATCGGCCGCGATGACCGAAGTCATCAGTGGATACGCGCCGGGGGCGAACGTGACCTCCGGCCGGAAGGTGCCATCGCCGTTGCCGAGAAGCC
>Ga0208079_1000540_pt1 | contig 20550 bp, 21 predicted proteins | sample NGESurdeep092012_5_FD_184474 | JGI IMG/M metagenome (GOLD analysis project Ga0208079, IMG submission 184474) | Arctic peat soil microbial communities from Barrow, Alaska - NGEE Surface sample 210-2 deep-092012 (SPAdes) | ecosystem: Environmental > Terrestrial > Soil > Wetlands > Peat ... | reverse complement strand
CGTTGTGCTGCGCCGCGGTCGCAGACCCGCTCGAGATGCTCGCTGCGCTCACGAAAGACCCGACCAACCCTTTGATAACTGGAGCATGAGATGACGATTCACGATGCGGATGAGCTGCGCAAGGTGGTGCGGGAGCACTACGGGAAAGCCGCCACAGAGGCCGGGTCCGGGTGCTGTGGTGGGTCTGGAGGTTCGTCCTGTGGCGACCAGGGCTCCGCGTCGGACGCCTTCGGTCGCACGCTTTACCAGATCGGCGACCGGGAGGTGCTGCCTGAAGCGGCGCTCACCGCCTCCCTCGGCTGCGGCAACCCGACCGCGCTTGCCGAGCTGCGGCCTGGCGAGGTCGTGCTCGACCTTGGGTCGGGTGGGGGCATCGACGTCTTGCTCTCGGCCCGCAGGGTCGCCCCGACAGGCAAGGCCTACGGCCTCGACATGACCCCTGAGATGCACCAGCTGGCCCAGCGCAACCAGGCCGAGGCCGGTGTCACCAATGCTGAGTTCCTCCTCGGCACGATCGAGAACGTCCCGCTTCCTGACGCGTCGGTTGACGTCATCATCTCCAACTGTGTGGTGAACCTGGCCGCCGACAAGGGCACGGTCTTCCGAGAGGCTTTCCGTGTATTGCGACCCGGCGGCCGCCTTGCCATCTCCGACATCGTGCTGCGTCGACCGCTTCCGCCCGAGCTTGCCGAGCTGACGGGACTGTGGACCGGTTGCATCGCCGGCGCACTGCCCGAAGCGGTATGCCGTGACGAGCTCAGGACCGCGGGCTTCCAGGAGATCGACATCGAGCCCACCAACGTCTTGAGCGGAGCAGATCTCGGTGACATGGCCGACCAGCTCGACCCCGCCCTCATCCCGCCGGACCTCGACCTCGCAGCCACGATCGACGAGCTGGACGGCGTCGTCATGAGTGCGTTCACCCGCGCGCGCAAGCCGTCATAGAACAGGTCGGACGTACTCGGCATGACCTTCGCTATGTCCCGCGATTCATATGACCGCTACATGGGCCGTTACTCCGACGAGCTCGCCTCGGCCTTTGTCGCCTTCGTAGGTGTGAGCCCGGGGATGCGGGCGCTCGATGTGGGGTGTGGGCCCGGCGCGCTGACCGAGGCGCTGGCGAACCGCCTCGGTGCCTCACGGGTCGCCGCGGCGGATCCGTCGGAGTCGCTGCTGGCGGCGTGCGCCGAACGGGTATCCGGCGCCGATGTTCGTCTGGCTGCGGCCGGGGGTTGCCCTGGCCGGATGCAGATGCTGCGCACATTCTGGGATGCAGCCCTCGAACTCGACGCAGCGGCACCGGACGAGGGTCAGGTCATGCGCTACTGCAACGAGGCTGAGCTCGCCGCGCTATGGGTTCGCAATGGACTGGCCGAGATCGAGACCATCGCGATCGACGTGACGGCCGCCTACGCCGACTTCGATGACTACTGGATCCCGTTCACATGGGGAGGCGGGCCGGGCGGGGCATACTGCGCATCGCTGGACCCCCAGCGACAACAGCAGCTGCGGGCCAGTTGCTTTCGTCGACTTGGCGCTCCAGACGGACCATTCACTCTTGCTGCTCGCGCCTTTGCCGTGCGCGGCCGCCAAACCACCGGCCGCACCCAGACACCAAGAAACCCCCGAACCTGAGGGTTCGAGGGTTTCCTATGTCCTGTGACAGGACAACTGGTGCGCGAGGGGGGATTTGAACCCCCACGCCCTTTCGGACACTGGCACCTGAAGCCAGCGCGTCTGCCGTTCCGCCACTCGCGCGCGCTCACACATTGTGGGGGACGACCACCCGAAATCCAAACCGGACGGGCCGATACTGCGACAAAAGACGGCGCCACAGGCGAGCGGCCTTCGGGATCACCCACCCTTGGCCGTTACGATCGTCTGGCCAACCCTAGGAGGACCACAGTGGGACTGTTCGATCGTGTCGAGCGTGGACTCGAACGAGCGGTTCATGGTGTCTTCGCCAAGGCGTTCAAGGCCGAGGTCCAGCCGGTAGAGATCGCGTCCGCCATGCGCCGTGCCATGGACGACCGGGCTGCGGTGATCGGCCACGGTCGCACCTTCGTCCCCAACCTGTTCGCCATCGAGCTGGCGCCCACCGACTACGAGCGCCTCATGGGCTTCTCGGACATGCTGACCGACGAGCTCGTGGCGTCCGCCCAGGAACATGCCGAGTCCCAGCGATATCAGCCGGGCGGGCCGATCCAGGTGAGCTTCGTGTCCAACGAGGACCTCGAGACCGGGGTATTCCGCGTGCGCCCCTCCACGGCCAAAGGTGTCCCGCCGGTCGTGCCCACTGCCGCACCGGCAGGACCTCCCGCGGCGCCGGCCTCGGCGCCCGTCGCGTCGCCCTCCCCGACATCCGATCCTTCCGGGGCAGAACCGGCGTCCGCCCACGACTGGGCATGGACACCGGCCGCAGGGGCAGCCGCCGGCGGCGCCGCCCCCCCCGCACGCGAGCCCGTCGCGCCCAGCGCTGCACGGACCCACCCGGCCCAGCGACCCTGGCTCGAGATCGACGGGGACCGATACCCGCTGCTCTCCGCCATCACGGTCCTGGGTCGCGACAACACAGCCGACGTCATACTCGACGACCCCGGAATCTCCAGGCGGCACACCGAGATTCGCGTGACAAGTGATGGACCGCACCTGGTCGCCAGCATCCGTGACCTCGGCTCGACGAACGGCACATTCGTCAACGGCGAACGGATAGCCAGCCAGCACCTCGCCAACGGCGACCGCATCAGTGTTGGCCGGACCTCCCTGACCTACCGCGGAGGTCACCGGTGATCGGCTTCCATGAGTGAGCTCACCCTGACAGTGATCCGGCTCGGCCTCGTGGTCCTGCTGTGGATCTTCGTCTTCAGCGTCGTCGGAGTCCTGCGCGGCGATCTTTATGGCACCAGGGTCCTGACCCACGCCAGGCCAAAGGCTCCGCGTCGCGCGTCGCGTGAACCGGTCGCCAGGACATCGCCCGCGAAGAGGCCGGTCACCCCCAGTCGAGCTCGCAGCTCCAACAGGCGCACCCCGACGTCGCTGACCGTCACCGAGGGCTCTTTGGTAGGAACGACGGTGTCCCTGAAGGAGACTGGCGTTCTGCTGGGCCGCAACCCGGAGTGCACCCTCGTCCTGGATGACGACTTTGCCTCGGGCCGCCACGCACGCATCTTCCGCCGCGACGCAGGGTGGTTCGTGGAGGACCTGGGATCCACCAACGGCACTTTCATGGGATCCACCAAGCTGACCCAACCCATGCCTGTCGAGGTCGGTTCGACCCTACGCATCGGCAAGACCGTCTTCGAGCTGCGGAAGTAGGTCCCCTTGGAGATCGCATTGCGCTTTGCCGCCCGCTCGGACGTCGGACTCGTGAGATCGGTGAACCAGGACTCGGGGTATGCCGGACCGCACCTGCTCGTCGTCGCCGACGGCATGGGCGGCCACGCCGCGGGCGATGTCGCGAGCTCGATCGCGATCGGCGAGATGGTCAGCCTCGACGGCGAGAGCCACGGAGCGGATGACGCGCTCGACCTCCTCGCAGCAGCCCTGCACACGGCGAACATCGAGCTGCAGCAGGCAATGCAGAACCAGCCCGAGCTCCAAGGCATGGGCACCACGGTCACCGCACTGTTGCGGGCTGGCAACAAGATCGCCGTCGCCCACATCGGTGACTCCCGCGCCTACCTGCTGCGCGATGGCATGTTCACCCAGATCACGCACGACCACTCATTCGTCCAGAGCCTGATCGACGAGGGCCGGATCACCGAGGAAGAGGCTCAGGGTCACCCGCAGCGCTCTCTGGTCACAAGAGTCCTGACCGGGGCTGAGGGCGACGAGCCCGACCTGGCCATGCGTGAGGCTCACGTCGGCGACCGCTATCTAGTCTGCTCGGACGGCCTCTCAGGGTTTGTGGCCGCAGACACCATCCAGGAGATCCTCGAGCAGGGCATGCCCCCTGGCCGGACAGCCGACCGTCTGGTGGAGCTGGCGATGCGCGCGGGAGCACCCGACAACGTGACCTGCGTGATCGGCGACGTTGTTGACCTCGTCAAGGACAAGGCGCCACCGACGGCGCATGAGGTCGTCGGCGCGGCGGCCGAGCACAAACCCACGACCACCAAGTCGATCCCGATCACCCCTGCGGCCAAAGCGGCTGCGCTGTCCCGTCAGGTCAACAGCGCCGATCACCAGGAAGATGCCGACGCCGAGTCCATGCGACTTGCGGAGGAGGGGCCGTCATCAGGCCGTCGACGGTGGCTCCGGGTTTCTTCACTGGTTGTCCTGGTGCTGGCCGTGCTGGTGGGCGGCGGTTACGCGGCATACGACTGGTCGCAGCGGCAGTACTTCGTTGGCCAGGACAAGGGACACGTCGCGATCTATCAGGGCATCTCCCAGAACATCGGTCCGTGGAACCTCTCACACGTGATCGCCGACAGTGAAATTGCGTTGAACGAGCTGCCGGACTTCTACCGCAGCAAGGTCGATGCCACGGTCACCGCAGAAACGATCGGCGACGCACGCCGGCTCGTGACCAACCTGCGGGTTCAGGCCATCCAGTGTCAGACCACCAAGGCCGCCGGCGGCACCTGCGGCTCCTCCAGTCCATGAGCATCGTCACCTCCTTCCGCCCTCGAACCAGGCGCAACGTTGAGCTGCTGCTGCTGCTGCTGGCCGTCGCGATCGTGATGGTGGCCTACCTCAACGTGGGGCTGGCGATTGACGGCACGTTCCCGCCCGACCTGCTGAAGTACGGCTCCGGGCTGTTGGCTCTCTCGGTCGGTTTCCACTTGGTACTTCGGTGGCGCGCCTCCTATGCCGACCCGTTGTTGCTGCCGATCGCCACCCTGCTGAACGGGCTGGGGCTGGTGATGATCCACCGCCTGGACCTGGCCCACTCCCGCAGCGGGAGCGCCCTCCTCGCGCCCAAGCAGCTGATGTGGAGCACCCTGGCAGTGCTCATCGCCGCCGGCGTCATCATCGTCCTTCGGGACCACCGCCACCTACGCCGTTTCACGTTCACCGCCATGGCGCTGGGCCTCGGGATGCTTCTGATGCCACTGATGCCAGGCATCGGCCGCAGCATCAACGGGTCGCGGATCTGGATCGGTATCGGACCTCTCTCGTTCCAGCCCGGCGAGGTCGCCAAGATCCTCCTGGCCATCTTCTTCGCCGGCTACCTCGTGCAGACCCGCGATGTCCTGTCGCTGGTCGGGCGCCGGTTCGCCGGCATCGGCCTGCCCCGGGCACAGGACCTGGGGCCCATCCTGATCGCCTGGCTGGCCAGTGTCGGGGTCCTCGTCTTCGAGAAGGACCTGGGCTCTTCGCTGATGTTCTTCGGTCTCTTCGTCGCGATGCTCTACGTCGCCACCGAACGCCGGTCGTGGATCGCGATCGGGATGGTCCTCTTCTGCGCCGGGGCCTATGTCGCCTACCTCATGTTCGGACACGTCCAGACGCGAGTCCTGCTATGGCTTGATCCGTTCAGTGCCAAGGCGCTTGCCGCCAGCGACCAGCTGGTCAAGGGTCTGATGGGCATGGCCAAGGGCGGGCTGCTGGGCAGCGGGTTGGGGCGCGGGCACCCCGAGCTCACCTACTTCGCCGAGAGTGACTTCATCATCCCCAGCTTCGGCGAGGAGCTCGGACTGATCGGCCTGTTCGCCCTGCTGTTGCTCTATGCGCTGATGGTCGAGCGTGGCCTGCGCACCGCCCTCGGCGTCCGCGACGGCTTCGGCAAGCTGCTGGCGTTCGGACTGTCCTTCTCCATGGCCCTGCAGTGCTTCGTGGTCGTCGGGGGCGTCACCCGCGTCATCCCGCTGACCGGTCTGACCATGCCGTTCCTCTCCTATGGTGGCTCCTCTCTGCTGGCCAACTGGACCCTGGTCGCACTGCTGCTGAGGATCAGCGACCAGGCCCGACGCCCGCTCCCGGATGCCGCAGAGCTGGCCACCGTGGCGGACGCCCCTACCCAGGTGGTGACCCTGCGATGAACGAGCCGATCCGCCGAGTGTCCATGATCGTGGCCCTGCTCTTCTGCTCACTGCTGATCTCCACGACGTGGATACAGTTCGTCAGCGCCAAGGGGCTCGACAACCGCCCGGGCAACCGCCGCACCCTGCTCGACAGCTACTCCCGCGAGCGCGGCGCCATCCTCGTCGGCGGGTCGCCCATCGCCAAGTCCGTCCCGACCAAAGACGACCTCAAGTACATCCGCACCTACCCGTCAGGCAAGCTCTACTCCCAGGTCACCGGCTACTACTCCTTCACCTACGGCGCCGGCGGCGGTATTGAGGGATCAGAGGACGCGCTGCTGTCCGGGCAGTCCGACAAGCTCTTCTACCGGCGCGTGGTCGACATGGTGACCGGCAAGGTTCCCAGCGGCGCCAACATCGAGCTCACGATCAACGCCAAGGTGCAAAAGGCCGCGGACAAGGCTCTGGGCAACCAGCGCGGCGCCGTGGTTGCACTGGACCCCCGCACCGGGGCGATCCTGGCGATGGTCAGCCACCCGCAGTACGACCCGGCGAGTCTGTCGGGCCACAACCTCGACGCGGTCGCAGCCGCCTGGAAGACCCTGAACGCAGACCCGAACCAACCCATGGTCAACAGGGCGATCGCCGGCAACCTCTATCCGCCGGGATCCACCTTCAAGCTGGTCACCGCCGCGGCGGCCCTGTCCTCGGGCACCTTCACCGAAGCGTCGCTGATCCCGGGACCAGCGACGCTCGACCTGCCCCAGACGACCGTCAACCTGCCCACGGACGACCATCGACCCTGCGGCCCGGGCAACAAGACCACGCTGACGCACGCACTTGAGATCTCGTGCAACACCGCGTTCGGTTGGCTGGGGCTCCAGCTCGGCGGCGACGCGCTGCGCGCGCAGGCTGGCAAGTTCGGATTCGGCGACACCCTCAAGGTGCCGATGTGGGTCACGCCGAGCACCGTCCCTGCGCAGCTCAACGCCCCCCAGACCGCACAGTCCGCCATCGGGCAGTATGACGTTCGGGTCACGCCCCTGCAGATGGCCATGGTCAGCGCCGCTATCGCGAACAAGGGCATCGTGATGAGCCCCTACCTGATCAAGGACACACGCAACAGCGATCTCGAGATCATCGAGCAGACCCAGCCAGAGCAGCTCTCGCAGGCGATCACTCCCGACGTTGCGGCTGCGCTGACCCGAATGATGATCGCGGTCGTCCAGTCGGGCACCGGCACCCCCGCGCAGATCACCGGGATCCAGGTCGCGGGCAAGACAGGTACCGCGCAGCACGAAAAGGGCAGCGCACCTCACGCCTGGTTCACCGCGTTCGCGCCCGCCGACAACCCCACGATCGCGGTTGCCGTGGTCGTCGAGGACGGTGGAAACGCCGGTAGTGAGGCGTTCGGCGGCAAGGTCGCCGGACCGATCGCACGCCAAGTCATCGAGGCGGCGATGAACCCGTGAACCCCAAGATCGGCGCCACCCTCAGCGGTCGATACACCCTGACCGAGCGCATCGCCGCCGGTGGAATGGGCGAGGTGTGGGCTGCCATCGACACCGTCCTGGGACGCGCTGTCGCGGTCAAGCTCCTGCACCCGGCGCTGAGCCAGGAGAGCGACTTCGTCGAACGCTTCCGTGCCGAGGCGCGACATACGGCATCGCTGCACCACCCCAACATCGCCACCGTGTTCGACTACGGCGAGGACGACGGCACGGCATACCTCGTCATGGAGCTGGTCGCCGGCCAGCCGCTGAGCCAGATCATCGCCGAACGGGCACCGTTGTCAGCCCAAGAGACCGTCTCGATCCTGGTCCAGGCCGCCACCGCACTCGAGGCAGCCCATCGAGGCGGGGTCGTCCACCGCGACATCAAGCCGGCCAACATTCTCATCACCCCGGACGGCACCGCCAAGCTGACGGACTTCGGCATCGCCCGAGCCATCGACGCCGCACCCCTGACCCAGACCGGCCAGGTCCTCGGAACCGCCCAGTACCTGTCTCCCGAGCAGGCACTAGGTCACGGTGCCACTGCCTCCAGCGACATCTACTCCCTTGGCGTGGTCGGCTACGAGATGCTCACCGGCAAGCGCCCCTTCGACTCCGGCACCGCCGTGGCCACCGCCCTCGCCCACGTCAACCAAGCGCCGCCGCCACTGCCCGTCACCATTCCGACCGGTGTCCGCGACGTGATCGACGCAGCCCTGGCCAAGGACCCCGCTGATCGTCCGTCGAGTGCCGCAGCAATGGCGAAAGCCCTCGGCATGCCGGATGCGACTCTCGCCCCGGACGCAGGCTCGGCGACCGCCGCGGTCACAGCCACGGCGCCCACCGCGGCGGCGCCCACCCCCACGACCCCTGTCGGGGTGATCGGACCAGTTTCTACGCAGGTGATGCCCGCGCTGACGCGGGCCATGCCCACACAGACCACGTCCACGCAACCCCCTGGCAGGTCGCCGTGGCTACCGGGACGTCGACCAGTCTGGCTGCTGACGGCGGCTCTCGCGGCCGTGGCGCTCGGGGCTCTGGCGGTCTTCGCCCTCTCCGGCGGTGATGCCGGAACGAACACCCCTCTGGACACGACCAGCACCTCAACGACTCCGACGCCGACCACGGCGAATACTGTGGTTTCGCCTTCGGTCACAACATCCGTGCCCAACAAGCCCAACCCGGGCAAGGGCAACGGCAAGAAGAAGGGCAATTAGTGAACGGCACACCTCATCTGTTGGGCGGGCGTTACCAGGTTGGTGAGCTCATCGGTCGCGGCGGAATGGCCGAGGTCCACGCAGGCCATGACACCAGGCTCGGCCGCACCGTTGCCATCAAGATTCTGCGCTCCGACCTGGCCCGTGACCCGGCGTTCCTGTCCCGGTTCCGCCGCGAGGCCCAGTCCGCGGCGGGGTTGAACCACCCTGCCATCGTCGCGGTCTACGACTCCGGCGAGGACGAGGACGTGGAGACCGGCGGCGCCCCCGTTGCTCTGCCCTACATCGTGATGGAGTACGTCGAGGGCCACACCCTTCGCGACATCCTCAACGCAGAGCGGGTTCTGGGCCCCGACGACGCGGCCAGGGTCACCGAGGCCATCCTTGATGCGCTGTCCTATAGCCACCGGATGGGTATCGTCCACCGCGACATCAAGCCGGGCAACGTCATGCTGACCCCCGCCGGTGCGGTCAAGGTGATGGACTTCGGGATCGCCCGCGCTATCGCCGACAGCGCCGCCACCCTGACCCAGACCCAGTCGGTGATCGGCACGGCTCAGTACCTCTCACCCGAGCAGGCCCAGGGCCTACCGGTCGACGCGCGTTCCGATCTGTACTCCACGGGCTGCCTGCTCTACGAGCTGCTCACGGGCCGCACCCCCTTCGTCGGGGACTCACCTGTCTCGGTTGCCTACCAGCATGTGGGTCAACCGCCACAGCCCCCGTCCGCTCACCAGCCCGGCCTGAGTTCTGATCTCGACGCCGTCGTGCTGCACGCCCTGGTCAAGGACCGCGACGCGCGCTACCAGGACGCGGCTCAGTTCCGCTCCGACCTCGCCGCAGCCCGCAGCGGACGACCGATCAGCACCGCCGCTCGGGGAACTGCTGCGGGTGCGGCCCTCGGTGCAGCTGCGTGGGCAGGCGGCGGTTCGATGGCTGGCGATCCGACCATGGCGATGCCGCCGCCCGACGCGACACAGGTCGTCAGGTCCCGGAGCGGCGAGCGGCACAACACCGCTACCTTGCCTGCCATCGGCCGCGACCCGGCCGACCTGCCGCGCAAACGCCATGCCGCCACCTATGTCCTTCTCGCCATGGCGGTGGTGGCCGCGCTGGTCCTGGTCGGGCTGGCGGGCAAGGCGCTGTTCACCGGGAACGCGGGTGCACCGCAGCTGACCGTCCCGTCCGTGATCAACATGACCCAGGCGCAGGCCCAGGCAAAACTGAGCTCCGTGGGCTTCAAGTCCGCCGTCTCCCTCGCCACAAACCCGGCGGAGAAGGGCAAGGTCGTCGACCAAAACCCACCGGGTGGCCAGAAGTACCCCGCGACCACCACAGTCACGCTCACCGTCTCCAGTGGTCCGGGGGAGGCGACGGTGCCGGATGTCCATGGCTACAACGAGGCCTCGGCCAAGACAGCCCTCGCGGCCATCGGCCTGACCGTCAGCAAGGTGCAGCCCGTCGACGACCCCAGCGTCGACAAGGGCCTCGTCATCGAGACCGTGCCCAAAGCCGGCGACACCGTGGCCGCCGGCTCGGCGGTCGTCCTCAAGGTCTCCAGCGGCAAGGTCAAGGTGCCGGACGTGGTTGGCCTCGACCGCGGTGCCGCCACGCAGGCGCTCAGCGATGTGCACCTGCGGTACAAGACCACGTTCGAGAACAGCAGCCAGCCGGAAGGCTCGGTGCTGCGCCAGACACATCGCGGCGAGGTCGTCGACGCCAACACTGTGATCGAGCTTGTCGTCGCGCAGGCAGGTCTGCCGACGACACCTGGCCCGACGACACCTGGCCCGACACCAACCGGCACGCCCACGATCGCGCCGACACCATGACGTGGAGGTGACTAGGTCGCAGCGACGATCCGGGCGACACCGGCCGCGTCGTGGACCAATGGGCTCAGGCCCTCGGACCGGCTGACGGCATCCGGAAAACCACAGGTTTCAAGCCAGTTGGCCAACAGCCGGTGCCCGCCCTCGGTCAATACGCTCTCGGGGTGGAACTGCACCCCCTCCAGAGGCAGGACGTGGTGACGAACCGCCATGATCACGCCAGATTCGGTCCGGGCCGACACGATCAGGTCATCGGTGATGGTGGCAGGGTCGATGGTCAACGAGTGATAGCGCGTCGCGGTGAACGGAGACGGCAGCCCCCGCAGCACGCCGGTGCCGTCGTGGCGCACCAGGGATGTCTTGCCGTGCAGGAGCTCCGGTGCCCGGTTGACCGTGGCACCGAAGACGACGCCCAGAGCCTGATGGCCCAGACAGACACCGAGCATGGGCTGACCCCGTTCGGCGCAGCCGGAGATCATCGCCATCGAGACCCCGGCGTCCTCAGGGGTGCCGGGTCCTGGTGACACCAGGACACCGTCGAAGGCGGCGCCGTCCGCCGGCAAGACGGCATCGTTGCGCACGACCTCACATTCGGCGCCGAGCTGTTGCAGATAGCCCACGATGGTGAACACAAAGCTGTCGTAGTTGTCGACGACAAGAATGTGCGGGATGCGAGGGCTCCCAGCGGTCGGGGTGCTGTTGCCCGTGGCGGTGCTGGTCATTCTTGCGACCTTCATGGCACCGTCGTGGCGGGGCCGGGGGCTGGCGATCCGGATTGGATCGTGTTGTCGTTGAACGGCATGAGCGGGGCGATCGTCGGGAACACCCACAGGAAGCACAGCACGACCACACCGGCAGCGAGGATCAACGACAGGAAAGCCCTGACGGGCCAGCGGCCGGGCAGCAGACGCCACAGTGGTGCATACATCTCAGCCCACCGCCCCCGCCGGGACCGCCATGAACGACGCGGGGAGACCGCCTGCCCGGGTGAAGATCCTCATGAGCTTGGAGAACACGACGTAGCGTTGTTGCGCGCTGAACTTCGGATGGCAAGCGGTCATCGTCATCCAGGCCTCCGTCGGTGTGGCACCAGGGTGCTGCGGCACGGGGGCAATCACGTCGACGTGGTCCGGCGTGACGATCACATGCCTTTGCACGGCATACACGATGTAGTTGGTCTTGGTCTCGATCACGATGAAGTCGCCCGGCCGGAGCTTGTCGATGTCGGCATACGGCTTCCCGTAGGTCGTGCGATGGCCAGCCGTGGCGAAGTTGCCGACATCCCCCGGCATCGCGGTGCCGACATAGTGTCCGACGCCCTTGCCCAGCGTTTCGTGGTCCGTGCCCTGCAGCACGGGTCGGGCATAGTCGGCGCCGAACCGGGGGATGCGCACGATCGCAAACGCCTCGCCGAACGGGACGTTCTTCAGTGTCGCCAAAGGGTCTGGCGTCGCTGCAGGCCCCTGGGTCGCCGAAGGGTCCGGCTGATAGGCGTCATGGGTGAACCCGCGTTCCAGAGCCTGAATCGTGACGGCCTGCTCACTGTTGGCCGTCACGTCGGTCCACCACAGCTGCCACGCAACAAACAGCAACAGCAACACTCCCAGGGTGATCAACAGCTCGCCGATCGTCCCGACCACCCAGCGCAGCGCCTTCACCGTGGAGCCCTCATCCCAGACTCTTCGCATACAAAAGACTCAGGCTCCCCTCGTATGCCGGGAAGGTCGCCTTTGCCCTGCTGGTCACGTCATAGCCCAGACCGAACAGATCGGCGTACTGCCTGTAGATCCTGACCTGCTCACTCCTGTCCAGAGCTGCACGCATGGCAGCCTGGTCGCCAATCGCCTGGATGACATAGGGCGGCGAGTAGACCCGCCCCTGCAGGATCAACGTGTTGCCGACGCAGCGCACGGCGCTGGTCGAGATGACGCGCTGGTCCTGCAACATCATCGCCTCGGCACCCCCTGCCCACAGTGCGTTGACCATGGTCTGGACGTCCTGTTGGTGCACGACGATGTCATCGGCGGTGTACCCCGGGGGCAAGCTTGCGGCCGTGCGCTTGGCGTCGTCCAGACTGACCGAAAGGGCTGGACCGGTCACGCCTTGGGTGCCGACGCTCGGCGCCAGCGTGGCGGCCTCGGCGTGCAGCCGGGCCACCTCGGCATTGCCGGGGGCCGCTTGCGCGGTCAGTGAGTCAACCTGGTCCTGCAGCTGTTGCACCGCCGCCGCGCGCTGGTGGACCTGACGGTCCTGAGAACGGACCACATCGACCAGGTCCAGGCGGCCGAAAGAGCGCAGGTCGGCGCCCTGGGAGGTGTGCGCGCTGGTCGCGAACATCAGTCCGGCGGCGGCGGCAACCAGAGGCACGATGGCAGCCCAGCCCGTAAGCCGCCGGGTCGCTCCCGAACGTTCTCGTCGGGACAACGGGGCCTCCTGACTTCGACTCGGAATGTAGAGCCTCTACGCTAGGGCAAATACGTGCGCAACGATGAACCATCCAGCGAAGGAGCAATCCCGGTGCCCGAGTCCAAGGGACGCGCCAAACCGGCGTACACCCCCCCAGTCAAGCGCAATCCCAAGGCGACCATGGCCAACCCCCCGTGGTTCACACCGGTGATGCTTGGTCTGATGCTCGTGGGTCTGTTCTGGGTCGTGACCTTCTACGTCACTGGGACGGACTACCCGATCCCCAACATCGGCTACTGGAACCTGGGCATCGGTTTCGGTCTGATGATCACCGGCTTCATGATGACCACGCGTTGGCGCTGACGCACGACACGTAAGCTCCCCCAGCTGCAGTCTGGCCGCACCGCGAGAGTTATCCACAGGTCTTGTCCCCAATGGGGATAAATGACAGTCGTGTTATTCCGGATCCTGCCAGCCGCACACGGGCACCCGAGCTACGGGGCGAGGCCCGCGATGGAACGCAGCATCGCGTCGTCAGAGATGGCGTACTTCGCAAAGGCGGCCACCGCGAGGAAGACCAGCACGGCAGCCACTGCGGGCAGCTGCAGCTTGCGCCGGTTCTGCGGCGCGGTGGCTGTGATGATCCCGGCCACCGCGACCCCGGTCAGTAAACCACCCAGGTGGGCCTGCCAGGCGATGCCGGGCACGACGAAACCGAGCACCGCGTTGATCGCGAGCACCCCGAACATCGGACCTGAGGATCGTCCAAGGTGGCGGTTGAGCACGATCAGGGCCCCGAACAGCCCGAAGACCGCACCTGAAGCGCCCACCATCGGGACCAGCCAACTGCTGTGGTTGATGCCGGCCTGGGTCAGGGGCAACGCGGGCGGCGAGGCCAACAACAGATACCCGACGGAACCGCCCAGCGCACTGACCAGATACAGGATGGCGAATCTCAGCCGACCGAGCAGGGGTTCGAGATACTGCCCGAGCACCCATAGGGCGTACATGTTGAACATGATGTGCAACGGCGAGCCGGGGGAGTGCTCGAATGCCGACGTGAGAAACCGCCACGGCTCGGACCTGGCCGCCAACGGTGAGAACTCCATGGCGTTCGAGAAGGTGCTCGAGACGTTCTGGAGCAACCACACCACCACACAGATCACGACGATCGTCAGCGTGACCACTGGTCGTCCGCCCGAGGTGACCGTGGCGCCGAACTGCGTGCGCGGCATACGCATGCTCTTCTGGCCCTCGCGGACGCAGTCGACGCACTGGATGCCGACCGCCGCCGGCCGTTGACACTCAGGGCAGGTTGGCTGGTTGCACCGCTGGCAGCGGACATACGACACCCGATCGAGGTGTCGTGGACAGACAGGCTCTGCCTGGTGCGGCGAAGGCTCGGTCATGTGGGACGCTCACCAATCAGCCGGGAACCGTTGCGCAACAGGTGGGCTCAGCTCGCGTCGACGGTCACGGAGTTGATGACGACCGGCACGATCGGCTTGTCGCCACCGCCGGTGCGGACCGCACCGATTGCGTCGACGACCTCGCGGCTCGGCTGGTCGGCGACCTCACCGAAGATGGTGTGCTTGCCATGCAGGTGCGGGGTCGGACCCGTGGTGATGAAGAACTGCGAGCCGTTGGTGCCTTTGCCGCCACGGGTGCCGGCGTTGGCCATGGCCAGGACGTACGGCTTGCTGAAGTTCTTGTCGGGGCTGATCTCGTCATTGAACGCGAAGCCCGGGCCGCCCATGCCGCTGCCGTTGGGGCAACCGCCCTGGATCATGAAGCCGGGAATGACGCGGTGGAAGATCAGGCCGTCGTAGTAGGGCGTCGGGCTCGTGCGGCCGGCGTCGTCCTTGTAGTCCAAGGTTCCCGTGGCGAGTCCGACGAAGCTCGCAACCGTCTTGGGGGCGTGGTCGGGGAACATCGTGAGGTTGATGTCGCCGAGGCTTGTGTGAAGGGTGACGTTCATGGCGTCATCCTCGCATGCGCTGATGGGGCCTCGCCGAACCGGGCGGGTGCCCTGCATGAGACTCGCAACAAAGACGTGGGTGGTCAGACCCGGCCGCACGGTGCAGGATGGGCAGCAAGACCAGTCATCACCATTGGAGGGCCTCGTGTTCCACACCAAGAGCAAGAAAGAGCAGCTTCAGGACCGCTCGACGTCACTTGCCGATACCGCGGCGACGGTCGCAGATCAGCTGCGCGAGCGGGTTGCCCCTGCCCTCGGGCAGGCCGCCGGGAGCGCCAAGGAATGGGGTCAGCCCCGCGTCGAGGCCGCACGCCTCTGGGCCAAGCCACGCGTCGAGCACGGCATTGAGATCGCCGCCCCCAAGCTGGAGTCCGCGGTCAGCGGCCTCGCGCCCAAGGTTGACATCGCGCGCGACAAGATCGTCGACGAGCTGCTTCCCCGCGTGACCGAGGCGATCACGGCCTGGGCCGCGGCGAGCGCTGCCGCCAAGGATGAGGTCGTGTCCCGTGGAAGCGACGCTGCGGCCGTCGTCAGGGGCGATGCTGTCGCCACGCCCAAGCGCAAGAAGCGTGGCCGGGTGCTGATTACATTGGGTCTGCTCGGTGCCGCCGGTGCGGCCGTGACGTCCTTCCTGAAGAAGTCCGCACCCAAGGACGACCCATGGGCGACCCCGCTCACGGACCCGTACATCGCCCCGTCGAACGGTCGTCACTCTGGGCTCGAGTCCCCGGACGCGAACCAGACGGGTAGCACGCCGGAGAAAGCAGCCAGCGGCGATGCCGAGCCGGAGAAGCTCGAGCCGCTGGATGAGGCCACCGTTCCCGATCCGCTTGCCCCACCCGCGGAGACTGACGCTGCCCCGGGTGACAGCACGGACGAGGGCACGGACGAGGGCACGGACAAGGACAAGGACAAGGGGTAGGGCTGGGGGCCCTGGCCCGAGCCGCGTCCCAGGTCCCAATCGGTTCCCTTCAATGCGAGGAGCCGGCCTGGGCCCGCGTACAGTTTCGGGGTGCTTACCTGCGACAACCAGCCTCCCGGAATACCGGCGGCTGACCTCGAGCTCTGCCTGCGCGTCCTGGCAGAGGCCGACGACCTGCCGACCGAGCATCCGGACGCTGTGGCGATCAGGCGAGCGACCGCGCGAATCTACAAGGGCGTCAAGCAATCACGTCGTTCGCAGCGGCGCGAGAAGGTGCTGGCCAACGATCGCGCTGTGACGGCGCTGACGGCGACGGGCGCCCACGACCGGATCGACGACGAGACCCAAGGCCTCACGCTCGTGTCCAACGCAGCCGGCGCCCTCGCGGGCAGGCTGCTGCAGCCGCGCTCCTGCTACACCTGCAAGTCCCGGTACGTCGACGTCGATGCCTTCTACCACCAGCTCTGCCCCGAGTGCGCTGTCCTCAACCGCAGCAAACGCAACGAGCGCACCGACCTCACCGGCCGGCGCGCTCTGCTCACCGGTGGCCGCGCCAAGATCGGGATGTACATCGCGCTCCGACTCCTGCGCGACGGAGCCCACACGACGATCACGACGCGCTTCCCTAGCGACGCGGTCCGGCGATTCACCGCCATGGAGGACAGCGCCGCCTGGATCCACCGGCTCCGCATCGTCGGGATCGACCTGCGGGACCCGGCCCAGGTCGTCGCGCTCGCGGATTCCGTTGCGGCCGAGGGGCCGCTGGACATCCTCATCAACAATGCCGCCCAGACCGTACGCCGGTCGCCGGGGTCCTACGCGCCGCTGGTCGAGGCCGAGTCGGCGCCACTGCCTCACGGACCGCTCCCCGAGATGATCACCTTCGACCACATCAGCGACGCCCATCCGTCCTCCCTCGCCGGGGCGCTGAATGCCCAACCGCCGGCACATGCGACAACTCCGCACGCGCTGACCACGTTGGCCCTGCACGCCGGCTCTGCGACTCCAGCCAGAGTGCACGCCGGCACCGCGATCGACGCTGGAGGTCTCGTCCCGGACCTGCATGACGTGAACAGCTGGACCCAGCATGTGCAGGAGGTGGATGCGCTGGAGCTGCTCGAGGTTCAGCTCTGCAACTCCACGGCCCCCTTCATCCTGATCAGTCGGCTGCGCCCCTCGATGGCGTCCTCCGCGGCTCGGCGCAAATACATCGTCAACGTCTCGGCGATGGAGGGACAGTTCAGCCGCAACTACAAGGGTCCCGGTCATCCGCACACCAACATGGCCAAGGCGGCGCTCAACATGCTCACGCGGACCAGCGCACAGGAGATGCTCGAGACTGACGCCATCCTCATGACTGCAGTCGACACGGGCTGGATCACCGACGAACGCCCGCACCCGACCAAGATGCGCCTGGCCGAGGAGGGCTTCCACGCCCCCCTTGATCTCGTCGACGGCGCAGCGCGCGTCTACAACCCGATCGTGCAGGGTGAGCTGGGCAAGGACATCTACGGCTGCTTCGTCAAGGACTACGAGCCCGCGGCCTGGTAGACGCCTCCGTGGCTTCCTCTTGAGGCTGGCCCGCCAGCTGAGCAGAGGTCAGCCAGGAAGGGCTTCGCGACGGCTCTCGCCCGGGTCGGCGCGTACGTCATCCCCGGGAGTGAGAAACCGCGCCTGACCGTTGCGGTCCTTGCTGTAGAGCACGCATCGTCCCCGCCCGCGTCGCTTCGCGTCGTACATCGCGGCGTCGGCGGCGGCGACCACCACGTCGGCGGTCTCAAAGCTCTCCGGGCCGACAACGACGCCGATGCTGGCCATCGCGATCCGTCGCTCGGTCCCGATCTCGTACGGTGCCCGGAGCGCCTCGCTGAGTCGGTGCGCAATGACCAGTGCAGCCTCCCTCGTGGCGACCTCGTCGAGGAGGACCGCGAACTCATCTCCACCCACGCGAGCAGCGGTGTCACCCGCCCGCAGCGCAGCACGAATGCGCAACGCCACATCGACGAGCAGCTGATCACCGGCGGCGTGGCCCAAAGTGTCGTTGACCGCCTTGAAGTTGTCGAGATCGAGGAACAGGACCGCGAAACGTGTCTGGCGCCGGTCTGCGAGGCTCAGGCGGTGGGACAGACGGTCCCAGAAGAGGGTACGGTTCGGCAGGCCGGTCAGCTGGTCGTGGAGCGCTCGGCGGTTGAGTTCCTCGGTGGCGATGGCCAGCTCGGCCGTTCGGTCAGCGACCCGACGCTCGATCTCGCTGAACGACGCTTCGAGCTCCTCGCCGAGGAAGTTCACGCCGGCCGCGACGGCATCGACGATGTCGCCTTCGGGGCCGGTCTGGGCTCGGGCGCTGAACCGAAGCCCGGCGAACTCCTGGATGGTGCTCACGATGTCTTCTAGTCGTCCGACACCCTGACTTTGCCCGTCGTCGCGCTCCAGGAGTTGTCCAGGAGAAGCTGTCACCGGCGCGTCGGGGACTCGCGAGGGTTTCTGGTCTCCTGGTCCGGGCGTCGTGTTCACGCGACGAACTCCTGGAGCCAGGCAAGCGCGGGGGCCTCATCGTCGAACAGCCGTGTCGGCGCCATCGGTCTGCTCACGTTGAGGAAGAAGTTTCCCATCATCCGGCTAAGTGGGGTGACGACGATCAAGGCGACGGCCGACACGAGGTCACCCCGGCGCACGAACTCGACGCGCGCGGGCCTGTCCTGCGCGCCGGCATCGTGCACGTCTACCAGCAAGGGAGATGGTCGCCCGCCGGTGAGCTTCGTCATCGCGTCGATCGCCGCGACCGCGTCCTCGAGACCCATCGCGACCCCCGGACCCCAGACGAGATGAACGATACCGTCTCGCCGGAGCCACATGCGAAACTTTGGGTGCGTGATCTCAGCAGACTCGTTGTTCATCCGGTCCTCCATCGTGGACGGGACTGGGCACTGCCCCCGCGCCAGTCTCCGTGCGCGCTGTCCTGACGATACACGCGTCGGCAATCGGTTCACACGATCCCAGGCGGTCTGGTTTCGCTCCACTCCGCTCGGCCAGCGGGTCGTATGTCTCGAGCCGCCGGCGTTTCGGGGCTCCCCCCCGGAGCCGCTCAAACGCCTCGGAAACCAGTTCGGAGCGGAGGTCCTGTGAACCCCGTTGCCGTACTCTGCTGGAGCACGGGCAGGAAAAAGGCCCTTCCCGTCGAGCGGAAAGGGCCTCTTTCCTGGGTGGAGACACGGGGAATCGAACCCCGGACCTCCTGCTTGCAAAGCAGGCGCTCTACCAATTGAGCTATGTCCCCGAGTGTCCTCAGCGGTACTTCTTCAAGCCTAAACCTCGTCCGTCGCCTCGGCCCAAAGGTCCTGCTCAGCCTGCTGGTCCTTGAGCTTCTTCTGGATGGCCAGGACGCCGGCTGCCGTCGCGATCAACAACAGGATCTTCTTCATGAGTGGTACTCCTTCATGCAGCTCGTCGCGGGTCACAGACACGCTGGGAGATGTTGGCCCACATCGACACGAATCTCTGACTTCTTCCGTGTCAGGGAAGCGGGCGAGACCGTGCCAGCGCGAATCGCAGTCTATTCGGGAACCGGATTGGGCACGAATCGGGATCCGTGACTCACCTACGCATGTGCCCCGCCGCGCCAAGAATGTCCCCCGGTGAGGCCCTCAATCGACGCAAGGGTAGAACCACGCGTAACATTGGACCGTATTCTGAATGCTCCCGTTCGGTGGAACCGCGCCCAACCGCCCGCACGGTTGACGTGTCCTTCGTCAGCACATCTTTGTCCCCCAACCGCCTTGAGATCCCAGGATGTCCCGTCAATGACGACATGCACAGCCGGACCATGACGATCACCGTCTTCCCAGAGCCGACAAGGTGAAGGACACCGCCAGGCTGCACCGCATCCTGGCCGGACAGTTGAGCAGACTGGAGCTCGATCGCGAGCTCAGCCCTTCTGCGCCCGCTTGGCGTGAGCTTCTGGACGTCCTCAGCACCACATACGCCGCGGCGGACGACGAGCGCGACACGCTCAGGCGGTTGATTGACGTGTCCTCGGGCGAGATGCGCGGCCTCCGCGAGGTGCTGAGCCAACAGGTGATGCTGGATACGTTGACGAGTCTGCCCAACAGGGCCGCCCTGATCCAACACCTCGACCAGTCGCTCTCGACCTCCGCCCGCGTCGGGCGGGGGTTGGCCATCCTGTACGTCGACCTGGATGGTTTCAAACAGGTCAATGACAGTCTGGGATACGCGGTCGGCGACGAGCTTCTCGTGCTGGCCGGCCAACGAATCGGCGTCTGCCTTCGTCAGGGAGACTTCGTCGCCCGCCTGGGAGGTGACGAGTTCGTCGTCGTATGCCAGAACGGCTCCGAAAGCGCGGGCGCGCCGGCCATCGCCACCCGAATCGGTAGCCAGTTGGGCGCACCGTTCCCCATCGGGGAGCACCTTGCGGTCGTCAGCGCCAGCATCGGGCTGGCCAAGACGGCCGACAGCACTGCGACCGCCGAGGACCTGCTTCGTCAGGCTGACCTTGCGATGTATCACGCGAAGGTCGGCGGCAAGGCCCGAACCGCGGTTTTCGACGAGTCGATGCAGGTGGTCGTGGACACCACGTTCTCCGTCCGCAACGCCTTGGGCCGAGCCATCACCCACGACGAGCTTCGGGTTCTCTACCAGCCGGTTGTCTCCCTGGCCGACGAACGGGTGATCGGCGCCGAGGCCCTGGTCCGCTGGGAGCGACCCGGCTTCGGACTCCTGTC
>Ga0208079_1000539_pt1 | contig 20566 bp, 17 predicted proteins | sample NGESurdeep092012_5_FD_184474 | JGI IMG/M metagenome (GOLD analysis project Ga0208079, IMG submission 184474) | Arctic peat soil microbial communities from Barrow, Alaska - NGEE Surface sample 210-2 deep-092012 (SPAdes) | ecosystem: Environmental > Terrestrial > Soil > Wetlands > Peat ... | reverse complement strand
GGAGCTCATTCGCACACGCGAGACGGCACGGCCGCTCGCCGACGCGCTGGGTCTGCCCCTCGAGACCGTGCATACCGGAACGGGCGACGTGCACCCGAGAGCCGTGGCCGACGCGGTGCGCGCGCACGCCGGCCAGACAGTGCTCATCGTGGGACACAGCAATACGATCCCGTTGATCATCGCGGCCCTGGGCGGTCCGAAGTTCACGGACATCTGCGACACGCAGTATTCGAACCTGTTCGTGCTGATCGTGAGATCGAACGACCAGAAAGCCGATCTCATCGTCTCCTCGTACGGCGCGCCCTCGCCCGATCCCGCGACGACGTGCCCGAACTCGATGAAGTGAGTCCGCTGCCCGCATCCTAACTCCTTCGAATGGATGGAGATGGCGTTCGGCCGGTAGTCGCAATTTCAACCTGTCATATCCTTTACCTGGTTCCGGGCGGGCAGTACGTTTAGCACCCACTGGGGAACCGTCCGGGCTCTATGGCTCACGCGCCCCATTCAGGTAGGAGCTTCCCGACCGGATGACTCACGCCGTCCCGATCGCTGCACCGACGCTGGTCTCGCTCGACGACTTCCGCAACGCGGCTGCGACGCTGCGCGGTGTCGCCGTGCGCACGCCGTTGCTCCCGTCGGAGGCACTCGAGGCGCGATTCGGCGTTCCCGTGTTTCTCAAGCCCGAGATGCTGCAACGCGGCGGCGCGTTCAAATTTCGCGGCGCCTACTGGTTCGTTTCGCGGCTCTCTCCCGCGCAGCGTGCGCACGGACTCGTCGCACCGTCCTCGGGAAATCACGGGCAGGCTGTCGCGCTCGCGGCAAAACTGTTCGGCGCGCGCTCGACTGTCGTGATGCCCACCACGGCGCCGCGCGCGAAGCGTGAGGGCGCCGAGCGTTTCGGCGCCCGTGTCATTCTCGAGGGAACGACCACCGCCGAGCGCATGGCCAGGGCCGTGGAGATCTGCGAGCTCGAAGGCGCCACGCTCGTGCCGCCGTTCGACGATCCGACGATCATCGCGGGCCAGGGCACGGTCGGCCTGGAGATCGCCGAGGACATGCCGGACGTGGACCTGGTGCTCGTGCCGGTCGGCGGCGGCGGATTGAGCGCCGGAGTCGCGGCCGCGCTGAAACGCGTCGCGCCGGCCGCGCGCGTGATCGGCGTGGAACCCGCGGGATCGCCGAAACTCACACGCGCTCGCGAGGCGGGGGCTCCAGTCACCATTGCCGCCAATCCAACAGGACTCGCCGACGGCCTCCTCGCGGTTCGCATCGGCACGCTGAACTACGCGCACCATCACGCGTTTCTCGACGACGTCGTCACGGTCCGCGACGATGCGCTGCCGAACGCGATGCGCTTCCTGCTCGACCGGCACAAGCTCGTGGCGGAGCCGAGCGGCGCCATCACGGTCGCCGCACTGCTCGAGGGTGTGGTCAAGCCGGGGCAGCGCACGGTGTGCATCCTCTCCGGCGGCAACGTGGAGTGGGATGGACTGCTTTCCCTGCTGGGGAAGACCGGATGACCGCCGCCCGCATCCTCGTGGCGGACGACGATCCGAGCGTCCTCGAGTCGCTGACCGGTGTGCTGCGCGATTCCGGCTTCGACGTCTCGTCGGCGACGGGCCGCGAGACGCTGTTCGCCGAATTGCAGAAGGCGGCTCCCGACCTGATGCTGCTCGACGTGATCATGCCGGGCACCGATGGCGTAGAGCTGCTGCAGGAGCTCAAGGCCGACTCGCGCTGGCGCGACATCCCGGTGCTCATGGTCTCGTCGCTCTCGCCGGACGAGATGACGGAAAAGACGTTCGGACTCGGCGCGGCCGACTTCATCCGCAAGCCGTTCCGCCCGCGCGAGCTCATCGCGAGAGTGCAGGCACAGCTGCGCATGCGACGCGAGCTGACCAGCGCGCAGGTCGCCCTGCGTTCCGCGGAAGAGGAACTCGTGCGCGCACGCGAGGACGCCGAGAGCCGCCGCAAAGTGGTGGACATCCTGCACGAGGTCACCGGGGATCTTTCGAGCGACGAGATCTACCACATCCTCTCGCGGCGCGTGGCGCGCGCGCTCAGCCTTTCGCGCTGCTCGGTGATCCTCGCGAAACCTGGCGACAAGGTCGGCGTCGTGGCGACGGCGTTCGACAATCCCGCGCTGCGCAACTTCGAGATCCACCTCGATCGCTATCCCGAGATCCGGAGCGCGCTCCAGCACGGACACCCCGTGCTCGTCGAGGACCTCCAGAGCAATCCGCTGTACGCCGACATCCGCAAGGAATGGCAGGCGAACGGCACGCTGGTTCCGGTCCGCTCGGTGATCGCGCTCCCGTTCTCGCTCGGGAAGACGCAGGCCGGCGTGTTCTTCCTGCGCCGCATGGCAAACGAGCCGCCGCTCACGAACGAAGATGTGGAATTCGCCGATGCCGTGATCAAGGCGGCGGTCGCGGCGATCCACCGCGCGCAGCTGATCGAAACGACGAAGGCCGACAACGCGCGCCTCGAGGTGCTGGCGCATACGGATCCGCTCACGCAGGTTCTCAACCGGCGCGCGCTCACCGTCCGTCTGAGTTCCGAAATGGAGCGCGCAAAACGCTACGACTCGGTCATCACCTTGCTCATGCTCGACCTCGACCACTTCAAGGGTATCAACGACACGGCCGGCCATCTCGTGGGCGACGACGTGCTGCGAGAAGTGGCAGGGCTGCTGCAGGAATCCGTTCGAAGCGTCGACATGGTCGCGCGGTACGGAGGGGAGGAGTTCGTGGTCGTGCTGCCGGAGACCGGCCAGCTGGGTGCGGTGAAGTTCGCCGAGCGCACGCGCGAGCGCATGGAGCGCACGGCATTCACGCCCGCGCACGGCGGGGTGCGCCTGACCGCAAGCATCGGCGTGGCGAGTTACCCGGCGCCGGATGTCGTGAGCGTTGACGATCTCTTTGCCCGTGCCGACGAGGCGCTCTATCGCGCCAAGGACGCCGGGCGGAACAAGGTGTGTACATGAGCACACGCTGCCCGGCCTGCGGCACGGTCTACGCCGATGACGCCAAGTTCTGCACGAAGGACGGCGGACGGCTGCTGCCGTTCGAGCCCGGCGCGGCGCGCCAGACATCGCCGCGGCAGAACACGCCCGAGATCGCGATGAAGAAGGTCGTGAACCACGCGAACCTCGCCGGGCAGGTGCTCGACGGGCGCTACGCGATCGTGAAGAAGGTGGGCGAGGGCGGCATGTCGTACGTCTACCTCGCGCACGACGTCTCCACGAACGAGCGTTACGCGATCAAGATCCTCTCGCCGAACCTCTCGAAGGACGAGAACGCGATGGCGCGCCTGCGCCGCGAGGCCGCGCTCGGCATCCGCCTCGCGCACCCGAACGTGTGCCACATCGTGCGGATGGGCGAGACGGAGGACGGGCTCGTGTACGTCGTGATGCCGTTCGTCGAGGGAGAGATCCTCGCCGACCGGAACAACCGCATGGGCGTGATCTCGATTCCGATGACGGTGCAGTTCATCTCGGAGATCGCCGCGGGCCTGCACATCGCGCACGAGCTGAAGATCATCCATCGGGATCTCAAGCCCGAGAACATCATGATCTGCAAGAAGCCCGACGGCACGGAGTACGCGGTGGTCATGGACTTCGGGCTCGCGAAGGAACGCAAGGCCGGCGGTGAGCTCGAGAAGCTCACGGCCACCGGCATCATTCTCGGCACGCCCGAGTTCATGAGCCCGGAACAGCTGCGCGGCAAACCGCTCGACGCGCGCACCGACGTGTACTCACTCACGCTCATGACGTACGAGATGCTCACGGGAAAGCTCCCGTTCGAGGGGCGCACGCAGCAGGAAATGATGATCGCGCGGCTGCGCAACGATCCGATCCCGCTGCGGCAGCGCCGCGCCGGGATGGATTTCCCCGAGGCGATGGAGCAGGTGCTGCTCAAGGGAATGGCCCGCAATGCGGACGACCGTTACGCGTCGACGCCGGAGTTCGCGGAGGCGCTTCGCGCATCGGCGAGCGGAAGCATGACGCCGCAGCCGGGCGGGGGAGTGCTCGGCAAGCTCTTTGGCAGGTGAACCGAGGGTTCATGCCCGGAATCTGAAGTGGGCTGTTGACGCCGTCTCGCATTCACCGGCGTACTACATTCTTATCATGCGCCTCACCCTCGTCCTGGCGGTTGTTCTCGTTGCCGCGCCGCTCGGTGCGCAGCAGGCCACATTTCACGTCGCCAACTACGATCTCACACTCGATCTTCCCGATACGGGAAAGACCATCGAGGGCCGCGCGGATCTGACTGTCGTGCGGAGCGTTCGCGCCGACCCGGCGGAACTGATCATCGTGCGCAGCGCGCGCGCCGACACCCTCGTCCTGGACCTGCTCGATCTCAAGGTGAAGCGCGTGTGGCTCGCCGGAAAGGAAACCGGCTTCACGCAGGACGCCGCGCACGTGCGCATCTTCGTCGGCGGCGTGCGCGACGACACGCTGCGAGTGAGACTGGACTACGCCGGCGCCGTGACGGACGGCCTGATCATCGGCACCGACGGCGCGGGCCGCTGGATGGCCTTCGGTGACAACTGGCCGAACCGCGCTCGCCACTGGATCCCGTCGATCGACCACCCGAGCGACAAGGCGACGGTCACGTGGAGCGTGCGCGCGCCCTCGGACCGGAAGGTGATCGCGAACGGCACGCTGCTCGAGGAGACCGCGATCCCGCTCGCGCCCGATCCCGACGGCTCGTCCGGGCGCGGCGTGCAGCGCACACTCACGCGCTGGCGCGAATCGCATCCGATTCCCGCGTATCTCATGACGATCGCCGCGGCGCCGCTCGTGCGGTACGACCTCGGCAACTCCGCATGCGGCTTCGCGCGTGACGGCGGATGCGTGAACCAGATGGTGTACGTCGCGCCCGAGCAGCTGTCGTCGATGCCCGGCGATTTCAGGTACGCGGGCGACATCGTCGACTTCTTCTCGCACCTGGTCGCGCCATTTCCGTACGAGAAGCTCGCGCACCTGCAGAGCAGCACGCGATTCGGCGGGATGGAGAACGCGAGCGCGATCTTCTACGCCGACGGCGGCTTCAGGAAAGGCGGCACGCATTCCTCGACGATCGCGCACGAGACCGCGCACCAGTGGTTCGGCGATGCCGTCACCGAACGCGAATGGAGCCACCTCTGGCTCTCCGAGGGATTCGCGACGTATTTCGAGGAACTGTGGACCGCGCACGCGTTCGGCGACAGCGCGTTCGAGCGAGAGATGGCCGGCACCCGCGCGCAGCTGTTGCGCGATCCGGTCGTCGCCGCGCGGCCGGTCATCGACAGCATGCAAACGGAGCTGATGCAGCTGCTCGACGCGAACAGCTACCAGAAAGGCGGCTGGACTCTGCACATGCTCCGGTCGCTCGTCGGCGACAGCGCGTTCTTTCGCGGGATTCGCGACTACTACGCCGCGCACGTGGACGGCAACGCCTCGAGCGACGATCTCATGGCCGCCGTCGAGAGTCGCGCGGGGATGAAACTTGGCTGGTTCTTCGATCAGTGGCTCCGGCGTCCCGGATATGCGTCGCTCACCACGAACTGGCGATATGACGCGGCGTCGCATCGCGTGGTGCTCGACGTCGAGCAGGGCCCACGTTTTGCAGCATACCGTTTCCCCCTTTTAATAGACGTGACCGATGCCACCGGTGCCGTGCATCGCGTGCGTGTGGAGATCGGAGCGGAGCGGTCGACACGCGTGACGCTCCCGCTGGAGCTCGCCGCGCCGCCGCGCGCGCTCGCATTCGATCCCGCCGTGGAACTGCTGGCGGAATTCCACGTCCGGTGAACATCAGGGCGTGGCTCGCTGGCGGCACGTGTCTCGCGCTCCTCTGCGGCGCTGGTCTTGGGGCGCAGGCCGCTCGCGCGAGCGCTGCATCCGCGGCCGACGTCGCGATCGCTCAGGGCCGCCTCGACGACGCCGAGCAGGCGCTCTTCGCCGCGAGCGCGCGGGCCTCGCACGACCCGTCGGCACGCGGCGCGCTCGGAATGTTTCTCGCGTCGCGTGGCCGCCTGAAGGTGGGCGCCGTGCTGCTCGAGGAAGCTCGCCAGTTCGGTGGGGACGCCTCGGTGATCGACGCCCGTCTCGCGCGGATCTATGCCTGGCTCGGCGACTGGACGGCCGTCGCAGCACTGAAGCACTATGCCGCCTCTGGTCCTGAGCAGGATCGAACGAGATGGCTCGCGGCCCACGCACCCGAACACGACGGCGCGGACTCGGTGATGATCGTGCTCGAACCCAATGAGGTGGCCGGCCTCGGGCGTATCGAACTCACGATCGGCCGTGCGACGATGCAAGCCGACATCAATCCGAACGTCGAAGGACTCGTGCTCCCCTCGAGTCCAGAGGTGTCCGGCGAGTCGCAACAGTTCGGCATGCACGACAGCGCCTCGGTGGCTGTGGTCTACCGTGTTGCAATCGGCGGAGTGCGCCTCACCAACGTGCCCGCCAGACTCTCCCCGGGCGTGCGGCCCGCCATCGGCCTCGACGTGCTCGCCGCGCTCACGCCCACGTTCGACGCGGGCGCGCACCTGCTGACGCTGCGCCAACGCGCCATCGCGCCGTCGGGAGATCCCTTACCGATTCTGCTCTCGTTTCCGGGGATAAAGTTCGTGGCTCGCGCCGGACAGCCGCCGGTCGCGATGGAGAGCGCCGCCGGACGTGCCGCGTTGCGCGGCACGCGCTGGACGTTCGACGTCCGGCATGGCGCGATCGTGACGATGCGCTAGCGCCCGCTGCGCCACGATCGCGCCGCTTCTACGGTCGATCGTGGTGCGCCGGTCGTCCTCGCTGCGCGCGCCTCGCTAAATTGCGGCGCGTGCAGTGCAGGTCTGTCGTTTGAACCGGAGATACGCTCCCATGCGAATGCTCGTTCTCGGCGCCGGGCTTCAGGGTTCGGCGTGTGCGTACGATTTGCTTCAGAACTCCGCGATCGATGAAGTGAGGCTCGCCGACAAGGGCACGACGGCGCTTCCCGCGTTCCTGTCGCGGTACGCCGACAACCCGCGCCTCGTGCGCGTCGCGCTCGATGCGAAGGATCTCAAGGCGGTCGCACGCGCGATGGAAGGCGTCAGCGCCGTGATGTGCGCGCTCCCGTACTACTTCAACCTCGAGATGACGCGCCTCGCCATCGAGGCGGGCGTGCCCATCTGCGACCTCGGCGGCAACACCGAGATCGTGTTCCAGCAGAAGGGGCTCGACGCGGCGGCGCGCGCGAAGGGGATCACCGTGATTCCCGACTGCGGTCTCGCGCCCGGCATGGTGAACATCCTCGCGCAGCTCGGCATCTCGCGCTGCGATCGCGTGTCGCGCGTCAAGATCTTCGTCGGCGGACTGCCGCAGGTGCCGGAGGGTCCGCTCAAGTACCAGATCGTGTACTCGCTCGAGGGCGTTCTCGACTACTACACGACGCTCTCGTGGGTGCTGCGGGACGGCAGGCGCACGCAGGTGAAAGCGCTGTCCGAGCTCGAGATGGTCCGGTTCGACGCGCCGGTGGGCGAGCTCGAGGCGTTCCATACCGCGGGCGGACTCTCGACGATGGCGACGCGCTACGAAGGGCAGATCCCGACGATGGAGTACAAGACGCTTCGGTATCCGGGCCATGCGCACATCATGGAAGCGATCCGCGAACTCGGGCTGCTCGATCTCGATCCGCTCGACGTGAAGGGCGTGAAAGTATCGCCGCGCGACGTCGCGGTCGCCGCGATGGCGCCGCATCTCCAGAAGCCGGCGGGCCGCGACCTCGTCGCGCTGCGAGTGCTCGTCGAGGGCACGAAGAACGGGAAACCGGTGACGCACACGTTCGAGCTCGTGGACCGCCACGACGAGAGCCGCGGCATCAGCGCGATGGAGCGCACCACGGGATACTCGCTCTCGATCACGGGGCAGCTTCAGGCGGAGGGGGCGATCAAGTCCGTCGGCGTGCACACGCCTGACGAATGCGTTCCCGGAGACCGCTATATCGCGGAACTCGCAAAGCGCGGAATTGTGATCCGCGACACAATAAGTTGAGTGCGGTCGAAGGCGCCGAACCGGAACAATCGGCGCTTGTGACAGTACGATGACATGGGTGCCGATTCATTTGTGGCGGCGCCCAATCCGTCGGTGGGAGGCTTTATGAGACTCTCGATTCGTCTGACCACACTCGCGATCACAGCGGTTGCGCTCGCCGGAGCCCTCGGCGCGCAGCAGCGCCCAAACGCCCATGTCGGCGCACGCTCGCAGCCGGCGCGCAGTCAGGCCGACAATCGTGCGCGCTCGGCCGTTCGCCCGCAGCAGTACGCGTCGTCGCGCGCCGATGTTCGCGGCGGCGGTGGCTATGCTTCGCGTCCGGATAATCGGGGCGGCAACGTCTCGCAGCCGCGCAACGATCCTCGCGCCGGCAACGGCTATGCCGCGCGTCCAGATACACGCGGCGGCAACGGCTATCAGCCTCGGAACGATCCGCGTGGCGGGAACGGCTACGCCTCGCGTCCTGATGTTCGCGGCGGCAATGGGAACGCCGCGCGTCCCGATACTCGCGGCGGCAATGGTTATTCTCCGCGACCCGATGTTCGTAGTGGCAACGGATATCAGCCGCGCAACGATCCCCGCGCTCGCAATGATTTCCAGGGCGGCGACCGTCGTAATCCGGTGGCCGGGAATGGCCGTCCGCTGATCACGAGAGGCGGCGTGTACCGCGGCGCGTACGGCGGTGCGTACGGCGGTCAGCGCATCTGGCGCGAGTCCAGGTTCGGCGGCAGCGGCTTCTACTTCCGCAGCGGCCTGCCGTTCGGCTGGGAGAGCCGCATCATGTTGAACGGGTACTTCCCGGTGTCGTACGGCGGCTATTGCGACGCAGTTCCTGTCGACTATGAATATCTGCTTCCACCGATGCTGCCGTCGTACGACCCATGCTTCTTCGGCGATCGCGTAGTAGTGTTCGACCGCTTCTCGCGCTCGATCGTCTTCGTCGCCGCGCTTTGATCTAGTTCGCAGTCCCGATTGCGTAGGAGCGCCGCCCCAGCATTTTTAGCTGGGGCGGCGCTTTGGTTTTTTGGATGCCGCAGGCGGTGGACGCAGGACAACCACAGGATCTCATGAATCGATCGATCTCAAGTTCGCTCCGTGCCGCCATTGCCGCCGCGCTCTTCCTTCCGGTGGCCGCCTCAGTTGCACGCGCGCAGGGCGCGCCAGTGAAACACACTGTCACCGCCGACGGTCATCCGCTCGCGGTGTGGGAAAAGCGAGCGCCGAAGCCGAAGGGCGCGATCCTGCTGCTCCATGGCCGCACTTGGAGCACGCTCCCGGATTTCGACCTTCAGGTGCCCGGCGAGCACCGCTCGCTCATGGATGCACTCGTCGCGCGCGGCTATTCCGTGTACGGCCTCGACCTGCGCGGATACGGCGCGACGCCGCGCGATGCGAGCGACTGGGACACTGCCGACCGTTCCGTCGATGATCTCTCCGCGGCGCTCGCTTGGGTCGCGAAAAACTCGGGCGCACCGGGAAAGCCTGCGCTGCTCGGCTGGTCGAACGGCTCCTTGGTCTCGGCGCTCTTCGCGCAACGCCACGCCGACCAGATCTCGGCGCTCATCCTCACGGGATATCCCAAGCATCCCGACTCGACGATCGTCACCGTTCCCGACACCGCGAAGCCGGCCCACGCGAAGACCACGGAGAAGGCCGCCGCGAGCGACTTCATCGCGCCAGGCGCGATTTCCAAGAAGGCCGTCGATGTGTACGTGGCCGCCGCACTCAAGGCCGATCCGGTGCGCACCGACTGGCATCACCTGGAGCAGTGGAACGCGATCGACCCGAAGAAGGTGATGGTTCCAACGCTGCTAATCCAGGGCGAGCTCGATCCGATCGCTCCGACCGCGACGCAGGCCGCATTCTTCTCGAGGCTCGGCACTGCGGACCGGCAGTGGGTCGTGATGGCCGGTGGCGATCACGCGTCGCTCATGGAGAACCTGCAGCCCGCGTTCGTGGCGGCGATGATCAACTTCATCGAGCGACCGGTCTGGCATCGCTGAGACAATTTCGAGCGACGAAGAGTTCCAAAGCCTTGCCACGCAGCCAGGAAAACCCTCCTAGCGCGAAAAACTCGCGAGCGTAGCACCCATGGCGTCCATCGCTTCCTTCGCGCGCCAGCGATCCTTCCCGTTGTAGATGAACGAGAAGACGAGCTGCTCGCCGTTCTTGGCGGTGACGTAACCGCCGAGTGACGCAACGTCGTTCGTGGTGCCGGTCTTGGCGTGGAGGTTGCCCATCGCCGGCGTAAAGCGCATGCGATGCCGGAGCGTCTCGGTTTCGCCCGCGACCGGAAGCGATTGTTCGAGCACCGGACCCCAGGGCGCCTTGCGAGCGTAGCCGAGCAGCTGCACCATCGCGCGCGGCGTCACGCGGTCGAGCGTCGAGAGGCCGCTGCCGTCCGCGGCGAACACCGACGCCGGTGCGACGTCGGCCTTCTCGTAGAGGAAGCGGCGCAGGAGGATATTGGCGTTCTCGGCCGAGCCCGGCGTTCCGACGCTGCTCGCGGCGTCGCGGAACAGCAACTCGGCGAAATGATTGTTGCTCTCGCCGTTCATCTGCGTGACGATCTTCCGGAGCGGCGGTGAATCGAATGTCGCAATGGCAATCGCGTCGAACGGCGCGCGACCGACGCGCACCTGGCCGTCCACGTTCACACCCTGCGCGATCAGCGCCGCGCGCAACGCGCCGGCTGCGAAGAGCTCGGGTCCCTCGACCATCACCTGGTAATCGCGCGGCGCGCTCTGCGATCCGATCCAGCCGCTGATCACCAGGCGGCCCGTGCTGTCCTGCCGCACGCCGATGCGCGCGCCCTTGCTCGACGCCGTGATCCTCACGTTGTTCGAGACGGGGACGCCGCTCACGGCGGGCTGGAACGACAGCTCCGCGTGTCCGCCGCTGGGCCGCACGACGACCGTGATCTTGTTCTCGTTGAACGAGAGCGCCGAGACGCGCGCGGCGTAGGACGCTTGGAGATAACGCGTGCGCCAGCCGTCGGGCACGTGGCCGTCGAGGAATGCGTGTGCATCGCCCACGACCCCGCCGGTGACGCGCTTGATTCCCGCGGCGGCGATCTGGTGCGCGAGCGCCTCCATCGGCGGCTCTCCGCCGTCTTCGAGCGCCTTGCCGGCGAGCGTCGGATCACCGGCGCCGCGGAGGACGAGATCACCGTGCAGCACGCCGTCGGATCCGACCGAACCGGCGCGGAGCACGACGGTCTCGAACTTTCCGTCGGCGCCGAAGCGATCGAGTGCGAGCGAGCTGGTGAAGAGCTTCATGGTGGACGCCGGGAGCATCTGCGTGTCGGCGTCGCGTCCGAACAGCGTGTCGCCCGTCGAGAGCGAGACTACGAGGACGCCCCACTTGCCGCTCTTGGCGCGCGCCAGCATCGCCGAGAGATCGTCCGACAGTTCGTCGCGCCGGGTAGGCGCCGTCCAGTGAATCGTCGCCGAGGATGCGCCGGAGGCCGCGGTCCCGGCCAGAGCGAGTTTCCTGCTCTTCGCGCGCGCAGTCGCCGCCACCTTCTTCCGCGGTCCCACCGCCTTCTTCGGCGTTTCCGCTGCGGCCGCCGCGCGCACGGCCGCGTACTGCGGAATCGTCGCGATGGCGGTCTGGAGCGGGATCGAAACGGCGAGCAGGATCGGCAGGATCACGTGGTCATACCTTGAAGATGATGTTCCTGCGGGCCAAGGCCCACAGAATCAGATACCAAAAGAGCACAAAAGAGAGCGCGAACGCCAGCGACGCGTTGCGCGGAGCGAGCCATGGGAGGAACACTGTTTGATACACCACAGACTGCACCGGAGTCGGCGCGCCGTGAAAGTCGACTTTCCAGACGGTGTAGATCATCCGCGCCATCATCCCGGACCCCACGAACGCGATGATCGGGTTGATACCATATATGACGATTGGACGGGTCCACCACGTAACGCCTTTTACGTCTATGATCCAGCTGATCGTCGCGATCGATAGACAAGCCATTCCGGCAGTAAATACCACGTACGAACTGGTCCAGAGACTCTTGTTGATCGGAAACGACCAATTCCACATCAGTCCGACCATCATTCCGAGCGCGCCGGCCGCAAAAAGTCCGTTCAGGCGCTCGTCGAGCGGTCGTTTCTCGCCGAGCCAGCGGCCGGCGAAAATTCCGAGCATGGCCGTGGCGATCGCCGGAATCGTCGAGAGCGGGCCCTCGGGATCCCATGTGACCGAGTTGATCCAAAGGTGGCCACCGAGCAGGAATCGGTCGGTCCACGCCGCGAGCGTGCGCGAGGGAATCGCGTTCAGGTTCGCGCCGATCCCGCCCATCGCGCCGGGCACCGGCACGAGCGTCATCACGAACCAGTAGCCGAAAAGAAGCGACGCGACGATGCCGACCTGCTGCTTCAGAGTGGTGCGCATCGAGATGAGCGCCGCACAGGTGTAGGCGACGCCGATCCGCTGCAGCACGCCCGGAATGCGGATGTGCGTGAGCCGGTCCATCGGATAGAACGGGAACGCGGCCATGAGCAGGCCGAACAGCACGATCAGCGCGCCGCGCCGCAGGATTTGCCGTGTGAGGTCCCTGTCGTCGGCGCCCGCCGCCCGCCGTGCGGCAAGCGAGAGGTGCGTCGTCACGCCCGCGATGAAGAGGAAGAACGGGAAGATCACGTCGGTCGGCGTCCACCCGTTCCACTCGGCGTGCTCGAGCGGCGGATAGATCGCGCTCCACGTGCCGGGATCGTTCACGAGGAGCATGCCGGCCACCGTGAGGCCGCGGAACACGTCGAGCGCCAGGAGTCGCTGGCGCCTTGGTGCGGAGGTGAGCGTGCCCGACGGCTCGCTCAACGGTTCAAGGTCGGTTGAGGGTTGGTGAAGGCGCCGGCCGCCAGTTCACCTGCGCGCCCGCGGCGTCGTCGGAATCGGCGCCGACCCATCTGAAGAACACCACCGAGAGCACCACGAGGAAGAACATCGTTCCCGGCACCCACATGATCAGCCCGCCCGCGGACTGGTCGACCATCGGAGTGATTCCCCAGATGCGAGGCGCCGCGGCGTAGGCCGGATAGAGCAGGTGATCGGCGAGCGTGATGCAGAAGGCCACGACCGACATCGGTATCGTCATCAGGAAGCAGTAGAGCATCTGTCCTGGATACGCCAGGCGTGGCAGTTCGGGCATCTGGCTCGTGAGCGGCCACCACATCAGCGTCGCGCTCACGAGGAACATGAGATGTTCGACGATGTGCACGTTGTGGTTCGCCATCGCCAGGTTGTAGAGCGGAGGCAGGTGCCATGCGGCGAGCACCACGTTGAAGATCATGAACGTGGCGCGCGCGCCGGTGAGCCGGCGCGCCCAGCTCTTCACCCACGGGATGTTCAGCGCCGGGCGCAGCATCCAGCCCGGCGTCCCCAGGATCAGCAGCGGCGGCACCACCAGCGTCAGCGCCAGGTGCTGCACCATGTGCGCACTGAACAGGTAGTAGTCGCTCAAGTCGTGAAGCGGTCCGTTCAGCGAGAGAAACAGCACGAGGAGGCCACTCATGAACAGCGTGCGCTGGCCGAGCGTTGGGCCCGCGATTTCTTCGGGCGTTGCGGTGGGCTCGCGATGCACACGCGCGCGCCACTCGTACAAGGCAAACAGCGCGACGATCCCGGCCACCGTGCTCCAGTGCACGGAGAAATACTGCCAGCCGATGCGGGCGGCGGGGTGGAGAAGGATGAGCGACGGAAGGAATCCGAGCATTCCTACCAATCTACCATAAAGCGGATAATCGGTCGTTGGTCATTGGTCATAAGTAATTGGCCCGGGCATAGAGCCTACTTGAGCGGCTCGCTGCCCGGGCCAACCACCAAGAACCAATGACCCACTACTGATTACCCGCGGTTTTGTCTACTGCGGAATCGCCCGGTGCGAAAACAGCGCGAAAAACGCCAGCAGCGTGCACATCGCGATGATCAGCGGCCCGGTGAACAGCGCCCTGAAGATCTTGTGGTCGTACTTGAGGTGCATGTAGAACAGCACCACGATCGCGAACTTCGTTGCCGACAGCACGAGCAGCGTCGGCACGAACATCGACGTCGTCGCGAACGACGTGTAATAGATCCAGACCTCGCTCACCGTGATGAGCGTCAGCCAGAGCGCGACCCACTTGTACTGCTTCCAGGTGGGGTGCTCGTGCTCGCGATCGGCGTGCGGCGCGTGATCGTTCATGTATCGGGGCTCTACTTGATGAGGTAGACGAGTGTGAAGATCGCGATCCAGACGACGTCGACGAAGTGCCAGTACAGCGCGCAGATGTCCACCAGGATCGCGTCCTTCGGCGTGAGCCCGCGCTTGATGTCGATCGAGAGCAGCGTCAGCAGCCAGAGTACGCCGGCGGTCACGTGCGCGCCGTGAAATCCGGTCAGCGTGAAGAACGACGATCCGAACAGGTTGGTGTGGATCGTCAGCCCTTCGTGCACGAAGGAGGTGAACTCGAACGCCTGGTAGCCGAGGAACGTCGCGCCGAGCGCCGCAGTGGCGCCGAGCCAGAGCTTCGAATTGCCCAGCAGCGTGCCCGCGTAACCCGGCTTGCCGCGATTCTCGACGGCGGCCAGCGCGAGCACCATCACCAGCGACGACATCAGCAGCACGAACGTCGACTGCGAGGTGACGGGGATGTTCAGGATGGCCTTGAACACGTGGCCGTCCGGAGCGGTCCACGCTTCGTGCGGAAACGGGCCCACGATCGACTTGCCCTTGTAGATCAGGTAGGTCGAGATGAGCGAGGCGAACAGCATGCACTCCGAGCCGATGAATGCCCAGATCGCGACCTTCCGGTTGTCGAGACCGGTGGTCGTATAATGCGTATGCTCGTGAGGTTCGTGCGCGACGGCGGAAGCCAAGGAAGTCGTCTCCGTTCTACTCGAGAGGGCTGGTGAGCCAGGCGTAGAGCGTGCCGACGAACAGGCACGCGCTGCCGATCGTGATCGTCATGGCCAATGCGAACTGGCCCTTATGCGTAAACAGGAGGCCGCCGAACATCATCACGATCGCGAGCGCGGCGATCGCGGGCTTCACCGTGTTGAACGGCATCGGGATTCCGAGCTCGGCGGCGGTCTTTCGCGCCGTCTCCTCGTGCACCGGAACGGCGTGCGCGTCGGTGATCGTCATCACGTCCGGCGCCGAGTGCGCGATGCCGGCCGTGCGATCGGGGTGCTTGAGATCCCAAAGCGGGTAGCGCGACGTCACGACCGGGATCTCGGCGAAGTTGTAGTCCGGCGGCGGCGACGGGATCGACCACTCGAGCGTGCCCGCGCCCCACGCGTCGTTCGGCGCGACCTCGCCGTGCTTGCGGCTCTTCAGGAAGTTGATGACGAAGATCAGCGTCGAGAGGATCAGCAGCAGCGTGCCGACGGACGAGATCATGTTGAACGTGTCCCAGCCCTGGCCCGCATCGTACGTGTAGATGCGACGCGGCATGCCCAGCATTCCGCTGAGGTGCATCGGGAAGAACGTGAGGTTCATCGCGACGAACGTCGACCAGAAGTGCCACGTGCCGAGCTTTTCGCTCATGTAGCGGCCCGTGATCTTCGGGAAGTAGAAATAGATGCCCCCGAGGATGCCCATGATCGAGCCGCCGAAGAGCACATAGTGGAAGTGCGCGACGACGAAGTACGTGTCCGTTTGCTGCAGGTCGGCCGGCGGCGACGAGTGCATGACGCCGGAAATGCCGCCGATGGTGAACAGCGAGATGAGTCCTATCGCGAACTTCATCGGCGTGGCAAAGCGGATCTGCCCGCCCCACATCGTCGCGATCCAATTGAAGATCTTCACGCCCGTCGGGATGCCGATGAGCATCGTCGTGAGGGCGAAGATCGTGTCGGCCGTGGCGCCCATGCCCACCGCGAACATGTGGTGCGCCCACACGCCGAAGCCGAGGAATCCGATCATGATGCCGGAGTAAATGACGACGTTGTAGCCGAACAGCGGCTTCCGGGAAAACGTCGGAAGAATCTCGGACACGAGTCCGAACGCCGGCAGGACCAGGATGTACACCTCGGGATGCCCGAACACCCAGAAGAGGTGCTGCCAGAGGAGCGGGTCGGCGCCGGCGGCGATTTCGTAGAACTGCGTGCCGAAGAAACGGTCGAACAGCAGGAACACGAGCGCGATCGTGACCACCGGGAAGGCAAGTATCAGCAGGAACTGCACCACGAACGACATCCAGGTGAACACCGGCATGCGCATGAGCGTCATGCCGGGCGCGCGCATGTTGATGATCGTGGTGATGAAGTTGAACGCCGCCGCGAGCGAGCTGATGCCGAGAATCTGGAGCCCCATCACCCAGAAATCGATGTTCAGTCCGGATGAAAACGGCAACGTGGTGAGCGGCGCGTAGCCGAACCAGCCGCCGTTGGGCGCGCTGTTGAAGAAGATCGGCAGCGTCATGAAAATGCCGCCCAGCACGTAGATCCAGTAGCTGAACGCGTTCAGGCGCGGGAACGCGACGTCGCGCGCGCCGATCTGCAGCGGGATCAGGAAGTTGAAGAACGCCGCCGAGAGCGGCATGACGGCGAGGAAGATCATCGTCGTGCCGTGCATGGTGAACAGCTGGTTGTAGAACTCGGCTGAGACGATGTGCTGGTTGGGCTGGGCGAGCTGCCAGCGGATCACGCCGGCCTCGAGCCCTCCGAACATGAAGAAGAAGAGCGCGGTGTAGAGATAGAGCGCGCCGATCCGCTTGTGATCGACGGTCGTGATCCAGCTCCAGATGCCCGTTTGCCCGTACGACGCGGCCTCTTTGGGCGCGAACGTAGGAGTGGCGGCGGTGGTGGCCATTCGATGCGTCTCCCCGGCTTACTTGAGTGCCATCAGGTACGCGACGATGTCGGCGATCTGCCGGTCGTCGAGTCCCGTGGTTCTGGTCTGTTTCATCGACGGCCAGTACTGGCCGGCGCCGAGTGTCGTCATCAACGACCCCGGCTTCATGTGCTCGGCGTTCTTCACCCAGCGCGCGAGCATCCTGGCATCGGAGCGATAGATGCCGCCGGCGAAGGTGTGGCGAGTGGCGAAGTGCGTGAGGTTCGGGCCCTTGGCGGCGTCGTCCGCAAACAGCTGCTTGCCGGACGACGTGTACTCACCCTTGATGATGTGGCAGGTGAGACAGGGCACGTCACCCATGTGGGCCATGTTCGACACGAGCTCGTGTCCGCGTGCCGCGTCGCCCTGCGCCAGCAGCGAATCGTCGAACTTGACCTCGCGATCGCCCACGGGGAGCGGCGTCTGCGGGAGCGTGTGCGCGGGCATCTTGTCGAGCGGGAACTCATATCCCTCGGACACCTGCATGATGGCAGACGCGGCGGTCTTCTGCGCGGCAGACGCGACCTTCACGCCGGCGCTCGCTCCACTCGCAGGAGCGGCGGGCGCCGGCGCCGCTACGGGCGACATCGCGGCGTTCTCCTTCTGGTGCGCGGCCCAGCGCTCGAAATCGGCCGGCGCCACCGTGTAGACGTGGAAGCGCATGTTCGCGTGCGACGAGCCGCAGTATTCGGCGCAGAATCCGTTGAACACGCTGCCGGCGAGGCTCGAATCGGGAGTGTACCAGATGTAGTTCGTGCGGTTCGTGATGACGTCGCGCTTGCCGCCGAGCTGCGGGGTCCAGAACGAATGGATGACGTCGCGGGAGTTGAGCTGGAAGTTCGCCGTGCGGCCGGCCGGCAGGTACAGCTCGTTCGCCGTCACGACGCCGTACTGCGGATAGCGGAACTCCCACCACCACTGGTGGCCGATCACCTGCACCTGGATCGAGTTCGCCGAAGCCTTCGCCTCAGTCTTCCAGATCGCCGAAACGGTCGGGACGGCGATCAGGACCAGGATGATGACCGGGATGATCGTCCATGTGATCTCGAGGGTCGAGTTGCCATGCGTCTGCTTCGGCGCGGGCGCGCCCTCGCGCTTGCGGAACTTGATGATCGTGAAGACCAGCAGGGCCTCGACGATCACGAAGACGATCGTGCCGAGCAGCAACAACCGGTTCCAGAGGCCGTCGATGATCGTGTTGAAGTCGGTCAGGTGAGTGAACGTGGAGTTCGGGTACTTCTCTCCACAGGCAGCAACCGCCAGCGCGCCTGCGACCAGAATCAGGGCGGAGGCTATCCGGCGCGGACGCTTACTGGGCATTAACGGGGAATCCTGTCGTTTCTGGGAGACGCGAATACAGGGGGAGGCGCCGTGTCAGGGAAAGCGCCACGGTGGTATAAGGGAAAACGCGACAGCGAAAGTTATCCGCGTGAGCGGGGTCGGGCAACCGGAGACCCCGTCTCGATCAGTCGGCCATCTGGATGTCGACCGAATGGTCTTTCTTGACCTTGCTGGCGGCGATGTCGAGCGCGGTTCGGATCTGGGCGACATGTTCCCGCAACGTGCGCAAACGCACGACCTCGCTCCCCCCGCGTCCGGCGGAGAGGATCATGGCGGAGAACTGATCGGCGATCATGCCGAACTGGCCCTTGAGCTGACCTTGGAGCATGCCAGCGTTGCGCTTGATCTGCTGCGGAAGGATGCCGACGGAACCCGACTTCTTGACCTCGATTCCCATCCGCTCGACCATGCCATGGATCGTCTGAAGCGACAGCTGCGCTTCTTCGAGCGTTTTCATCTTCTGGGCGCCAGCGCCATCCAGTTTGGTTGCAGCCATCGATTCCCCAGCTCACCGCGAGTTTCAGCGCCCGGCATGGCGCTTCCTTCGATCCAACCATTAAAGCTACCGGACAGCGCCTTCCGCGGGTAGCGAAACGCCGCGGTTTCCGTGTAGCGTTGAACATGCAATCGAGCCGCACCCGGATACCGGCGCCGAGGTCGTTCAGCCGGTGACCGCCGTCGCTTCGACGATAGCCGACGCGATCTTCCTTCCGGACGCGCAGCTCAAGACCTCGCGGCTGGATCTGTCGAACCTCGCACTGCCGCCGGTCCTCCGGCCGGACGCGAGGCGCTCGGTTCTCGACATCACCGAGTTCTACGGAGAGACCACGGGCGGCATCCGCACGTATTTGCGGCAGAAGGCGCTGTACGTGGAGGCGCATGCCGACCTTCGGCAGGTGCTCGTGCTTCCGGGTCCGCGCGACGCGCTTTCGCAGAGCGACGGTGTGCGCTGCTACCGGCTCGAAGGGCCGCGCGTCCCCACGCAGGATCCGTATCGGTTCATGCTCGCGACGCGCACGAACCGGCGCATCGCGCAGCACGAACGTCCCGACATCATCGAGGTGGGAAGTCCCGGCTTCGTGCCGTGGATCGTGCGCCTCGCGGCCCGCGGGCTCGACATCCGCGCCGTCGCGTTCTATCACAGCAATTTCCCGCGTGTCTTCTCGCCGTTTCCGGAGCGCGCGAACGCCTTCGGCCGCGCGATGTACGACCTCGCGTGGCGCTATGCGCGCGTCATCGACAGGAATTTCGCGCACACGATCGTCGCCTCGGAGTTCGTCGCGAACGATTTGCGTGCCGCGGGAATCGACCGTGTCACGAAGATTCCTCTCGGCGTGGACCTCGCCCACTACCATCCGTCGCGTCGCGTGCGGCGGCGCGAGGTGCGTGCGATGTACGGACTGCCCGAGGGCCCCGTCGCGGCCTTCGTGGGCCGGTTCGCGCAGGAGAAGGAACTCGGCGTGCTGCTCGACGGATGGCGCGAGGTGCATCGCCGGACCGGTGCGCAGATCGCGCTCGTCGGCGACGGCCCAATGCGGGCCCGGCTCGTGGCGCAGGCCGACGGCGCACCGTGGGTGCGGTTCCTGCCGTACGAAAAGGACGGCGAGAAGCTCGCCGACTTTTTTGCGTCGATCGACCTGTTCGTCGCGCCGAGTTCGAACGAGACTTTTGGTCTCGCGCCGCTGGAGGCGCTCGCGAGCGGCACGCCGGTCCTGTCGGCGGACCGAGGCGGCATCAGCGAGCAGGTCGAGACGAGCGGCGCCGGCGCGCGTTTCGTGTCGGGCGAACCGCGATCGCTGGCGGAAGAGGCCGTGCGGCTGCTGCACTCCGATCTCGCCGCGCTCGGCGCGAAGGGGCGCGCATACGCGGAGAAGGACCACTCGTGGGAATCGGTATTCGACCGGATCTTCGCTCTTTACGACTCGGTCGCCGGGCGGTGATCGAATGGCGCGCGCGGTGAGCGAGGCGTGAGCGAACTGCTCATCACGATCCACGACGTCACGCCCGCGCTTGCGCCGCGGGTGGAGACGATCTGGCGGCTGTGTGAATCGCGGGGGGTCGTTCCGGGCCTGCTCGTGGTGCCCGACTGGCATGGCGTGGCCGCGATCGAAAGCGAGGCCGGGTTCGGCTCATGGCTTCGCGCGCGCGCCGCGGAGGGTGCGGAGATTCTTCTGCACGGCGAGCGGCACGACGAAGTCGGGTCGCCCCGCACCTGGCGCGATGAACTGCGCGCGTTCGGCAAGACGAACATGGAGGGCGAGTTCCTCACGCTCGACTACGCTGCGGCGCGTGAACGGATCGATCGCGGTGTCGCGCGGCTGCGCGCGATGGGACTCGATCCCGTCGGCTTCGTGCCGCCCGCATGGCTCGCGAAGCCGGCGACG
>Ga0208079_1000538_pt1 | contig 20592 bp, 18 predicted proteins | sample NGESurdeep092012_5_FD_184474 | JGI IMG/M metagenome (GOLD analysis project Ga0208079, IMG submission 184474) | Arctic peat soil microbial communities from Barrow, Alaska - NGEE Surface sample 210-2 deep-092012 (SPAdes) | ecosystem: Environmental > Terrestrial > Soil > Wetlands > Peat ... | reverse complement strand
AGGTGCGCATGCCAAGAGCAAGACAGCCGCTCACTGAACGCAGCACTGAGCGCGCAGTGACAGGCTGATGCGCTCGAGAACTACCAGTCGTTCCCCCGGGCTGCTGCCAGCCGGCCCCAGCCGGGGGAAAGCTGGCAACTGATCTCCTTCGGGTGCCCGTTTATCGCCTCGGTCTTGACCCCGTCGTGATGTTTCAGCCGGAATTTCCATTTTGAATCCTTTCAATTCAATTCCGAGGAATGGATTATCAGTGGTTACATCGCGCGGAAAGCGCGCGTCTGAGACCAACCCCAGTCGCTCCACATATCTTGCTATCGTTTTGCCGAAAATATCGGCTTCCTTCCGGTTATTGAACCGGAATTGAAATTCGTTCAGGTACGGCGGCAGATATTTCTTGCTGACATGCGCGCATCGCCGCCGGCCGCTGACTGGTTCGCAAGCTACGACGCGAATGCGGCGCCGTGAGTAGTAAGACTACGGCGCCGCAATTGTTTCTGTGATCGCCGGCGCTAGTCGAGATGCTTGCGCAGGAACGTCGGGATGTCGAGCTTGTCGTCGCCGTCGAGCAGCGAATTCGGCTCAAGCTTCTCTCCTTCCATCAGGCCCGCATCCTCGCCGCGCCGCCTGAAAGCCGGGATGTCCAGCGTACTGTCGTCCACGACCATCCCCATCCTGCGCACCGGCTTGTTGCCCGGGAACATCCTGACCTGCCCTGCCTGGGCCGGCTTGACCTCCATGGGATCGACGGGCCGCGTCGAGGCCGCCGCGATCGGCGTGGTGACGGGAGCGCCCGACGGCGAATAGCGCGCAGAACCTCGGTCGAGATCGCCGAATCCTGTCGCGATAACCGTGACGCGAATCTCGTCCGACATCGCCTCGTCGATCACCGCGCCGAAAATGATGTTCGCGTCCTCGTGCGCCTCTTCCTGGATCAGGCTGGCCGCCTCGTTGACTTCGTACAGCGCCATGTCCGGGCCGCCGGTCACGTTGATCAGCAGGCCGCGCGCGCCCTTGATCGAGACGTCTTCGAGCAGCGGGCTCGAGATCGCACGCTGCGCCGCCTCGACTGCGCGATTTTCGCCCGACGCGGTCGCCGCGCCCATCATCGCCATGCCCATCTCGGCCATGATCGATCGTACGTCCGCAAAATCCAGGTTGATCAAGCCATGGACGGTGACCAGTTCGGAAATTCCGCGCACCGCTTGCAGCAGCACGTCGTCGGCCTTCTGAAACGATTCCTTCAACGGCGTAGTTTTGCTCGCGACCGAGAGCAGGCGTTGATTGGGAATCGTGATGAGCGTATCGACCGCGTTCTTGAGCTCGCGCAGTCCTTCTTCCGCCTGCGCCATGCGGCGGCGTCCTTCGAACTGGAACGGCTTGGTTACGACGCCGACGGTCAGCGCGCCGAGCTCGCGCGCGACGCGCGCAATCACCGGCGCAGAGCCGGTGCCGGTGCCGCCGCCCATCCCGGCGGTCACGAACACCATCTCCGCTTCCGACAGGATTTCGCGGATCCGTTCTTCGTCTTCGAGCGCGGCCTTGCGTCCGATTTCAGGATTGCCGCCGGTGCCGCGTCCGCGCGTGATCGCGTCGCCGATCTGAAGGCGCATCGCCGCATGATTATTCTGCAGCGCCTGGATGTCGGTATTCACGGCTATAAAATCGACGTTGCGCAGCCCCACATTGATCATATGGTTGACCGCATTGCCACCGCATCCACCAGCGCCGATTACCTTGATCCTCGCACCCGGGTCGGGATTACTCACCAACTCAATCATCACAGATCCTCCTCCACCACCTACCGGCAAAGTTTGTTGCCCGATTAATTTTTTGTTTCGGTGACTTCTCAAAAGAAGTCCCTCACCCAATCGCCAAGTCGCGAACGCAGCCGCCCCAGCCGGCCCGTTCTTCCCACGCCGTTACCGATTCCGCCCGCCGCGCTCTGGTACAGCAGCAATCCCGCCGCGGTCGTGTACATCGGCTTCATCAGTTCTTCGGGCAGCCCCTTCAGGTTGATCGGAAGTCCGCGCCGCACCGGCACGCCGAAGATGCGCTCGGCCAGTTCCTGCGTGCCCTCCAGCAGCGAGGTGCCTCCGACCAGCACCACGCCCGAGGCAAGACCGTCCGAAACCCCCGAGCGCAGCAGCTCGCGCTGCACCATCGTGAAAATCTCTTCCATCCGCGGCTCGATTATTTCTCCGAGCAAGCGGCGCGCGATCACCCGCGGCTCGCGTCCGCCGACTCCCGGCACCTGCACCATCTCGTCGCGCCGCACGACCTGGTTGGTCGCCACGCCGAAGGTAACTTTGAGCCGCTCCGCTTCGGAAATCGGCGTGCGCAATCCCGCCGCGATATCGCTGGTAAGATGGTTTCCGCCGATCGGCAGCACCGCGGTATGCATCACCGCGCCGCCATGAAACACGATGATGTCCGTGGTGCCGCCGCCCACATCGATCAGCGCGACTCCGAGCTCGCGTTCCTCCGGAAACAGCGCCGCGTCCGCCGACGCCAGCGGCTGGAAAACCAGCTCCGACGGCGTCACGCCCGCGCGCTCGCAGCACTTGGTGAGATTCTGGCCGTAGCTCTGCGCCGCGGTCACGATATGAATGCGCGCCTCGAGGCGCACTCCCGCCATCCCATGCGGCTCGCGCACGCCTTCCTGCTCATCGACCGCAAACTGCTGCGGCAGGATATGCAGCACTTGCCGATCGAGCGGGATTGCGACCGCGCGCGCTGCATCGATCACTCGATCCACGTCGCGCGAACTGACTTCGCCGCCCCGCACCGCGACGATCCCGTGGCTGTTGAGGCCCTTTATATGCGGCCCCGCAACCCCAACCACGGCCGAACCCACCCGCACGCCGGAAGTTTTCTCCGCTTCCCCGACCGCCGATCGGATCGCATCGACCGTCGCCTCGATATTGACCACCACGCCCTTGCGCAGCCCCGTGCATGGCGCGATTCCGTAACCGAGCGTCGCCAATTGGCCGTCGGGCAGCGACTCGCCGACGATTGCGCACACTTTGCTGGTGCCGACGTCCAATCCGGTGAGCAGATTTCTCATCGCGTCACCGACTCCGGTGTGCCGCGCGGGTTCTCGCGAGAGAATCCGGGGCCGGATTCAGACGGCTGAAAAAAAACTTTTCGAATCCCGGCTTTATGTTTCGAATGGTTACCCTCGCCTGCATGCAGGCGCACGACAACCTGCCCCGGCGTAGTCAAATCGAGTGCGGCAATCAGGTTCTCGCGCCCCTGCCATTGCTGGCGCACCTTAATCGCGCGCTGAATTTCCGTCGTCGCGCGATCGAGATCGATCACCACCTCGGTGCGTTCACGTTCCAGAAAAAGCGACGCGGTCGCGTCATTATTAATTCGCATTTCCGAGATAATTTCGGACAACTGACTCTCCGAGCGCACCAGCACCGCCGCATAATCGACCATCTGCGTGCCGCGCGCGTTGTCGAGCACCGCGCCGCTAAGCACCGGCAGATCGCCCTGCACCCCGGGCGAGACCGGCCCGCGCAGCTCGCCGCCGCTGAATAGCTCGTAGAAGCCCTCGCGCCGCTCGACGATCGCGATCGCGCCTTCACGCATGTCCCCCGCCGACAGGGCCGCAACGCCCGGTCCGTGGCTGGCGCGATGGTAGATTCCAGCGCGCCAGGCCCATTCGGTCAGCACGGCAGAGTAGCTCGCGGCGGCAGTGCGCGCGGGCGCGAACGAATTCATTATTTGATTCTGATATGAGCCGAGAGTCGCGCAAGCTCTGAGCGTAATTGCGCGGCCGGTCGTGCTGAATCCCGTCATCACGCCCAGCGCAAAAAAGGCGCACACGACCAGCCCGCCCAACCGCGAGCTCCATCCTGCCACCGCCCTATTTCCACCGCTGCGAACCGCCACCCCGCCACCTCAATCCCGCGTCACCAATCGCCGACCAGCCTAACCTCCGGTTCAAGCCAGACGCCGCTCTGCTCCTTGACCTTGACCCGCGCCATGTCGATCAGTGCGCGCACTTCCGCGGCCTGAGCGCCGCCAAGATTCACGATAAAATTTGCATGCTGATCGGAAAAAGCCGCGCCGCCCAGCCGCGTCCCCTTCAGACCCGCGCCTTCCAACAGCTTGCCCGCAAACTTGCCCGGCGGATTCTTGAAGATCGATCCCGCATTGGGCACGCCGCCCGGCTGGCGCGACGCACGCCTGGCCTTCAGCTCCGCGACCCGCGCCATCAACTGCGCGCGATCGCCGCGGCCAAGCTCGAAATCGACGCGCGTGATTACGAAGTGCGCCGGTAACTCGGTGCGCCGGTATGCGAACTTGACTTCGTCCGTGGTCAGCGCAATCGCCTCGCCGACCTCGGCGACACCATGCACCAAAGTCACCACCTTGGCGATTTCGCCGCCGAACGCGCCCGCATTCATCACCAATGCGCCGCCGACCGTGCCGGGAATGCCCTCGCCGAATTCGAGCCCCTCAAGACTCCGATCGACCACCGCCTGGACTAGCCTGCCGAACGCGGCAGCAGCGCCCGCAACGACTTTCGTGTCGTCAATCTTTATTTTGCCGAAGCCATCGCCGAGCCTCACCACGAGCCCGCGCATCCCGCGATCGCTCACCAGCAGATTGGTCCCTGCGCCGAGGCAGAAGCACGGCACGCCCGCGCGATACGCCGCCGCCTTCGCGTGCATCAGCTCGGTTTCGTCCTCGACGGTGACGAACAAGTCCGCGGGCCCGCCAATGCGAAACGACGTCAGCTCGGCCAGCGGCATCGCGGAGCGGATTCGCGCGCCAAATCTCTCGCGCAGCTCGCGTTCAAGCGCCTTCATGGATTTTGACCTCGGCGCTGAGCGCGTCCATTACTTCGCCGCCCATCTTGTAGATATCGCCCGCGCCTAAAGTCGCGATCACGTCGCCCGCGCGCGAGCCAGACGCGATGCGCGCCGCGGGATCTTCCTCGGCGCCGAGGTAATGCACCTCGAGATGCCCCCGCGCGCGCAGCGCCTCGTACAGACGCCGCGCGGAGACGTCGGCAATCGGCTCCTCGCCGGCCGGATACACGTCAAGCAAGTAGAGCACGTCGGCATCGTCGAATGCCGACAGGAAATCGTCGAACAAATCGCGCAGCCGCGTGTACCGATGCGGCTGAAAGACTGCCACCACCCGGCGCTTGAACGATGCCCGCACCGCGGCCAGCGTCGCGCGGACCTCCGCCGGATGATGCGCGTAGTCGTCGAGCACGATTCGTCCCGCCGCTTCGCCTTTGATCTCGAATCGCCGGCTGATTCCGCCGAACTTGGCCAGCGCCGCCGCCGCGCGCTCGAAACTGATTCCAATTTCCATCGCGACTGCGATCGCCGCGAGCGAGTTCATCGCAACATGCACGCCCGGCGTCGGTATGTTCACCCGGCCAAGATGCTCGCCATTGCGAATCACCTCGAAGCGAGTCGAAAGGCCGTCGATCACGATTTTCTCGGCGCGCAGATCCGCGTCCTGCGCGACGCCGTAGGTCACCATCGGCTTGCGAATCGACGCCATCAGGCCGCGCACGTTCACATTGTCGATTCCGAGCACGGCAACGCCGTAGAACGGCACCCGATTGATAAAGTCCGCAAACGCCTGCCGTACTCGATCCATCGTGCCGTAGTGATCGAGATGCTCCGGATCGATATTCGTCACGACTGCGATCGTCGGGATCAGCAGCAGAAACGACGCGTCGCTCTCGTCGGCCTCGGCAACCATGAAATCGCCGCGCCCCAGCCGGACGTTGGTGCCCGTATTGCGAATATTTCCGCCCACCGCGACCGTGGGATCGAGGTCTGCCTCTTCCATGATCAGCGCGATCAGGCCCGTCGTGGTCGTCTTGCCATGAGTCCCCGCGACCGCCACACCGAGCTTGGCCATCCGCAGCAGCTCACCGAGCATCTCGGCGCGCGCGATTACCGGAATTTTCATCTCGCGCGCTCGCGCGACTTCCGGATTCGAAAATTTTATCGCCGACGAGATTACCACCGCGTCGATACCAGTCTCATCCTTCAGATGCGCCGGATGATGCCCCTGGCTGATTTCCGCACCCAGCGACGCGAGCCGCGTGATCGTCGCCGAAGGTTTCACATCGCATCCGCTGACCCGCATCCCGAGCTTCAGGCACAGCTCCGCGATTCCGCTCATGCCCGCGCCGCCGATTCCGACGAAATGCAGCCGCCGCTGACGCGTCAATAGACCATTTGCGAGCAGTTCACTCACGCTGCTGCTTTCTCCGCAACTTCAAAACATATTCTGGCTACGTGGCGAGCGGCGTCCGGATGCGCCGCCTGATGCGCCCGCAGACCCATCTCGTCCAGCCGCGCCGGATTCCGGATCAGCGCGTCAAGCTCGCGCGCGAGATTGGACGCAAGCTGTTCGTCGTCGCGAACTATTATCGCTCCGCCGCGCTTTTCAATCACGCGCGCGTTGTGCAGTTGTTGCAAATCCTTATGGAACGGATAAGGCACAAAAATGGCCGCGCGCGCGCCAAGAGCGATGTCCGTGACCGTCATCGCGCCTGAGCGCGCGATAACCAAATCGGCGCGATGCAGCGCGTCGGCGACGTCGTCGATAAACGGCGCGACCTCCGCCGCGAAGCCCATTTCGCGGTATGCACTCCTCACCAACTCCTCATCCGCCTCCCCGGTCTGGTGGACAACGTTCAAATTTATAACACTTTTTCCGCAGATTTTGAAAGCCCCTACAACACCAATGTTGAGGCGATGCGCTCCCGATGAACCGCCTAAAACAAGGATTTGTAATTGTCCACCCTCCCGGCGCGATCGGTCAGGATGGTATTGAAACCGGGTCGGATTGCCCGTGACCGCGATTTTAGAAGAACTGAAATAAGCCGCACTGTCACTGAAACCGACGCAGATTTTGTCCGCGAATCTCGACAACATCCGATTCGCCAGACCCGGCCGCGTGTTCTGTTCCATCAACACCAGCGGTGTCCGCGTCATGATCGCCGCCGCACCCATCGACGCCGACGCGTATCCACCCGCGCTCACCACAATGCTCGGACGAAAGCGCCTGACCAGCGACAGCCCGAGCCCAATCGCGCGAATAAACTCCACTGACGCGCGCGCCCGCTCGATCGCGCTATGCCCGCGAATTCCATGCATCTCGAATAATTCGTAACTGTGCCCGCTCTTCGGCAACCACTTGGCCTCGAGACCCGCGCTCGTGCCGACGAACAGCACCTCGATGTCGGGACGCTCGCGAATCAGTTCCTCGCCCAGCGCGACCGCCGGGAAAAGATGTCCTCCCGTGCCGCCGCCTGCGATTATCACCTTCATCGCACCGCCGGCCGGCGCCCGAGCGCGAGTAGCGCGCCCAACGCCGCCATCGCGATGATGATCGAAGTGCCGCCGTAACTCAGAAACGGCAGCGGCAGGCCCTTGGTCGGGATCAGTCCAATCACCACCGACATGTTGATCAGCGCTTGAATCGAGAGCAGCGCGGTCAGTCCCACGGCCAGCAAGCTCGCGAACGGATCGGGCTCATCGTGCGCGATTCGCATCCCCCGAAACAGAATCACCAGGAACAGCGCGACCACAACCGCCGCCCCGATCAGGCCGAACTCCTCGCCCACCACCGCAAAAACAAAATCGGTGTGCGCCTCCGGCAGATAAAACATCTTCTGGCGACCCGCACCCAGCCCCACGCCCCACTTGCCGCCTTCGCCGAGCGCGATGAACGATTGCACCAGCTGGAAGCCGGCGCCGCGCGCGACCGACCATGGATCGAGGAACGTCGTCAGCCGCTTCATGCGGTACGACTTCGCCACCGCCTGGAATACCAACAGGCCGATCGCTCCGCTGCCCGCCACCGCAAGATGCTGCCAGCGTGCGCCCGCTGCCCACAGCATCGCGAACAGGATCAGCGCGATCATCACGGTACTGCCGAAGTCCGGCTGCTTCAGAATCATCAGCGTGATCGGCCCGACGATCAGAAAAACCGCCAGCGGTCCGTGCTTGAACTCGCGGATCCGCTCCTGTCGCTTGCTCAGGAACTCGGCGAGGAAAAACACCAGCGCGAATTTCACCAGTTCCGACGGCTCGGCGATCACCGGTCCCAGCCTGAGCCAGCGCCGCGCGCCGCCCTTCATCAGCCCGAGCCCCGGAACGTAGAGCAGCGCCAGCATCACGACCGACACGATGAACAACGGCATCACGATTCGACGCAGACCCGCCAGCGAGAATTGCGAGAGCAGGATCAAAATGACGAAGCCGGCCACGATGTGCGCCAGGTGAAGCTTGAAGAAATGGAACGCGTCGCCCTTTTTCTCGATGCCGAGAAAGTACGTCGTGTTCAGCACCATCAGCAGCCCGAGCAACAGCAGCACCGCCGCCGGCAGCCACAGCCACGGGTCGGGACGCCGATACGTTACCGCGTCAAAGCGCCCGAACCAGCTCTTTATATACGTTGCCGCGTTCCGCATAGTCCTTGAACTGATCGAAGCTCGAGCACGCCGGCGACAGCAGCACGGTGTCGCCCGGCCGCGCCTCGCGCGCCGCATGTTCGACCGCCTCTTTGAGAGTCGCCACCAATTCGATCTGCGTCGCACCTTCGAGCGCCGCCGCCATCTTGTCCCGCGCCGCTCCGTTCAAAATCGCAAGCTTGACCTTCTCGCCGAGCGGCCGCCTCAGCGGCGCGTAATCTCCGCCCTTGTCGAGACCGCCTGCTATAAGGATTATCGGCGCCGCGAGCGCGTCGATCGCTTCGACCACTGCGCCGACGTTGGTTCCCTTCGAGTCGTCGATATAAGTCACGCCGCCATGCGCATGGACGACTTCGATTCGATGCGGCAGGCCGCGAAATGACGCGAGCGCGCGTTCCATTTCTTCCATTTCGACACCAAGCGCGAGCGCCGCTGCCGACGCCGCCATCGCGTTGGATATGTTGTGCCGCCCACGCAGACGAAACCCTTCAAGGCTGATTCGCCCGCGACGCGCGCCATCGAAATCCAAATCGAAAACGATCGCGTTTGACCGGTCGTCGAACCAAATCGACGCCCCCGATTCGCCGCGCGCGTGCCCGAAGCCGATCACGCGCGCGCGCACGCGGTTGGCGAGCTTCCAAACATTGGGATCTTCGCGATTCAGAATCGCGTAGTCCGAAGCATCCTGGTTTTCGAACAACCGGGCTTTGGCGCGCCCGTAGTCGGCGAGATCGCGATAGCGATCGAGGTGATCGTCGCTCAGATTCAGATGCACGCCGGCGTGCGGCCGGAATTTCTCGATCCATTCGAGCTGGAAACTCGACACCTCGACGACCGCGACGTCCCACTTGCCATCGACCGCGTCGATTAACGGCGTGCCCAGGTTGCCGCCGATGAACGTGCGCCGCCCCGATGCCTTCAAAATCTCGCCGAGGAGCACCACGACCGTGCTCTTGCCGTTGGTGCCGGTGACCGCGGCGATGGGCGCCTCGAGGAAGCGGCCGGCGAGTTCGATTTCTCCGATTACCGGAATTCGCCGCTCGCTCGCAGCCCGCAGCAGAATCGAATCGCGCGGTACTCCCGGACTGGTGACGACCAGGTCGATGTCGTCCATCCAGCTTGCGTCTTCGGCTCCCAGCTTCAGCGCGCCAGCGGGCAGTTTGCTGCGCTCGACGCCGACAGCGACACGTCGATCCGTCATCACGAGTTTCGCGCCGCGCGAGGCAAGGAACCGCGCCGCGGCGACTCCGCTGACTCCCAGTCCCACCACCATCACGCGCTTGTCCGACAGTTCCATCAACGCAGCTTCAACGTGCTCAGCGCGACCAGCGCACACACGATCGATACAATCCAGAATCTGATCACGACCAGGGTTTCGGGGATGCCTTGGAGTTCAAAATGATGGTGCAGCGGCGCCATCAGGAAAAAACGCTTGTGCGTCGCCTTGAAATAGTAGCGCTGAATGATGGTTGACGCCGCCTCTGCGACGAACACTCCGCCGGCTATTACCAGCGCGAGTTCCTGCTTGGCCAGCACCGCTACCGTTCCGAGCGCCCCGCCCAGCGCCAGCGCGCCCACGTCGCCCATCATCATCGAAGCCGGGTACGCGTTGAACCACAGGAAGCCAAGCGACGCGGCGAACACCGACACGCAGAAAATCGCAACCTCGCCGACGTTGGCGATATACGGTACCTGCAAGTAGCTCGCGAACTTGATGTTGCCTGCGACATAGGTGAACACCCAGTACGTGAGCGCGACGGTCATCACGGGTCCAATCGCAAGGCCGTCGAGTCCGTCAGTCAGGTTCACCGCATGCGAGCACCCCACGATCACGACCATCGCGAACGGGATGTAAAACCACCAGTGCAGATCGGGATTAACGTTCTTCAGGAACGGCACCGTCAGATGCGTGTCGAAGCCGAGATACAGGAACAGCCACGCCGCCGCGATGAACGCGCACGAAAATGACCAGGCCAGCTTGGCCGGGCCGCTCAGTCCCAGCCCTTTGCCGCGCGTGAGCTTGAAGTAGTCGTCGCTGAAACCGATCGCGCCGAAGGTCAGCGTCACGAAGATCGCGATCCAGACGTACGGATTGAGGATGTTGGCGAGCAGCAGCGTCGCCGCCAGCATCGACGCCACGATCAGCAGACCGCCCATCGTGGGCGTGCCGGCCTTCTTCTGATGCGCCTGCGGAACGACCTCGCGAATCGTCTGACCGATACGCAGCGCGCGGAACCGGTCGATCAGAATAGGTCCCAGAGCCAACGACAGCGCCAGCGCCGCCAGCCCGGCCAGGACCGATCGCAGCGTCTGGTACCTGAGCGCATTGAAGCCGGAATAATATTTGTGCAGGGGGTAGAGCAGCAGGTAGAGCATCGCGCGGCTCGCCGAGTATCAACTCTGCCCGCCGCCGAGTTCCGCTGCAATCTCGCGGACCACGACCCGATCGTCGAACGGAAGTACGCGCCCTGCCACCAACTGATAGTCCTCGTGTCCCTTGCCGGCGATCAAAACCGCGTCGCCGGCGGTCGCGATTCTGAGCGCGATGGCGATCGCGGTACGCCGATCCGGCTCCACGATATATCCGCCGCGCATCGAAGCAATCGCAAACTTTTTCGGATTTTCGATTCGCGCACGTCCCGCCGCGATCAATCCCTTCTCGACCTCGGCGATTATCGCCATCGGATCTTCGCTGCGCGGATTGTCGGAGGTCAGCACCGGGAGATCGGCGAGCCGTCCCGCAATTTCGCCCATGATCGGCCGCTTGCCGCGGTCGCGGTCTCCGCCGCATCCAAACACGCAGATGATCCTGCCCGCGCCGATGCGACGCAGCGCAGTCAACACCGCCTCCAACGCGTCGGGCTTGTGCGCGTAATCGACCAGCACCGTGACGCCCGGTTTCGCCTGGATCGCTTCGAGTCTGCCGGGGGCCCCCGGGCATCGCCGCACCCCATCCGCCACCGCATCCGATTCGACACCCAGGGCCGCCGAAAGAGCCGACGCGCCCAGGATATTGAGCAAATTGATTTCGCCAATCAGCGGCGAATCGATTTCGATCTTTTTGCCGAGTACCGACAGCGTCGCGCGAAGTCCGCTCAAGTCCGCGTCGAATTTCTCGGGATGCACATCGAGCGAGCGGTCCAGCCCGAAGCTTATTTTCGAGCCCTTGACCGATTCGAGCACCCGTCGGCCGAACGGATCGTCGCCGCGCACCACCGCTACGGTGTCTGCGCGCCGGCTGCGCGGCAGTATCTCGGTGAACAGCCGCAGCTTCGCCGCGAAGTAATCCTCCATCGTCGCGTGATAGTCGAGATGGTCGCGGCCGAGGTTGGTGAACATGCACGCGCGAAAGCTCAGCGCATCGACCCGCCCTTCGGCGATTCCAATCGACGACACTTCCGCCGCCGCGTGCCGCACGCCCTCGCGCTCCATTTGCGCCAGCGCAGACTCGAAGTCGATCGACTCGGGCGTGGTAAGTCCGCTATAGATTTTTTTCCCGGCGATGAAAATGCCGATGGTGCCGATGATCCCGGCGGGCATGCCGGCCGCCTCGAAAATCGACGCCAGGATGTAGCAGGTGGTGGTCTTGCCGCTGGTTCCGGTGATGCCGATCAAATCGACGCGCTCGCTCGGCGCAGCGAAGAAACGCGACGCGGCCGCGCCCATCAGCAGACGCGGCCGCTCGCTCTGGACCAGGGTCACCGCGGGGCGCGCCATTCCCCCATCCCATCCCGCAACCACCACAGCGCGCGCCCCACGGTTTAATGCATCGTCAATGTTCGCCCGGTTCCTATTTGGATCGCGGGCGGTCGAGAAGTACAAATGACCGGGCCTCGTCTGACGCGAGTCGTAGCTGAGGCCGGTGATTTCCACGTTCAGGTCGCCGTCGATTCGACGGACGTCGAGTCCTTTGAGCAATTCACCAAGTTTCACTTTTCACTTTCGCCCGGCCAGCCCGCCGCCGCTGAAATACGACGCGGGTACGACGCCGGATTGCGTTGCCGCGCCGGCTTCACTGTCCGCGACAATCGGCGCGAGCGTCAGTTTCACCGTCGAATGATTGAGCGGAGCGCCGGCGCCCGGCTTCTGCGCGACCACGTAGCCGCCGCCATGCACGTCGACGTTGACGCGCGAGATTCGCGCCAGCTCCATCGCGCGCCTGAGACTTAAGCCCGCGAAATTGGGGGTCGCCCGCGTCAGTTTCGAACCCGTCAGCACGGGCAGATAGTCGTCCACCGCGGCAGACACCGCAGCCGCGCTCTTACCGTCGGAATTCCGGCCGGCCGAATCTTTGCCGAAATCGGGCATCGGGATCATGCCGGCAGTATCGTAGGGCTGATGGGGCGCGGTGATATTCAGATCACGAACCGCGCCCTGCGCGATTTCGCTGAACACCGGCGCCGCGATCAATCCGCCAAAATGTTCGTGGCCTACATCGTACAACACGACCAGAATCAACAGCCGGGGATCGTCCGCCGGCAAAAATCCGACGAACGACGAGACGTGGCGATTCTGAAAGTAGGCGCCGTTTTCCGGATTCACCATCTGCGCCGTGCCGGTCTTGCCCGCCACGATAAACCCGTCAACGCGCGCCTTGGCCGCGGTGCCGCCGTCGGACATCACGACGTTGCGCAGCAGGAGGTTCATCTGATGGGCGATATCGGGCGCAATCGCGCGATGCATCACTTGCGGCGTATGGGTGAGGATCGCGCGGCCCTCGGTGTCGTAAGCAGCCCTCACTACGTATGGGCGGACGATATTTCCGCCGTTCGCAATCGCCGCGTACGCCACCGCGAGCTGGATCGGCGTGACCGCCACGCCCTGCCCAAAACCGTGATTGGCAAGGTCTATTTCCTTCCATCCCGACGGTTTGCTGAGCAAGCCCGCGGCTTCGCCCGGCAAATCGATTCCGGTGTGCGATCCGATTCCAAATGCGCGCAGTCCTTCGTGGTAGCGGTCCGAGCCGAGCGTCAACGCGATCTTCGCCGCGCCGATATTCGACGACACTTCGATTATCCCGCCGAGATTGAGCCATCCGTGACGGCTGTGATCGTGGATCGTGTGCCGGCCGATCGTGAAGTGTCCGTCCTCGCAGTAGAATTGGCGATCGAGCGTGATCGCGTGATCGGCCAGCGCGATCGAGCCGAGAATTCCCTTCATCGTCGAGCCCGGCTCGAACGCATCCTCGACCGCCGGGTTGTGCAGACGGTTGTGGACATCGGCTCCGCCGGCGCTGACGTTGGCCATCGCGATCACTTCGCCGGTAAACGGATCGAGCACGATTGCGCTGCCGCGCTTCGCGCCGCTCTGGATTACTTCCGCCGCCAACTCGGTTTCGGCGAGCGATTGGATCGACGAATCGATCGTCAGTTCGAGCTGCGCGCCCGGCTCCGGCGCCTTGAGCGCCATCGGGCTGTCGAAAATCGGATGCCCAAGCGCGTCACGATAGAAGCTCAGCTCGACCGCTTCGCCACGCGCCAGCTTGTCGTATTGCAACTCCAACCCGGAGAGCCCCTGGCCATCCATCCCCGCCAACCCCACCACCGACGCGGCCAGGTTGCTCTCCGGGTAAAACCGTTTGTATTCGCTGATCGTGCCGATACCGTCGATTCCAAGCTCTTGCACGGCCTGCGCCTTGTCCGGTGACATTCGACGATCGAGCCACACGAAGGGCGCGTCCTTGTTCAGCCTGGATTCGAGCGAAATCGGCAGCATCATCAGAATTGCCGCGAGCTTGGTCCGCTCGGCCGGCGTGCTCGACTCGAGCACGCGCTTGGGCCGCGCGTAAACCGACCGGGTCTCGGCCGATAGCGCGAGCGGCTCGCCGTAGCGATCGACGATCGGTCCGCGCACCGCTGCGAGTTCGGTCTCTCCGGTATGTTCGTGGCGGGCGAGCGAGTTCAATCGCGGCCCATATATTGTGACCAGCACCACCAGGCGGATTACCGCGAGACCGAACAAGGCCGCCAGCGCGAGCGTAAGTGCTCCGATTCGAGTGCGCCGCTGCTTGAACGAATTCTTCATGGAAGCATCACCACCTGGCCGCGTCCGGGCGGCGCAAGATGATGTTGCGGCGCGAGCGCGCGCAGGCGATCGTGCGAGCTGAGCTGCGCGGCGGTCAGGCGCAGCGCGCGATTTTCGTCCTGCAGCCTGGCGATTTCATCGTGCAACGCCGGAAGCCGATAGCCTTCTCGCGTCACTTCCAGCCGTATCATCAACGTTGCGAATCCGACGACCGCGATCAGCGCGCCGAGCGCGGCAGGCACCGCCCTGGAGGGCCGCCGCGTCGGTTTTACCCGCGCGATCATGGTGCGCTCCGTTCGATGCATCGGATCCTTGCGCTGCGCGCGCGCGAATTGCGCGAAGTTTCGGCCGCCGACGGCTTGATCACCTTGCGCGCAATCGCCGTGTAGTCACCGGCGCGCACCAGGTCGCGAAAACGCTCCTTGACCGGACGGTCTTCGAGCGAATGATACGAAATAACCAGCATCCGGCCGCCGGGATTGAGCATCGCGGGGCCATCGCGCAGAAGAGCCGCGAGACTTTCCATCTCGTGATTCACCGCGATTCGAAGAGCCTGGAAGGTGCGTGTGGCAGGATGCGCTCCGCCGCGTCGATGGGCTCCCAGCGCGCGCTCGACGATCGCGCGCAATTCGCCGGTGGTCTCGATCGGACCCCGCCGGCGCGCCTCGACGATCATCCTCGCTATCCGCCGCGACGCCCGCTCCTCGCCGTACGTATAGATGATGCGCGCGAGCTCCTCGGCGCTCTCTTCATTGACGATGTCTCGCGCGCGGATCGCGTGGCGGCTGTCCATCCGCATGTCGAGCGGACCGTCGAGCCGAAATGAAAAGCCACGCTCGGGATCATCGAGCGCGTAGCTGCTCATGCCCAGGTCGGCGAGCATCGCGTCGGCGCCATCGAAGCCGTGCTGCTTCATCACGGCCGCGACTTCGCCGAAGTCCGCCCGCTCCAGCACGACGCGATCGCCGAACTCCGCCAGCCGCTCGCGCGCGAATTCCAATGCCGCCCCGTCGCGATCCAGCCCGAGCATCCGCGCCCTGGTCGCGCGCAGCATCGCCTCGGCATGCCCTCCGGTCCCGACAGTCACGTCGACGAACGCGAGCGGACCGTGTGCGGACAGCAGCCCGCACACCTCCTCCACCATCACCGGCACATGCCTCCGGTCCGCCGCGTCGTCTTCGTCTATGCAAGCCAGACTCATCACTCGTCACAGACCCAGCTTCTCAAAAAAATCCGGATTCATTATCTTCTCCTCGGTGGCCTTCAAAACCTTCTCGAGGATCTGCTTGTCCCAAAGTTGAAAATGATCCTGCCGCGCCGAAAACGTCACCTCGCGATCGAGCGCCGCATATTCACGAAGCTTGGGCGGAATCAGAATCCGTCCCTGCCGATCCACGGGCACCTCATGCGCTCCGCCGATGATCAGCGTCTCGAACACCTGCACCCGCGGATCGAATCTCGGCTTGGTTCGGAGATGCGCGTTGAGCGTCTCCCACTGACTCGGTGGATACAGCGCCAGGCAACGCTCTCCGTCGAAGGGGAAATTGGTGATATAAAGACGATCGTGATTCTCGCGCTGGAGAACTTCGCGAAACCGGGCAGGAATACTCACCCTGCCTTTCTCATCGATCGAATGGTCGAAGCGACCGTTGAACACTGTCTTTCCTCCCCAGTGTCCCACAACATCCCACTCTATCCCACTTCAGTCAAGCAATCCGGGGGTCCTGCGATGCGATAAAATGACTATTAGGTGAAATAGTTAGTAGCCGAAGAAAAAGCGAAACTGAGGCTCGTTCTGGCTATTCGGCGCGAAGCCTATGTGGCAAGAATGGCGCACAGGGCCGCATCGAGCGCTTTGGCTTTCGCTTAGTTCAGCTTGACAGCAACGCCATTCATTGGCGAAACTCGCGCCGACCGGCAGGCCGATCCACCACATTAAGAATTAAGACGCCTTAAGCTCATCGGGGGCGGAGAGAGGATAGATGAAGACGGGAAATTCTTGGCTGCGAATCGCGGGAATCGTCGCAGCAGGCATAATAGTGACGGTGCTGGTCATCAGCCCTGCCGCTCATTCAAGGCAAAAAAAGAAACCGGTCGTGGCACCGACCATTACCGTGACGCCGACGGCCACGCCGACCCCTGAAGTTCACGTGTGGAATTTTGATCAGGACAAAGCGGGCGAGGTGCCGGCGGGATGGAAAGCGCTTGAAGGCGATTGGCAGGTGATTGCCGATCCGAGCGCGCCGAGCAAGCCCAATACATTCGGTCTGCCCGCGGGGCGTCTGCTCAAGTCGCTGACCAGCGCGCTCGAGTATTACCCAATGGCAATTCAAAGCGATCCGACTGAGTATTCCGACTTTACTCTCGAAGCTCAGTTCAAATCTGTCGGCGGACGTTTCGATTGCTCCGGCGGTCTGATCTTCCGCTACGTTGACGACAAAAACTTCTACCTGCTTTCCGCCGGATGCCCCAGCGATTACTTCGCTCTGTCGCGGATGACCAACGGGCAGCTGATCGGGCTCAAGCAGAGCGTGGTGCCCACCGACAAGGACACCTGGTACCGGCTCAAGGTCACAGTCCTGAGTGGACATTTCATGTGTTACGATAATGACAAGATGATCTTCGATTTCGACGAAAACAAAATAGCCAAGGGCAAAATCGGACTGTGGGCGCGCGACGATTCGCAGGCGGAATTCGACGACGTGAAAATTACGGTCCGCAAGGAAGGCGAAACCGCAGCCCCGGCCGCCCCCGCCGCGTCACCGTCGCCGTAGTTGATTCGTTCTGAGGTCCGCCGACGCGATAACAGTGTTGCCGGGCGCCCGCGCGATGGTTGCATCCGGGCGCCTGGCAACTTACTCTGAACCGTGATGGAAACCGTCGAAGAGAAAGCGCGAGTCGAGATTCGCATCGAGCCGCTGCGCGGTCTTCCTCTGGTCAAGGAAGTCGCTGGCGCAGTTGGCCGGGCGTTGGGTCTGACCCTGCTGTGGGGACTCGAAATAGTCCGCGATTCGTACTTCCGCCTTCTCGATCGTCTCAACGTTCGGCCGCGGCCCAAACGCGCGAGCGCGTTTCCTCCCGGCCAACCGAAAAAACGCAAGGCCCCCGCCCGCTAGCTGAAGTCCCGCGCGCCCGCTTTTTTGTGTTATCCCGAGCGAAGTCTGCGGGGCCGGGGAAACCCCGGATCCGCGGTCTCATTTTCGTCGAGCACCTGCGCCAGGTATCGCGCGAGCTTTTCGTCGAGCACCCGCACGAGCGCGTCGGTCTGCGCGGCTTGTGTGATCTTCAGGAATCCTTCGAGGCGATGCTCGCGGTCGTGAATGCGAATCAGCCGCGCGATCATGCTTTGCGAGAGCGCTGCCAGTTTGATCTCGAGCGCGCGGCGAATCCCCTCCATCGCTTCCTCGAGTTCCGCCTGTGGCGACGCTGCGCCCAGCTGAAACCCGCAGCTCGAACATCGCGGCGTCGTCTCGGGCGCGATTGCGTCCTTAAGCTCGCATCGCACCACGCGCGCGCTTAGCTCCACCACCCGCGCCCCCAGATGCTCGCCTTCGGGGAGACCGAGCGCGGCGATCGCGTTGAGCCGCGTGAGCGCGTCGAAGTACCGTCGCGCGTCGCCGGCGACCAGCTCCAGCCGCTCCATCTTCAGGCGCCATCGCTCATGCGCGCTCAGATAACACTGCACGTACGTCCATTTGAATTTTTGAAAGCGTGCTTCCATCGCGTCCAGACTGCGCGGCGGGCCCGTCAGGATTCGCGGCCCAAGTTCCACTCGGAGCAGTTCGCACTCGGTCTCCAAGGAAGCGACCGCCGATTCACGCGAGACACTTTCTGATAAGCCGGCCTCGCCCGGCGCCGCGCGCAGTCCTGTCGCAGTGAGAAACTCGCGCATCGAACGCATCCGCGGCATCGACGCGCAAGCGGCCGCGATTGCCTCGTACGCGTCGGCGATCTGGATGGCCGACGCGAGATACGATCGATCGGCCGCCGCCTCGAGCATCGCCGCCGCGCCCGATTCCGCAAGCCGGATATATTCCGCGAGCGCCGCGCGATTAGCCGCGGGCATCTCGAGGTTCGCTTCCGTAAGCGCCGACGCGAGCACGTTGCGCGTGCGGATTGCCGCCTCGACCGCGTCGGCCATCGCGGCTTCGAGTCGCTTCAGGCGTGCGTCCAGCCCTTCGCGGTCGCGCGCGAGCCCAAGGCGCGGATCGAATCGCCGCGCCAGCACAAGCGCCGCGTTGAACGCCGCGAGATCCGGCGCGCCGGCGGCCTCCGGGTCGAACCGGGCCGCGTCGGTTTCGAAACGGATCACGTCGCCGGTGGACACCTCCAATCGGCGCAGCAACCCGCGCACGGCCGCAAGCGTCCGCTCATCCGCCGTACCGCTGCGCGCGACCATCGGCACCCGCGACTGCAGTTCTTCAATCGCGAGCGCCGCCGTGCCGCCGCACACATTCTCCATGATCAGCGAGTCGATTATTTCGCGCGCGAGGTCCTTCTCGTACCCATCCAGATCGGCGATCCGGTCGCGCGCAATCTTCCACGCAGCGCGCCCGGCTTCAGCCAGGAGCGCCGTGATCTGGCTTGAAATTACCGCGTTCATCGTCAGGTCTGGTGGGTAGATCAGCCGCGCCGGCGATTCGCCGCCGCCGCCAGCGCCGGCGAAAATTGGCGAGGACAACACTTCGCGGGCCAGGCGCGACAGCGATACGATCGTTGCGGGATCGGAACTTTCACCGGCTGGATTGGGACGGGTGGCGATTGCTCGAAGCGCGCTAAGCGTTAGCGGATGAAACGGGAAAATCGAGTCAGGCGCCAAGCCCGCCGTATCTATTCCCGCGTACGCGATGCCGGCGTCGAACTCGGCGTCCTCGACCAGCCGTCGCGCGCGCCGCACCGCGATGATCGTTTCCTCGTTCGCGTCGCGCGGCGCCACCGCAAGCGCTCGCGTCGCTTCCGGAGCCGTCGCGCGCCCGGCTGCGATCACGGTGAACTTTACCTGGTGGAACGACGCGGCAACTTGAGCCAGCATCTTAAAGAAATCCGCCGCCGACTCGCATTGCGACGTTCCGAAATCTATCGCAACCGTTACCGCCCTGATTCCGGTCCGCCGCGCGGTCTCCAGTCCCACGTTCAACGCGGCCGCACCACGCATCTGGCGGAAAAGATCGCCCGACGAGCGCGGGTCGCCGCCGATTTGCTCGGCCAGGACGCTCAGCAGGAACAGCTCGGCTTCTGCCGCACTCACCCGTCCGGCCAGCTCCAGCCCGCACACCAGGCGCCGAATGTTTTGCGCGTCGAGCGCGCCTGCCCGCCTCTGCAGCGCGATTACGTAGTCAAGGAAATGCGTCTTGCCGCATCCCGCCGGGCCGCCAATCCAGAACACGGCCCCTTGCGGCTCAGCAAGATGCTGATTGAGGACTTCCCACGAGCGTTCGGCCGCGCGTGTGAACACGTAGCTCGCGACGGTCGAGACGCGCGGCGTCGTCTCCAGTCGCAATCGTTCGGGTGCAGGCGGCTCGAGTTCGAACCAGCGCGGCGCGCTCGCGCGCCGCTTTCCGCCGTTGTGCGGTTCCATCGGATGAGACAGCACTGCCATTGCGCCCTCTGCTGCGCGCCCGCTCGCTCCCCCGCCCTTCTGCAACTCGATCGGAGGAGACTATAAGAGTAGTCAGCATCATAATGTCACGTTATGCAGACCACAATGTGGATAATTGGTTACGCCGGGAACCAGCAGGCGCCCGCCCCCTGCTCTTTTGTGTCATCCCGAGCGGAGTCTGCGGAGCCGAGGGACCCCGGATCTTTGTTTCTGTCATTCTGAGCGAAGCGAAGAATCTCGCCGGACGCTTCTGCGTCCGGCGTAAGCAGCGCGCGCTTTCTTAATACTGGCCTCCCGTGCCAACGGGCAGGGGTCACCCCTGCTACTGCTTGCACTCGTTCCATGCCTGCGACGGCGCGTTGTTAAACGTGAACCTCACGCACGCGACCGACGCACACGCACCGACCAAATCCGCCGTCGGCGGCACGTTCGCGTTCTTGCTCAGCCACAGATTCAGCTCATTGACCATCTGCGGACCGAGTCCATTCAACTCCGGGACAACTACAAT
>Ga0208079_1000536_pt1 | contig 20622 bp, 19 predicted proteins | sample NGESurdeep092012_5_FD_184474 | JGI IMG/M metagenome (GOLD analysis project Ga0208079, IMG submission 184474) | Arctic peat soil microbial communities from Barrow, Alaska - NGEE Surface sample 210-2 deep-092012 (SPAdes) | ecosystem: Environmental > Terrestrial > Soil > Wetlands > Peat ... | reverse complement strand
CGCAGCCGGCGCAATCAACGAGATAACCCGTGCGAGATGTGCGGAACGTCAGACATAAGTCCCTAGTGCAGGGGTTTCGCCCGGACACGCTTGTAGCAGCAAGCTTCGGGATTCCTGCCGAGGCCGCGCTGAATCCACCGAATCCTGACGGCTCGTTCACCATGACGGAGAACAAGAAGGCCTACACCAACCACTGGAAGACAGTCGTCACGGTGAGCGGCATGTACACGTGCTCGCCCTCCGATTGGATCCCGAACCCGGAGAATTCGGGCCTCAACGTCGGTTTGACGCAGATCCAGGGCATTCGCTTTGTCGTCACCGGACAGGGCGGCATGGGCGGCGAGGGGCTCGTCTGTAACAGTGAGCCTCAGTCATGGAGTGTTGACGTTCCGGCGAATGTGTCCGGGGACAATGGCGGGACTCCAGCGACCTGGAAAGCCGGCAAGGTCGCAGCCAATATCGGCGGCAATGCATCTGATCAGGTCTGCGACCAAAATGGTTGCTCTGGACACAACATCGGGACCAACTTCGACATGGTTCTACAGATTTCGTAGGTCGTCCTGGCACGCGCCGTACACGCTTGCTCAGTCTCCCTGGAGGGAGGCTGAGCAAGTTGGCGTGTGATGGAGGGATTGTGGCCCGCCACCTCGAGCATGTGAGCCCGTCTCGCGCCGCGTTCCAGGGACGATTCGTGCAGCCAAGGATTACTGTCGAACTATGACGCACCACGAGAACACCGGCCCGGAGTCGTTGGGCAGCTACAGCCTCGATGACGAGGACCAGCTGCAGCCCGAGGACACCCTCGATGACCGTGGCCTCGATGATCTCCTGGACGAGGGCTACTCGCCCCCGGAGCGTCCGCGCGGCGTCGACGCGTTCGGGACCACGGTGGCCGAGCAGCGGCGGCGCGAGAGCATCGAGCAGCGACTCGCCCACGAGGTGCCCGATCCGGCCAACGCATTCGAGGACCCCCTCGCCGACCCGGACATGGTGGGCGGCGACGACCCGGACGCCATCGCGGCAGAGGACGACTACCTCGGTGACGGCGAGGTGGGCGGTCGGCGCAGTGGCCGGCTCATGGCCCCTGACCAGGGCGCGCGCGAGGACGCCGAGTCGGACATGGTGGCCGATGACGTGGGTATCGACGGTGGCGGCTCATCCGCCGAGGAGGCGGCCGTCCACATCATCGAGGATGAGCGTTGGGGCAAAGACTGAGCCGCCGCACTGAGCTCTGGCGCTGATCCGCCATCTCGTGTCACGCCGTGGTTGACACGTCGCCGTCCCCCAGAACGGTCCTGACCACGTCGTGGGTCAGGTCGTGGGTGGCCAGCGCCAGCGTCCCTGCGATCGTGAAGACGAACCCGACTGCCGCGATCGGGGCGTAGCCGGGCCGCGTCGCGTCGCCGAGGAACGCCAGACCGATGCTCGCCGGAACAATCGTCTCGACGGCGAACGTGACGGCGACGGCGGTAGTGAGGGATCCGCGCTGCAGAGCCGTGGTGAACAACAGCATCCCCAGTGCGCCGTGGGCAAGGATGGCCCACAGCCCCGGGTCGGCCAGAGCGTGCCACAGCGGGCTGGGCACGGACAGGCTTCGGGCTGCGACGGCGACCACCGTGAAGGCAAGCCCCGCCAGGACGGCAAGGGCAGGGGAACTGGAACGTCCGCCCCGTCGGGCGACGATCGCCCCGGCGAGAGCCAGCAGCACTACAGAGGCGAGCAGCGCCCACCTGGTTGCGAGCGGCAGAGGCGTTCCTTGCTCCGGCTGGGCTGACATCGCCAGCAGCAGCAGTCCGGCACCGAGAACGACCAGCGAGACCACCTCGCGACCCCGCAACCGGACGCCGATCACGGCGGCGATGATGGCGGTGACACCCACGCTCGAGGCAACTGCCGACTGCACGAGGAACAGGGGCAGCGTCCGGAGGGCCACCAACGAGGCCACGAACGCGGCCAGGTCGAGGCTGAGGCCCGACACGTAGGGGACCGATCGGGCCAGGCGCACTATCAGCCGAGGGTCGAGCCCGGAGCCGGACTCGGCTCGCTGCGCGGCTATACCCTGCAACACCGACGCGCTGCCGTAGGCGAGAGCCGCGAAGAGCGCGCACGCCAAGCCCAGGACCATGCGAGCAGTCTGCCCCAGCTCTTGCCCGTGCCCTACCGTGGAGGAGTCATTGCCGGGCTGGAGCAAGGTAGGCGCATGCCCTCTGAACGGCCATCGCGTGTGGGTCCCGCCGGAATGGGTCTGCCGCTGATCTCAGTCATCGTGGTCGCCGCCGGGCTGATCGTGGCGCTCGTCAGCGGTGCGTTGTCAGGTGTGATGAACCCCCCGGCGACGAAAACTGTTGCAGTGCCGTCGATTTCGCCCGCGAAGACGGGAACGGCGCTTGCCACTCTCGCCACCCTTGCAGTCAAAGGACGGGCACCGAAGACGGGCTACGACCGCGCGCAGTTCGGTCCCGCCTGGGCGGACGTCGACCACAACGGGTGTGACACCCGCAACGACGTCCTGCGCCGCGACCTCACGGGATACGTCATCAAGGCGGGCACCCATGGCTGCGTCATCCTGTCCGGCACCCTCCGAGACCCCTACACCGCGACGACCATCAGGTTCGTGCGCGGCCAAACCACCTCGACTCTGGTCCAGATCGACCACGTCGTGGCCCTCTCCGACGCCTGGCAGAAGGGCGCGCAGCAGCTGTCTGCCGAGACCCGCCAGGCTTTGGCCAACGACTCGCTCAACCTGCTGGCCGTCGACGGTCTGGCCAACCAACGCAAGAGCGACGGTGATGCCGCGACCTGGCTACCGCCCAACAAGGCCTACCGCTGTTCGTATGTCGCACGGCAGGTCGCGGTGAAGGCGAAGTACGGACTCTGGGTCACCAACGCCGAGCGAGATGCGCTCGGGCGCATCCTGGCGACGTGCCCGTCGCAGCCGCTACCGGCCACCATCGCGTTCGTTCTCGGAGGTGGGAGCTGACACACGCTGTTCCAGGATCCTTGCCCGAGTCCGACCGGCGCAAGAACTCAGAAGGTGTGGCCGACCAGTGTGCCGATGCCGTAGGTGAGCGCCATGGCCAACAGACCGCCAATCACGTTGCGCCACAACGATCGACGGACCGGAGCAGAGCCCAGACGAGCAGCAAGCAACCCCGTCCCAGCAAGGGCGAGAACCACTGTGACTACGGTGACCGGCACTCGCCATGACGTCGGGGGAAACGCGATCGCCAACAGCGGCAGCAGCGATCCGATCGTGAAGGCGATAAAGGACGCAACTGACGCATGCGTCGGGCTGGTGAGGTTGTGGGGGTCGATTCCGAGCTCAGCCTCGGCGTGCGCGCCGAGGGCGTCGTGCGCTGTCAGCTGTATGGCCACATCCTTGGCCAGTTCGCGCGTAAGTCCTTTCGCGGCATACAGATCGGTCAGCTCTTCCAGCTCCTCCTCAGGAGTCTCCTCGAGCTCGCGGCGTTCCTTGGCCAGCAACGCGTGCTCGGAGTCCCGCTGGCTGCTGACCGAGACGTACTCACCCACGGCCATGCTCATGGCTCCCGCCGCGAGACCTGCGATGCCAGCAGTGACGATGACCTTGAGCTGAGTCGTCGCGCCAGCCACCCCGATCACCAGGCCTGCGGTTGACACGATCCCGTCGTTGGACCCGAGGACTCCTGCGCGCAGCCAGTTCAGCCGGCGCGCCATCCCCGGCTCGTGGGGCTCCTGGTGGTCGAGCGCGTCGGGAGGCAGTGGGGTCATACCCAGACCCTGCCCGGCTCCAGCAGTCGTGTCCAGCGCGGCACGGTTGTCCACGAGGCCGACAGCGTCCTTGCCGCGGGGCGAGGGCGCCCTTCTGATGGTTCTGTCCTACGTCGCTTGGGGGGCAGACTGGGGTTTCCATGGCTCAAGACATGCCGTATCCGCCGGTGCCCCAGCTCGTTGTTGGGGCCGCGATCGTCGACGACCTCGACCGTCCGACGACCCTGCTCAGCGCCCGACGAACGGATCCGCCCGAGCTCGCCGGCGGCTGGGAGCTGCCCGGCGGCAAGGTCGAGGCTGGCGAGGAGCCGCAGGCCGCACTGCTCCGAGAGATCCTCGAGGAGCTCGGGGTGGGCATCGAGATCGGTGCCCTCCTGGAGGGCCCACTGGCCGGCGCCTGGCCGCTCGGCGACCGCTACGTCATGCGGGTGTGGCTGGCTCGGATCACTGATGGCGAGCCACGTCCGCTCGAGGACCACGACCGGCTGTGCCTGTTTACCAAGCCCGAGCTGTATGCCGTCCCGTGGCTCCCCGCGGACCTCCCGATCGTCCGCCGACTGGAGGCGTTGATGAGCCCGCCGAGGCACCCCTGATCAGGCCTGGTCAACATGTTCACCGATTGCTGAGAGAATTGACCCATGCCCATGCAGACCCGCGGTGACATCCGCAACGTTGCCATCATCGCCCACGTAGACCACGGAAAGACCACGCTCGTTGACGCCATGCTCTGGCAGTCCGGCGCGTTCGGTGCCCATCAGCACGTCGAAGAGCGCGCGATGGACTCCGGTGATCTCGAGCGCGAGAAGGGCATCACGATCCTCGCCAAGAACACCGCGGTGAGGTTCAAGGGTTCGGCAGCGGACAAGGCCGGCCAGCCTGAAGGCATCACCGTCAACATCATCGACACCCCGGGCCACGCCGATTTCGGTGGCGAGGTCGAGCGTGGTCTGTCCATGGTCGACGGTGTGGTGCTGCTCGTCGACGCATCCGAGGGCCCCCTGCCGCAGACTCGGTTCGTCCTGCGCAAGGCGCTCGCGGCCAAGCTGCCGGTCATCTTGTGCATCAACAAGGTCGACCGTCCCGACTCCCGCATCGCCGAGGTTGTGGACGAGACCTACGAGCTGTTCATGGACCTGCTCGACGATGCTCACACCGCCTCCGGGCAGCTGGACTTCCCGATCGTCTACGCCTCCGCCCGTGCGGGGCGTGCGTCGCTGAACCGCCCCAAGAACGGCGCCATGCCCGACGAGGACAGCCTCGAGTCGCTCTTCGCGGCGATTCTGGAGACCATCCCGGCACCGCTTTACGACGACGAGGCCCCGCTGCAGGCACACGTCACGAACTTGGACGCCTCGCCGTTCCTCGGTCGCCTGGCGCTCTGTCGCGTCTACAACGGCACCATCAAGAAGGGCCAGCAAGCTGCATGGTGCCGCGCCGACGGCACCATCGAGCGGGTCAAGATCACCGAGCTGCTGATGACTGAAGCACTCGAGCGCAAGCCCGTCGACAGCGCCGGCCCCGGCGACATCATCGCGCTGGCCGGGATTCCTGAGATCACCATCGGGGAGACTTTGGCCGACCCGGACAACCCGATCCCGTTGCCCTTGATCACCGTCGATGAGCCGGCGATCTCGATGACGATCGGCACCAACACCTCCCCCCTGGTCGGGCGGGCGAAGGGCACCAAGGTCACTGCGCGCCTGATCAAGGACCGCATTGAACGAGAGCTGGTCGGTAACGTCTCGATCCGGGTTCTGCCCACCGAGACGCCCAACGCGTGGGAGGTGCAGGGCCGTGGTGAGCTGGCGCTGGCCATCCTGGTCGAGCAGATGCGCCGCGAGGGCTATGAGATGACGGTCGGCAAGCCGCAGGTCGTTACCCGCGTGGTCGACGGCAAGATCCACGAGCCGTTCGAGCGCCTCACGATCGACGCGCCCGAGGAGCATCTCGGCACCATCACCCAGCTGTTGGCCGTCCGCAAAGGCCGCATGGAGCAGATGGTCAACCACGGCACCGGTTGGGTGCGGATGGAGTTCGTCGTACCGTCACGAGGTCTGATCGGCTTTCGGACCGAGTTCCTCACCGACACCCGCGGCACCGGCATCGCCAACCATGTCTTCGAGGACTACGAGCCGTGGGTGGGGGAGCTCAAGACCCGACAGAACGGTTCGCTGGTGGCCGACCGCACGGGTGTCGCGACGTCCTACGCGATGTTCAACCTGCAGGAGCGCGGGGCGATGTTCCTGGAGCCGACGACCGAGGTCTACGAGGGCATGATCGTCGGCGAGAACTCCCGCGTCGAGGACATGGACGTCAACATCTGCAAGGAACGCAAGCTCACCAACGTGCGCTCGGCCACCTCCGAAGTGCTTGAGCGCCTGATCCCGCCGCGCAAGCTGAGCCTGGAGCAGGCACTGGAGTTCTGCCGCGAGGACGAGTGCGTGGAGGTCACCCCGGACGCGGTCCGTATCCGCAAGCTGGTGCTGCCCCAGAACGAGCGCGCGCGTACCGCAGCCAGGGCAAAGACGGCCGCCAAGTCCTGACCCGAGACTGCACACGCAGGAGTCCCCGGAGCCCTTGGCTCCGGGGACTCCTGCGTGCCCGCGTCAGTTGACTCATGCGTGCGCCGCATCAACTGTCGGTCGCATTTCGGTCACGTTTCGGCGACGGTGGGGTTCGGTCCGCCCAACATAAGGTCATCCTGATCTAGTCTGACGGCCGCAGCGAAACCGCGAGAGTCTTTGCATGCGGGCCAGCCGCAATTTGAGGGTTCGTCTCTACTGTTTCCCACCCACTGAGTTGTATGAGCCGAATGGAAGGCCATCCGGGATGACCATAAGTGCCGGGCAGCTGGAAGCCGATGCGCCGGCCGTTGCCCCCGAAGAGGTCAGCAAGATCCTCGGTCGCTCGCCGTGGCAGATCGCCCGGTCCCGGCTGCGGCGCGACAAGGTCTCGATGGCCTCGATCGTGATCATCGTCTTGTTCCTGCTGATGGCAATCGCCGCTCCTATCCTCGAGAAGCTCAACATCATCGACCCGTACTCGTTTAACAATCCGCTGGTTCAGGCGCCGGGGTCGATGCCGACCGGCGCTTTCGGCGGAATCAGCAGCACGCACCTCCTTGGCGTCGAGCCGCAGACTGGGCGAGACCTTCTGTCGCGCCTCGTCTCCGGGGTGACGTTGTCCATGGTCATCAGCATCTCCGCCACGGCGCTGAGCATCACCATCGGAACCGTTCTAGGCATCATCAGCGGTTACATGGGAAAGAGCGTCGACTTTGTGATCGGTCGGGCGATCGACCTGATCCTCGCCTTCCCTCAGCTGCTGATGCTGCTCGCCTTGTCTGTCGTGCTCATCGACAAGATCACCTCGTTCGGAGTGCCGCCCGGGGCTCCCTCGCGCGTTGTCTACCTGATCGTGGTGCTGGGTTTCTTCGGATTCCCCTACTTCGCGCGTATCATTCGCGGTCAGGTTCTGTCACTGCGCGAGCGTGAGTTTGTTGAGGCTGCACGATCATTGGGAGCCCGCAACGGCCGGATCTGGTTCACCGAGCTGCTGCCCAACCTGTGGGCCCCAATCCTCGTCTACACCACCTTGATCCTGCCGACCAACGTTTCCACGGAGGCGGCGCTGTCATTCCTGGGCGTGGGCGTCCCGGCCCCCACTCCCACTCTGGGCAACATCCTCACCGACTCTGTGACGTTCCTCAGTGCCGACCCCACGTACTTCCTGCTGCCTGGTTTGTTCATCTTCATGTTCGTGCTCAGCTGTAACCTCCTCGGCGACGGTCTGCGCGACGCCCTGGACCCGAAATCTGACCGTCTCTAGAACCCGCCAATTTCCCGCCGACAACCGTTGGCGGGGGGATCACCGCCACCCGCGGTGTGATAGCACAAAAGGAGAGCGCATGAAGCGCAAGAAGCAGAGGGCGATGTTTGTCGCGTTCTCGAGCGTGCTGGCCCTAACCGCGACAGCTTGTGGCGGTGGCACCACGACCGCCACCTCGCCCAGCGGTGGAACAGGCGCCGCATCCGCCAAGGGTGGGACCCTGTACTACCTGACTCATCGTTCGGCCGAGCACCTCGACCCACAGCGCACATACATCGGCCGAGACATCGCCGATGAGGCTCGCCTCGTGTACCGCACGCTGACGACGTTCCCCGTTGTTGGCGGCAAGGACTCTCTCAAGATCGTGGCCGACATGGCCACCGACACCGGCACGGCTTCGGACAACGGCAAGACCTGGAAATTCACGCTCAAGGCGGGCGTGAAGTGGCAGGACGGCAAGGACGTCACCTGCGCGGACTTCCAGTACGGCATCTCCCGTTCGTTCGCGGTTGACACCCTGACTGGTGGTCCAAACTATGCGATCCAGTTCTTGGACATCCCCAGCGATGCCAAGGGCGGCTCGATCTACAAGGGTCCATTCGTCAAGGACGCCGCCGGTCAGGCCGCCTTCGACAAGTCGATCACCTGCGCCGGCTCGGACATCACGTTCCACCTCAAGAAGCCGGTCGGTGACTTCAACTACGCCGTGTACCTGCCCGCCTTCGCTCCTTACCGCAAGGACCAGGACCAGGGTGACAAGTCGAACTTCTCCGTCTTCTCTACCGGCCCTTACAAGCTCCAAGCCCCGTGGGTCAAGGACAAGGGTGGCACGTTCATCCGCAACACCAGCTGGGATGCCAAGACAGACACTGTGCGCAAGGCGCTGCCCGACTCGATCGTGTTCGTCGAGGGTCTGACCAACGAGGTCATCGCCCAACGTCTTATCAGCGACCAGGGCAACGACAAGTTCGCCGTGACCGACCGTCAGGTCCCGCCGGCGTTCCAGCCTCAGATCCTGTCGAATGCGGCACTGAAGCCCAGGTTCGAGAACGTCGACGCTCCGTTCGTTGACTACCTGAATCCGAACTTCAAGACGCTGACCAACCCGCTTGTACGTCAGGCCCTTGCGGTCTCCACGGATAAGACCGGGTACATCACCGCGCTTGGTGGGGTCACCTCCGGTCGACCTGCCCAGACACTCATCAGTCCGTCTGTGTTGGGCTACAAGGCCTTCAACGCGTTCAACGCGCCGGACAACGGAGACCCCGTTGCGGCTGCGGCTCTGCTCAAGCAGGCTGGCGTGCCGCTGCCGTACCCGATCAAGTTCACCTACAGCGGCGGTACCCCGACGTCCGAGAAGTACGCGGCGGCCCTCAAAGCTGGCTGGGAGCGTAACGGTAACTTCAAGGTCACCCTCAACGAGCTGACCGACACTTACTACGACGTGGTCCAGAACCCTGCCAACGCCGACAAGTACGACATCACCTGGGCAGGTTGGGGTGCAGACTGGCCGTCCGCATCCACGGTTATTCCGCCACTGTTCGACAGCCGGGTGAACATCTCGGCGGCCAGCAACGGTCAGGACTACGGCTACTACGTAAACCCGGCGTTCAACAAGAAGATCGACGAGGCGTATGCCACCACCGACCTGCCCAAGCAGTTCGCCATGTGGGGTGTCCTTGACGAGCAGCTCGCCAAGGACGTTGCCTACATCCCCCTGGCCTACGAGAAGTTCTTCTTCATCTGGGGCTCGGGCGTCAAGGGTTGGATCGACAACCAGGCGTTCGCCGACTACCCCGAGCTGGGTAGCCTCGGAGTCAAGTGATCGCAGTTGATTGACGGCAAGGCGCCTCGTGCGCTGCGCTGATCCAATTCCAGACTGGGGGCACGTGCTTCGAGGCACGTGCCCCCAGCTCTGACCTGAACGCTTCACGTTCATAATCTTGAAACACACGGAAATGAGGTGAGGTCGCCACCAGTGGCGGCTGCCGATGCTCTACTACATCATTCGACGGAGCTTCGCGGCGGTGGCGATGCTATTCGTCATCAGCGTCATCACGTTCGGTATGTTCTACGCTGGTCCCACGGATCCCGCTCGTCTGACCTGCGGCAAGAACTGCACAGCACAGTCGATTGCGGCCAACCGCCATTTTCTTGGACTCGACAAGCCGGTGACGACCCAGTATGCGGAGTTCGTCGGTGGTCTGTTCCACGAGCGGAACTACCCCGACGATGCGGTATTCATCAAGAACAACCCTGACAAGGTCACTCACTGCCCCGCCCCGTGCCTGGGTTACTCGCCGCTGCAGACACAGCTCGTGAGCTCCCTCGTCGGTCAATGGTTCCCCGTAACCGCGTCGATCACTCTGGGGTCCTTCGTTCTCTGGATCGTGTTCGGTGTTGGCTTGGGCATCGTTGCGGCGCTGCGGCGAGGTCATTGGCTCGACCGATCGCTGGTCGGCTCGTCGCTGATCCTCTACTCGTTCCCCACGTTCTTCATTGCGTTGCTGGCCTACAACTATCTGTCGACGCAGTGGCAGATCTTCCCACAGCCCAACTACACCCCGATCACCGAAGACCCGGTTGCCTGGCTCCAGGGGCTCCTGCTTCCTTGGCTGACCTTGGCCGGTGTCTATGCAGCCGGATACATCCGGCTGACCCGGGCCTACATGCTTGAGACCATGGGAGAAGATTTCCTTCGCACGGCACGCGCCAAGGGCCTCCCGGAGCGCACGGTGGTGTTCAAACACACCCTGCGGGCGGCCCTGACGCCTATCGTCACCGTCGCGGGTCTGGACCTCGGCGGTCTGTTCGCCGGAGCGGCGATTACCGAGACTGTGTTCAACTTCCAGGGGATGGGTCGTGCAGCAGTAAACGCTGTCTCCGTGTTCGACCTGCCGGTGATTGTTGCTCTCGTGCTCATTGCGGCCTTGTTTATTGTTGTAGCCAACCTCGTGGTTGACCTGCTCTACGGCGTCATCGACCCGAGAGTGCGCCTTGCCTGACATGGCGCCCGCAAGCGACCCCAGCCCGGAAAGGCACGCCCCGTGACCCATGACACCTCGGTTGCTGACTCAAGGAAGCCATTTCTGCAGGTGAAGGACCTGCACGTCCACTTCCCGACAGACGACGGACTCGTGCGCGCGGTTGACGGCATTGACTTCACGCTGGAGCGTGGTCAGACCATCGGTATCGTGGGCGAGTCGGGCTCGGGGAAGTCGGTGGCGAGCCTGGCCATCCTGGGCTTGCACCGGCGGTCGAAGGCGATGCTGTCGGGTCAGATCCTGCTCGAGGGCGAGGACCTCCTGACCGTCTCTGACGATCGGATCCGCCGTCTGCGTGGGAACCAGATGGCGATGGTCTTCCAGGACCCGTTGTCCGCCCTTCATCCGTACTACAGCATCGGCGCACAGATTGTTGAGGCCTACCGCTGTCACAACGACGTGAGCAAGGACGTGGCAAGGAAACGTGCTATCGAGATGCTCGAACGGGTTGGAATTCCCAACCCGAACCTGCGCGTCGACCATTATCCGCACCAGTTCTCCGGCGGCATGCGCCAGCGGGCAATGATCGCGATGGCACTGGTCAACGATCCCAAGCTGCTCATCGCCGACGAGCCCACGACCGCGCTCGACGTCACGGTCCAAGCCCAGATCCTTGAGCTGATGAAGGGCCTCCAGAAGGAGTTCGGGTCGGCCATCATCATCATCACCCATGACCTCGGCGTGGTTGCAGACGTGGCCGACGACATCATCGTGATGTACGGCGGCAAGTGCGTGGAGAAGGGCAGCGTCGATGAGGTGTTCTACACTCCCCAGCACCCTTACACGTGGGGTTTGCTGGCCTCGATGCCGCGTCTGGACAAGGTGCGCACCGATCGCCTGGACCCCATACCCGGCAACCCTCCATCGCTGATCAACCTGCCGCCCGGTTGTGCCTTCAGCCCCCGTTGTGCGTATCGCGGCGAGGTCGCCGCCGATCGATGCCGGACCGAAGTGCCTGAGTTGCTCGAGCTGGGCCCCGGCCGGAGCGCCCGCTGTCACATCGACGCTGATCGCCGAAGTGTCATCTACGCTCAGAAAGTTGGCGCGAAGCCGTGACGGATGAACCGATGACCAGAGTTTCTGATACACCGGTTTCTGGCAAGCCGGTCGACCCGCCTTCGTTGCGCTCCCACCCCGAGACGATCCTGCGGGTCACGGACCTGTGCAAGCACTTCCCGCAAAGAAGGCCCGGCATCATCTCGCGTGCTGACGCCCCAGTGAAGGCGGTCGACGGGATGACATTCGACATCGGTCGCGGCGAGACGGTCGGCCTGGTCGGGGAGTCAGGATGTGGCAAGTCCACGGCCGGACGCACTCTGCTGCGTCTGCTCGAGCCCACCAGCGGCACCATTGAGTTCGCCGGCAAGGACGTGACCAGGGTCTCCGGTCGGGAGCTTCGACGTCTTCGCCGAGAGATGCAGATGATCTTCCAAGACCCGTTCGGGTCGCTGAACCCGCGTCATACGGTCGGCAAGATCATCGCCGCGCCCTACTCCATCCAGGGCATCACACCCGATGGCGGGGTCCGCAAGGCGGTGCAAGAACTGATGGAGCGCGTGGGCCTCAACCCCGAGCACTACAACCGCTACCCGCACGAGTTCTCCGGTGGTCAGCGTCAACGCATCGGCGTCGCGCGCGCCATCGCCCTTCACCCGCAGCTGATCGTGTGTGACGAGCCCGTGTCGGCGCTCGACGTGTCCATCCAGGCCCAGGTTATCAACCTGCTCGAGGACATCCAGGACGAACAGAAGCTCGCCTACATCTTCGTGGCGCACGACTTGTCGGTCGTACGCCACATCTCCGACCGGGTCATCGTGATGTACCTCGGCAAGATCATGGAAGAGGCCGACAGGGACACACTTTACGCGGAGCCGCTGCACCCTTACACGCACGCGCTTTTGTCGGCGGTGCCAGTGCCCGACCCGCGCCGCGCCGCTGCGCGCGAGCGGATCTTGCTTTTTGGCGACCTGCCCAGTCCGCAGAACCCCCCGTCGGGCTGCGTCTTCCGGACTCGTTGCCCCAAGGCGCAGGAGGTGTGCGCCGTCGAGATGCCGGTGCCCGTCGAGATCGAGCCCGGACACCGGGTCGCTTGTCACTTCCCCGAGAAGCGTGCGGTCGTCTAGGGCTGAGGTCGGTCGGATGTGGTTTCCGTCGTCCGTGTACACGAGGAGTCGCCAGCACATGCCTGCCAGGAGATGCACCGCCGTTCTTGCGTTGAGCGTTGGCGTCATTCTCGTGACGACCTCGTGTTCCATGCAGCTGGCGTCCGACGTCAAGCCCACGTCGGCTGCTCCCAGCACGTCAGGCGCTCCGCTGACCATCCTGCGCCTGGGTCCAGTGGCAGCGTGGGATCCTCAACGGCTGTCGGTCGGGGCCGAGATGGCCTTCGCTGGTCGTGTCTTCGAGCGGACGCTGACCGCATGGTCGCCGGCGACCCAGCCGGACATTCTGCCGGACCTCGCTCCCGACCTGGCCACGGACACGGGGACGGTTTCCGCTGGAGGGAGAAGCTGGCGCTTCACCCTGCGTAGCGACGCGACATGGCAGGACGGCAAACCCGTCACGTGCGCCGACGTGAAGTACGGCATCTCACGCACCTTCGCGACCACCCAGATCACGGGCGGTTCGACCGTGGCTCTGGCCTTGCTGGATGTACCCCGCAACACCGACGGCTCCAGCACGTATGCCGGGCCCTACCTCAAGACAGGACAGGCGGGGTTCGACAAGGCGGTGACCTGTTCGGGTCAGACGATCACCTTCACGCTGGCCAGGCCGGTGCCCGACTTCAACCAGGTGGCGGCGCTGTCGGCCTTCGGCCCGGTGCGGGCGGACAAGGACCGCGGCGCCCAGTCAGCCACCGAGATCTTCTCCAATGGCCCCTACATGCTCAAGACCGCCTGGACGCCCAGTGTGGGCGGAACATTCGTCCGCAACCCTCACTGGGACATGGCGTCCGACCCGATCCGCAAGGCGAGGCCGACGCAGATCGTCTACAAGGAGGGGATCCCGGTCGAGACGGCGATCAGCTCGATCATGGGAAACGCGCGCTCGGGCTCCCTTGAGCTGACAGGGGATTCTGCGCCGCCGGTGCTACAGCACAACATCATGTCCACTCCGGCGATCAAGGACCTGTCGACGAACCCCCGCGCGCCGTTCGTGGACTACTTGCTGCCCAACTTCAGCAGGCCGACGATGGCCAACCTGAAGGTGCGGCAGGCGTTGGCTGTGGGCACCAACCGAGAGGCCTACGTCACGGCCCTTGGTGGAGATACGGCGGCAGAGTCGACCTTCGCGATGATCAACAAGTCCCTTCCCGCCTACCACGATTTCAACCCCCTGAATGTCCCACCCCGTGGGGATGCCACCAGGGCGCGCAGTCTGCTGCAGGCCTCCGGGCTTGCCATGCCGGTCAGGATCACGGTGGCCTACCGAAAGGGCGCCATCGCTGACACGGCCATGGCGGCCCTGCAACACGGATGGCAGGACGCCGGGTTCTCGGTCACCCTTGAAGGCCTCGAGAGCGACTACTTCACGACTATCACGTCCGTCCAGAACAGTCGCGCCTATGACGTCATGTGGGCCGTGGGGTCCGCCGAGTGGCCATCGGGCTCGAGCGTGATTCCGTCGCTGTTCGACAGCCGGCTCAACCTCACGGCAAGCTCATCGGGTCAGGACTACGGACGGTTCGCGAGCCAAGAGTTCAACGCGAAGATCGACGCCGCCGCGAAGATCCCCGATGCATCCCAGCGCGAGAGGGCGTGGGGAGACCTCGACATGCAGCTTGCGACCCAGGTCGCAGCCATCGCTCTGACCAACCAGAAGTACATGTACGTGCACGGAGGCGGTGTCAAGAACTACATCGACAACCCGGCGCTGGCCAGCACGGTCGACCTGGCCACGGTCGACGTGGGCATCCAGTGACCGCCCATCCGGCGGCCCGGGGCTCCCCCAGGCGGGCCAGGCTGCTGTTCGTCCACGCCCACCCCGACGACGAGACCTTGGCGACGGGGATCACCATGGCCGCGTATGCCGCTCAAGGGCACGACGTCCACCTGCTCACGTGCACTCTCGGCGAGGAGGGCGAGGTGATCCCGGCGGCGCTGGCACATTGTGGCTCCGACCGCGATGACAGTCTTGGCTACACGCGTCGCGAAGAGCTCCGGGCGGCCATGGCGGTGCTGGGCGTCCGGCACGCCGTGCTGGGGGAGAACCCTGCGCGAGGGGTGGCTTCTCGCTATCGCGACTCGGGGATGGTCGGTACGTCTGGTGCAGAACATCCGGATGCCTTTGCTGCTGCAGACCTCGACGAAGCCGCTGCCATGGTTGCAGCCCACATCAAGGCGCTACGGCCGGACGTGGTCGTGACCTATGACAGGCAGGGAGGCTATTCGCATCCGGACCACGTCCAGGCCCATCGAGTGACGATGTCGGCCCTGTCGGCCCTGCCGGCTTGGAGTGCTTCGGCCGAGCTCGATGCGATGGCGGTTCCAGTGGCCTACTGCATCCTCACCCCCCAAAGCTGGGCATCGCAGGACCGGTTGTGGCTGCAGGAGAACGTGCCCTCAGTCAACTCGACGTGCGTTGTCCGGCGACAGGATGATCCATACCCACCGTCGGTTGTCCGCGACGAGGTCGTCACTCATGTGGTGGACGAACCGGCCCTCGTCGAGACGCAGAGCCGGGCGCTGGCTCAACACAAGACCCAGGTCGTCGTGTACGACGGCTACTACACGTTGTCCAACCACGTGGCCGCTCGACTGTCCGGCCGCGAGGGTTTCGCACGTTTTGATCTCGCCACTGGTGACCTCGTGCCGGCTGCGCACGGTGCACCGTGGCATGCCGGCCTGCTGACCGACGTGGAGGGACGCGGATGACCCAGGTCACCCCGGACACGGATCTGTTCCGTCGGGCGATGAGCCGTTTCGCGACCGGCGTCACGGTGCTGACCACCCGCATCGGCGATCTGGACCATGCGATGACAGCCAGTGCCCTGACGTCGGTGTCGCTCGAACCGATGCTCCTGCTCGTCTGCGTCGAACGCGAGGGACGCTTCCATGACGCCGTGGTCGACGCGGGGGTCTGGGGGATCAGCGTGCTGTCCACGAAGGACAGGCCTGGTGCCGACTGGCTGGCAACTCGCGGGCGGCCGCTTCATGCACAGCTCGACCACATCCCCCACCATCGTGGGCCGCAGACCGGAGTGGCGTTGCTGGACGATGCCCTGTCGACGTTCGAATGCCGCACCACCGAGATCCATCCGGCCGGCGACCACAGTATCGTGCTCGGAGAAGTCGTTTCGGTAACAACCGCCGTTCATCCCGGCGAGGCTCTGCTGTACTACCGCGGACGGTACGAATCATTGGCATGAGGATGAGCACTGTGCTTGACCGCAATCAAGAACGCATCGGTGGAATCCGTGCAAGCTAGTCGCGCGATCCTGCGTCTGGTCGTGGCCCTTCTCGTGCTGGGCGCGGTGTACCTGGGGTTGGCGACCTTCTTGAGTCGCCACGTGCCGTCCAACACCACCGTCGACCGGATCGCGATCGGCGGGATGACGCCCAACGAGGCCACAGTCACCCTCAAACGCGTTCTGGCCGCAAGAGCTTCGCAGCCCGTGCATCTCGAGACTCCGTCACGCGGCGTCGACATCGAGCCCGGCACCGCGGGGATCGAGATCGACCTGGACGCCACGCTCTCCGATCTGACCGGGTTCACGGTGAACCCTGTACAGATGTGGCTGCGTCTCACCGGGGGAGAGGACCGACCCCTCAGAGTCCGCGTCGACCGCGCCAAGCTCACGGCCGCCGTGACGGAAGCGGCCAAAGCCGTGGACTCCCCCGTGGTGGAGGGCTCGATCACGTTCACTGGCGGCAGGGCGGTCACCGTGGTGTCCGTGGCCGGGCAAGCGGTTAACGTCCCGGAGACGACAGATGCCGTGGCGTCCACCTGGCCGGGTCAGCAAGTCGTTCAGGCCGTCATGACCATCACCCAACCGAAGGTCCCTGCTGCGGAGGTCAACCGAGCCGCGAAGGAGTTCGCAACACCCGCCTTGTCCGGACCCGTCAGGTTGGTGGCGGGCCGGACCTCCGTGGCGCTCCAGCCGATGCAGTACGCCCCCGTGCTGTCCCTGGTCGCCGACGGCAATGGCGCGCTCCGGCCCGAGGTCGACGGCGCAAAGCTCCTGGCTGTGGGTCGTGCGGCCATCCCCGGTGTCGAGCGCGATCCGGTCGATGCCTCGGTGAATCTGGTGGCAGGTACCCCGCAGGTTGTGTCGGCGCGGGTCGGGTCGAAGTTCGACGTGCTGACTATCCCGACGTCGTTCTTGGCGGCGCTGACCTCGCCGACCCGCACCGCCCCGACCTCGATGGTCTCGACCCCGCCCAAGGTGACGACCGAGATGGCACGGGGCTGGGGGATCAAGGAGAAGGTCTCGACTTTCACGACACAGTTCCCGCACAACCCTGCGCGCACCAACAACATGAAGGTCGCGGCCGACGCCTTGAACGGCACGATCGTGCGGCCAGGTGCCGGGTTGAGCCTGAATGGCATTCTGGGGGAACGGACTCCGGCCAAGGGCTACCTGCCGGCCCCCGACATCTTTGCCGATGGTCTGGAGCAGGCCTACGGCGGTGGCGTCTCACAGGTCTCGGCGACGCTCTTCAACGCGGTCTTCTTCTCCGGGGTCAGGATCGATCAGTACACCCCACATTCGTTCTACACCTCGCGATACCCCGAGGGTCGCGAGGCGACCCTGTCCTGGCCCGTTGTCGACCAGAAGTGGACCAATGACTCGGGATTCGGGATCCTCATCAGCTCGTACCTGAGGGGGAACGACCTCACGGTGACATTCTTCGGCACCAAGACCTGGGACATCGAGGCCGGCAAGGGGCCCAGACGCAACGTCGTGCAGGCCAAGACCGTCGTTGACGATCGTCCGGGCTGTGTGCCGCAGTCGCCGAGTCCCGGCTTCGACGTGACGGTGACAAGGATTTTCAAGAAGGGCGGGGTGCAGGTCAGGACCTCGAGGTTCAACACCCACTACCTGCCTGAGGACCGCGTGACGTGCACCAGCGCCGCAAGGGGCTAGGCGATCAACCGCCGAGGTAGACGTACTCGTGGTGGACGCTGAACCCGAGTCGCTCGTAGAGGCTCCGCGCCGGTGAGTTGGCCTGTGTCACTTGCAGATACATGGACGGTATGCCGCGTGCGCGCGCCGCATCCGCGAGCGCGCCCATGAGCTGTATGGCGACGCCTGTGCGTCGATGGTTCGGCGCCACGTGCACCGCGAACGCCCCGGCCCAGGCATGGGCGAAGGCCATCCGTGCGACGCCGACGACAGCACCATTGCGCTCGAGCGAGGCGAACAGCTGATCCGGTGAGCTGGTCATCACGGTCCGGGCCACGACGGGTGCCACGTTGGTCTCGTCGACTGGGGCGACCCGTGTGTCCCAGGCGGCCCAGGTGTCCCACCAAGGTTGTGAAGGTGTCGATTCGAGCTGCACGTGAGCGCCTGAGGTGTCTGTGGACTCATGAGGCAGGGCTGCGGCGGCAGCCGTCAGGACCAGGGTGTTGTTGAACGGCCCGTAGCCTCGGCCGAGCAGCTCCCGGCCCAGTGGATCGTCATCGGCGGCGAAGCCTGCCGGACCAAACATGGCGAACAGGTGCCGCAGCCCCCGCTCGTCGTACCAGCTCTCGCAGCGATCCACTGCATCAGAGACTGGCATGCCCGGATCACCAAGTGGCAGAACCGAATTGGCTCTTCCGGTGAACCCGGCCGCGGCCCGCAGAAGCCAGCCGCCGAGCTGTTCGCTCTCGATCGGCGGCCATCCGTCGACCATGATCCGCTCCAGGTCGTGCATGGAGATGGCCAGGTGCGCAGCGCCCCGACGGCTCGGCTTCGGTGGTACCTCCTTGGCAGCGACCACAGTGGCCCGGTCGATCACCACCAGCCCTCGTCGGGTGAGGATCGAGACGGTGTCGGCGTCCATCGCCACGAGGTCGCCCAACGCATCCGTGACGCCGTGCTCGAGGCGCCGGCGGACCACCGCGCGCATGCCGGGCCGGAGACCGTCGACTGGGTCTGATTCGGTCATCGTGGAGCTTTCACCTCTTTCGCGGGCATTCTTCTGTTTGGTTGGCCCCGGGTATCGCCGGCGTCCGTGGATTCGGCATAATAGGCGCCGTACCCCATGCCGCGCCCAGGAGGATTGTCCAACATGACCTACGTCATCGCCCAGCCTTGTGTCGACGTCAAGGACAAGGCCTGCATCGAGGAATGTCCTGTCGACTGCATCTACGAGGGTGAGCGCACGCTCTACATTCACCCTGACGAGTGTGTCGACTGTGGCGCCTGCGAGCCGGTCTGCCCGGTCGAGGCCATCTTCTACGAGGACGACACACCGGAGCAGTGGAAAGACTTCTACAAGGCCAACGTCGAGTTCTTCGACGACCTCGGAAGCCCCGGCGGCGCCGCCAAGCTCGGCAAGATCCCGAAGGACCACCCCCTGATCATGGCGCTGCCGCCGCAGACGCACGACGAGTAGGGCCGACAAGACAGCTCGACAACCGACGATGGACAGCCTTCCGGACTTTCCATGGGACTCGCTCGCTCCGTACAAGGAGCGGGCGAGTTCTCATGCTGGGGGGCTCGTCGACCTCTCGGTGGGCACTCCGGTCGACCCGACGCCAGATGTCGTCCGGTCTGCCCTCATGGCCGCGGCGGATGCCCACGGCTACCCGCAGACGGGGGGGACACCCGCCCTTCGGGAGGCGGTGGTGGCATGGTTCGCGCGCCGCCGCGGCGTGCCTGACGTGAACCCCGACAGCGTCCTCCCGACGATCGGCAGCAAGGAGCTGGTGGCCTGGCTGCCGACGTTGCTCGGCGCCGGCCCCGGCGACGTGGTGGCGTTTCCGGCTGTGGCTTATCCGACGTACGACGTGGGTGCGCGTCTCGCGGGCGCGTTGCCGCAGTCGATGGACATGACGGATCTGGGTCCGGTGACGACTGGACCGTCGATGACAACGCCAAAACTGTTGTGGCTCAACAGCCCCAGCAACCCCACCGGGGAGGTCCTTGGCCATGAACACCTCGCCACGGTCGTCAGATGGGCCCGGCAGCACGGCGTGGTCGTCGCCAGCGATGAGTGTTACGCCGAGCTGGACTGGCGTGATGGTGCTGGCAGGAGCTCTTCGGGGCTGCCCGTTCCGGGAGCCGTCCCGAGCATCCTTGACCCGCGTGTGTGTGGTGGCAGTCACGACGGCCTGCTCGCGGTCTACTCACTGAGCAAGCAGAGCAGCATGGCCGGTTATCGCGCCGCGTTCGTGGCGGGAGACCCAGCCCTGGTGGGCCGGTTGCTCGAGATTCGCAAGCACGCGGGCATGATGGTTCCCTGGCCGGTCCAGCAGGCGATGCTTGCGGCTCTTGCGGATGACACCCATGTGGCAGAGCAAAGGGTGCGCTACGGCATACGGCGTGGGCATCTGCGTTCCGCACTGGAGCACGCCGGTTATCGCATCGACCACTCCGACGCAGGCCTCTACCTGTGGGTAACCCGGGGGGGCGTTGATGACACAGGCGCCAGCTCCCACTGTTGGACCATTCTTGGCGAGATGGCAGACCTCGGCATCCTCGTTGCGCCTGGCAGCTTCTACGGAGCCGCCGGCGGGCGCCATGTGCGAATCGCACTGACGGCCTCCGACGAACGCATTGGTGCGGCGGTGCTCCGTCTCGCTCAGAGCGGCGAGAGCGGCTCGAAATGAGCCTGTTTGTGCGGTATGAGCGCGCTAGACGCGCGCTGGTTGTGCCGAGCGTCACACCGCGTGTTGCGACTGACTGGTGCTGGAGTAGCGTCCCCTGCATGTCTGGCGCCGGCAATGGAGCCGGTCAACAAGGAGGTCACTAACTTCATGAGCACCGACACTGCCGGCGCGATCTTGCGTGCTGGGGATACCGAGCTCCATCTCCCATTGGTTGAGTCGACCGAGGGCAGTGATGGGTATG
>Ga0208079_1000533_pt1 | contig 20678 bp, 16 predicted proteins | sample NGESurdeep092012_5_FD_184474 | JGI IMG/M metagenome (GOLD analysis project Ga0208079, IMG submission 184474) | Arctic peat soil microbial communities from Barrow, Alaska - NGEE Surface sample 210-2 deep-092012 (SPAdes) | ecosystem: Environmental > Terrestrial > Soil > Wetlands > Peat ... | reverse complement strand
TACCGTTCGCTTCCAGCGAGCCGCTGGATACAACTCAAGAAAAGGATTCGTGGAGGACTGTCCTGTTAATTCGTCCCGGCAAGGTGTACGTTTTTATCGCCGGACTTGTGGCACTTTCGGGCGGGCTCAGGCCGGTGGTCGATGCGTACATCCATCGCCTTCCAGAGGGATTGCTGTTTTGGATGAACACCCTTTCTGCAGTCGTCAACAATTCGACTCTGGCGGCCGTGGAGATATCACCCTCTCTGAGTATGAATCAGCAGCGCGCGGCGTTCCTCGGTTTGCTGATCAGCGGAGGGGCGCTTGTCACCGGCAACATACCCAATATCGTCGCCGCGAGCCGACTGGGAATCACGAGCCGCGAGTGGGCAAGGATCGGCCTTGGCACCGGGGTCCTGTTGCTGATTCTCTGTTTCGCGGTTTTGCACTCGATGGCTTTTTTCCAATGAATCTTGAGCATTTGTCTTCGTCTGAGGAAGAACAATGAAAATAGAACGGATTCTGGTGCCTACGGACTTTTCCGAACATTCGCTCGCGGCGTTGAAATACGCCATAGAATTGGCGCGCGAGCACGAATCCGAAGTGGTGCTCGTTCACGTAGTTGAGCCGTTACCTTACGGGGTCGGGCGTTGGTATGAGCCCACAAAATTGCTCGAGCATTACGGCGAGACGGCATCGGTCGAGCTCAAGCGTTTCGAGAACGAAGCTATGCAGCTCTACCCAAAATCCCGTTCCGAACTCCACTTTGGCGTCGTTCACGAAGTAATCGGGGAGCTGGTGGGCAAGCTCAAGGTTGACCTTATAGTCATGTCTATGCGTGGACGAACTCACCTAGTTGATCTTTTGATCGGCGGCACTGCTGAAAAACTCCTGCGCTATGCACCATGCCCCGTCCTCAGGATACGTACAGACTGACTACAATAACCCGGAAAATGCGCCAAATTATCCGACAAGATGTGGCCTGCTCCCTGATGCCCGACAGATCATAAGTAGAGTCGGTTGTGGTTTTCGCCCTCCTGGGGCGGTTGAACTTCCTGTCCTTTAAGCACCGCGAACTCGGTCGGTGTCAATGCTCCGAGGCTGGAGTGGGGCCGCAAGTGATTGTAGTCGTGACGCCACGCCTCGATGGTCGCACGCGCTTCGGCGAGTGTTAGGAAGACGTGCTCGTTGAGGCATTCGTCACGCAGCCGGCTGTTGAACGATTCGATGAAGGCGTTCTGCACTGGCTTGCCCGGCTCGATGTAGTGCCAATCGAGACGACCGGTGGCCCAGCGCAAGACCGCGCAGCTGGTTAGTTCCGTGCCGTTGTCGCTGACGATGACCCCGGGTGTTCCGCGTTCGTTCACCTGTGCCTAGTCAAAACCTAAAGCCGGACGTATTGATGATGGGGCCCGCCGAGGATCGGTATCGCGGCGACGCGACCGATCTTTTGGGTCCGGCGAAAATCCGGAGCATCTTTATCCAATGAGAGATGGGTCCGGACCTCATTGTAGTACGAAGCGTAAGCCCTGAGGGCACCGCGCAAATGCGCTTCGTCCAACACGACGAGGTGATCGAGTGATTCGCGACGTATCGATCCGATCAGCCGCTCAACGTGGCCGTTCTGCCACGGCGAGCGTGGCGTCGTAGGGCGATCTCGGATCCCCATTGCGCGAATGCGGCGGGTGTACCCCGGACCGAATGCACCGTCGCGGTCCCGAATCAGGTGACGCGGCGCTTCGTCCCAGGGAAAGGCATCAGTAACCTGACCTGCGATCCACTCGGCAGTAGGATTGTTCGTCACGCCGATTCTCACCAATCGCCTTCGCGCGTGGCGAAGAATCACTAGGCCATAGAGCAGCTTGAATGAGATTGTACGAACCACGAAGAGATCGACCGAAGCAATTCCGGCAGCGTGGTTGCGCAGAAATGTCTTCCAACCCTGGGAGGGTGGCCCCTGCCGCCTGGACATGTACCTCGCCACGGTTGATTGGGCGACCTCGATGCCGAGCATCAGCAGCTCGCCGTGTATCCGCGGCGCTCCCCATAGTGGGTTCTCCCTGCTCATCCGTCGGATAAGATCGCGGATCTCGCGGTCGATTCTGGGGCGGCCACCACGCCGGCGGGATTTCCAGCGCCGATAGGCGCGAAAGCCGCGCCGATGCCAGCGGATCACGGTCTCCGGCTTAACCACAGTGATCGCATTCAAAATCGAGGGGAACAGTTGGTACAGCCATACAAAGATCAGCCTGTGGCTACTAAAAACTCCGAAAGCGTCGAAAAGTCTGGAGTTTTTGGATTCACCGACGCAATATCGCCGGCATGCTTAAGCTCGTGCGATCGATCGTCTGTCGGCTTGGATGCCGATTCCGTAGTCGGGCGGTGGTGGAACTAGAGAACCTCGCCCTGCGTCATCAGCTGCACGTTCTTCGTCGCCAGCGGCCGGGTCGGCTGCGGCTGTTTACTTTCGACCGCTTGCTCTGGGTCTTGCTCTACCGACTGTGGCCACGCTGTCTGGAGGTGATGGTGTTGGTCAAGCCGGCCACCGTCGTCCAATGGCACCGCCAGGGATTCCGTCTGTTTTGGCGATGGCGTTCGAGATCCGGACGGCCAACAGCGGATCGCGAGATTCGGGATCTGATCCAGCAGATGAGCAGTGCCAACCCGCTCTGGGGCGCGCGCCGGATCCACGGTGAGCTGCTTAAGCTCGGCATCGAGATCAGCCAAGCTACGGTGGCCAAGTACATGGTGCGAAGACGAGGGACGCCTTCTCAGACCTGGCGAAGCTTCCTCCGCAATCACGCCGAAGGCATCGCTGCGATCGACATGTTCGTCGTGGCGTCCGCGTCGTTTCGGCTGCTCTACGTGATGATCATTCTGGCCCACGATCGCAGGAAGATCATGCGCACAGCCGTCACCGAGCATCCAACGGCAGCCTGGCTCTCGCGCCAGGTAACCGAAGCGTTCCCGTGGGACACGGCGCCCCGGTATCTGCTGCGCGATCGCGATGCGTCGTATGGCGCGTACTTCAGCAACCGGGTCCAAGCGATGGGCATCGCGGAAGTGATCACGGCGCCACGCTCACCCTGGCAGAACGCGTACGTCGAGCGGGTGATTGGTTCGATCCGTCGCGAATGTCTCGACCACATCGTGATCTTCAACGAGCGCCATCTGCGCCGAGTTCTGTCCTCGTACGTCGACTATTACCAACGCACTCGCACTCATCTTTCGCTCGACAAGGATTGCCCGGACCCGCGCCCAATTCAGCTGCCCAGAATCGGAAGAGTCGTCGCCATCCCGCAGGTCGGCGGTCTGCATCACCGTTACGAACGTCTCGCCGCCTGATTCGTACCGGATTCCTGCCCACCAGTGGTAGCGTCGCGGCCGGTACGCGGTCGTCTGAGGATCTCTGGATCGGAGGCTTTTCGATCTCGATCAGGGGTGAGCCGCTTGTGGTTCAGATCGCAGCCCGTCTCACTTAGGCGCGTCGATTCGATACCGATTCTTGCAGCCGCTCGAATTCCGCTTCAGATGGAATTTTTGGTAGGGACAGGCCTTAATACCGGGTGCAGGGGTCACCCCTGCCGCGCGACAACGGCGGGCGGCCTTAACGCTGGCTACCCGTGCCCACGGGCGTGCCCACGGGCCGAATCAATTCGCGCAGCACGAACGGCAGGATTCCGCCGTGCCGGATGTACTCGACCTCCTCGGGCGTATCGACCCGCAGCGTCGCCTCGAACTCGATCGTCTTGCCGCTGGATTGCGCGCGCACCTTCACCGCCTGGCGCGGCTTGATTCCCGCCTTCAGTCCCGTGATCGAGAACACTTCATCCCCTGTCAGTCCGAGCTTCTCGCGGCTGTCGCCGCCCTTGAACTCCAGCGCCAGCACGCCCATCCCAATCAGGTTGCTGCGATGGATTCGCTCGAAGCTCTCCGCGATTACCGCGCGCACGCCGAGCAGTTGCACGCCCTTGGCGGCCCAATCGCGCGACGATCCCGTGCCGTATTCCTTGCCCGCGATCACTATCAGTGGAGTCCCTTCTTTGCGGTAACGCTCCGACGCCTCGAAGATCGTCATCCGCTCGCCGTCCGGGATATGCGCGGTGAAGCCGCCTTCCACCCCCGGCACCATCAGGTTCTTGAGCCGGATATTCGCCAACGTCCCGCGCACCATCACTTCATGATTTCCGCGCCGCGCTCCGTATGAGTTGAAATCGGCGCGATGCACGCCATGTGCGATCAGGTACTTGCCCGCCGGACTGTCGGCCGCGATCGAGCCGGCCGGCGATATGTGATCCGTCGTCACGCTGTCGCCGAGCACCGCCAGCGCCCGCGCTCCGCTGATATCGGAGAGCTTGCCCACCTTGGCCGTCACGCCGTCGAAAAACGGCGGCGCCTTCACGTACGACGAATCCTTCTCCCAGCGGAACAGGTTGCCCTCCGGCACCGCCAGGCTCTGCCATCGCTCGTCGCCGTCGAACACCTGGCCGTACGCGCTCTTGAACATCGCGGCGTCAACTGAACCCGCCAGCGCCGCCGCCACTTCCTCCTGCGACGGCCAGATGTCGCGCAGATAAACCGGACGCCCGTCGGAACCCGTGCCGAGTGCCTCGTGCTCGACGTCGATATCCATCGTGCCCGCAATCGCGTATGCGACCACCAGCGGCGGCGACGCCAGGTAGTTGAACCGCACCGCGGGATTGATGCGCCCCTCGAAATTGCGATTGCCGCTCAGTATCGCGCATGCCACCAGGTCACCCTGCTTCACGGCCCCGGCTATCGCCTCCGCGACCGGCCCGCTGTTGCCGATACACGTCGTGCATCCGTAACCGACCAGGTTGAAGCCCAGCTTATCGAGCGACTCGGTCAGCCCCGCGCGCTTGAGATACTGCGTCACGACTTTGGAACCGGGCGCCAGGCTGGTCTTCACCCACGGCTTGACCGTCAGCCCGCGCGCGACCGCCTTTTGCGCGAGAATTCCCGCCGCCAGCATCACCGACGGATTCGACGTGTTCGTGCAGCTCGTGATCGCGGCGATCACGATCGAGCCATGCGTCAACGCGTAGCGCTCGCCCTCGGAATGCACTTCGACCTTGTTGACGATATGACCGAGCTTCGATTCGACGACTGCCCCTTCCTTCGCCGACGCACCGTTGCCGCCTTCTGTGACCCACTTCGCCAACTCTTTGGCATCGACGCTTGGATGTTTCTCGAATTCCTTGGCAAGCTCGCCCCGGAAACCGCTCTTCGCCGCCGTCAGCGCAACTCGATCCTGCGGACGGCGCGGCCCCGCCATGCTCGGCACCACGATCCCGAGATCGAGTTCGAGGGTGTCGGAAAATTTCGGCTCGGGCGCATCGGCGGAATTAAACAGGCCTTGCGCCTTGCAGTAGGTCTCGATCAGTTTGACTTGGGCGCCGCTCCGACCCGTCAGCCGCAAATAAGTCAGCGTCTGATCGTCAACCGGGAAAAATCCCATCGTCGCGCCATACTCGGGCGACATGTTGCCCAGCGTCGCGCGATCCGCGACCGGCAGCGACTTGAGCCCCGGCCCGAAGTATTCAACGAACTTGCCGACCACGCCCTTCTTGCGCAGCATCTGCGTGACCGTCAGCACCAGGTCGGTAGCGGTGGCGCCTGGACGCAAGCTGCCCGCCAGCCGAAACCCGATCACTTCGGGAATCAGCATCGGTACCGAGCGCCCGAGCATCGCGGCTTCGGCTTCGATTCCGCCCACACCCCATCCCACCACGCCGAGACCGTTGATCATCGTGGTATGCGAATCCGTGCCAATCACCGTGTCCGGATACGCTTCGCCGTTCTTCGACGAAAAAACCACCGGCGCGAGATATTCCAGATTCACCTGGTGAACGATTCCAGTGTCGGGCGGAACGACGCGGAAGTTGTCGAATGCGCCCTGCCCCCAGCGCAGAAAAAGATAGCGCTCGCGGTTGCGCTCGAATTCCAGCCGCGCGTTGGCCGCGAACGAATCGGCGCTGCCAAAAGAATCGACCTGCACCGAGTGATCGATCACCAGGTCAACCGGCTGCAGCGGGCTGATCTTGGCAGGATCGCCGCCGAGCTTTTTGATCGCGTCGCGCATCGCCGCCAGGTCCGCCACCACCGGCACGCCGGTGAAATCCTGCAGCAGCACGCGCGCCGGCATGAACGAAATTTCCCGCTCTCCGCCCTTGCCGTTCCATTTGGCCAGCGCCTCGATCTGCCCGGTCGTCACGATCACGCCGTCTTCGCGCCGCAGCACGTTCTCGAGCATCACCTTGATCGAATACGGCATCCGCGCCAGCGAAAACCCGCGCTTCTCGAGCGCTTCGAGCTTGTAGATCGTGTAGCTTTTGCCTTCCACCGAAAGCGTCGAACGAGCACCGAAACTGTTTGTCGCCATTGATCGAGCCTTGCCCTCCTGGTGCGATGGTAAAAATGGAAGAATTGGACGCGAGTTCCAAATCCGGCGCGCCGCCCAATCCGATTCGATTTGCTATGCGTTCAGAATACCGTGCGAGCGCGCTCAATCAACTGGCCAACTTGCGGGAGACGACCGCCCTCTAGCCGGGGCCGGCGCCGCGGCGCGATGCGCGCGCGGGCGCCGGGCCATGCAATCCGTCGAACACCAGCGAGCGTCCGTCGGAATGGAATCGCATCGCGGCCAGAATGCCGACCCGCGGCGATTCGAGCGCCGCCACGCCGTCGATTGAATCGATCACGATACGCGGCTTCAGCGCCAGAACAGCCGCCACCGCCGCGCTGAAACTCTCGTCGTCGGCTCCGCACTGGGCCGCCGTGATCATCGCGCGTCCCTGCAATCCCGCAATCACGCACCCGGCGCGAATCACCACGACGTTGGCCGCCTCGCGCGCGATACCGCATCCGGCAATCACGGCGCCGTACGGATTGGCGGGATCGATTGCGCTCAACGCAACCGGTTTCTCTCGCGCCGGAATAAGACTCCGCGCCGCGCGCAGCATCGCTACCGCCTCTGGCAGGGCATATTGTTCCCCCGAAATCGATCTCACGAACCATCCGCGCCGAATCGCACCGCCGTATTCCAGCCGCCGCAGCGCAAACGCGATCTCGTGCCACGAGATATGCGTCGATTCGAGGCCGAGCATCTCCCGGGCGAGAATTCCATGGCGCTCGAGCAATTTAAGCGCGAGATCCCGAGCGTCATCCGCGCTCGCCGCGCGATGCTCGCCCGCGCGTATCAGCGACCACCTTCCCGCCAGGCTCGACTTCAGCCGCGCGCGAACCGCCGCGTCGTGACGGGTCGTCGGGCGGCGCGCGACCGACTCGAGCGCACGCGCGGCGCCGCGATCGTCGGCAAACATACGCAACGGCGCAAAGTTGTCGTTGCTCACGCGCCCCGCCGCCGCCATCCGCCATAGCGCGGACAATGCGTCGCGCTCCGAAACATTCGCGCGCTCCGCGACCTCGTCCAGGTACTGCGCACCCGCGGCTCCCAGCGCCTCCAGCACCGCTTTTTCGTTGGCGTCATCCGGCGCAGATTCGGCGCCATGCACAAAGAGACTCGCCTTGCGCGCAATGAATGTGACCCGCGACGGCGTGCTCGCGCGATGCGCGCTTTCGATCCCTTCTTCGGCAACGGCGACCCACTTCATCCGGCCGCTCATGCAGACCAGGTCGAGCATCTCGGGCCGATAGCCTGCGATGCGCGCCGGGATAATCGCGTGCTCCCAAATCTCGGGCGTCGCCGCGATTCCTGACAACTGTTCGAGCACTGCCGCGACGCCGCTCTGATCGGCCGGCAGTTCAGCGCCGCCGACGCGCATCCATCGCAGCCGAAACGCCGCGTACTCGTGATCCGCGCACGGCTCGATTTCAGCGCGCACCCGCGCCAGCGTCATCCGATGAATCCGTTCCAGGTTGTAGCGGTCGCACCACTGAATCGCGTCGGCGCGCGTGAAATGACCGCGAAAAATCGCGCCATTCCCTTCCAGCGCCGCGAGAATCTGCTCGATTTCCGATTCTTTGATATGCAGTCGCGCCGCGATTTCACCGGGATTCGTCGGTCCGCAGGTCTTCATCGCGCGGCGCACAAGCTCGGAGCGCGCGCTGTCGCCGTCAATCGATTCGCCGGCATACGCCGAAGCGAACAGCGCTTTGTCCTCGATTGCGATAATTCTTTCCAGTAATTCGCCGCCGAGACTGACACGTGCGATTCGCCGCTCCGCGTCCAACTCCGCAATCATCGCGCGGCCACCCTCGCCGGCGCGTTCTTCGACCTCGGCTTGCGTGAGCGAACCGTGCGCCCGAATCAATTCGTACAATTCGTCGCGCGAGCGCGGCCTGCGTCCGGCCGCGCGGCCCGTCACCTCGGCGACGACGCTGTCGACCGCCTCCGCCGAGAGCAGATCGGAAAGGTCTTCTTTGCGCAGCACGTCCTCGGCCATGGCGCGATTCATCGTCACGGTGCGCGAACGGCGATTGGCGCGTTCGCCGTCGTCGAGAAATGAATAGTCCGACGCGAGCAGGATGCGATGGGCAAACACTGACGGCGCGATCGCATCGACGGCGACGGTGCGAATCGCGCCGCTCTCGATACCTTCGAGCATCCGCACCGCGCGCGGCAGGTCGGTGGACTCCTCCAGGCATTCGCGAATCGTTTCCTCGATCAGAAAATGGTCCGGGAGTTCGATCACGCCGGGGCGGTTCTCGAAGCAGGCTTGCTGGCCGGGGAAAATCGCGGACAGAAGTTCCTGCGAGCGCAGACGTTGAATCCAGGCAGGCACCCTCATCCCGTGCGCCGAGCGCATCACGGCCAGCGCGCGCGTGGCAACGTGGCGGAAGCGCACCTCGAACATCGGCGCAGCCAGAATCGCCTGGATAAGTACGTCGCGCGCGTTGCGCGCCTTGAGCATGCCGAACAGAGTGTCGAGCGGAAAACTATGCCGCGAATTCAGCGCGAGCAGCACGCCGTCGTCGATCGCCGACGCCTGGATTTCGAAATCGAACGACTGGCACAGGCGCTTTCGAATCGCCAGACCGAGTCCGCGATTGAGGCGGATTCCGAATGGCGAGTGAATGACGATTTGCGTGCCGCCCAGGCCGTCGAAGAAGCGCTCGACGATGACGGTCTTCTCGTCCGGGATCGCGCCGAGCGCCTCGACGCCGCGGCGGACGTAGTCGACGGCTTGCGTGGCGGCGCGCTCCGGCATCGCGCATTCGCTCATCAGCCAGTCGGCGGCAGATTCGTTACGTTCGAGACGGTGCCAAATCTCGCGGCGAAGGTCGCAAACCTCCGCCGACAGCGCATCCGAGCGGCCCCCCGCCTCGGTCTGCCAGAACGGCAGCGACGGCGCCATCCCGGGCGCCGGCTCGACCATCAGGCGCCCGCGCGAGATACGCTGAATCTGCCAGGGCATCGAGCCGAGCGAGAACACGTCGCCGCGCGACGCTTCCTGCGCGAAATCCTCTTCGACATCGCCGACCTTGCGGCCCTCGGACTCGATCACGACGTCGTAGTTGCCGGCTTCGGGGATCGTTCCGCCCGAGGTGATGGCCGCGAGGCGGGCGGATCGGCGCGGGCGGACGCGGGCGTTGACGCGATCGAAGAAAATCTTTGGCGACGCGCCCATGATTTTTTCAGGAAACTCGGCCGCGAGTTGTTCCAGAAGATGACGCATTTTATGGGCGTCGAGATCGCCGAAGTTGTAGGCGCTGCGCAGCACGCGCAGCAGCTCGGCTTCGGAGATTTCCTCTTCCTCGGCGGCGATTGCGATGATTTGCTGCGCCGCGATATCGGCGCATCCCATCGGGATTTCCACTTCGTCGAGATGCCCGCGGCGAATCGCGCGCACCGCCGCGCCGCATTCGAGCAAATCGTCGGTGGTCAGCGCGAAGAAGCGTCCCTTGGGAGTCGCGCCGAGGCTGTGTCCCGAGCGGCCGACGCGTTGAATCGCGGCCGAGATGGATTTGGGCGAATCGAGCTGGCATACGAGCTCGACGGCGCCGACGTCGATGCCGAGTTCGAGCGACGCGGTCGCGACGATCGCCTTCAGCTCGCCGCGCTTGAGGCGTTGCTCGGCGAGCAGGCGCTCGGCGCGCGCGAGGCTGCCATGATGCGCCATGACGGCGTCGGCGCCGAGCCGCTTCTGCAGATTGAGCGCGACCCGCTCGGCAAAGCGGCGGCTGAGCGTGAAAACCAGCGTCGTGCGATGCGCGCAGATCAGGCGCGCGACTTCGTCGTACATCGCCTCCCAATGCGGATGAGTGGCCAACGGTCCAAGCTCGGGGCCGGGCGCGATGACCTGGAGATCCATCGTGCGGACGCGATCGTCGGCGCGAACTATTTTTATCGGACGCGGTGACCGCGAATTGTCCCGAGCCACGTCGTAGCCGGCCAGAAACCCGGCCAGCTTTTCGATCGGATTCAACGTCGCCGACAGGCCGATTCGATTCGGCCTCGCCTTCCCGCGACCCGTCACGAAGCGTTCGAGGCGTTCGAGAGTCAGCGCGAGATGCGCACCGCGCTTGTTGCCGGCCAGGGCGTGGAGTTCATCGACGATCACGTGGCGGACGGCGGCGAGTTTTTCGCGGAACTTCGGCGAGGTCAGCAGGATGAACAGCGACTCGGGGGTGGTGACCAGAATATGCGGCGGCCGCCGGAGCATCGCAGTGCGCTCGCTCGCGGAGGTGTCTCCAGTGCGAAGGCCGGCGCGAATGCGCGAAAGATCGAGGCCCGATTCGGCGCCGGCGTCGCGCACGCCGTCGAGCGGCTCCTCGAGATTGAGCCGGATGTCGTTGGCCAGCGCCTTGAGCGGCGAAACGTACAGAACCGAGACTTCATCGCGGAGCCGGTCGCGCGCCGCGTCGAGGACCAGCCCGTTGATTGCCCACATGAAGGCGGCCAAAGTCTTGCCGCTGCCGGTCGGCGCGCATAGCAGGACGTCGAATCCGGGCGTTTCGTTGTCGTTGGCGGCGCCAATCACGGGCCATCCGAGGTCCTGCGCGCGTGAGGGCGCGGTGAAGCGCCGCTCGAACCAGGTGCGAACGGCAGGATGGAAGTCGTCGAGCGCTGTGGGCATTAGGGAAAATATATCAATCGTAACAACTGCGAAGAAACAGAAACGGATTTTCCCGAAACCTCACGCAGGTTTCGGACTTCCCGTCTGTTAAGAGAAGATGCGGGCTTCGCCCTGTCAGAAAGGTTTTGGGGGAAGAGGCTTGCGTCGTTTACATTTCGATGATACTAGAATTATCGTAGTGAAAGAATTTGTGTCGCAACTGAGTGCGCTTGGACAATCCGGCCGGCTCGAGATCTTCCGCCTGCTGGTGCGCGCCGGGCCGGACGGAACCTGCGTGGACGAAATCAAGCGCCGGGTCAAGATGCCGGGCTCGACGCTGTCTCATCACCTCGACGCGTTGACCCGATGCGGGCTGCTGACGGCGCATCGCGCGGGGCGATTCATTTACTATGCAGTCAATTGGCCGAAAGCCGCAAAGTTGATCCGGTTCATGACCGAGGACTGTTGCGCCGGCCTTCACAAGACGCCGGGCGCATCGCCGGTTCGTTCGCTATCCGCTAATCGCCTCTCGCGTAAAATAACGCGCAGGCATGGAGGCCACGATGAGTAATGAATCGATAAGGGAAAAGGTCAGGGAGGAGTACGCGCAAGCGGCGCGGCGAGTCGCGAATCAGGGCGGCTCATGCTGCGGCTCGGCGGCGCCCGCGGGAAACCCAATCACCTCGAATCTCTACCGCGAGGCCGAGACCGCATCGATTCCCGCCCAGGCGCTTGCAGCGTCGCTGGGATGCGGCAATCCAACCGCGCTCGCCGAGCTGAAGCCGGGCGAAACCGTGCTCGACCTGGGTTCGGGCGGCGGGATCGACGTGCTGCTCTCCGCGCGAAGAGTTGGGCCGGCGGGCAAAGCGTACGGGCTCGACATGACCGACGAGATGCTCGCCCTTGCGCGCGATAACCAGCGCAAAGCGGGCGCGCAGAATGTCGAATTCCTCAAGGGCGAGATCGAGCATATTCCGCTGCCCGACAATTCGGTGGACGTGATCATCTCGAACTGCGTGATCAATCTCTCGGCCGACAAGGATCGCGCGCTGCGCGAAGCCTTCCGCGTGCTCAAACCAGGCGGGCGATTCGCCGTTTCTGACATCGTGGTGCGCGGTGAGATGCCGGTCGAGATTCGCCGCCGCGTCGAGTTGTGGGCCGGATGTATCGCGGGTGCGCTGGAGGAGTCGGAATACCAATCGAAGCTGGCCGCGGCGGGATTCGAACAGATCGAAGTGGAACCGACGCGGGTCTATACGGCGGCTGACGCGCAGGGATTTCTTGCGGAAAATCCAGACCTCGAGAAATCCGCGCAGATGGCCGCCGGTAAGTTCATCAGCGCCTTCGTCCGCGCCCGCAAGCCGGCTCGACCGTAACGTAAATGGCCTTGAGGCCGAACAGCAGGAGGAAAAAATCGTGAAGTCTATAACCGGTATCGGGGTGGCGGATGTCGTCTCTGTCTATAGCAGTGCGCCGGGCGACCTCTTTCAACTTATGTTTGGGCAGCAAATTCACGTAGGAGGAATGAAGGCGTCGATCGATCTGGCGGATCGCGCCGGAATCGCGCCCGGGATGAACGGGGTCGATCTGTGTTGTTGCAACGGCGGGGACATGCGCTTTCTGGTGCGGTTTCGCAATGTCGCCTCGATGGTCGGCGTCGATGTGACCGAAGCGATAGTCGAGCGCGGGCGGCGGATGACCCACGAAGAAGGCCTCGACGACAAAATCCGGTTCATTCTCGCCGATGCCTGCAAGAGCGGCCTGCCATCGGCCAGCGCGGATTTCATCTGGAGCGAGGATGCGTGGTGCTACGTCCCCGACAAGCCAAAGTTGATTGCGGAGGCGGCGCGGATCGTCCGCCCCGGAGGCGTGATTGCGTTCACCGACTGGGTCGAGGGGCCTGCGGGACTAAGTGATTCCGAGGCGCAGCGCTTTCTCGGCATAATGATGTTCGCCAACGTCGAGAACATTGCGGGCTACGCCAAACTGCTCTCGGGAAGCGGCTGCGAGGTGCGCGCCGCCGAAGACACCGGCCAGTTTGCAAGCCATGTGGATTTATATGTCAACATGCTTGAGATGCAGCTTAAGTATGACGCTCTGCGGATCCTCGGGTTCAGCACCGAACTGCTGGATGCGCTCCTCGACGGCTTCCGCTTCATCGGCGAGATGGCGCGCGCGGGCAAGGTCGCGCAGGCGCGGTTTATCGCACGGCGCAAGTAGGCGGCGCCATCAGGGGCGCAGCAGATCGGGGAGACGGGCGGTGAATTCGCTGCGCGAGAGCGTCAACTCGTAGCCTGCGTCGCGGGCGGCTTTGAGCGCTTTCAGATCTACGTGCGAGGCGAATCCGATCACGCGCGCGGCGGGAGCGGCGGCGCGGATTTGTTTCAGGGTCTCGAGTGCGGGAAAGGCGTCGTCTGAGAGATCGGTGAAGACGGTGGAGGGTTTCAATTCGGCGCATCGCGAGGCGACGGCGTCGAGCGTCGAGGCGTAGCCAACCTCGGCGCCGACGGCGGCGGCGGCAGCGTCGATCTTCGAGCGGAAGAACAAGTCGCGGACCAGCGCGAGTGCGATTTGGCGGCTCATGATCGGGCGCCCTCACCCGCGCCTGGAAGACCCGGCGCGGCCGTGCGCCAGTGGCGCGTCGCGCAGGGAATCTCGCGATCCAATACTTCATCCATCACATTAACTCCTGAAAAAGCCGCGTTTCGTTATCCGCGTGCGCAATCGTGACTTGATTTATCAGAGCGGCGCCCCTCTTCGCCAACGGGAGCGCCGCTTGCAAAGACCGCCGGCGTGGAGTAAGTGTCAGATTGACGCAAAGTAACGGCAGCCACGGCAAAGAGGACTCACGGTGAACCAATCTGTTGAAACGGCGGTTAGCGGGAGCGCGCTGCGCGACAAGCTCGGGGTGCTCGGCAACGAGAGCTACACGGCGGACACCTGCGAGCGCTACGCGGAGATGATCGCGGAGATCAAGCATCTGAAAAAGGCGCGGCGCGCAGTGGTGCTCGCGCACAACTATCAGCGGCCGGAGATTTTCGAGGTCGCGGATTTTGTCGGCGACTCGCTGGAGCTGGCGCGCAACGCGCGCGAGGTGCGCGACGCCGACGTGATCGTCTTTTGCGGCGTTCACTTCATGGCGGAGACGGCCAAGGTCTTCAACCCCGATCGCAAGGTGCTGCTGCCGGATCTGAAGGCGGGATGCTCGCTGGCGGACAGCGTGACGGCCGAGCGGCTGGCGGATCGCAAGGAAGAACTGCTGAAGATTTATCCCGACCTGAAGGTGGTGTCGTACGTCAATTGCACGGCCGACGTCAAAGCGCTGTCGGACGCGTGCTGCACGTCATCCAACGCGGCGAAGATCGTCGAGCGGATCGACTCGGACAATATCCTGTTCGTGCCGGATCAGAATCTCGCCAACTACGTGCAGGGGCAGACGCGCAAGCGGGTAATTTCATGGGACGGTAACTGCTACGTTCATCACCAGATAACTCCCGACGAGATAAGCAAGGTCAAGCGCGCGATTCCCGGGATCAAGGTAATTGCGCATCCCGAGTGCCGGCGCGACGTGCTCGCGCTGGCTGACGCGGTGTTGTCCACCAGCGCGATGATCGGTTACGCGCGCAGCAGCGACGCCGACAAGTTCCTGGTGGTGACGGAATGCGGGCTCTCGGACCGCCTGCTGATGGAAATTCCCGACAAGCACTTCTACAAGGTGTGCAAGCTATGCCGGTTCATGAAGATGATCACGCTCGAGGGCACCCTCGATTCACTGCGCCATCTGCGCTACGAAATCGAACTTTCCCAGGACGTGCGCGCGGGCGCGAAGCGGGCCCTGGAGCGCATGCTCGAGCTGAGCGTCTGAGCGCGAACGCCCAGGGCGCCGCGGCCGGCGCGGCGCGCGGCGAACGGCTGGCGCGGCCGATGGTCGCGGTGGACACCGTGTTGTTCGCGATCAACGGCGGGCGCCTGCAGACCTACCTGGTCGAGCTGCGGCGCGGACCGGGTCGCGGGCGGTGGGCGTTTCCGGGCGGGCTGGTGCGAGTGGGGGAACTGCTCGACGACGCGGCGCGGCGCGAGCTTTACGACTCGACGGGACTTGGCGGCGCTTATCTCGAGCAGCTGTTCACGTTTGGAGATCCGTCGCGCGACCCGCGTGCGCACGTGGTATCGGTCGCGTACATGGCGTTGATCCCCGACCCGCAGGGCATCGGCGCGCCGTGCGACAAATATGCGACCGGCAGATGGTACGAAGTCACGCGTCTGCCGCAGCTTGCGTACGATCATTCGCTGATGGCTGCGTATGCGGTCAAGCGGCTGAAGTCGAAACTCGAGTACACGAATATCGCGTATGCGTTGCTGCCGCGGGAATTCACGTTCGCCGAGTTCGAGGAACTATACTCGCTAATCCTGGGCCGTCCGCTCGATCGGCGAAACTTCCGCCGGCGGATTCTCGCGATGGGCATGCTCAAACGCCTGCCGCATACGCGTCGCGGACCGCATCGGCCGGCCGCTCTATACAGTTTTGCGAATCAAAGCCTAAGATTCATCGAGATGCTATAATTTACGGCTGCGGAGAAACTCATGTTCAAGGGCGTCAAAGGGATCATCGCACTGACGGCCGCCGCGGTTGTGGTGGTGGCAATCGTTTACGCTGGCTATGTGTCGAATCAGGTGCGGCCGCCGGCGCGCCAGATGGCCGCGGCCTCCGATCCTGCGGCGCGGCTGCGTATAACGCTCGACCCGAAGAATTTCCAGGGCAATGTGCGCGAGGCATATGAGATCGCCGAGCGCGATCCCACGCTGCTGGCGCAACTGCATTGCTACTGCGGCTGCGACAAGGCCATTGGGCACAAGAGCCTGCTCGATTGCTACCGTGATACGCACGGCAGCAGGTGCGAGATCTGCGTCGGCGAGGCTCACGATGCGGAGTCGATGGCAAGCCGGGGCGTGCCGGTCGAGCGAATCCGCGACGCATTGCGCGCGCGTTACGCCCACGGGAGCTGAGCTTGGTCGGGCTGATCTCCGCGTACATCGAACACTTCACTTATCTTGGATTGTTCGTTGTTCTGATGTTGTGCGGACTTGGGATGCCGATTCCGGAAGACGTGGCGCTGCTCGCGGGCGGCTATTTGGCGCATCGCGGGGTCACGCGCTACCCGATCACGCTGGCGGTCTCGCTGCTGGGAGTGGTCGTGGGCGACAACTCGCTGTTCTTCATGGGCCGGCGCTTCGGCACGGGACTGGTGCGCTACTTCACGCTGGCGTGGCCGGCCCGGCAGCATCAGATCGAGCGCATCGAGCGTTTCATGCAGCGCCATGGGGCTCGCGCGGTGTTTTACGCGCGATTCCTGGCCGGTCTGCGCGCCTTGATCTATTTGTCGGCGGGATCTTTTGGCGTGCGCCCGGCAGTGTTTCTGCTCTACGATCTGCTCGGAGCGCTGATATCGGTGCCGATCGTCGTAACGCTCGGCTACATTTTCGGCAAGCAAATCGAGATGATGGTCAGATACATCGGCGGCTTCGAGCGGCTGATCGTGATCGTGGCGATCCTGAGCGCCGCGGTGTACGGGACCCGGATGCTGGTTCTGCGCAAGACCAACGAGCCCGTGAGCAAGAGCGGATAGGTCGAATTATCGCGTGGCCGCGCCGGCCTGCCCGGCGACATCGAAAATGGAATCATACTTTCCCGCGCTGAACCTCAAGGCGAAGCTGATCGTGCTGATGGTGGGCCTGCTCGGGCTTACCCTGGGCGCCGAGGTCTGGGTGAGCCTCGGCACGCAGGCGGCGATCGTCGCGACCACGCAGGAGAGGGTCAAGGACCTGGCGCGCGTGATCCAGATCAGCGTGCAGGAGCTGACCGCGGTCGGCGGCACCGATCGCGATCTGCTGCACAACTACGTGGGCGACCTGCACACCAAGGGACTCGAAGTATCGATCGCGTCGAGCGAAAATCTGATCCTCAACAGCTCGAATCCGCATCTGATCGGTGCTGCCCTGCGGCCCAAGCAGGCCGAATGGCTCACGCCCGAGCAACTCAAGCATCCCTATGACCTGGTGACTATTCCGGCCGGCAAGCTCGGTCCGCTCGCGCCGGAAACGACCGTCTATCTGATTCCGGTCGAGGTCGAGGATCATCTGCTTGGCTACGTGCAGGTGGTGGCCAATTTTGGCGACTTCGCGCAGCCGCTGGCGCAGAGCCGGACCCGTGAGCTGATGATCGCGTTTGCGATTTTCGCAATCGGCCTGGTCTTCGCCTACATCCTCGCCGATCGCTACGTGAAGCCGATTCATGCGGTCGCGAACGCGGCGCAGAATATCGCGGCGCGCGGCCTCGAACCGGTTCCCGAGGCGCATCGGCGCGACGAGATCGGCTTGCTCACGCGCAGCTTCAACGACATGGTCGGCCAGCTCCGGCGTGCGCGCGAGCGCGAACAGGAACTAAACCGGCTCGAACGGTTCACCGCACTTGGGCAATTGGCCGGCGGCCTGGCGCATGAAATCAAGAACCCGCTGAACTTCATCAGTCTGGCGCTCGATCAGCTCCGCGCGCGCTATGCCCCGCAGCAGCCCAACGATCGCGAAGCGTTTCTGCATCAGCTCGTGATCATGAAGGACGAGATGCGGCGGCTGTCGGACCTGGTGCAGAGCTTTTTGCATTACGGCAAGCCGATCGAGATTTTCCCGGCGCCCACCGACGTGCATCAACTGGTGGATCAAGTCGTGGCGCTGTCGGAATCGAAAATAAAAAGCCAGGGGATCGACTTGGTCGAGGAATGCAACGGCCCGGCGCCGATTCTCAACGTGGACGCCGAGAAACTCCGCACCTGCTTTATCAACGTGGTCGCCAACGCGATCCAGGCGATGCCCGAAGGCGGCAAGATGCTGATTGCGTTTCGGCGCGTGGACGGCTCGATGGTGATTACTTTTTCGGATACTGGCGCGGGTATCCAGGCGGAAGCCGTGGACCACGTCTTCGAGCCGTTTTTCACCACCAAGCGCGATGGAATCGGCCTGGGGCTGTTTCTGTCGAAAGCGATTGTCGAGACGCATGGGGGTACAATCGATATTGGACCCAACCCGGACGGACCCGGAACCACAGTAACTTTCACCTTCCCGCCAAGCGCGGTACACGGACACAATCATGACCCAGGCCTCAGTACTGGTCGTTGAAGACAACGACCTCGAACGCCAGATCACCGCGGACACGTTGCGCGAAGAGGGATTCGCAGTCGAAGAGGCTGCGGTCGGCAAGCGCGCGATCGAGTTGCTGGCGCTGTCACGTTTCGACGTCGTGTTGACGGACCTCATGATGCCGGGGATGTCGGGCGAGGAGCTGCTCGCGAAAGTGCGCAGCGCGTATCCCGGCAGCCAGGTGGTGGTGCTGACCGCGCACGGCTCGACCGACAGCGTCGTGCAAGCGATGAAGGCGGGCGCGTTCGACTACCTCGAGAAGCCGACCGATCGCGAGAAACTCGTCACCAGGGTGGCCAAGGCGGCGGAATTCGCAAACCTGCAGCAGGAAAATCAACTGCTCAAGCGGCGCCTGGAAGGCACTTTCGAGATCGAGGGCATCATCGGACAGGACGCCGCCATCCAGGAAGTTATCCGGCTGGTGCGGCGAGTCGCGCCCTCGAATTCGACGGTCCTTATCCAGGGCGAGAGCGGGACCGGCAAGGAAATCGTGGCCAAGGCGATCCATCGGCTGTCGCCGCGCGCCGCGCGGCAGTTCGTCGCGATCAATTGCTCGGCGATTCCCGAAACTTTGATCGAGAACGAACTGTTCGGCCACGAGCGCGGCGCGTTCACCGGCGCCAACGAGCGCAAAATCGGGCTCTTCGAGAGCGCCGACAAATCGACGCTGTTTCTCGACGAGATCGCCGACCTGCCGCAGGGAATGCAGGCGAAGATTCTGCGCGTCCTGCAGGAAAAGGAACTCCGCCGCGTCGGCGGCAACGATTCCTTTCGCATCGACGTGCGCCTGGTCGCCGCCAGCAATCGCAACATCGCCGAGGAAGTCGGCGAGGGCCGCTTCCGCGAGGATCTCTACTATCGCATAAACGTCGTGACCATCACCTTGCCGCCGCTGCGCGATCGGCGCGGCGACATTCCCCTGCTCGCCAATCATGCGCTCGCCAAGTTTGGACATCTTGCCGAAGGCCGCGTCAAAGAGATCGGCCGCGAGGCGATGGAAGTTCTGCTCGACTACTCGTGGCCGGGCAACGTGCGCCAGCTCGAGTCCGCGCTCGAACGTGCGATCCTGCTCTGTGAGGGGGACACGGTGACGCCGCGCGATTTGCCCGACGAGGTCCTGTCGCGCAAGAAGCCGGGCCGCAGCAGGGACACTCAGCGCGGCGACAGATACGAGATTCCGAGCGAGGGCTTCAACTTCGAAACGTTCGAGCGCGACGCAATCCTGCAGGCGCTCGAGCGCAATGACTGGGTAATCGCAAAGGCGGCAAAAATGCTCGCCATGAGTTATCGGACTCTGCAATACCGAATCGATAAATTCGGCCTGAAGCGGGGCGACCAGCCCAAGCCCCCCGCCGAAGTGAAGTGATAGAGAAATCCACGTAATTTAAGGTGAAACCCGCCGTGGGTTTGCAGGGATGACCCCTGCACCTCAGTATTAAGATAAGAAAAGATGCGGGACTTCGTCCCTGTTAGAACTGGGGAAAGGGGACGCGGGTCGCTTCTTCTTGTGTCTTCCCCTTCTTGTGTCACCTTTCTTTGTGTCATCCCGAGCGAAGCCGAGAGCCTGCCCTGAGCGAAGCCGAGGGACCCCGGATATGTTTCGGTGCGGGGCGCTTCGACTTCACTTAGCCCGGATTTCCATTTTCCAAGTGTACTACTAGAGTGGTAAGAGCTAGCGGAGCCATTGACAGACGTGGGTTTGGACGCGATCAGGGGCGGTGAGGGCGCGGCGGGTGGTGGCGAAGGTGGAGTTCCACTTCGGGGAGTTGTTCCCCCGTGTCGGCTTCATCGTGACCAATCTTGGGACTTCAAGCCCCGCGGTGCTGCGATTCTACAACAAACGCGGGACAGCCGAGCAGTGTATCAAAGAAGGTAAGCAGGCGGTCGCGATGACGCGGCTTAGCTGCCATCGCTTCCGGTCCAACGAGGTGCGGCTGTGGCTGAACCTAATCGCCTACAACCTCGGCAATCTGTGGCGGTGGCTGGCGCTGCCGACGCGGATCGACAGCTGGTCGCTGACCAGCTTGCAGCAGTGGCTGGTGAAACCCGGCGGACGTCTAATAAAGCATTCCCGGTATTGCTGGTTGCTTCTGGCGGAGAGCCATCTGACGCGGCGGTTGTTTGCCGGCATGCTGTGGAGGATCGCGGCGCTGCCGTCGCCGGCGGGATAAGGCGAGTGCACAGCAGAGCAGATTTCGGTGACGAGATAGGAGGGAAAGGGTCAGTTTCGGGTGTTCTATGTCAACGCGAGGCAGAACGCGCTAGTTGCGGTACCCTGGAAAGCTCTGAACTCAAATCCGGGTTAAAACCTTGCGTTTGTCAACTACCTGTCTTGGTGCTAGATAGAATCGGGTTTCAAGATAGAACTTCCGGCTAGACACAGTCTCGACGCGGAGAGCTCTGAAATTTTCCCGCTTGCCACGAACCAGAGATTAGTAACCTGGAGGAAAGAAGATGGACTTTCGG
>Ga0208079_1000532_pt1 | contig 20704 bp, 15 predicted proteins | sample NGESurdeep092012_5_FD_184474 | JGI IMG/M metagenome (GOLD analysis project Ga0208079, IMG submission 184474) | Arctic peat soil microbial communities from Barrow, Alaska - NGEE Surface sample 210-2 deep-092012 (SPAdes) | ecosystem: Environmental > Terrestrial > Soil > Wetlands > Peat ... | reverse complement strand
TGGGGACGCGCTTTGGAGCACACCCGGTAGGCGTCCCGATGAGTCGGGACGCGGCCGGCACGAGTGCCGGCGCCACATAGCCCACGCAGCCAATGTGAAGCTATTCTTGCGTGGTTCCTAAGTGGCATTGGGCGAAAGCGCCTGCCCCACCACGGCGTTTACTTGACGGATAGTTGGGTCAGGTTGGCCTGCTTGAGTTGGGCGTTGACGGGGGCCAGGCCGGTGGTCTTGAGGGCGGTCCATTTGGCCATGAGTTTGGCTACCTGGGCGCGGCGGTCCGCGATGGCGGCGGACAACTGCGTGGTGGGGGCGACTTCGGCGGCTTCCAACTGGCGCATCAAGGTGGTCAGCGATCCGGTGGCATTGCTCAAAGTCTCCGGGCCGGCCTCAATCACGCCGCGTCCGCCGCCACCGCGTCCGCCGCGTCCGCCTCCGCCACCTTCAATGGCGGCGGCTTGCTTGTCGAATTCGGCCAGCGCCTGGGCCGCCGCGCCTGGCGCCTTGATGTCGCGGATCTGGGCGCGGAGGGCGCGCAGTTGTGCGAGCGCATTCTGCACGGCCAGCGTCTCGTCATACAACCGCCGGGAGAGCGTGGACTGCTGCTGGAGAGTGAGCGCCGGTGTCTTGACGCGCGGGTCCAGCTTGAGGGTCAGGGGCTGGGTATAGCTCTGGCCGTTGGCGGTGAGTTTGACGGTGTAGCGGCCGGGGGCGGCCCAAATGGAGGTGATGGTGGGCGGGGTGTTATGGACCACGGCGGCGGAGGAATAGTTGGCGCCGCCGCCGCGTCCGCCGGCTACGGCGAGCGGGGTATGGTGCATATCCCACAGGTAGCGGTGCATGCCGGGGGCGGCGGGCAGGCGATGCGGCGGGCGTACCCAATAGGTGGGGATGGCGAGGTTGGGATCGATGGGGTCCTCGGGATCTGAGCTTGCATAGCGGCGCACCAGGGCGCCCGTGGTGTCGAGGATTTCGAGGGTCACGGGGCCGCTAGAGGCGGGGCCGAGGTAGTAATCGAGGATGGCGCCATCGGGAGGATTGGGCGATGCCGGCTCGTCGGGCGGCAGCGGGGTATCGGAGTTCATACTCCAGCGCACGCGGATGGCGGTCTGGGGCTTGAAGAGGAAGGCGTCACTGGCGGCGACCTTTTCGCCGATCTGGCGGAGCGGCGTGATGTTGTCCAGGATCCAGAAGCCGCGTCCGTGGGTGGCGACGATGAGGTCGTCGTCCTTGACGATGAGGTCGCGGATGGAACTGGCGGGCATGTTGAGGCGCAGCGACTGCCAGTGGTCGCCATCGTCGAAGCTGACGTAGGTTTCGCGTTCGGTACCGGCGAAGAGCAGGCCCTTGGTTTTGGGATCTTCGCGGACTACGTCGACGGGCGCGCCATCGGGGATGCCGGAGACGATTTCGGTCCACGTCTTGCCGCCATCGTGGGTGCGGAAGATGTGGGGGCGCATGTCGTCGAGGCGGAGGGTGTTGACGGCGGCGTAGGCGGTGAGGGCGTCGAAGTGGCCGGCGTCGAGGATGGAGATTTTCATCCAGGGTCCGATTGTCCGCGGGGTGACGTCTTTCCAGTGGAGTCCGCCATCGGCGGTGACGTGGATCAGGCCATCGTCGGTGCCGGCCCAGATGCGGTTGATGTCAGTGGGCGCGGGGGCGACGGTGTAGATGACGCCCTTCTGCGTCGGCTGCGCGGTAGGCTGATCGCGATACTTACCGACGCTGGCGGGAATCTCCCAGGTTTTGCGGGTGAGGTCGGGTGAGATTTCCTTCCAACCGCGGCCGCCATCGGCGGTGCGGAAGAGGGTGTTGGCGGCGAAGAACATGACGTGCGGATCGGCCTGGGAGAAGACGACGGGCGCGGTGCGCAGCGCGCGGTAATTGGGGCCGCGGACGGGCTTGGGGGCGACGTTTTCGACCTGGCCGGTGCGCCGGTCGAAGCGAGTCACCTTGCCGCCGAAGACAATGTTGGGGTCGAGCGGATCGGGGACGGCGTAGCCATACTCTTCGACACCGACGGGCGTCCACTCGCGGAAGGTGAGCTGACCGTAATTGCCGCGGCTGGAGATGCAGGCGGAGCCGCTCTCCTGCTGGCCGCTGCACACGCGATAGGGGAAATCGTTGTCGGCGTTGACGTGATACATCTGGGCGGTGGATTGGGTGTACCAGGAGCTCCAGGTTTCGCCACGGTTGACGGAGATGATGGCGCCCTGGTCGCTGACGATCAGGATGATGTCGGGGTTGAGAGGGTTGATCCAGATGCGCTGGTAATCGTCGCCGCCGGGCGCGCCGCGGAAGCCGGTCCAGGTCTTGCCGCCGTCGGTGGATTTCCAGGTGACGGTGCTGGCGACGTAGACGGTGTCGGGATTCTTGGGATCGACCGTGGGGACGGAGAGATCGCCGCCGCCGATGCGTCCGGCGGGGCGGGCGTCGGTGGTGGCGCGGGCCCAATGTTCGCCGGCGTCATCGGAGCGGTAGATGCCGATTCCGTTGGAGGTGGCGACGGAGGCGTAGAGGCGGCTGGTGTTGCTGGGGGAGATGGCGATGTTGGCCTGAATGAAGCCATCGGCGCCGGAGGGAATGCCGTTGGTGAGGGCACGCCAGGTCTTGCCGCCGTCGGTGGATTTGAACATGCCGCCGCCGGGACCGCTCCACGAACTGTTTTCCCAGGGGCCTTGCCGGGCTTCCCAAAGCGCGGCGTAGACGGTGTCGGGATGGGTGGGATCGATCTGGACTTCACTGGCGCCGGTGTTTTCGTCCTTGCCGAGGACCTGCTGGAAGGACTGGCCGCCATCGGTGGAGCGATAGAGGCCGCGTTCGGCGTTGGGTCCGTAGGGGTGGCCGAGGACGGCGACGAAGAGCTTGTCGGGATTGCGCGGATCGACGGCGATCTGCGGGATCTGCTGGCCGTCGCGCAGGCCGAGATGGGTCCAGGTCTTGCCGGCGTCAGTGGATTTGTACACGCCGTCGCCGGTGGAGAGGTCGGGGCGCTGGAGCCCTTCGCCGCTGCCGGCGTAGATGATATTGGGATTGGATGCGGCGACGGCGAGGGAGCCGATGGATCCGGTGGGCTGGTCGTCGAAGATGGGATTCCAGGTGCGGCCGTAATCGGTGGTTTTCCAGACGCCGCCGTTGCATACGCCGATGTAGAAGACGTTCGGTTGCCCGGCCACGCCCTGGGCGGATTTGGTGCGTCCGGCGCGCAAGGGGCCGATCGAGCGCCAGCGCATTTCGGCGAAGAGCTTGGCGTCGTAGGTGGGGGCGAAAGCGAAGGAGAGGGAGGCGACGAGAGCGCCCAGGAGAAGCGCGGGTGTACGTTTCATGGAGATTTCTCGAAGTATAGCGCGGCGGCTGGATGTGGGGCGGCGTCTCAAGCGAAGGATGAACCCTTGTGCAGCTTCGTGGGGCAGCCGACCCTGGCTGGGGTCCCCTCTGGGCAAAATTGCCCGCCCCACAACTAATCTAACCATCTTCAGCAGGATCTTAGTCACAGCGTCCTCCATCCGGCAGGGTGGGAGGACCTAGAGGCTTTGGACGGCTGCCTGTATTCCAGCCCTAAATCGAAGTGGCGCGTCGTAAAGGGCGATGTCATTGCGGTTGAAATCTGCCCTGCCTGGCCCGTTCAGGATGACAACGAGCCCTATGTCAACCTGTATGTGCCTCCAAAATGGAAGAAACGGCAGCTTTTTGCGGACAAGCTAAGGAGCAAGACGCCGCCGGGCTTCGAGCACGTCAGCCAGTATCCCGATGAATTGTCAGAGGAGACGTCCGTCTTCAAGAACTTGCCGTATATGAGTTACGTAGGGGCTGAAGGCCTGTTTGATTCAACCGGCTTCATTGACGCCTTCCGGGAAGCCACCAGAAGCCTGGTCGCGATGGAGAAGGTCATCGACGGAATCCTTGAGGGCCTGGCCTGAAATTTACCTGGCAAGACTGACGCCAGCCGTCGGGAACGCAGCAGTCCTCGACGTCGAAACGACTGGCTTCAACCCTCGCAGCGCCGAAATCATCGAACTGGCAATGACTCGATGATAGTCGAACCGGAGCAACCCCGCCCGTGCAGTGATTCCTCGCAGGTAGCTCAGAGAAGAGCGCTGGCGAGGGGTGGCCGAGGCGGGCGGCGGGAGCTACCCTCCCCTTATCTTCGACCATCCCGCTCGTCTGCAGCAATGCCGGACAGGATTACTGGCGCACGATCGGGGAATTCCGCGACAAGGGACAGGCTTCCGCCCATGGCCTCGACGGTCTTGCGAAGCGTGGAAAGCAACAGATCGGTGCGCTTTTCGAGGCGCGAAACACTATCCTGGGTGATGCCGAGGGTCTTGGCTATCCGGACCTGCGTGAGCTTGCGTGCATGCCGCAGCTCGCGCAAGGTCATCTCCTCGGCAATCAATTGAGCGGCGCGGGCCTCCACCTTTTTGCGTAGGGTAGGGCTCAGCTTCCTAATAATATCATCCACATTCGTGGGCATGATTATTTCCCTTCCTTTTTCAATCGAGCCAGATGAGCGTCGAAGCGGTCATCAGCCTTGCGGATCAACTTGCGGTAGAACCGCCTTTCGCCGCCCCCTGATTTATGTCCTGCAACCAGGAGGATCGCCTTGCGTTTCGGATCGAAAGCAAAGGCGACTCTCCATTCACCATCGTCTGCGCTGAACCGAAGCTCCTTCATGTTTGCGTGGCGAGAGTCGTTCAGCGTGTCAACCCGGGGGCGCCCCAATTGCGGACCGAAATTCTGGAGAAAGCGGGCTAAAGCCAGAATTTCGGTCCGCACGTCTTCCTGTAGCGCGAAGAACTCCGGTTCAAACTCGGCGCCGATCTCAACAACCCAGCTCACCCAAAGAGCATGACACGAACAACATATGATGTCAAATACATATATTGGTTAACCTGCAACGAGTCCTTCGACCGCTGGATGTGGCGCCTGGATCGCCTGACACTACCACCAGTCGGGGTGGGCCGACATCCAGGAGCAGGCGGGCGCGGGGGCCAGCCAATCCATTCCGGGATCGCCGCCGATGGGGGCGCCCGGGGGGGCGTCGGGCGCGGGCATGAGGCGCTGCGTGTCGGCGGGACGATCGAGAAAGCGCTTGATGTCGGCGGCGAGTTGTCTGTGCTGCGCCTGCTCGGATTCGCCTGGCGGCGTGGCGCCACGCAGGCGCGCGGCGAGTTTGTCGAGTTTGAAGGCGGCGATGGCGCGCACCTGTCCATTGGGCGCGCCGGTGGCCAGCCAGATGACACGATCCACGAAGACGCGCTCCTCGGCGCGGCGGATCCCGGCTTCGTAGGGGGACGCGGCCGGGGCGTCGAAGGTGGCCTTGAGCAGGCGGTCGATGACTTCCTCCAGTCCTGGCAGCCCGGGATCGACGGCATGCTGCGCCACCATGCGCGCGGCGCGGTCGAGTTGCAGGGTGAAGCCGATAGTCACATCGGCGGCCACGGTGGCGGGACTAAGCGGATCGAAGGCGTCGCCGGTGGTGCGCGGGAAGAGTTCGCGATGGCGGCCGAAGCCCGGCGGACGCGGCGGGATCGAGTCCAGCACCTGCTTGGGCACGGCGAGTTCGGCGGGTTTCAAGGTGCCGGCCAGCGCGTCCAGGGCCTTGCGCTGGTTGGCGGCGGTCTCCCACTTGATCCCGGTTCGCCCGTCGCCGCGCATGGCGTAGATGTAATCCTGGCCGGCCACCATGGAGGCGGCGGATTCCACCGCGTAGCGGTGATACATGAAGATGGGGACGAGCGGTTCTTCGATGGTGGCCATGGGGGCGCCGTTACGGATGGTGCGCTCGCCGAGGCGGGAGAGTGCGGCGCGGCGCACCTTCATGAGGCGGTTAAGTTCGTCGGCCTGATTGACGCCGTTGGACCATTGATCGACTCTCGGGTGGAGGTCGGTGTCCTGGTTGGTCATGTAGCGCAGGTCCCTGGCCCAGGCGTCGTTGAGGATCTTGGAAAGCTCGGCGGGTTCGTCGCCCTTGGGCAGGACGCGGTATCCATAGTTGATGGCGACCTTGTCCCAATCGCCGATGCGCGCCGGGTAGGCTTCGGAGATATCGATGGAGCCATCGTCGCGCAACTTCTCCGCCGGGTGCGGGTAGTCCATCACGGAAATCCAGCCGAGCGAGCTGTCGTAGTAGTTGTGGCCGAGGCCGAGGGTGTGGCCGACTTCGTGGGCGGCGAGCTGGCGGATGCGGGCGAGGGCGGTCTGGTAGAGGATGGGGGGCTTCTCGTTGCCGGTGTTGTAAGGTGACAGGAGGCCCTCGAAGATGAGGTAGTCCTGGCGGTCGCGGAGGGAGCCGAGGGTGACGGTGGCTTTGATGATCTCGCCGGTGCGCGGGTCGGCGACGGTGCCGCCCATGCTCCAGCCGCGGGTGGAGCGGTGGACCCAGTTGATCATGTTGTAGCGGATGTCCATGGGGTCGGCGCCATCGGGGAGGACGGCGACCTGGAAGGCGTTGCGGAATCCGGCGGCTTCGAAGGCCTGGTTCCACCAACTGGCGCCTTCGACGAGGGCGCGGCGGACGTCCTCGGGCGCGCCGGGGTCGACCCAATACTGGATGGGCTTGACGGGGTCGGAGATGGCGGCGGAGGGGTCCTTTTTCTCGAGGCGGTGGCGGCGGAGGTAGCGCTTGACCATGGGTTCGCCGATGGGGGTGCTGTAATCGACGAAGGCGAGGCCGCCGTAGCCGGCGCGCGGGTCGTCGTAGCGGGGCTGGTAGTTGGCGTCGGGCAGTTCGACGAGGGAATAGTGTTCGCGGAGGGTGACGGCTTCGGCGGTGGGAGTGACGCTCGAGACGCTGCCGGAGAAGAGTCCGCCGCCACGGCCGCCGCGACCGGCACCGGCCGCGCCTGGGGCGGCGGGGGTGGCGACGACGATGGGGGGCGGTCCCTGGTTGGGGCTGGCGAAACCGCCGCCGCGTCCGCCGCCGGTCTCATTGGTGAAGGTGAGAGTGACTTCGATCTCGGTGTTCTTGGGGAAGGCTTTGGTGCGCGGCAGGTAGACGGCGCTGCGCGAGCGATCGACGCGGTAAAGGGCGGCGCCGGAGGCGAGCGAGCCGCCGGCGCCGTGGCCGTCGCGGAGGAAGAAATCGGTGGCGTCGACGAGGACGCGGCCATTGCTCTCGGCGGCGACGGTGAAGCCCCAGAGGATGGACTTGGCGAAGGAGTCCTCGACGGAGCGGCGTTCGGCGAGGTTGGGGCTGGAGGAGCGGAAGTTCTCATTGCCCTGGACCACGAGGACGCGGGGGCCGACGCGCTCGAAGGAGACGATCTTGCCGCTGCCTTCCTGTCCGCGGTCGAGGCCGATGTCGTTGGAGCCGAGTCCGGCGGCGAGGCCGGTGGCGTAGAGGACGGGGGTGTCGAGGCGGGGGATTTCCAGCCAGAGGTTGCCGGTGCGCTCTTCCCAATAGACGGGGAAGAAGCCGTCGAGCTTCTGCATGCCGGTGGCGGTGCGTTCCTCGATGGTGGGGATGCGGGCGAGCGGTTGCGCGGCGGCGCCACGTCCGGGTTGCTGGGCGTGGAGGGAGGCGAGGAGACAGAGGGCGGCGAATGAAAGACGGAGCATCAGGGAGAGGACCTCAGGGAACTATTGTATACGGGCGGGGGGAGGGAGTTAGGAGGGCTACCTTTCCGGCGAGGGCTGACTCCCCTTGTGATATGCTTACTCGCATTGAGGAGGGTTCCCATGCAACCAGCGATGGCTGTCGACGCCGCGCCAAACCCGGGAATTATTTTTGAGACACTGCTGGCCCATCAGCGTTCCGCCGCGCTGCGGACCGCCATTGAACTGGATGTATTTCGCGCCGTGGGCGAAGGTCCCGCCGACGCTGCGACGCTCGCCACGCGGTGTTCCACGTCGCAGCGCGGCATGCGCATTCTGTGCGATTTCCTGACGATCATCGGGTTGCTGGCAAAACAGGATGGCGTGTACAGCCACACGCCAACCAGCGCGATGTTCCTGGATCCGCGCTCGCCCACATCGCTGCATGCGACGGCGCGTTTTTTGGGCCTGGCGGAGATGAGGACGACCTACGATGAGCTGACGGAGATCGTGCGCAGCGGCCGCACCTCGCTTCCGGGGGAGGGCAGTGTGGAGCCGGACAACCCGATCTGGGTGGATTTCGCGCATGGGATGGCGCCCATGATGGCGCCGCTGACCGGACCGCTGGGCGGCATCGTATTGCACGGGCGCACGGGAGCGATGCGGGTTCTGGATATCGCCGCCGGGCACGGCCTGTTCGGGATTGAAATCGCGAAACAGAACCCAGAGGCGCACATCGTGGCGCTGGACTGGGCGCGGGTGCTCGACGTGGCGTGCGAGAACGCCTGCCAGGCGGGCGTGGGCGAGCGCTACCAGCGGTTGCCGGGCAGCGCGTTTGAAGTGGACTACGGCGGTCCCTACGATGCGGTGCTGTTGACGAACTTCCTGCATCACTTCGATGTGGCGACGTGCGTGGGGCTGCTCAAGAAGGTGCGCGCCGCGCTGAAGCCGGGCGGCGTCTCGGCCACGTTGGAATTCGTGCCCAACGAAGACCGGATCACGCCGCCCATGGCGGCGGGCTTCAGCCTGACCATGCTGATCTCGACCGCCGCCGGCGACGCCTATACTTTTCGCGAACTGGAAGCGATGCACCGGGAGGCGGGCTTCGGCCGGATCCAGGCACACCCTGTGGCGCACAGCCCGCACACCGTGGTCACCGGCATCGCCGGGTGATATTGAGATTCGCGACTGGGTGCGAAAGAGCCGCCTAAAAGGCGGCTGCAGCCAGGATTGGCTGCCCACTTTTGTCACACAGTAATACTGCTCCCCAACTACCGCCGTCAACGCCCGAAACTGCGCGCTCGCAATTCTTCCACGGCATGGAACCAATCTTCTTGCGGTGGGCGGGACTCCCCGCTGTGACGATATCCGGTCACGTGACCATATAGCGTTACCCGCCTGGGACCTCCCAGAGCGCGGTGTCCCGGTTTGGCCGTTTGGCGCCCTAACTGCGTGGGAATATTCCGTCCGGAGACGTTCGGCCCTCGTCCTGCTCTAAAGGGAGATGGACAAATGGAAACCACAAACATCAGCCCGGTAGCCAAATCCGCGGCGACCGCCAATGGTCAGCCTGCAACCCCTCCCACGGATGGTCATTTGAAATTTCGAGCCTTCCTCGAGCGGCGCAGACTGTGGCTGATTGGCGCACTCCTCTGTGCCGGTACGGGCGCGTTGGTCTATCACTGGGCGTTTGGCAAAGCCAAGGTACTCTATTCCACCGCTGCCGTCGAACGCGGCGATATCGAAAGCACGGTCGTGGCGGCCGGCATCCTGCAGCCCATCAACTATGTCGATGTCGGCGCTCAGACCTCCGGCAAACTGAAATCGCTGAAGGTCAAGCGCGGCGATCGGGTGGTAGCCGACCAGTTGCTCGCCGAAATCGACCCGGTTCTGGCGGATACCGCGCTCACGGCGGCTAACGCAACGCTCGAAAACATGACTTCGCAACGCGCTCTGAAACAGGCGCAGCTTGCGCTCACCAAAGTGCTGCGCGACCGCAACGAGGAACTCTATACGGACACGGTAATCTCCAAGAACGACCGTGACGTGACCCGGACCAATTTCGATGTCGCTTCCGCCGACGTCGCTGCGCTCTCGGCGCAGATGAAGCAAGCGTCGGCGGCGGTAGACACCGCGAAAGCCAATCTGGGTTATACCAAAATCACCGCGCCGATGGCCGGTGAAGTCGTTTCCATCAGCATGCTGGAAGGGCAAACACTCAACGCCAATCAGCAGGCGCCGAATATCCTGCGGATTGCCGACCTGAGCACTATGACGGTGTGGGCGCAAGTCTCGGAAGCCGACATTGTCCGCGTCAAGGTCGGCCAGGACGTATATTTTACCGTCCTTGGCCAGCCCCGGCGCTGGAACGGCAAGATCAGGCAAATCCTCCCCAGCCCGGAAATCATCAACAACGTGGTGTTCTACGACGCGCTGTTCGATATTCCGAATCCGGAGCGTGAACTCAATATCCAGATGACGGCGCAAGTCTTCATCGTGTTGGCACAGGCCAAGGGCGCTTTGCTGATACCGGCCGCCGCCATCGGCAATGCCGCCGAAGGCACGGCAACCAATGTACAGGTGCTCAAAGCCGATGGCGCCGTCGAGCGCCGCGCCATCAAGATCGGCATCAAGAGCGAAATCTCAGCCGAGGTCACCGAAGGTCTCAAGGAGAAGGAACAGGTCGTGATCCGGGAAATCACGGCGCCGGGCACTAAGAAAAGCGCCCTGACCGTTCGGAAGGGCCCTTGATGCCGTCCCCACTGCTCGAATTGAATGCGATCGGCCGCACCTATACGTCGGGCGGCGTGCCGCTGACCGTGCTCACGGATGTAAGCCTAACGATTCAGAGCGGCGAATTCGTCGCCATTATGGGCGCTTCCGGCTCGGGCAAGTCCACCCTCATGAACATCATCGGCTGTCTCGACAAGCCGTCCAGCGGCGCCTATCGCATCCGCGGCGTCGATGTTGCCAGTCTCAACGGCGATGCCCTGGCAGCACTGCGCCGCGATACCTTTGGCTTCATCTTCCAGCGCTATAACCTGATGAGCGATCTGAGTGCCGTCGAAAACGCGGAAGTTCCCGCCGTCTACCGCGGCATGGAGAAGCCTCAGCGAGATGCGCGCGCCAGTGACTTGTTGCGCGAACTCGGACTCGGCGACCGCCTCCAACACCATCCCAACCAGCTCTCCGGCGGCCAGCAACAGCGCGTCAGCATCGCCCGCGCGCTCATGAACGGCGGGCCCGTGATCCTGGCCGATGAACCTACCGGAGCGCTCGACAGCCAGGGTGGCAGGGAGGTCATGGCCATTCTGGTGAAGCTGCACGGGCAAGGGCACACCATCATTGTGGTGACCCACGACAGCGACATCGCCGCTTACGCGCACCGCATCGTTCGCATTACCGATGGGCGTATCACCTCCGACGAGCGGCAGAACGGGGAGGCCGGTAATCAGGCGCAGACCGGCGAATCCGCGATGGAGGCCAAGCCGGGTGTGGCAGTCCTCGGCGAAGCTCTGAAGATGGCGCTGCGTTCCCTTCTGCACAATCGGCTGCGGACCGCGCTGACCATGCTGGGTATCATCATCGGCGTCGCCTCGGTGGTCGCCCTGATGGCCATCGGCAACGGCGCCAAGCAGGACGTCCTGGAGCGCATACAGGCCATGGGCACCGACCTGTTGACCATCGAGCGCGGACCGCCCGCCGTGCGCGCCGCAGCCGGAATCGTGACCAGTTTCCTGCCCGAAGATCTGCCCTTTATCGCCAGTGTGCCGGGCGTCGCCATGACGGTTCCGGAAACCAATCTGTCTTCGCTGATACGCTTTGGCGACCAGGACTTGACGGTCACGGTGGTCGGAACCGGCGAAGACTTTCCGGGGGTGCACGATTGGCCGCCGCAGTCCGGCGTCTTCTTCTCGGCGGAACATGTCACGCGCTATGCCCAAGTCGTCACCATCGGCCAGACCGTGGCCAACAACCTGTTCCCGAATGGCGCCAATCCGCTGGGTCAGTATGTGCTCATTGGCAACGCCCCTTTCATGGTCATTGGCGTGCTGAGCAGCAAAGGCTCGACCGCGCGGGGAGACGATATGGATAACTCCGCCTGGCTGCCCTACACAACCGCCGGAGCGCGCATCTTTGGACAACGCTTTTTCCAGCACATCATCGTCAGAGTGAAACCGGGCGCGGACATGAGCGTGGTGCAGGCTACACTCCACACGCTGCTGATGAAGCGCCATCGCAAGGAAGACTTTAACATTCGTAACATGGCCGATACCATCGCCACGGCCAATGAAACGCAGAACACACTCACCTATCTGCTGGCGGCGATTGCCGTGATCTCGCTGGTGGTCGGCGGCATTGGCGTGATGAACATCATGCTCGTCTCGGTCACCGAACGGACACGCGAAATCGGCATCCGCATGGCCATTGGAGCGCGCGGCTTCGACGTGTTGTTTCAGTTTCTGACCGAGGCCGTGATGGTCTGCTTTATCGGCGGCCTGGCGGGTGTCGTCGTCGGCATCGGCGGCGGTTTATCCACCTCCGCGATTGCCGGCTGGCGCGTGATTTTTACGCTTGGACCGATCGTCATTGCCTTCGCGTGTGCTTTTCTGACGGGCATCGTATTTGGCTATCTCCCGGCCAGAAAAGCCGCACAACTCGACCCCATCGAGGCGCTGGCCCGGGATTAGAAACGTCATCCATCAAAATCCCCTGTGGCATAAGGCTCCGCCTTGTGCATCCGAGCGAAGCTCGGACGGATTTTTCCTCCGCGATCTCCGCTCCCTCCGCGCTCTCTTTGCCTTAGATTTTCTCTGCGCTTCCTCAGCGGTCTCCGCGTCTCTGCGTTGAACCGGCCCCTTCCCTCTCCAAAACTTCCCCCTCCGCGCTCGAAGCTGCATCCCGGCGCTGGCGCCAGCGCGTGCTATGATGTGGCAGAGAAGCTATTCTTTGGAGGAAATGAAACCATGGGCCCGCTGGGTTGGCCGGAAACGGTTTTCATCTTTTTCCTCGCTCTGATCCTCTTCGGTCCGAAGAAATTGCCGGAGTTGGGTCGTACCGTGGGAAAAGCATTGACCGAGTTCCGTCGCGCATCGAGCGAACTGAAGTCTACGTTCGATCGCGAAATGAAAAGCCTGGAACAGGAGACGGAGTCGTTTAAGGAAATTTCGAATCAGTTTCAGTCTGATACGTACAACTACGATTACTCGTCCTATGAATCCACATATGAGGGTTCGTATGGTAACGAAAACCACGATTCTACTGTCACCAGCTCACCCACTCTAAGCGTATCCGCACCTCAGGACGCTGAATCACCAGCCGGTTTGCCGGAAGGCACGGTTGCTCATGGCTCGGAAATCGCCGCCACCGGCGAATCCGGCGGACATGTTCCGGAAGTATCGGCGCATGATTCGTCGGCCGCTCACCTCGAGCAACTGCCACCTGCGACGACATCCCCGGCCGAACATCACACTTAGCGAATGAATCCATCCGAAGAGCAGAAGGGGACCTCCGTTCCCCCGGCCGGGGAAGCGTCTTCTACCGGGAGTGTGCCGGCAGGAGCGCCGGATGCGTCGCAGCCGGATCATGCGGCGTCTCCGGAGCCGCCGGTGCAGCCGGCCGATCCCCTGGATAGCTACCAGGATGGATATCCCCACGAGCCCGCTCCCGAGCCTCCCGCTCCACCGCCTGTCGCGGTGCAGGCCCTAGCTACCCTTCCGCGGCGGCCCGGCGGGGGCGCTAAAACTCCGCCGCCACCTCCGCCCCCATCCGGCGGCGATGGTGGCGACGAGGACGATGACGGCATGCTCCGTATGTCGTTCCTCCAGCATCTGGAAGAGCTCCGCACTCGCATCATACGCGCCCTCATGGGAGTGGCGGTCGCTTTCGTTTTGAGCCTCACCTACTGTAGCCAGCTCTGGGACATTGTCCGCCAACCCGCTGTCGCGGCACTCAAAACGCTGGGATACAAGCAACAAGACCTGGTCCAGATCGAGCCCATGGAAGCGTTCAATATCATCTGGTTCAAACTGCCGGTTTTGTGCGCCATCTTCCTGGCGGCTCCCTGGATTCTTTACCAGGTGTGGGCCTTCATTGCGCCCGGCCTCTACAAGCGAGAACGCCGATGGGCCGCGCCGTTTGTCTTGGGCGCGGGTGGCTTGTTTATTGCCGGCGGCTTCTTTGCTTACTTCGTGGTCTTCCGCTTTGGACTTACTTTCCTGCTAAGTATCGGACAGGGCAACCACGTGGTGGCGATGGTGTCCATGACGGAGTATTTCAACCTGTTCGTCAACGTAACGTTGGGTGTGGGTCTCGTCTTCGAGTTACCGGTACTGATCTTCCTGGGCATCTTGCTGAGACTGGTCACCCCCTCGTTTCTCATGAACCACAGCCGGTACGCGATTCTCGCCATTTTCATCATCGCCGCCATCGTCACGCCGACTCCGGACGTCTTCAACCTCATGTTGTTTGCCGTGCCGATGTGTGTCCTGTTTTATGTCGGAATTTTTGCGGGATACCTGTTGGTACTGAACCGGGAGAACCGTAGGTTCCCCTGGAAGAAGACCATGACCATCGTCATCCCCGTACTGCTCCTACTAGCTTTTGCGCTATACCTCTCCATTACCAGGTACGGCATGAGATTGGTACCACACTGGCCTTTCCTGACCAGATAAAGGGGAGTTTTTGTAGAATTGACGCGCGCATCCGATGTAACATCAGGTGACCACTGCCCCCTGCGATTGGTCCTTCATTGTGATGCGATGGATTTATATAAAGCGATTCAGGACTTGTACGCTGAAAAAGAAAAGCTCGAACGCATAATTGCCTCGTTGGAGGAACTGCAACGGACGGCCGGTCCCGGACCCGTCTTGCCCAAGCCTGCCAAGCGCCGGGGCCGCAAGTCGATGAACCCCTCCGAACGCCAGGAGGTTTCGGAGCGGATGCGCAAGTATTGGGCCGGCCGTCGGCAGCCCAAGCGGCAAGAGCCTTCCGGCGCAGCCGAGTAGGACTCGTGGTCTACTCGGAATATCGGGAATTCACCGCTTGAAATACCACAACCAGTAATACTGGTCGCCCGCGCCGTATTCATACCGCAATTCAAACCCGCAGCGTTCCGCCATTTCCCGAGCCTGCCGCTCCGTGAACGACTCCCCCACCCAGCTATGCTCATCGTCGCCTTCCACTGGGGAACCCTGTACCTGAAACTTGAACAGCCCTCCCGGACGCAGCACCCGGTGGACTTCGCGTACATAATTCTCGATGATCTCGCGGCTCGGAATGTGCTGGAACACGATCACCGAGAACGCGAAATCGAACTCCAACCGCTCACCGATTCCCCAACGCCCCCACCAATGCGGCGCCACCGCGGACAGGTCCTTGCCGTTGTTTCGAATCACGTGCGCGTTGGCAAAGCCCGCTACCGCCTTGCGCGCCTGCCGCACCATCTCCCGGCTGATATCCACCGCATAGACTTCGCCGAAAAAACCCGCGAATGCCCGCGTCACCCGCCCCGCGCCGCAGCCGATCTCCAGCACCCTCATGTCCTTCGGATCCCGTCCTTGGCAGACGTTCGGCAGGTCGTTGAGAATCTCTTCCTCCAGCGTGATCTGCCCCGATTGAAAGAATTCCTCGTCCGTCCACTCGTGTTGCCCCGTCACCACATAATGGCGGGCATTTTCCCGCGCCCGGCGATTCCAGTCGCGCCGCATGCGCATCAGTTGCCGGGTGATTTGAAAGCCTGCCATCTGCTATATTGTAATTGACTGACCGAAGTGGGCGACTAGCTCAGCTGGGAGAGCGCTGCGTTCGCAATGCAGAGGTCGGGGGTTCGATCCCCCCGTCGTCCACCAACTTCCCCCACCTCATGCCGTCGCCAGCTTCGTCCGGCGGAAACGCGAGGCCGCCAACCCCAGCAAAATCCCGGCAATCGTCCCCAATACCGCAATCTGCAGCCGATCTAGGATAGCTTGGCGCCCGCGGGTCGCTGGCGGGGTCCAGTATCGCTGTGCCGGATTGCCCCGCGCCCGTCATGAACTGGGTCGCCAACTGGCGCCTCACCCGTTGCGCCGCAGAGCGGTCGGGGTACCGGAAGGTGATGACAACCGCGGACCACTTGGCGGACGGCGAGAGTTGCACCGTCTGCACGCGGATGTGCTCGTTGCGCATTTTACGCGTCACATCGCCCCGGCGCTTTCCAGCCGCCGAACTCGCGCTCCAGACGCGCCGCGACCGCCAGCGCGATATCTTCTCTCCACGGTGCCGCGACAATCTGCACCCCGATGGGCAGGCCGCTAGCCGAAACCCCGCACCGCACCACCGCGGCCGGCCATCCGGCCACGTTGTATGCCATGGTGTGGCTGAAGCCGTGGAAGTTCTCCTCCTGCGTGGATGTGCCGTGAAGCAACGCGGCGTGGGTGTAGACCGGGCACAGCATGACGTCGTATCGGCGAAGAAATGCGCCCATTGCCGCGCGGTAGGCGTCCCATTCCGCCCAGTAGGCGGCAAAGCCCGCGACGCTGGTGCGGTATGCTTCCAGCTTGTCCAGCCAGCCGGTGAGCAGCGGGTGAACCTCGGTCGAACCCAAGGCTTGCAGGTACTCCCGCAGCCCGTCTCCGCCATCGGCGCCCAATAATTTCATTTCCAGACCGTAGGCCTGTTCGAGGCACCCTGGCCGGTCTTCCTCGAGTGCGGCCACCTCCCCCGCGAGTGCGCGTGCCGCGGCGCCCACCACACCGGCGACCTCGGCATCCGCGCGGGCCAAGCCGTTATCCGTATGGAAGGCCACGCGCAACCCGCCAAGCTCGACGCGTGCGGGCTCGTGAAATGGCATGTCAACCACGGACCTGTCCCGCCCATCGCCGCCCACCAGCAGCGGCATCACCGTGCACAGGTCTTCCACGTGGCGCGCCATCGGACCGATTTGCCAGAGCGCTTCGATCCAGCCGCCGGCAGGTGGGAAGTGACCGGTGCGCGGCAGGCGCCCAGACGTCGGCTTGAGCCCAGCGATTCCACAGAAGGCGGCCGGCAGCCGCACGCTGCCCGCCGCATCGCTGCCCAGGCCCATTGGCGAACCGCAACTGGCGATCAGCGCCGCCTCGCCGCCGCTGCTGCCGCCGGAGGTGCGCGCCGCGTCGTAGGGGTTGCAGGTGGCGCCGAACAGCAGGTTGTCGCTCTCGAATGCAAACAGCAGGTCGGGCAGATTGGTGCGCGCGATCGGGATCGCCCCGGCCCTGCGCAGGCGGGCCACCAGCGTGGCATCTTCGGTGGATGGCGGCGCGTCGCGGCGTCCCAGCGTGCCCGCCGTGCACACCGCTCCGCCGAGTTCGATGGAATCTTTGATGCTGAACGGAACGCCGCACAGTGGTCCCGTGTCCGCGGACCGAGCCACCGCTTCATCGGCGGCCCGTGCGGCGGCCAGCGCCTGCGCGGCCAGCACCTCAATCACGGCGTGAATCCGCGGATTCACCGTGGCGATGCGTTCCACGTGCGCCTGTACCAGTTCCACCGAAGAGATGCTGCGTTGGCGAACCAGGCGCGCCTGGTGGGTGGCGGAGAAGCTGAGGATTTGGTCCATGGCGATGGTATCTAGTTTGACAGAGCCGCGACCGTCAGGGAGCGGTCGCTAATTTGGCAGAGCCGCAATTAGCGTTTGCCCTTACCCAGGGTGCGACCCACGCTTTCGTCTGTCAACCCCAGTGCCCCGCGCGCGGGTGATATCCTCGGACTGATGACAGACCATCGGATGAGCGACGTCGGCGGCACGCCGGGAGGCTTGGGCAGCTTTCTGCTCGGCTTCGCCATGACCTGCGTCGGAGGCTACCTCCTGTCCAATCAGGTGATGGTCGGCAGTTCCTATTGGAACTTCTACGGCACCAATACTTTCGGCATCACCCTCTTGCCTATGTTGATCGGCATCGGCATCCTGTTCTTTGGCGGACGCAGCGCCATCGGGTGGCTGCTCACTGCTGGCGGGGCGCTCTTCATTCTGGCCGGCGTGATCGCCAACCTGCACATCTTTTTTCAGCCCACCAGCCTCTTCAATACCATGGCCATGCTGATCCTGCTGGCCGGCGGCCTGGGTCTGATTGCGCGCGCCCTCCTCCCGCATCGCGGCAGCCCGGCCGAGTGACGCGCTGCGCTTTGTGTGCAATTCTGTACAGAATTCGAGCGCCGAGTTATGTACTATTGAGTCCTAATGCGACCAAAGGACCGCGCCGCCCCCATGTTATCTGTTTTTTATCGCGCTGGGTCCGGGCCAATAGGATCCATCCTCGTGATGCTTAAAGCGGCAAGCAAAGTTCGGCCGGCCGGGGGGCGTTTGTGAGTGCCCCCGCCATGGCCCGGGTGCCGGCGGATGGCGACTGCATCGCCGTGTCCAGGTCGATGTGTCACGTGCTCGAACTCGTACGGCGCCTCGCTGCCAGCGAAGTCCGCACGGTCCTGCTGCAAGGCGAAACCGGTGTAGGCAAGGATGTCATCGCCAACGTTCTGCACCAGAGCAGCCCTCGACGCGGTATGCGCTTTGTTGCCGTGAACTGCGCGGCGATTCCGGAAACGCTCTGCGAGAGCGAGTTGTTCGGCTACGAGCGCGGCGCTTTCACCGATGCCCGGACTTCCAAGTCCGGATTGCTCGAAGTGGCTGACCGCGGCACAGTGTTTCTGGACGAGATCGGCCAGATCCCCCACTGGCTGCAAGGCAAGTTGCTGCGCGTTCTGGAGGGCGGCAGCTTTCGCCGCGTAGGCGGCCTGTCGGATCTTCACATGAATCTGCATTTTGTCGCGGCTACCAACCTGGATCTGGCGGCAGCCGTGGAGCGCGGCGCGTTTCGCATGGACCTGTTCTACCGCCTCAACGTCTTCCAAATCGCCATTCCACCCCTGCGCGAGCGCCGCGAGGACATTCTGCCGCTCGCCCAACACTTTATCGGCGTCTACAACCGCAACTTCAAACGCGAAATCCAGGGGTTGTCGAAAGACGCTGCCGCCGCCCTGCTGCGCCACTCCTGGCCCGGCAACGTTCGCCAGTTGCGCAACGCCGTGGAGCGCGCCATGGTGATGGAGGACTCCCCGCTGATCTCTCTCGCCAGCCTCCCCCACGAGTTCGGCGACCTCTACCCGCCGCCCAGTCGCATCGGGCCGGACGAGGATCTTTCGCTCAGCAGAAGCGAGCAACGGCTCACCATGCGCGCCCTGGAAAGAGCGCGCGGCAACCAGACGCTCGCCGCCGGCTTGCTGGGCATCACCCGCGATGGCTTGCGCTACAAGGTCAGGAAATACGGACTGGTATTCTCGCGCGGGCGGGCAGCCCGCCAGTGATTGCCTTCGGCATGGCAAAGCGGGAAGATCGTTTCGAGGACTTCCCAGCATGATCCCAACGTTACCCTCCCCTGCCGGCGCGCGCATGGAACAGAATCCTTTATCCAACGCCGAATTGCAGGTCATGGACGCCTGGTGGCGTGCCGCCAATTATCTCTCCGTCGGCCAGATTTACCTGCTCGACAATCCTCTGCTGAGAGAGCCGCTGAAAATCGAGCACATCAAACCCAGACTGCTCGGCCATTGGGGCACCACTCCCGGTCTCAACTTGATCTACGTGCATCTCAATCGCCTCATCAAAAAGTACGATCTCAATGTGATTTACCTTGCCGGTCCCGGGCATGGCGGCCCCGGCCTGGTCGCCAATACCTGGCTGGAGGGCACTTACAGCGAGTTTTATCCCAACGTCTCGCGCGATCTGGAAGGCATGCAGCGCCTCTTCACCCAGTTCTCCTTCCCCGGCGGCATCCCGAGTCACGTCGCGCCCGAAACTCCCGGGTCGATTCACGAAGGCGGAGAACTCGGCTACTCGCTGGCCCACGCCTTTGGCGCCGTCTTCGACAATCCGGACCTGCTCGCCTGCTGCGTGATCGGCGATGGCGAAGCCGAAACCGGAGCGCTCGCCACCAGTTGGCATTCCAACAAGTTCCTCAATCCAGCCCGCGACGGCGCCGTGCTGCCGATTCTGCACTTGAATGGATACAAGATCGCCGGGCCCACCGTGCTCGCGCGCATTCCCCCCGAAGAACTCGCCAGCCTCATGACGGGCTACGGCTACCAGCCCTATTTTGTCGAGGGCGACGACCCCGCCCTGGTTCACCAGATGCTTGCCGGCGCCATGGACCGCGTGATCGCGGACATCCAGGCCATACAGGCGGAAGCCCGCACTCACGGGTTCTCCGAGCGCCCCATATGGCCCATGATCGTGCTCCGAACTCCCAAAGGCTGGACCGGCCCCAAAGTGGTGGACGGGCTGAAGATCGAAGGCACCTTCCGCGCCCATCAGGTGCCGCTCGCCGAGTTGGCCACCAAGCCGGAACACATCGGCCTGCTCGAAAACTGGATGAAGAGCTATCGGCCCGAGGAACTGTTCGACGCAAACGGGCAACTCGTTCCGCTGCTCGCCGATCTCGCTCCCCAGGGGACCCGCCGCATGGGGGCCAATCCCCATGCCAACGGCGGTTTGTTGCTCAAAGACCTTCGCCTGCCCGACTTCTGCGACTACGCCGTCGCCGTGCCTCACCCCGGCTCCGTCCAGGCCGAGGCCACCCGCGTAATGGGCGAGTTCCTGCGCGACGTCATGAAGCTCAATGCCGATGCTAAAAACTTTCGCGTCTTCGGTCCGGATGAAACCAATTCCAACCGGCTGGGGGCGCTTTTCGAGGTGACCGATCGCGAGTCCACCGCGCAAGTATTGGCCGACGACGATCATGTATCCGCCGCCGGGCGCGTCATGGAAATGTTGAGCGAGCACATGTGCCAGGGTTGGCTCGAAGGCTACCTGCTCACCGGCCGTCACGGCGTCTTCTCCTGCTACGAAGCCTTCATCCACATCGTCGATTCCATGTTCAATCAGCACGCGAAATGGCTCAAAACCACCGACGAGATTCCCTGGCGCCAGCCCATCGCTTCGCTCAACTATCTGCTCACCTCGCACGTTTGGCGGCAGGACCACAACGGCAACAGCCATCAGGACCCGGGCTTCCTGGACATCGTGGTCAACAAGAAGGCCGACGTCGTTCGCGTGTATCTTCCACCCGATGCCAACACCCTGCTTTCGGTCGCCGATCACTGCCTGCGCAGCCGCCAATACGTCAACGTGATTGTCGCCGGAAAGCAGCCGGAGCCCCAGTGG
>Ga0208079_1000528_pt1 | contig 20762 bp, 12 predicted proteins | sample NGESurdeep092012_5_FD_184474 | JGI IMG/M metagenome (GOLD analysis project Ga0208079, IMG submission 184474) | Arctic peat soil microbial communities from Barrow, Alaska - NGEE Surface sample 210-2 deep-092012 (SPAdes) | ecosystem: Environmental > Terrestrial > Soil > Wetlands > Peat ... | reverse complement strand
ATTACCCCTTTCACTTCCTTGTAGAGCGCTTCGCGGAAGTCCTGCTGCGCAAACTCCAGACCGGGTTCCACCATCTTGGCGTTGTCCTCGACGGACAATCCCGGATTCTTGTCGAGGTTGCCAATAATCCAGCTCTCGCGCTCGGTGATGACCTGGTCGCGGAACTCCTGGGTGGCCAACTCGTAGCCCCACTCGCGGAACGCGCCTTCGGTGAACTTCTGGATGTTGCCCTTGTGCACGAGGGTCACCGACTTGAGATGATGGGCCAGCGCGTACTGGATGGCCATGCGGACCAGTCGCTTGGTGCCGGTGATGGACATGGGTTTGATACCAACGCCGGAGTCTTCACGAATCCGCTTGTTGGTGCCTGCCAGCATTTCGTTGTTAAGAAAGTCAATCAGCTTCTTTGCCTGGGGCGTTCCCTCTTTCCACTCGATGCCCGCGTAAACGTCTTCGGTGTTCTCGCGGTAAATCACTATGTTCATGCGCTCGGGATGCTTTACCGGCGAAGGAATGCCTTGGTAATACTTAACGGGACGAACGCAGGCATAGAGATCGAGGAGCTGGCGCAAAGCGACGTTCAGCGAACGGATGCCCCCGCCAATCGGGGTGGTCAATGGGCCCTTGATGCCAATGCGCAGCTCGCGGAAGGCAGCCACCGTGTCATCGGGCAACCAGGTCTTGAAGCGGTCCATGGCCTTTTCGCCGGCGAAGACTTCGTACCAGGCGACCCGGCGCTTGCCGTTATAGGCAATTTCAACTGCCGCATCGAATACCCGAACCGACGCTTTCCAGATATCGCGACCGGTGCCGTCGCCTTCGATGAAGGGGATGATGGGATTGTTTGGGATGACAAGCTTACCGTTTTCGTAAGTGATCTTGCTCCCGCTGGAGGGCAAAGGAATTTCATTGTAAGAAGCCGCCACAAGGCACCTCGAGGAGTATGGATATAAAGTGACCGCAAGCTGCTAACAGCCATGTGTCGGGACTAGAAAGCACTGCCCAAAATCGGCGGCACGCCGGAAACCAAGTTCTTGGGCACGAAAACGACTTGCAGCCCCCACTGTGGCAATCCACCGCGTCCGGATCAGAAAGGCTTACCGGGTTCTCCCGAACTCTTTACGTTACCACCGTAGCCGAAGGGCTTCAATGAAATCCCGGATTACGTCATACCACGTTGGCGGTAGAGGGCCCTGGTCTGCCGCAGAACCTCGGACAGCCGCATCTCGGGATCGAAGCTGTCGTCGGCGCGCAGTACCCTCCACAGCAGCTTCTGGAGGGCCCGATGGGGGTGCTCGGCGACCGGCAGCCCTTTGCGCGCTCGTCCGGTCACCAGGCGCACCAGATGCTCGAGAGTACGCAGAAACAGCGCGCTCTGTACGAGTTGGTCATATTCGTCGGCTTCCAGCAACCCATGCTCATGCAGGAGATTCAGCCGTTCCCGCAGATTTCCGGCAAACCAGAGTTGATGCCGCACCTGTAGCGAACCGGCCAGGTAGTCGAGGTCATAGATTCCGCCCGGGCCGGTCTTGAAATTCGCGGTGGTCTCACTCCGCTCCAGCCGGATGCGAACGTCCTTCAATTCTGAATCGAAATCAGGCCGAGTCGCGATCTCTGCAATTCCCTTACGAACTGCCTCTAACGCGCGGGCGCCGACCTCACGATTGCCCGCGACATGGCGCAACTTGAGATAGGTTAACGCTTCCCAGGGCTTGGCCTCGTCTTGGAAGTATGCCGACAACTGGGTTGGGGTGACGATCAACTCGCCTTCGCGGCCGTGGGGGCGCAGGCGAGCGTCCACCGGAAACACGGTGCCATCGAGGATGTATGCCGTCAGTGCATCCATCATCTGCGCCGCAACTCGGCGCATCTCCTCCTGAGCGCAGCCTTCGTCGCAAACAAACAGGACATCCGCGTCCGACAGGAGATCGAATTCGCGAGCCCCCAACCTCCCCAGCCCCATGACCGCGAATCCGGCGGGGGTGCCAGCGATGGCCAAGGCGGCCTGGATCGCAGCCTCAGCCGCGGCTGTGTTTTCGCTTAGCGACTCGAAGACTTCGCGCAACTGGAACAGATCGCGGGCACCCGAGAGGAACACGCGGCGGCGGTAATGCCGTCGCAAGATCGCGTTGGCTTCGGAGCGATCGACCTTTTCCTGAGCCAGGTAGGCAAAAACCGGATCGGGTGCAACACTCTCGCGTGGCGAAGCTTTGTCGAACAATTCTGCCTCGCCGGAAGTTGACTGCTCTTCAACCTGCGACAGCAGCGAGACCTCTGCCGGGTGACGGACCAGGATATCAGTGAGATACTCGCTGAACTCAAAAATGGTGAGCGCCCGGCCCACCGCTTCGGGCGAGCGCAGCACCGCGCCATAACGCTCCGAGGTTGTTCCGGCTGAGCTGAGAAAGCGATCGAGGTTGCGCCGTGCATGTTGCGACAACTCGGCGGTACTGGCTATTTCCCGTAGGCGCGGAGAATCGACTGCCAGCCGCTGCATCATCTGGCTGTAGGAATTTTCAGGGGTCGCGGCAATCTTCGGACGCAACTGAAATTCAGGCGCGTGGAGGTCCTGGCTTTGCTCCTGATAGATGACTCGTCGATAAATCTCCGCCACCGCCGACATGCGCCTTTGCACATGAGCCAGAAACTCTTCGGGAGTTGGAGCCGCCGTTCCTTCCCGCGCGAGGCTTCGCGCCAGCGCTTGCAGCTCCCAGCACGATTCGGGCAGGCGATGCGTCTGCTGGCCCTGGCGCAGTTGCAGGCGGTGCTCCAGGTTGCGCAGGAACTCGTAAGCGTTGGTGAGGTTGTGGAAGTCTTTGCTGCCGATGTGTTCCTTGTCGTATAGCTTCTGCAGCGCAAACATCGTACCCCGCGAACGCAGCCACGATTCGCTTCCGCCATAGACCCGCTGTAAGCATTGCACTAGGAATTCAATATCGCGAATGCCACCACGGTCGAGCTTCACATCGATGCTGCCCTGGCCCGTCTGCTTCAGCAGGCGCTGGCGGCGGTGGCTTCCGATTTTCTCGCGCGAGGCGAGCGCCGTCTTGATGGCAAGGAAGTTCAGTTCGGGACGATAAACGAACGGTTGTACCCGGCGCACAAACTCCCGCGCCAGCCCCACATCGCCCGCGGAATGGCGCACCTTGATCATGGCCTGCAACTCCCAATCATGGGCCACGTGCGAGTAATAATGGATCGCATGGGGCAGCGGGACCGCGGGCTCGCCTTCGTTGCCCTGTGGACGCAAGCGCAGATCGATGCGAAAGACCGGTCCCTCACGAGTGTGGCGGGAGAGCAGTTCCGTGATTTGCTGTGCCAGCCGGATGAAGTATTCCCGATTGGGAATCTCCGCTCCCGGCGGTTCCACACCACCGTCGTAGAGATACAACAGGTCAATGTCGGAACTGTAATTCAGTTCGTTGCCGCCGAGCTTGCCCAGAGACAGTACGGCAAAACGCGAATCGGTCACGCGACCTTCGGGGTCAAGCCGCTGCGGCGAGCCATAGCGGTGCTGCAGGTGGGAATGAACTTCGCGCAGAGCTTCTTCGATCAACACATCCGAGAGAGCGGAAATTTCGGCGGTGGTTTCAGCCAGGCTTGCCACCCCAATTGCATCGCGCAACATGATGCGCACATACTCACGCTTCTTGAAACGTGCCAGCAGTACCGCCGTATCGGTTTCAAATGAGCGCGAGCGCATCCGGGCGAAGCTCTCCTGAAATTCTTCGCGCGAATGGGTGCGATCCAGGCTCCTGTCGCGGACAAAGCCCTGAAACAGGTCGCTGTTGTGGATCAGCGTCTCGCCCAGCCAGGAGCTAACGGCGAACACCACAACAGCATAGTGAATCAAAAACTGATGCTTCTCCAGCAGGCGCAACAGATCCGGCGAAGCCGATTCGGCCAACCGTTCAAACTGATTCACCGCCGCATCGGGATTTGGCGAGCTCGGAAGCAAAGCCGCGAGTGCCTCCTGAACTCCCGCGGGCACCAGTTGGCGAATGTGGGCGAGGTTTCGCCGGGCCGCTTCCGAATCGCGAAACTGCACGTTCGAAGGCGGCATTACGAAATCAGGTTGCGTGGTGTTGGGCACGGGCGTTCCAGTGGGGTGACCCGATGCAGCGGTCGCGGCCCGAGCATCCAGCCGCAAAGATAGCACGGGGAACTGTACCGCTCGGGCGAGTGGACAATACGAAAGGAACTAACGGCGAGATACTTTCGCTTTCGTCCGCTCGAGGTCCGCGAAGTGCTATTTCGACGCTGCTCCGGTCAGCATGGTCAGCAGCATCACCACGTCCGTCCGCGCGTAGACGGCATGGGAAAGTTTCGCCTCCATGTACACCCACGAACCGGCAGAAAGCTCTTTCTCCTCGCCGTCAAGGGTCACGCGGGCGTCACCTTGAAGAATCTCGATGATGGCTGGCACCGCGGCCGTATGCTGCGACAGTTCCTGTCCGCCAGCAAAGCCGAAGAGGACAATTTTCACATAGTCATCGCGATGAATCGTGCGGCTCAGGGTTCCATCCCGCGGAATCTCAACTTGTTTCAACAGGTTGTCAACGACAGAAAACTTGGCCAAAGGTTTCTCCTTATTGCTTAAATTCTTTACACTCAGACCATCATAAGACCTGGATTAGCTGTAGGGGTAAAAGATGAAGAACAGCAGCGAGAGGGCGGTCAATACCCAGAGCCCGGGCTTCAGTTGGCTCGCCCTTCCAGCAACCAACTTGCAAATGGGATAAAGCACGAAACCCGCGCAGATTCCAATGGCGATGTTGAAGGTGAATGCCATCAGGGAAACCACCGCAAACGCGGGGATGGATTCGGTGTAGTCGGCGAAATCGACGCGCGTTATTGGCGCAAGCATGAACAGGCCAACGATGATTAGTGCAGGTCCATAGGCTTGCGGCGGAATGGCTGCTACAAACGGCGAGAAGAAGAGCGTCAGCAGGAAACAAGTGCCGGTAACGAAGACGGTAAACCCGGTGCGCCCACCCGCCTCGATTCCGGTGGCCGACTCGACGTAAGCGCCGGCGGTGGTGGTGCCCAGGACGGGAGCGAGGCTGGTTGCGATTGCATCCACCAGCATTGGGCGCTCGATGTGCGGCAGTTGTCCGTTCTCGTCGAGGAAACCAGCGCGTGCGGAAAGCCCGATCAAGGTGCCCATGGTGTCTACAAAGGCCATGATGAAGATGGTGAGCGTCACGGGAAACGCTCGCCAGGTGAACGCGCCGCGCAGATCAAGTTGCCACACAATGGGAGCGATACTCGGCGGTATGCTGACCAGGCCGTGTGGCGGCGGCGCCGTTTGGGCAACGAAGGCCACAACCGCGGTGATGACAATGCCCAGCAGGATCGCTCCCGGAACTTTTCGGATCACCAGGATGGCAATCAACACGAAGCCGAACATGGCTACCAGCGCAGGATGCGAGGTCAGATGCCCGGCCTGCACCGGTGCACCGGGGACGCCGAGGGTGACCAAACCGGTCTGGTTCAGCCCGATGAAGGTGAGAAACAGCCCGATGCCCACCGCAAAGCTGTAGCGCAGCGACGTAGGCACGCCTTCCACTACCCACTGCCGCAGGCGCAGGATAGTCATCAGGATAAACAGCACTCCCGCGATGAAGATCGCCGCCAGAGCCGTCTGCCAGCGAAAACCCAGGAGCTTGCAAACCGTGAAGGCTATGAACGCATTTTCTCCCATGTAAGGCGCTATGGCGAAAGGACGGTTGGCGTAAAACGCCATCAGGTAGCAGCCGAACGCAGCCACCAGCACTGTCGCCACAAACGATGGCCCTGCCGGAATTCCAGCCATGGAGAGAATGGCGGGATTGACTACCACAATGTAGGACATCGTGGTGAACGTCGTCAGCCCGGCGACCACCTCGCGTCCCAACGAGGTGCGGTGACCATCGAAATCGAAGCAGGCGTTCAGCCAGTTCAAGGGGCGCTCCGCAATACAGAGGCATGGTCGAACGGGGCGGCAGGCTTGTCAATAGCACGCCGGCAACAACAATCGGTGGGCCCAAAGATTCGTGGGTTATGTCTGGCTTCGGTTGCAGAACAAATTGGCTTTGCTCATTGGTGTAGGTCCTCACTCCCCGAGCGGGGTGGGCCCGGAGGGCGATTGAGGTTGCAAGAGGGAGAAATTAAGAAAGGCCGTCCACCATAAAGACGGCCTTCGCGGGATGGGCGCCTCGTCCACCGACTCCCACAAGGAGAACTTTGAGCGCGCGGTCGATCCCCCTCGGCCGCGCCTCATCCTCGGTCATTACTGCGGTTGCGTCTGCCCCGAGGAACTCGGCGGCGAGGACGAAGCTGACTCGGTCGCGTTGTTCGTCATCAGGGTCACATCCACGCGACGGTTCTTGGCCCGTCCGGCGGCGCTGGTGTTCTTGGCCACGGGATTGTCCTTGCCCAGACCAATCAGGTAAATCTTGTAGGCTGGAACACTATATTTCTGGGCGAGATACTGGATGACGGCGTCGGCGCGGTGCTGGCTGAGCTGGTAGTTATAGTCGGCCGGTCCGGTCGAATCGGTGTAGCCTTCAACCTGCACGATGTAGTGCTTCTGGTTGCCGAACTGCTCAGCGAACTCGTCGAGTGCCTGCTTGTCCTTGCGCGTAAGATCGGCCTTGTTGAAGCCGAACAAAATCGTGGTGTCGTTGACCGGCTTGTAGTTGTCGAGATTCGCAACCGTACCCGCCAGGCTGGTCACGCGATGCGAGGCCTGACTCGCGTTCTGATTGGCCTGGTCGGCAGCCTGACCTGCAGCCAGGGCCTTCTGGTCAGCGGCCGTCGCCGCGGACTGCGCCTGCTGAATGCCCTGTTGGGAGCGCGCGTCGGTGTCCCTGATGTCGTGAGTATTTTTCGCGGTCAGATCATCTAATTTATTGACCTTGTTTATCGTCGGGGTTACTTCGTTGCGTACATAGTTCTTGGTGGCGCAGCCCACGGTAAACGGCAGGCTGCCGGCCACCAGCGCTGCGACGAGGGTAAATCGATTCATGGATGAGCTCCTTGCAAACCTTTGGCAGCGGCATTTGAGCCTAGCCGCCCCTGAGGAATAAATGTGCAACCATGCTGCCATTACCCGAAGCCGCGACTGAGAGATGAGGCCTTTTAGTTTCAATGGGTTGGCAGCGGTCGTGAGCTGCTGATTTATAGCCGCCGACCCTCGCCGGATAATCCTGACGCGAGGAGTAGAATTTTTACCAAGTTGAAGGGGTGATCGGTATTCCTAGATTGCGCTGTTTTTGCGCGGTGGGGCATGGCTTTAGTCCACCACAGCCGAAACCCGCGAGGGATTGAAATCACCGCTTTACGGGGATTATTCATGAGCATCTCACGCTTTGAAGGGGCACGGCTTCAGCCGCGCCGTAAGCTGCCGCCATCATGATGGCTTTAGCCACTGAGGGACTTCGGGGTTCAAATGAACTGCGACTTTCCTCAGGGGCTGAAGCCCAACTCTCTACGCACACGTAACGGCACGCCTGAAGCCGTGCCCCTTCAAAGGTCGCTGTCGACTAGCGAAACAGATGAATAGACTCGCTTGAAAGCAGCGTTCTTACGCTACGAACCTTTGGCGAATGGACCTTCACCAGAAAATTCGGACCTTGCCTGCCTCGCCCGGGGTGTATCTCTACAAGAACGCCGAAGGCGAAATCATCTACGTGGGCAAGGCCAACAGCCTGCGCGCGCGCGTACGTTCCTATTTTCTGGAAGGCGCCGCGGACAACGCCAAGACCGGATCGCTGCTGCGCGATGCCGTCGATCTCGACTACATCGTCGTGGACAACGAGAAGGAAGCGCTGGCGCTCGAGAACAACCTGATCAAGCAGAAGAAGCCGCGCTACAACATCCTTCTGCGAGACGACAAGACTTACCCATATATCAAACTCACGATCGGCGAACGCTATCCGCGGGTTTACCCGACGCGCCGTTTGCGCCGCGACGGATCGCTCTACTTCGGACCGTACTTTCCCACCAGCCTGGCCTACCGGATTGTTGATCTCATCCACCGGCACTTTCTGATTCCCTCTTGCAAGCTAGACCTGAATCGCTACTATCCCCGGCCATGCTTGCAGTACTACATTGGGCGCTGCCTGGGGCCGTGCGTGGAGGGCCTCACCACGCCCGAGCGCTACGCCGAAGCCGTTCACGACGTTAGGATGTTCCTGGAAGGACGGGGCGCCGATCTCTCGCGCTCCTTGCAGCAGCGGATGGCCGCCGCCGCCGAACGGCAACAGTACGAACTGGCGGCAAAGTATCGCGATCTCATCTCGACCGTCGAGTTGCTGGACAAAAAGCAGCGTATAGCCGCGGTTGAGGGCGACGATGCCGATGTTTTCGGCTATCACTACGAGAACGAGATGCTGGCGGTGAACCTGTTCCACATGCGAGGCGGCAAGATCGTGGACAAGCGCGAGTTCTTCTGGGAAGACCTCAGCTCGATGGTCGGCACGGCGGGCTTCGAGCCGGGAGAATTCTTTTCCGCGCTGCTGAAGCAGGTCTACCTGGACCAGCAGTATGTGCCGCACACGATATACGTTGCGGTGGACTTCGAAGATCGCGTCACGCTGGAGGAAGTGCTCTCGGAGGGCCAGAAGCGGCGGGTGCAGATTCACGTACCGCAGCGCGGCGATAAGCGCTCGCTGATCGACCTGGTGGGACAGAATGCCAAGCAGGCGTACGATCAGCGCTTCCGCGTCATGAAGCCGGCGGCCAAGGCGATCCAGGAAGCTTTGCAGGACGCGCTCATGCTGCCGGAGTTGCCCAAACGGATCGAGTGCTTCGACATCTCGCATATCCAGGGCGCCGAAACCGTCGCGTCGATGGTAGTGTGGGAAGACGGCAGCATGAAAAAGTCCGACTATCGCAAGTTCATCATCAAGGGGGTCGAAGGCGTGGACGACTTCGCCTCCATGCGCGAGGTGGTCACGCGACGCTACAGGCGAGTCCAAGAAGAAAAGCAGGACATGCCGAGCCTAGTACTGATCGACGGCGGTATTGGGCAATTGCACGCCGCGGCGCAGGCGCTGGAGGCACTGGGCATCATCAATCAGCCGCTGGCCTCGATCGCCAAGCGCGAAGAGACCATTTACGTCCAGGGCCAGGAGGACGAGCCGGTAGTGCTCGACCGGCATTCCCCGGTGCTGCACCTGGTGCAACTGGTGCGCGATGAGGCCCACCGCTTTGCGGTGACCTTCCATCGCAAACGGCGGCAGATGCGCGACCGCAAGACTGAACTGCTGGACATCCCGGGAGTGGGCGAAAGGACTACCAACCGCCTGTTACAGCACTTCGGCAGCTTGCAAGCGGTGAAGGAGGCGGATGCGGCGGCGCTGGCCTCGGTGGTGAGCCGTCCCCAGGCAGAGGCAATTTTGCGCTATTTTGGAAAGGAAGCTAACAATTAGCAATTAGCATTTAGAAAGCAGGCAGCCCTTAGCTCTTAGAAAGCGAAGTTGACATTGAGTGGGGAGATTGGGGTTTTGGCTAAATGCTAGGAGCTAACTGCTAAGTGCTACTGGAGGTCTCATGAGCTCGGAAATGGAAGCGATCGACAAAGCGAAGGAAGCAGCCGAAGAAGCCAGGGAAAGAAAGCACCTGGCCCCGGTCAGCCTCACCATGGCGATCCTGGCCGTGATGGTGGCCACGGTTTCGCTGCTGGGCCATCGGGCGCATACGGAAGAAATTCTGCTGCAGACCCGGGCCACCGACCAGTGGGCCTATTACCAGGCAAAGAACATACGCCGCAACAATCTGGAGGCCCTCGACGACGTGCTCACTGCCTTGGAGAACACCAAGGAAGAACGCGCCCAGGAGGTGCAGAAACACTTCCACGAAGAGATCGACAAATACCGCGACCAGCAGAAGGACATCCAGAGTGAAGCGCGCGGACTGGAGGCGGAAGTGGGACGCGCCAGCCGCCGCGCCGATCGCTTCGACCTGGGCGAGGTGTTTCTGGAAATCGCGCTGGTCGTAACCTCCATTACCTTGCTCACGGATAAGCGTGCATACTGGTACTTCGGATTCGTTCTCGCGGCCCTCGGTGCGATCAGCGCCGCCAGCGGATTTCTGGTGCACTGAGAGTAGGAGTCGCTATAGTTGGCGATTGCCAAATGCTAATTGCCAAGTGCCCTTCTTATGGCTCCCACCCTTCTTCTCCAACCAGCGGCACGAAGCGACAAAGCTCGTGCGCCGTCACCACAATCTCCGCGCCTACCTTGCGCACGACCTGCACCTGCTGCTCAAAGCGACTCCCCACCGGCACAACTAAGCGGCCGCCGTCGGCGAGTTGCCCGACCAGGCTCTCTGGTATTTTCGGCGCGGCCGCCGCTACCAGGATTTTGTCGAACGGGCCATGCTGCGGCAGGCCAACGCTTCCGTCGCCCACCACAACGTGAACGCTAGCATAGCCGAGCCTCGCCAGGATTTCATGCGCCTTTATCGCCAACTCTTCATGCCGCTCGATGGTCCAGACTTCCGCAGCTAATTCACCCAAGATAGCGGCTTCGTATCCCGTGCCTGTGCCCACTTCCAGGACGCGGTCCGTCGGACGCAACTCCAGCGCCGCGATCATGGCGGCCACGATGTAGGGCTGAGAAACCGTTTGGCCCGCGCCGATGGGAAGCGGGTGATCGCCATAAGCATTGCCGAAGTCTTCGTTGGCGATGAACTCCTCGCGCGGGACTTTTCCCATCGCGGCCAGCAAGCGGGCATCGCGGATGCCGCGCGAGCGCAGTTGCTCCTCCACCATGCGAGCGCGCTGTTGCTGCGGGCTTTCGGTGCCGTGGCCGTTGTGAAAGAAAGTAGTTAGCATTTAGCAATTAGCAACTAACAATTAGCCGTTAGCAATTAGCAACTAACAATTTGGCGACCAGCACGTAGGATTTGCAGTTTGGATGCGGCATCAATTAAGGGCATTGCGTCTAACTGCTAACCTCGAATGCCTAATTGCTAAATGCTAAATGCTAAGCGCCAGCACGCCTCATCGTTTCCTCTTGCGGATGAGAATGTCGAAACTGACCACCCCGTTCTCGTCACGTATAGCTTCGACGGTGTATTCGCTGTTGATGTTGTACTCGAACTGAATCACCTGCTGCGCCGACCTCGTCAGGTTAGTGATGTAGGTGAGCGTCACATTGTTCGAGACCTGCTGCTCGACCGTGATGCGCGCGTTGGGATTGTTGTCCGGCCCACCTAGCGAGGGGTTGATCCGAATGGAGCTCACGCCAAATATTTTGGAGACGCGGTTGGAAACCGTCTGGTTAATGGCCTGTCCGAGTATGGCGCCAGAGGCGCTCTCGGCGAATCCGGACTGCGGCGCGGTGTTCATCGCGCTCTCCTGCTGCGTCCGCCCGAAAGCCAGCAGAGCAACGATGTCATCGCTGGACAGGGGCGGGTCCGAGCGATAGGTGGTGTTTTGCCGCTCCAGGGTGCCGTGCAACCCAATGGTGATATCGTAATCGCGAACCCGGGTGGTGGCCTCTACATCCAGTACCGGATCAATGCGCACGGGGTTGGCAAACGTAATATCGCCACGCTCCAGATGATACTTAGTGCCTGCCAGGTCGATGTCGCCCTCGGCAATGTTGATGCGTCCCAGCAACACCGGGCGGGCCGCCGTACCTCGCAGCCGCAGATCCACGTCGCCCGCCAGTTTCGCCAGTGCTGTCTGTACCGTCAACTCCGGGGTGGAGACGATGCGAACATCAAGACGCAGATTGTTGAGCGGTGAGTTTACAACGGGTATGGGCGCCGGACTGGCCTGCGCCAGGGCGAAGGCCAAGTCGCTGGACGGAATCTGCGCGAACCGGGTAACGGTTATGTCTCCGCTCAGAGTCGAGCTTTGCAGCGTGCCCACCAGGCGAAGCGTTTCATCCGCGGTAACGCTGATCCCGGCATAGCGAAAACGAATCTCGGTTCCGTTCGCCGTCAGATTGAAACCGACTGTCCGGCCATAGTTGATGAAGCCGCCAAAGGTCACCAGGCCGCCGCCGGTGCGTGCCGTCAGGTGCTCCACTTCAAGCCGGTCCTGGTTGAAGACCAGACTACCGTTGATATCGCCGAGTCCGGCGGGCAGATCAATCATCGAGAGACCGCCGTGTTGGATATCGATGCGCCCCGATATCGCGGGCTGCGCCATCGGACCATTCACCGTGAGGTCCAGATTCGAGGCGCCGTACGAAGTCACGTCGGGATCGAGAGTGTGCACCAGATTCAGGTCGACATGGCCATTGGCGCGCAGAGCAAGCGAGCGATCGTCTTTCAGGCTGGCGCTACCGGTCAAGGTGAAGTGCGAATCCCCGCTTACCAGCGTGCAGCGTTGTACCGTGACCACTTGGTTCGCCACCACAAATTCCACGGGCCCATCGCTCGCAATTTCAACTTTTTCCACTTCCACCGCGAACTGCTGAATGCTGAACTTGCCGTTCAAAAGCCTGGGCTGCTTCAGGGGTCCGGCCAGGTCTGCGTGTCCGGCTAGAGACGCGTGGCGGGTGACGCGCCGGCGGACCTCTGCTGGCAGAAAAGGATCGATGTCGAGACCGGAAAACTCCAGCTTTAGATCGGACGGCATGTCGCCACGGAGTTCGATCCCGCCATCCACCGCCAGGCTTGCCGTAGGAAAATTCGATCGCGCCGTGAGTTGCAGATGACGTCCATGGGTCACCGCGTCGGCTGTAATGCCGCCGAGACGGTCGCCGTTGAGCACCAAGTCACTTACTTGCACGTGGGCATCGATCAGCGGTTGCTCGATGGTGCCTGCTCCCTTGGCAGTGAACTTACCGACGCCTCCGACCTGCAAGCGTGGTTGTTGCAATTCGGGGACATTGGCCAGATCGATGCCCTCGCCCGCCAGGTCGAAACGCACCTCCTTGTTGCCGAAGTTGTAGGCAGCCGAACCCGCAACTTTGCCGCGCATGGCCTGCATCTGAATGTCGTCGAGTTGCGCCTCGTGATTGACAAAGGCGAGGTTCGCCGTGAGCGCTTTGACGGGGCGGCCGTAGGCTTGCGCTGCCGTCAATGAGAAATGTCCAGAACCGTGAGGATTCGCTTCCGTTCCGGCCGCCTGCACGGTGAAATTCAGCGTACCCGTTACGGGATAATTCAGTCCGGCGGCGCGCTGCAATTCCGCCACGTCCGCATCACGGATGGCAGCCTGCACCTGGAATGGCAGGTTCTCGGTGAAGCTCCCCTTCACCAGCGTAGCCGAACCATCCACATTCAAGTGTGCGCTACCTTCTTGAATGATGCTGTGATGCACGGCCACGCCCGTCGACGAGTACTGCACGTCGCCGGAGAATTGATCGATGTGGATGCGTCTCGGTTGTGCCGTGGGCTGCGGCGGAGGCGGCTTCGGCGTAGACGCAAAGTGGAACAGCGACTTCTTTCTCTCAGGCGCCTGGGTCGAAGCCGACGCCGAACTCTGCACACTCGGCGTATAGACGTAAGTGAAGTCCGATGCCTGCAGGTGGCCGGCAATCTGCGGATCGGTCAGCCTGCCGCCGAGCGTGCCGTTGAAGCTTGCCACGCCCGCGAGTTCCACTGGCGGCGACGGGCTGCCCATGGCCGTAAGCAGCGGCTGGAACTCAGTTAGGCTGGTGGTATTCAGCACTACGTGCAGGGCCGCGGAAGTCGACCCGAGACTGCCCACTGCATTCAAGTGCGAGTGCGGGGTCGTCATTGTCAGGGCCGAAAAATCCATTACTTGCGCCCTGGGATTGTAGCGGGCTCGCACCGTTGCGGTCACCGGCAACTGGTCGCCGGAGGGTTGCGCCGGAGGTGTGACATCGAGCGCCAGGTCGGCGCTGGCATCGGCCACGGATCGCGTCCACGCCAGATTCACCGTTCCTCCGACGCTGCCCGCTGGGTTGAGCTTCTCGTACGGCACCGCCTTGGTAGAGAACATGCGAGCTAACTGCGTCAGCGATAGGTTGGTCACCCGTAAGCGTGCCGTGCCCTGCTGCGGACCGGGGCCAGAGATGGTCGGAATCGTCGATTTAGGCACTCGTTTGGTGGGGCTTTGCTTCGCGCCGGGCTCCCCGGTTTGGGTAGCCTCTTCAATCCGCAGTGGCGCGGCACCGGTCGAACCTGACAAAAGGTTTCTAATTTCGGCCTCGCCGGTCACGCCTCCGCCCAACAAACGTCCCGCTATTCGAGTGAGCGCCAGATTGTCGTGCGCGAGCGAAAAATCCGCGTTTACACCGGCGTCGCGCACCACGACTCCGTTGTCCAGATACGTTACGCCGCGCGCCGCGGCATACCCTCGCGTGGCGACGCCGGTGCCGGTCGAATACGTGCCCGATCCGTTGAGCGTCAGCTTGCCACCGCGAAGCTGATACAAGCGGGTGACGGATCCCAACTGTCCAACGTCCAGCGCACTGCTGTACTTGAACTCCAGTTCGGGGTTGTCGAAGTTGGTGAGCTTTCCAGTCGCCTCCAGGGAGGATTTTTCCGACGTCACTTTCAGAGACTTAATTTGCAGCCGGTTGGGCCACAGGCTGAACGCCATCTCCCCCTGCGCCGCAACATCGCGGAAGTCCTGGTACTTCGCATCCATTTTGCCGACTTGCACGGTGCCGTCATAGCGGCGGTCGAGGTGATCGTAGGTCATGACTGCGGTGACATCATCGGCTGCGAAATCAAGTGGCAGCGCCCGGTCGTTCACCAGCAACAGCCCGTTATTCAGATCGAGGTGCTCGATAGCCAGATCGAACAATTGTTGCACCGGCGTGGTTCGGCTGCGCAGCTTCGGTTCCGGGGCATTCGTTCTGCCATCGGGATTCACAATCACGTGCACGACGAGATGGTCCACGCTCAAATCTTTTACGTTGATCCGCTTTTCCACGAAGGAGATGATGTGCAGCCGCACGTGGATACGGTCAGCGTGCGCGTATGGCTGCTGGTCCGCAGCTTCCAGGCCGTGAATGGTCAGATCGTCGGCTTCGAACTCAAGCTTGGAGAGGTTCCAGCGAAAAGCATGCAACTCGACGCGGCCGCCGGTCATATCTTCCAGGGTCGCAATCGTCTTGCGCCGAACCAAGTCCGCGAACCGCGGGCTTCGCACATACCAGACCAAGACAATAGCGGCCGCCAACAACACCACGCCGATTGCGGCCTCAATCCACAAGCGAGTGTGCGAACGTCGGATTCGGGTTTCTGCCGTCATTCTCAGTTAGCGCCGGAGGCCCCGCCCTGATCGGCCGGAGCATTCCCGGCGGGAATTGCTACGGTGCTGTGTATTTCCGCCTGCTGGCGCAAGTTATGCAACCATGCGTCTAATAGCTCATCCATGTGCCGCTGGACAAGCAGCTCACGAATCCGGGGTTCCGCTTCATCTAAGGCAACCATTGCGCCGCCGGCTTTTTGCAAATCAGGCAGCAACTGATTCTTGTAGTAGGCCTCAACTTCCTCAGGCTGAACGCGCACGTGGGGCCGTAGACGAACCTCCACGAAGTTCATCACTCGCACCTCGGTCCGCAGATGGTCTCTTAGCATGTCCGGGGTGAGTCCATGGCTAGCAAGCGCCTTCTGCCAAATCCGATCGTCGCCGCCGTTCGGAACCTGCGCCCGAAGTTTGGCAACATACTTGTCGATATCGTCTTCCGGCGGTTGCAGGAAAGTCTCGTCGCCCATCTGCGCCTGCAGCAACTGACGATCGATGAGGCGCTGCAAGGCCTGCATTCGATCTGCCTCGGTCACCTGGGCGATAGGCTTCTGTTGCATAAAGGCCTCGAAGCAGATCGCCTCCTCCCAATCGCTCTGGAACAAAGGCTGGCGATTCACTGTGGCAACTACTCCATCAATGACCTCGCCGGCCAAGGCGAAAGGCACAACTGTGGGCAGCAAGAACAATAAGCCAATGGTTAAGTACAAAATTCGTTTCATCAAAATGTCTGTCCAATACTGAAATAGAAATTGATATGACGCAGTGTTTCCACCGTGTCCTGTTTCTGGATTGGGTATCGCGTCGGATTTAAGTTATAGCCGACGTCGAGGCGGACGGGCCCTACCGGTGTCTTATAGCGTACGCCCATACCGACGGCTTGCGGGTTGTAGTTGAAGTTGCAGGTTGCCTTGCTGGTTGGCGCCGAGCACTTCGCGATCGAGGGCTGACGAATTTGCACCATCCCACTAATGATATGGTTTGCCGTGTCGAAAACGTTGCCCATATCGTGGAAGAAAACAAATCCCAGGTTATCGCCCACGTACGGCAAGGCCACCGGAGGGGTGCGAATTTCCAGGTTGTTGACGAAGAGTCCCTGACCGCCTATGGGAAATCCGGTTTGCAAGTCGCGGGGGCCAGCCTGGTTTATGGAGAAGCCGCGTAGCGAATTGCTGCCGCCCGCAAAAAACAACTCTGGCAAGGGAACGGAGGTCGCTTCCGTCGGCAGCTTGCTTCCCATTGGTGGCGGACTGAGGAAATTGTTCGTGCCGTAGGGATGCAGGATCCCGATCTGAGTGTTCCGCGCGAAGACCCATCGTTTCTTAAAGGTATAGTAGGTCGAATTCTGGACGAGTACCTTCCCAAAGTTCGCTTCTGAACCCAGCGCGCTGGTCGCCAGACCTAAGTCCGCAATGTTATAGCTTCCCTTGTGCGAATCAATGGGATTGTCACGCGTGTCCCGCACATATGTGAAACTCGGAATTGCCAGTCGAACCGGTTTTGTATACAGAGGGATCAGAGTTGGATCGATGACCAGGCTATTGGGATCGACAGATACACGCTGGTAACTTAACCGGTAAAGCAGGGTCGTCGCCCGGTTATATTTCTGCTCAGCCTGGAGGGTTCCATCGAGCCGTTCCGAGGTGAACGTGTTCACGTCAGCCGTATTGTCGTAGAAGGCGGTGACGTTGAAGCGCCACCTCTCGCGGTGAAACAGGCGCGGCGCGTCATAGCCGATCAAAGCACGCCGCGTGAGCAAACCGACTCGTGCCCGCATAGTAAGAGTCTGGTCCCGTCCAAACATGTTCAGGCGAGTGACTTCCAGTACTCCGTTGGGACTGACTCCGGTTTTGCCTTGTGGGTTGTTGGTGGTGGGAATATTGCCGGTGGCAAACTCAAAACCGCCTCCGTACCGGAAGGTCCAGCGCTTGGCCTCCTGCAGGTTGAAGAGCACATCTTTGGAAGGCCCCTGGCCATCGGGATTCTGCACCGCCATGTCCACCTGGTTGAACAGGCCCAGATCATAGAGGCGCCGTTGTGAATCCACCATTCGGGCCTGGCTTAACGGATCTCCGTCGTCAATGCGCATCTCGCGATTCACCACGTAAGGACGCGTATACTTGCGGCCGCTCACCAGCACACGATCGACGAAGACCTGTTCTCCCTCGACGATCGTATACGCTACCTGCATGCGCTGTGGCTCGCCCGGGACCGGCGCGGCCGCAGCGTCAAACTGCACATTGGGAAACCCGTGGTTGTAATAAAAGTAGGTCACAGCGTCGCGATCGCTAGCGACGTTGACTTCGCTGTAGGGCTGCCCTTCCGTGCAGCTCAGCAACTGGGTTAGCCGTTCCAGTGGGAAGGCGTTGTTTCCGGCGACCTTCAACGAACTCACCCGTGTCTGCGGGCCTTCCTCAATCTTGATCACCACCGCCATCTGGCTTTCCTTGCCCTCGTAGTCGTCCTGCAAGTCCGCCGCGACCTTGACCTCAAGAAACCCGTTGGCCTGGTAGAGGTTCTTGATGATTGTCAGGTCGTCGGCCAGCAGTCTCTGGCTGAAACGGCCATTCGACAGAATGATGCTCGACGGCTGTATCGCAATCCGCTCGCGGATCGTATCGCTATCGAAATACTTGTTGCCTTCGAGCCGCAAGGCGGCAAGCTTGTGGCGCACGCCAGGGTCAATCTTGTAAACGATGTTGAGGTGGTTTTTCTCTGGTGACGGCTGCCGTTCTACTTCCACATTGGCGTCGAAATAGCCTTTCGTCTGCAGGTAGTCGCGCACGTTGCGGCGGCCTTCGTTCAGCAAATCGTCATCGACAGAGTTCTCCTGGTAGACCGGAACCAGCTTCTTTAATTGGCGGTTACTGATCTTTGCACCGTCGGTGGTAATGGCCACCGTCGGTCCCGCTTCCGCTTTGAACACGTAGTCGAGACGGTTGGTATCGGGATGGTAGTGACGGTCGATGAGTGAGACCTGGGCCTCCAGATGATCGTTCTTCTGATACTTCTCGCGTAGCCGCTCCAGTGCGCGGGTGACGTGCTGCTGCTTCACCTTGTCGCCGGATTTCAGCTTGGTAAGGCTGCGAACCTTGTCCGGCGGAATACCGGTGTCACCTTCGATGGTGACCTCGCCAACGCGCGCCAGTTCGCCGGGGAACACGTGAAAATCTATGTCCATCTGTCGCGTATCGTCGTGCGGTCTGAGGTCATAGGTAAGGGTGGCTTTGTAGTACCCATTATCGGCCATCACCTTCAGCATGCGTTCCACGGAGCGATCTACGCTCTCCTGCGAGAACGTAGCCCCCAGGTCGAGCTTGCTGGACTCCACCAGTTGATGCGGCTTGGGATTCGTCTTGGCCGGTGCTCCGTCCACGTTGACGCTGCCGTTGAAGTAGTTCTCCGTGGCGACAAAGACCAGGGACAACCCGTTCTGCTGGCTGGGCTCCGCCTCCACCTGCAACGCGGAAAAGCGTCCCGTGGCGTAGAGCGCCCGCAAACTGGCACGGATTTTGTCACCATCCACCGGCTCACCCGTTTTCTGTACCAGCAGCTGCCGAAGCCTCTCCGGGTTGGTGCCCTTGATACCTCGGAACTCGATGGCACGAACGGGAACGCCCTGGTACTTACTCAGTTCGCCCAGCGCTGCGGGAAGATTAGTCTGGGAAGCGGTCGGGCCGGGATTTTGACCCGTGGACAAGGGGTCGCTTTGCGGCCACGCCGAGGGCAGCACGCTGAGCATCAGCAACGCGCAGATCGCCGCAATTTTGTGGAACGATGGCGTGATTGGCTCCGTCAAACTCTGACCTTCAGCACATCCGCTGCCTGGACGACCTCGTCTGACGGGACCAGTCCGGCGTGCCATGCCGGCGAAAGTGCGTCCCCCAGCGCGGTGCAACTGTGGCGGCCTTTCTTCAACCCGGTCCTCACGGCGAAGTGAATGTCGAATCCCTATAATAAACAAGGAAGCCTTCCTCGGAGCAGGTGCAGTCGTTGGAATTCGCCGAACGCTATTCCCGCCAAATCCTCTTTCAACCCATCGGGTCGCAAGGGCAGAAGAAGCTTGGGGCGGCACGGATCGCCATTGTCGGATGTGGAGCTACCGGTTCCGCCATGGCTTCCCTGCTCTCCCGGGGCGGTATAGGCATCCTGCGCATCATCGATCGCGATTACGTGGAGCCCAGCAATCTGCAACGGCAGGTGCTGTTCGACGAGGCCGACGCCGCCGAGTCGCTGCCCAAAGCCATCGCCGCCGCCCGCAAAATTAAAAGTTTCAATTCGGAGATTGTGGTCGAGCCGCACGCCGCGGACCTCACGCCCGCAAATGTGGAAGCCCTGCTCAGCGATGTCGACCTCATCCTCGACGGCACAGACAATTTCGAAACCCGTTACCTGATCAACGACTTTGCCGTCTGGAAAAAATTGCCATGGATCTACGCCGCCGCGGTGGCCAGCTACGCGGTCACCATGACGGTCCTGCCCGGCGAGACGGCTTGCCTCGCCTGTGTCTTTCCGGATTCCCCCCGCGGCATGGTCGAGACCTGCGACACTTCGGGCATTCTGAATTCGGCCGTGAACTTTGTCGCCTCGATTGCCTCCACCGAAGCCATCAAACTGCTGGTCGGCGCCCGCGACAAGGTCCGGCGGACGCTTCTGTCTTACGACGTATGGACCAACGACTTCGCGGAGATCAAGTCGGCCAAGCCTCGGCCGGGCTGCCGGGCGTGCGACCAGCACGACTTTGTCCACCTCGCCGGCGAGGGACGGCCGCACATTACGCTCTGCGGGCGCAATTCCGTCCAGATTCACGAACGACAGCGGCCCATTGACTTCGACGAACTCACTCGCCGCCTGACCCCTCTCGGCACCGTGCGGCACAGCGAGTTCATTCTCAAGTTCTGGCGCGCCCCCTACGAGTTAACGCTCTTCCCTGACGGCCGGGCCATCATCAAAGGCACCACCGACACCGCCATCGCGCGTAGCTTGTATGCGAGGTACGTCGGGTCGTGAGGCCGGAGCTAGGGCGTTAGGGGCTAGGGGCTCGGGCTAAGGATTGGGATTCAGCATTCAGGCCCGTCAGCCGGTTTCGCTCTTCGACGCTTGACTCCGAGCCGCTGGTTGCTTACTCTGCTTTTAGGCGAAGAAAAAGCGGAGCAAGGTAAGCTCCCAATGCATCCACTCCTACTCCAGACCGACGCGCGCGAGCCTGCCCCGCTGGTCGGCATTGCCAAGCTAGCGGCACAAGGGGAATCGATTCGACAAGGCCACCTGGTGGAGTATTTCACGCTTCCCTCGCGGGCCCTGCTGAATCGCTGTACCTCCAGTCGAATGCCTTTCACCTGGACGATCAATCCTTACCGCGGCTGTGAGTTCGCCTGTAAGTATTGCTATGCGCGCTACACCCACGAGTTCATGGAAATGCGCGACGGCGTGGACTTTGAGCGCAAAATCTACGTCAAGCAGCAGGCGGCGTGGCTGCTGCGGCAAGAACTGAAGAAGGTTAAGCGTGGCGAAGAGATCGCCATCGGCACGGCGACCGATCCGTATCAGCCGGCGGAAAAACGGTTCGAGGTCACCCGCGGCATTCTGGAAG
>Ga0208079_1000527_pt1 | contig 20802 bp, 10 predicted proteins | sample NGESurdeep092012_5_FD_184474 | JGI IMG/M metagenome (GOLD analysis project Ga0208079, IMG submission 184474) | Arctic peat soil microbial communities from Barrow, Alaska - NGEE Surface sample 210-2 deep-092012 (SPAdes) | ecosystem: Environmental > Terrestrial > Soil > Wetlands > Peat ... | reverse complement strand
CTTTTCAACCGACTCTCTCAATGTTGTGAATGTTAATGATCAAATCAGTCTTAAGCCGGGCGAATATCGTCTTTACACAACCAGGAAATTGCCATCACCAAAACTTATATTAGGTATTGAGGATCAGAAAGTGGTGAAAAGTGATCATATGGTCTCTGTCTACCCGAATCCTTCCTCCGGAGAATTTACTTTCGAAGTTCAGAGCTTGTATCCAACCGCAGTTGAGCTCTCAATATTTGATATGAACGGCAAGCTGGTGAGGCAAATAAGAACCGACATTTCGGCCGAGGCAAAACAAATTGTTAAATGGGATGGAAGATCTGCCGACGGAACTAATGCTCCCGGAGGAATCTATCTGGTAAATGTCAGTACTCCTGTACATTACCAGGTATTAAAGATCATAAAAGAATAATGAAGCTATTTTTTCTTTAGAACAACAGCTGTAAGTGGTTCAAGATTGATTTCAACTCTGCCTGAATTGCTTTGATAAGTTTCAGGTCCTTCGGTAAGCAGGGTCAGATATTCACCATTGCTGTTAACCGGTACCTTAATTGACTGCCGTTTAACTGAGCGGTTGAAAACAACGACTATCTCATCATTGCCAGTTCTGCGGCTATATGCGAGCAGCATATTCTGATCATCTGCAAGAGAGAAGGTAAGATTGCCATATATGAGTACCGGATTCTCTTTCCTCATTTTGCATAGTTTATTATAAAATGAACGCAAAGCTGTATCTGGTCTTACCTGATCAACAGGACGGCTTTTTGCCGGATCATATGCTGCGCGTTCATCTTCATATTTGATATCATCCCAAACCATTGGTTTACGGCAATCAGGATCATCAGCACCCCACATTCCGACCTCTTCCCCATTCCAGATCTGGGGAGCTCCCAGAAAAGTGAACTGGTGAATCAACAGAAGTATTTGTTCCTTCCGGGTCAGAGAGTCAGGTTTGTTGATTTTGTAATCAGGATTATCAGATGGTTTTGCCTTGTATTTGTCCATCGTTTTATTGTAAAGGGAAGTAGATAGTCTGGGAGAATCATGTGTTGATGCAACATTCATCATTGCCTGCAGGTTTTCAAGATTGATACCTCTGTTGATCCTCTTAATTTCCCTTACAAAACCCGTAGGAGTTAAGACAGGTTCAGCCTGACCAAAAAAACCTCTTGCAATCCTGAACCATCTGTAATTCATAATTGCATCATACTGATCTCCTTCAAGAAAGACCCTTGGGTTTAGTAGTTTATCGGGCCATTCGAGCCACCATATTTCTCCGACAAGATATGCCTGCGGATTTACTGAACGCACAACTTTACGGTACTCGCGCCAGAATCCCATCGGTATTTCACCTGCGACATCGAGTCTGAATCCGTCAACACCATCAGCCGGATTGCCATCACCGTTCGGATCAAGCCATCTCCGCGTAACATCGAATATGTGTTTTTTCAATGATTCCGAATGAAAATTGCCCTCAAAAGGCATTATCTTGTCATCAGGAGGAATAATATCCTTTTTCAATACCGGCATATAGGGATTATTGCCTCCCCATCCTTCATATTTTAATACATGCCCGGGTATTGAAGGATCTTCAAACTGTGTAATTGTATACCAGTCAACATACTTTGAATCCTTCCCTTTCTTCCTTATATCGTTAAGCGCCCAGAATGTTTTGCCTGTATGATTCCATGAATAATCCATTATCACTTTGATGCCTCTTTTATGAAATTCATCCACAACCTTCAGGAAAAGCTTGTCAGCCGAGGTCCATTTCCATGTTGAAGGGTCATCATGAATTTCCGAATCCATTATTGCTGCATCACCCTTTGGATCAGGTCCGAAATTTCTGTCAATATGTGTGTAGTTCCTGGCATCATATTTATGAAGCGAGGGAGAATCATTCAGAGGATTAAAAAATATTGCAGTTACGCCGAGCGACTGAATATAGTCAATTTCATCAAGCACGCCCTGAAGGTCGCCTCCGTAACGGCGTGCCTGGATTTTTGAATTGAACCCTTTTGCTTTTACGCTATCGAGCCATGGTTCATGAGAATACCAATCGTGGCCCCAGGGTGTTATCTTCCAGTTTGCCGGTATCTTATCGGGATAAGAACCTACCATATCTGAAGGGGTAGGATCATTAGAGGGATCACCATTACGGAATCTCTCAACAAAGATCTGATACCAGATTGCCTCTTTTGCCCAGGTTGGAACAGAAGCAAGAGATTTTTCATTTTTTATGGAGTCCTTTTTTCCCATAGGTCTGCATCCTGCTATTAGTAAACCCGACAGAATCAAAAGCAGCAATACCTGTTTAATTGCATTCATGGTATCGTTTGTATTGTTGAAAATGAAATTATTCCTTATCATTTTCCCAAAATTACCAAAATTCCCTCTCATTTCATTTTACCAGAACTTTATATCCCCATGGCTCAAGTCTGAGAGAGTCGGTAAATGGAAGTGCTGTTTTCATCTTTGCAAAATAGTCGGTATACTCGCCATTAAAATTAGCAAGAGAAGGCTTTATAGCAACTGCTTTTTTACTGAGATTAAGAAAAACAAGTACGCTGTTACCCTCTTTCTCACGGGAAAAACAGAAAACCTTTCTGTCCTTATTTGTCTTTATCATTTCCATTTTAGCTCCGAATTCTCCATTCGAGAGTGCTAAGTTAGATTTTTTGAGTTTAATAAGATCTTTATAAAATGATGTTAAAACACAGGTATCCCATTTTATAGTATCTCTTTCAAAAAATCTCAGACTTTTACTGAGACAAGTTTCCTGTCCGTTGTACAGTAATGGAACACCCTGCGTTGTAAAAACAAATACTGCAAAAGCTTTCTGTGCCTCCCCCATCCTCGAGTTAATTGTTCCGTTCCACGAGTTTTCATCATGATTATCCAAAAAGACCATCCTGTAAACTTTTTGGGGAAACACTGCCCATTCTTTAGAATAGTAATTATTAAGGCTTTTCAGACTGTCTTTTCCCTGTGCGATTCTGTTCATTAGATGATGTAATTCCCAGGCATAACTCATGTCAAAACCGTTTTTCATGAAATCTGTCTGTTCCTCATTCTCAGCAACCATAAAAACAGGTTTGATCTTGCTTAATTCGGCCCTTGCCCGCTCCCAGAACTCATATGGTGTTTTATGAGGATGATCAACCCTGAACCCGTCAACGCCCATGTCAACCCAGAATTTCAGGGCTCCAAGCATATAATCCTGTAATTCCTTATTTGACCAGTCAAATTGTATTACATCAGTCCAGTCAAAACCAATCGGCGGAATGAAGCTTCCTTTTGCATCTTTAACATACCAGTCAGGATGCTCGACCGTAAGCTTATTATCCCATGATGAATGATTTGGAACCCAGTCTATAATCAGATGAAAACCAAGCTCATGTGCCTTTGAAACCAGATTTCTGAAATCCTCAAGATTGCCGAATTCAGGATTAACATCTTTATAATCTCTGACTGAATAATAGCTCCCGAGTGGTAACTTGCGGTTCTTAACTCCTATCGGATTGATCGGCATAAGCCACAATACATCGACACCCAGATCCTTTAACCGCGGAAGATGTGCAGCAAAAGCGTTAAATGTTCCCTCGGGAGTGAATTGTCTTATATTCACTTCATAAATCACAGAATTCTCCGACCATTCAGGATGAATCACGTCGGAAACAAAAGGCTTGAGTTCCTTCTTTTTTCCTGAAACCGAACAACCCGCAATTGTTATGGCAATTACAAGTAACAATACCAGTAGGCCTAGAGGCAGCTTCTCCATTATCTGAATAGTTTAGTTATGTATCTTATTGTTATATATATAAATCATTAGCTTTCATGAAAAAAAATCCACTTTAATATTAAGGGCAAGGTTGCCCGCACCCTCAATCTTAAAATCTTCACCTGAAATTACCAGATTCAATGGATCTTGCGAATTATTGTTTACACAAACACCGTTTTTTGTCACTTTAACTTCGAATAGGATTCCCCGGAAACGGGAATGAAATGAATATGACTTCCACTTTGAGGGAATAAGCGGATTCAGTAATACCTTGCCATCAATTATTCTCATTCTTCCAAATCCCTCAACTATTGCCAGCCAGGTGCCTGCCATACTCGTTATATGCAATCCGTCGGATACTTCATTATTATAATCATCCAGGTCAAGTCTGGCAGTATGCAGGTAGAGCTCATAGGCTTTTTCGATATTGCCAATCGATGAAGCGACAATTGAATGGATGCAGGCAGATAATGAAGATTCATGAACTGTCATTGGTTCATAAAAATCAAAGTTTCGCTTTATAGTTTCAGTATCAAATTCATCTTCAAAAAGATATAAACCCTGCAACACATCAGCTTGTTTAATAAAACATGATCTCAATATCCTGTCCCATGACCAGTGCTGGTTAATTGGTCTTTCATCGGGAGGAATACTGCTGGCAGGTTTTAATTCTTTATCAAGAAAACCATCCTGCTGAAGGAAAATATTACGGGAGTTATCAAAAGGAAGGTGTATTTTTCTGATCAGCTCCTCCCATCTTGTTGTTTCCACAGAAAAGTTAAAATTTAACCTTCTGTAAAGAGACACCAGTTTATCGTGGGCCTCTTTTTCAAGTATCTCAATATTTTTAAGAGTATAGGTAAGTGTCCATACGGCTAATGAGTTAGTATACCAATTGTTATTGACATTATTCTCATACTCGTTTGGACCAGTGACACCCAGTATTACATACTTCTTTAAGTTCTCAGAAAATGTGCTCCTCTGGCTCCAGAAACGCGAAATGCCTATCAGCACTTCCAAACCGTAGTCAGCCATGTATTGATCATCACCTGTATGACGAATATAGTTAAAAATAGCAAAAGCTATGGCACCGTTTCTGTGAATCTCTTCGAATGTTATTTCCCACTCATTATGGCATTCCTCGCCGTTCATTGTTACCATTGGGTATAAAGCTGCACCGTTTTTGAACCCTAATTTCGCAGCGTTCTCAATGCTTTTTCCAAGATGTTTGTACCTGTACAGCAATAAATTTTTACCTACTTTCTGATCAGCTGTCTTGAGAAAAAAAGGAAGAGCAAAGGCTTCAGTATCCCAATAGGTACTTCCACCGTATTTCTCTCCTGTAAAGCCCTTTGGACCAATATTGAGCCGTTCATCTTTTCCAGTATACGTCTGGTTAAGGTGGAAGATATTAAAACGAATTGCCTGCTGGGCTGATATATCTCCATCGATAACCACATCAGAAGTTGCCCAGATCCTTTCCCATTCTTTGGTGTGGTCGAGAAAAAGTTTTGTATAACCTGTTTGTTTGGCTACTTTCAGCCGTATATTTATATCTGAAGCCAGATTTTCTTTTTTGTTATTCAGTGAAGAAAGTACTGAAACATACTTATTCAGTATTAGCTCCTCTCCTTTTCCGATTTCAAGTGTGACCTTGCAGGCAATGTATTTTTCGCGCTTTAAAATATCGGCTTTTACCGGAAAATCCCTGCCATCCTTCAAAAACTCAAAAGTCATTCCGGTAGCTACGTGAAAATCAGTTTTAAGGGTCCCCGTTATCAGGAATCCTTCATTTCCCTTAATCTCTTTGCTGACCTCCACCCAGAATTTTTCGCCATAGTTTGTATCTTCATTTTTAACATCCCCATCGATATAGATTGTGAAATCAAGAGGACCTTCAAAATCGACAGACTTAATAACATATCTTATTATGCCAAGATCAGGTTCAGCCATGCTCAGAAATCTCCGGCTTATGATCTCAATTGTCTTGTCATTCGCAACGGTTACACTGAAGGATCTTTCAAGATAACCTTCCTTCATATTAAGTATTCTTGTGAATGAAATTATCTCCGATTTTGCAAGGTCAATGGCTTTCCCATTCACCGATATGTCAATTCCAATCCAGTTTGGAGCATTCAGAACTTTCGCAAAGTATTCGGGATATCCGTTTTTCCACCATCCAACCCTTGTTTTATCAGGATAATATACACCCGCGACATAACTACCCTGCATGCTGTCGCCCGAATACTGTTCTTCGAAATTGGCTCTCTGTCCCATATAGCCATTCCCTAACGAAAAGATACTTTCCGATTCCCTGTTCATGTCAGGGTGGAATCCTTCTTCGATAATCTGCCAAACATCCTTTTTATAAAATTTTTTCATACCCGGACATTTTTTTCAATAGTTATTAGCCTCTCGATGTTCATCTCTTTTAACCCTGAAACAACATAATGAGCTTTTGTTAAAGTCTTGGGTGAACCTACTCCTATGCACATCATCCCTGCATTAAGAGCAGCCTGAACACCTGCTACCGCATCTTCAAACACAACACATTTCCCGGGCTTTACATTTACCATTTCGGCAGCTTTAATGAAGACATCCGGATCGGGCTTAGCTTTACTGATTATGTTCCCATCTGCCACAGCATCAAACAATTCAAGAATACCAACCCTCTTGAGTATCAGGGGTGTATTCTTGCTGGCAGATCCAATTGCCACCCGTATATTTGCCTTTCTTAGTTCCTTAATAAAGTCGAGACTTCCGGGGAGAATTTCATCGGGAGTCATTTTGCTTATGAATTCTGTATACCATTTATTCTTAAGCGTAGCATATTCAAGTTTCGTGGAATCGTCAGTTTTTATATTGCCAATCTCCAGGATTATTTCCAGCGATGCCATTCTGCTGACTCCTTTAAGCCGTTCATTATCTTCTTCGGTAAAGTGAATACCAAGTTGATCTGTCAGCTTCTTCCATGCCAGAAAATGGTATCTGGCAGTATCGACAATTACTCCATCAAGATCAAAGATACATGCAGCTGTTCGCATCATGCCATTTTTGATTTTGTTTCATCAACATCCTTTACGAAAAGTATAAGCACCGCTGCAATGAACATTGAAATCCCACCAGCAACAAGTGCGTAAATACTTTCACCACCAAAAACATCCCTCACGAAAAATCCGAGGATACTAGCCGCCAGTATCTGCGGAATAACTATAAAGAAGTTAAATATGCCCATATAGGTTCCCATTTTGTTTGCCGGAAGAGATCCGGTCAGAATTGCATATGGCATCGCAAGTATACTTGCCCAGGCCATACCTATTCCAAGCATGGAGAGTATTAACATACGGGGTGTATGAAACAGGATAATTGAAATTAACCCCAACCCTCCCGCAATCAGGCTCACGGAGTGCGTAATACGCCTGTTGGTCAGTTTCGCCAGGACAGGAAGCAGAAATGCAACCAGTGCGGCAAAACCATTATACACTCCAAAGAGGACACCAACCCAATCTGCGCCCTGATTATAGAGCTCGCTGGTTGGATCTTTGGAACCATATATATGACTGGTTACAGCCGAAGTAGTGTAGATCCACATTGAGAAAAGTGCAAACCATGAAAAAAACTGAACGATAGCCAGTTGTCCCATTGTCTTTGGCATGCTGTAAAGATCACTCAGGACAACGACAAGTCCGCTTTTGGTTTTTCCGGCTGAAACGAACAATCCGGATATTACCTGGATCAATCCAAAAGCCCCTATTCCAACTGATAGAATATAAAGTTCCTTTTCGAGAGAATAACCTCTGATAATAATACTTAGTACAACGCCTGCAAGGATCCAGTAAATTCCTCTTTTTACAAATACTCCGGAGGAATGGATGTTTTCGGTTTCAGTATCATAATCCCTCTTAGAATTCTCTTCTGAAGAAAACTCTCTCAGCTCATCGGGAGAGTACTCTTTTGTCCTGACTATTGTCCATATCACAGCGCAAATAAAAACCACTCCCCCTACATAAAAAGACAATTTCACCGACAAAGGTATCTGTCCTGCAGGTGCAGTATTCTGAACATGAAACCAATTTGTAAGAACGTATGGAAGAACTGAAGCAATAACCGCTCCGGTTCCAATAAAAAAGCTCTGGGTTGCAAAACCCGTTGTCCGCTGTTCTGAAGGCAGCATATCACCAACAAAAGCTCTGAAAGGCTCCATTGATATATTTATCGAAGCGTCCATAATCCATAATGTTCCGGCAGCTATCCAGAGTACAGGAGAGTTTGGCATAAAAATCAATGCGAGAGATGCCAGTATAGCCCCTGTAAGAAAATATGGACGCCTTCGTCCAAGTCTGTTCCAAGTATTATCGCTCATATGTCCGATTATCGGCTGGATAATAAGACCAGTGACCGGAGCTGCTATCCACAAAATTGGTATGTTTTCAACCTTGGCACCAAGTGTCTCAAAAATCCTGCTGACATTTGCATTTTGAAGAGCAAATCCGAACTGAATTCCGAGAAATCCAAAACTCATGTTCCAGATCTGCCAGAAGGATAAGCTTGGTTTTGACTTTTTCATATATTATGGCTAAATTTTATTAACTACATTTTAATCTCCCATTACATTCCAAAAATAAAAAAATGGTTCGATAAATGGTACAAACTTGTCACTTATTTTATGGCATATTCGCTGATTTTCAGACAGAAAGACCGCATCCCTTATTTTTCAAACGATTGCTGAAAAACAAAATAAAGTGCCCGAGTTGCTAAATATTTTCTGCTATTATTTTTTATACGTCTGACTCCCCCGGCAGGGAGTACCAAAACCAAGGCATCTATATGCTGATCTTATAATTAATTGAGGTTTTAATGTCCCCCCCTAAGCATCCCCAAACCCCCAAAGGGGGGATTTAGGGGTAATGCGATTACTGAACCAATGTAAATTTCAGACTGAAGCCGAAATTTGTATTGGATGTCGGAAAGGTATTGGCAACAAAGGGATTATTCATACTTCGATCTGCAAATATCTGAAGATTAAACCTGTCACTTAACACATAATCTGCCGTGGCACCTATGGAAAATATTTTCTGGCCGACAACAGGCTGGTTAACATCCTCCACGAGCTTCCGTGCAAGTGTTTTATTATCACGGATTGAAAGGTCGAATTTTATATTAAGGTCACTTTTAAGAGCCTTTTGTCCTCCTCCTGTTTTGAGAATTATCTGAACATTATCAAACCTGTATCCGGCTCCGAAAATAAGTTCATTTATTCTGGCATCAGTAACCTGATTGCTTGTCAGATTTAAGGAGACAGTTCGTGATTTTCTCCATTCGAAACGTGTTGTAAGACTGTTTTTCCAGTTCATATCCACATTGATCAATGGACTAAACTGTTCGTTTATAGTTACAACATTTATTTCATATTGCTGAACAAAGTTGTTCTGAAGATCTCTGAGTCTGCTGATACCGTCTACATCGGCTTCCCAATTCAGATTTGTTGTATAGGCGCCTATCTCGTAGGTGCTCCGGTACTGATGCATTAAATTTATTGACCGGAATACCCTCTGAACGAAATCGAATTTCGACAAACCGTCAAAGCTGATTCTCCAGTTTGGCATCATTCTTAAAGCTGAAGGAAAAGTCTCAAGTCCAACCTTGTTAGGGTTTGTCTTTGTATATGCTGCAAGAAATGCAGGTATCATTACTTCACTTGATGTTTGTCCGTATCCACTTTTGTATGCACCGTCAATAGGATTACCTGTTATCGGATCTATGTCGGGGTTATATCCGGGGTCTATCTTCTGTCTTCCGGCTGCCCGTCTTTGGGAAATTATCACAATGTTTTTCTTGAAAGCTTCAAAAGTAGGAGATACATAATCATTATTTTTTGAAATCTTTTCAAACGACGTTCCCCACGAAATAATTGATATTGAGAAGTTCCCACCAATAATCCTGTTCCGTGTGCTATCGGGGAAATTTCCATTATAGTCGGCTATATAATAGGCACTTTCTGATTCCAGAAATCTCCTGTCAGCATTTACATCAATTCTTAAACCGGGGAAAGGTTCGATGAGACTTCTAAACGACAGTTCCCGTTTGTTATCATAAATAGCCGGGGTATTAAGCAAGGTATCCTTTGATAACCATCCGTTTGTAATCGCCCTGTTAAAAAAGTTCCTGTCACTATACCCTAATATAAATGGCCATCCGGGAGCAAGCTTGCCGTTATAAGACGACATCCCCAGGTATTTTGTCTGAGGTTCATAGCCAGGAAGGAATTCTCCCTGCGATGTGGTATAGGTCAGACTTACCGATCGTATCCCCATAATTGCCCTTATAAGATATTCGCCAGTAACTATCAACGGATTCCTGTCTACCTTTACCTTACCTTCTATGGTAACCTTTGCACCATCAACCTGCTGAGCTGCAGTGAAATTAACCTTAGTGTCGCTGACAATTTCCAGCTTGCCTTTCACCTCCTGGCCATTCTTCCCTACGATCTTAACTTTTACATCTTTTGTCTTCAGATTATGAATAATTGATTTGACAACATTCGCTTTAAAGCTTACATTTTCCTTTGTGTATGTGACTGTTTTCAAATTTGCCTTCATTTTCTGTGCAGCACCAGGCATTGTATTATTTTCAATGTTTTTAAGGAATTTCAGTTTTGTATATAGTGACGACAAGTTAGCCATAGCAGTGAATGTCAGCTCACTATGATTTTTAATTGAATTCCCAAGATTGATCTTCAGACTGTCGGGAAACAGGGGTCCGGCGAGCCATGTATAATCTGAACTATACCTGGAATTGGCATTTAGCCATGATAGAAGGGGAAGCTTATTTACCGGAAGAGTATATGTTACATTTATAAAATGATTATATGTGGTTGTTCTTCCTCCGTTCCTTAAGTTAACCAGTACGGAATCGCGCCAGGCATTATAACTGCTCTTATATCTGTTTTTGTCAACTCCTCCGGATGGCTCATCAATTCGTGAAAGATTGGTTGCCGTAAAATCAAATTTCAGCTGCCTTGTAATATCATATTTAAAATCATAGATTCTGCTCCATTCAAAATCTTTCTTGAATGACGGCGTTATCTTAAGATAAGGGTTATCTATATTCCTGGTTATTAATTCATTATATGATCGACTCAGATCAGTTCTGAATGACAGACTTTTAGGAAAAGTATAGAAGTTAAAATCTTTGATAATTTTGAAAATTGGTGAGTTCAGGAATCTTACATTTCTGAATGGCATAATATTGGCAGGTTGTGCCTGATAATCGTAATTAAGACCTCCCCGATAGTCTTTCTCAAGATTAATTGCAGTATTGATATTGCTGCTATAAATTTCATTATAGGTGTAGTTCACACTTAAATTCGCCGGATCCCAGGCATGAGGTTTTTCACCGCGCTTGGTTATTCCGGCATTGCTAATGGTAATTGTTTTTCTTCGCGTAAAATCCTCTGAAATATTTAATATTGAGTCTCTTACAGCGCTATTTTTAGCTGTCTTCAATGCGTCGCTCAGAAGGATATCAGGATCGAGGGGATTATATTTTGGTCTGATCCTCGTTTCGGAATAACCAACATAAACAGGAAGTCTGACACCAATCTTTTCAGGGAAGAATTTACCCAGTTCCAAACTCGATGAGATGTCATATTTCATTATCTCATCCTTACTTCTCTCGTTTACTTTAGACTCTAAACTTCCCCATCCGGGTGTACTTGTTTGTCCAACCATATCAACAGTACCGAGATCGGCTAGCTTGGCCTGTAAATGAGCATTTGCTGCCCATCCCCCGTCTTCAATAAAATCGCTGAGCCTCAATTCATCGAACCACACTTCTCCATACTTTGGAGCTCCGTCATCTGATTTGTTTCTTGTCTTTATAGGATTCCTTACACCTATCATAATTACCTTTATATTGCTCATATTCGGATTACCTGAAACTGAAACCCGTGCTGTTCCTTTTGTATAGACAAAGACATCTGAAACGCTTAAAGATGAACCAGGCAGCTGCATCTGCCTGTTACGTTCCGTTTTGGCATCCTGCAAAAGTGAAAGATCTATATCAAAACTGTTTTCCAAAGGCCAGACTATTCTCCTTTTCTCCTCAGAATCATTATTATAATTTCCCGGTGGAGTAAGCTTCAGAGGAAGTTCATATTCATAGAAATTCCCCTTATAATCCGAACCTATCCTGATAAATGCTGTCAGCTCATTATCCTGTAATGGATATCCGATCATTGCTTCAGCATGTACTTCCATCCGGAGTTTCCGATACTGTCTTATATCAAGATTGACATTTCTGAAGGCAGCACGCGCATCCCCATCTGCAAGATCCATAACTTTAAGCACCATTGATTGTTCGTTAAGCTGTCTTAGTTGCGGATTCTGCGGGTCAGTTACTCTGTCAAATCCGGGAGGTAAAGTGTAATTTACAGGTACTTTCCCCGAATTTTCCTCGATACTGACTGAGCTTATTTCAAAAGTTCCATCAGTAGCCTCAGGTACAGTAATCCTCTCTCCTCCCTCCATAAATGAGATATTGTATTTTCTCCATTCAGCCCTCACCAGGTCGAGCTTTGCAAACCGCATAATAACCGGCTGATCGAAACCCCTGAGGAACATTCTCATAAACCGTATTGATTTAAAATCTTTGATTGGTCCTACCACTTTCTGATAATCGGTTATCGGAACTTTAAACAGGTACCATTTTACATGTGATTTTGGGGTGTTTGGATCTGGAAAGGTAATTTCTGGTGATTCAATTTCATCAACAACATAATTTGAACCGACTTTAAGGTCGCCGGGGCGAATACTGATCTTATACTGATAATAACTTTCTGTTTCATTGAGTGTATTATCGCGGTTTATATCTTCCATATCCGGCAATGTAGAACCTGAGGTTGGATAAGATTCCTTTGACATTTCCGAAGTTGGGGAGTTCCCTTCCTCCCCATTGTACTTCTTGTACCGCTCAAGAATGCCAAGTTGCTGTGCATCGTAATCAGATCCCCTGAAATAATGATAATCATCTCCTGAAGGATCCTTTAATATTTCCTGGTAAGCGTCAGGTGTGGTAATCAACATCGACTTCTGAAGGTACGTTGAGAAAAAGGTTTGTTCATCCTGGTCCATAAGGCCATCTAATCCCACATCCTGAAAAAACCTAGATTTGGGATCATTATCGAATGCATGAACAACTGCCTGAATAGTCGGTACTCTTCCCCATGCAGTTGTATCAACATTTTTTACATCTGCAGAAGTTGGGAGTCCGTTTTCAAAACTTTTTCTTGAATCACGCAAAATATCTTCTGAAATATTCCCGAGGTTTAAATACAGATCACCTCCGGCTCCGTCAGGATTATCAACAAACGGATTCATTACCCAGAACTGAACATATTGTATGTTGGCAGTCTCAAAATCACTTGTAAGCACTTCTCTCATTATTCCGCCCCATCGTGATTTCGAGTTGTTAAGTTTTCCTCCGGAATTCATTCCGGCTGAATATGCTCCTGGGTCAGTATCATAATTATAGGGGCCCTTCTCATCGGGATAAAAAGCAAGATTTAATACCGTCAGAGCTGTAGGAATCCCGCTCGGACTTTCATAAAGTGGGAAAATTTCGTTTTCATATATCTCCCTTACAAAATGGCTCGACTGCGTGGCTGGATGAGTCCGTATATATTCAGGAGTGGATGAACCATTCCTTAAGAAGAGAGGATCAATAACATACCAGGCCAGCTTAGCCCTGTTGAACCCACTTACAAGGTTGTTATTGAATCTTGCTTCAGGGAAAAACTGATCCTGCCCCTGTGGAACACTCGAAATAGTCCAGGCATTAAATGATTTAAGATCAAGGGGAATTTCACTTGATTCAAAGTCATCGATATATGAATTGCCTGCGCTTGATATTGCCTTTGAATGACCCGGAACAAGTTTGGCAAATTCACCAAAAAATGAGATGGATGAAGGAGTTTTAGTGTTGAGAAGCGGGATTTTGTCAATGATTTTCGTAAGCAACTGGGATTCTGTTTTATAGGAAGTATTTAAACCCCATATCGTATTTGAAATAGGTTCCTCTCCATAATTTACCTTCTGGGTATAAGGCCTCTCGGTCAGGTGAAGTATGGTACCACCAATATCGAAATTATCTGAAACTCTGTAATCGAGATGTGCCCCTACAAGCGTTTTTGTCTGGAATCCAAAAAACTGGTTGTTTTCAAGAGAAACCTGAATCGGTGTTTGCGATTCAATCAGTGCACTATTGATTATCGTCACAGTACCCATATTATAATCAACTGTATAGTCGGTGTTTTCCACCAGAGGAACTCCTCCGGCAGTAACCTTTACCGAACCTTGGGGAATACTTGTTGCATTAAGTCTGATAACTGATCCTCCCTGAGATGAGTAACGGCCGGTAAGTTTGAACTTGTTTTTTTCGGCCATCTGCCTGGCAACTGTTTGTGTTGAGTCGTATAGCTCCTGAAAAACATACTTGTTTGCCAGGGTGGGGTTTGAAATCATCTTTTTAAGATGACTGCCAAAGGGCTCGATCTCGGGAAAGATAATTTTTCCCCTGTCAGCATTTACAGTCACACCATCTATAAAATCAAAAAAACCGTCTGGTTGCCTGTCAAGCTGCGAATTCAGGTTATCGAGGCCCATCACCTGAAGAAGTATTTTATCAGCAAGGTTTCCTTCAGGAATATAGTTTATCGAATTGCCTGTTTTATCATCCTGGTACAGTATATTAAGCACGAAATCCTTCTTATCCAGTTTTCCTGATCCGAGGGAATAAATGTTTTTCATCATCAGGTTCCAGGTAGGCAATTTTGGACTCAGAGTCGTGCCTTTGATCAATTTCAGTACCAAAGCCTGCGGTGCAACAATCCCATCGGTTGAAAACTCACCTACTTTGAAGACCTGGCCGCCTAATGTATATTCATAGGCAACTGCAAGAACCTCATCGGTATTAAGTGCGGTATTCAGTGAAATATAACCCAGTTGCCTGTTAAAATCGTACTCTCTTTCATCGAGTTTTCTGGCGTTCTCAATCTTCTCAAAATCCCTTCCAATCTGAAATCCCGGATACAATGGCTGAAATGAGTTTGTAACCTGATTAACATTCCTTATTGCACCATAGGCCGTTGTCAGCTGTTCATACATTCTGTTGGCATTATTATCGGGGTATACAGCGGTTCCGCGGGTTGCCTGAAACGCCGGAACTTTATTAAAGATATGATTTGCCCCTTCAGCAAGATCCATAAATGCAACTATATTCCTGTTGCTGGCATCTTCAAAACTGCTCGATTTATTGGTCACCCATACTTCAATCCTTTCAATATTCACCCCCGAACTGACAATAGGCATGTTTTTCAGCGATGCATCATAAATATCTCTGAAGTATTGTGAGAGAAAGAAATGTCTGTTGGCTTCATAATCATCGGCGTACACTTCAAAGTCTGTCAGTTGAGCACCTCCCTTTGCCTGAATAACAGACGACTGACCCTTTTGTTGGGAAAGTACTGTTGTGACAGTAAGTTTTCCGAACTGCATCTCTGTTTTAAGTCCGAACAAGCTGTAGCTCCCTGTGATAAGGGTCCCTGTTAAGGGAAGAGTAACATCTCCAGCCTCAACTTTTTTAAGTATTTCATCTTCTTTCCCAGCATATTGTAGTTTAGTCCTGTTCTCAAATTCGAACATTGCATCGGTGTTATAATTCACACCAAGCTTCATCTTGTCACCTATTGTGCCAGTGACATTCATCTGAATTTTTTCCTTGAAATCGAATGTAGGTATTGTCTGAAGTTTAACCGGAAGAGTTGGATTTTCGGTTTTGGAAATGTTTATTCCAAAGATTAGTTCAGCTGATCCCTGTGGGATGATATTGATCGTGTTACTACCAAATATCTTATCAAATGCAGCTCCCCCGACCTCGATCTGAGGTATAAGGCTCGATTTGAATCCGGCCTGAGTGCCTGAGATACGCGATTGCCAGTAGTCGCGCATTGCCTTGGCATATTCATATTTTCTGAATTCTTCAGGACTCATGTGCACAGGAGTACGGTAATCGAGTGCTCCTATTTTTTCGTACAGGACATATTCGTTCTTGTCGGGATTATAAATTACTGAAGATTTGTAATTTGATGGTCTGTCGAGAAAAAGAGGGGCTTTTTGTTTCGGTTCCCATGGATTACCTGAATCGTCTTTTAGTTTCAGGATTGCTTTGTGGGTTGTGTCAGCTTTTCCGACATTCTGCAAAGCAGTCTGACTACTTGCTTCAGTGGACTTTAAGAGAAAAGAAGCTAACAGCAGTAGATACGAAAATATCAGAATATTTTTATATGATATCCCTGATCCCAATCCGGCTTATATTCAGATTTACAAGTTTTTAAGCGCTCTCTTTATCATATCCTCAACGGTCAGGTTTTTTTCATCTCTGACAATTTTATCAAGGACTTTTGAGACAGCGCTTTTGGCAAAACCCAACATTACTAATGCAGATAACGCTTCATCGCGTTTCGTATTGTCTGCAAATGCAAATATTTCACCACTTCCTGCATGTTTGCCAAGTTTGTCTTTGAGGTCGACAATTATCCTTTGGGCCGTTTTTAAACCTATTCCTTTTACACTTTTCAGAAGATCTGCATCGGAACCTAAAATTGCCTTTTCAATCTCCGCCGGAGTGAGTGAAGAAAGCATCATCCTGGCAGTATTCGCGCCGACACCAGAAACAGAAATAAGCAATCTGAAAATATCCCGTTCCTCACTGTCTGCAAAACCGAAGAGCTGGTGACTATCCTCCCTGATGACTTCATGGATCAGAATTTTAAATTCTTTTTTTGCCTCGAGTTTTGAAAATGTTGTAAGCGAAATATTAATCAGATAACCTATTCCAGTCGTTTCCATTGTAAGGAATGTAGGGGTGATCTGTGTAATGTCACCTTTAATATAATCTATCATAATTATTGTTCGGGATTAAAAATATCAGGAGGGAGCTCATCAATACGGTCGCTGTGAATTTCAATATCCTGATGCTTCAGGGGATTACTGGAAATTTCAGTATATAACTGTCTGTTTCTGTAAATATCGCATGCGAGATAAATTGCCTGCCGAAATGAGTTTTCAGATGCTTCTCCCTTTCCGGCAATTGCAAAGGCAGTACCATGTACGGGTGATGTTCTGATAAATGGCAACCCTGCAGTAAAGTTAACACCCGAATCAAAAGATAATGCTTTGAAAGGAGTAAGTCCCTGATCGTGATACATTGCAAGGATACCATCAAATTTTGTAAATGACCCTGCTCCAAAAAATCCATCTGCCGGAAATGGTCCGAATGTCATTATTCCTTCTTCTTGAGCCTGTATTATGGCGGGTGTGATTATTTCTACCTCTTCAGTTCCCAGCAATGAGTTATCGCCTGCATGGGGATTAAGTCCGAGTACTGCAATACGTGGTTTGCGGATTCCAAAATCGTACAAAAGTGACTGGTTCATAAGTCTGATCTTACGAATAAGGGTATCCACCGTGATTAATTCCGGCACTTTGGCTAAAGGAACATGATCCGTTGCGATGCCGATTCTCATGCTTTCACCTATCATAAACATAAGAACCTCAGTTGCCCCGGCTACTGATTTCAGATAATCTGTATGCCCTTTGAAATGAAAATTCTCAGATTGAACATTCTGTTTATCAATTGGTGCCGTAATCAGGACATCAATTTTCCCGCTTTTAAGATCTTCTACTGCTTTTTCGAGAGAAATAATAGCAGCTTCTCCGCCCTGTGGAGTTGACTTCCCAAGTTCAACCCTTATATTATCATCAAGGCAGTTTATCATATTGGCTTTCTTAGTATGAGCTTCATCGGCAGTTCTGATGTTATTAAAACTAAAATTATTAATATTCAATGCCTTACGATGATAAGCAGCTACCTTGGGAGAACCATAGACAATTGGCGTACAAATATCATTTATTGTGGGGTCTGAAAGAGCTTTGATAATAACTTCATATCCGATTCCATTAATGTCTCCCTGCGAGATCCCGGCAAGTATAGTCTTCTTTTCCATAAATTATTATTTCTTATCTGTATAGTTAGCTGCAATTCTGCGGAGGAATGTTGCCAGCAACCGTAATCCCGACGCAGGTCCGTTTTTAAGTCTGTAATAATCGTCCTTCTTAAGCATTTCTGTTCCGGCAATATCCATATGTATTAAAGGATATTCTGCAAACTTTTCGAGGAATTTACCGGCAATGATAGCGCCTGCTTCCCGTCCGCCTATATTTTTCATATCGGCTACATCCGATTTCAGAAGCTCGCCATATTCATCCCAGAATGGCAATTCAGCGATTCTTTCATACACCTCGTTTCCACATTCTTCTAGCATGGATATGTATTTTCTTTCGGCATTGGTCATAACAGCTATTGCCTGGTTTCCGAATGTCATCGCTGCCGATCCGGTAAGAGTTGCAATATCAATAATCAGTTCGGGAGTATATTTTGAGGCATAGCTTATAGCATCAGCCAGGATAAGCCGACCCTCAGCATCGGTATTCCCGATTTCGACAGTCATTTTATTGAACATCGTAATGATATCACCCTGTGTATAGGCATTTCCGCCCGGACGATTATCGGTTGAAGGGACGAGTCCGATAACATGAAGAGGGATACCGGTCTTTGCAACTGTATGCAAAACGCCTGTAACCGTCGCAGCGCCTGCCATGTCTCCATTCATACCGGCCATGAATTCACCGGTCTTTATATTCAGACCACCAGTATCATATACAATCCCTTTTCCTACCAGAACAATAGGCCTGGAATTAAGGCATTTCGCCGGATGCCATTCAAGAATACAAAATACCGGAGGATCAACACTTCCCTTATTCACAGCCAGAAGTCCACCCATCTTCAGCGCTTCAATCTTGCTTTTTGTCAATACCTCAACTTTGAAACCGGCAGAATCACCAATCTTTTTGATCTCTGCCGCAAGAGATGTTGCATTAAGCTGATTAACAGGTTCTTTAATAAGATTACGGGTAAAATAAACGGCATCAGTAAGATCAATAAGCCACCTGATCTCTGTATCGGCAACATCTCCATACAGCAGAATCCTGGATAGATAGCATTTTTTATTATCTTTCCCGGGTTTGGTCTTATATTTATCGAAAGAATATAAACTCAGGATAAGTCCCTCCGTAAAATCTTCAATAGCTCCATTATAGGCCTTTTCGGAAGTGATGACCAGTTCAGAATGGTTGTTCTCTTTTATGAGTTTTCTTAAATTATACGATGTTCTTCTAAGTTCCTCTCTGACTTTATATTGAACAATTTCATTCTTTAACCTGATGAGGTAGATGCACCGGCTATACGAATTGATGAAAATATATTCCTCCTTGGTCCGCAACTGATTTTTAGCAAATCCGGTTTCCTGTTTTGTGAGTTTCAGCCATTCAGGAACGTGATCGCTTCCAAGAATACATACAATAGATTGGGCTGGAGATATTTGCGATATTTTACTTATTTCAGGTTTCATATTTTTGTCGTGTGCTTTTTGAAGAGGTAAAGTTAACTAAAATATTGATTGTTTCGTTTCCAAAGAGTTACCTTTGACAGTCAAAAGTCGGAAGTCGGAAGTCAGAAGTCAGAAGCAAGAATGATGAAGGATTACTAACTTCGGTCTTCGGTCTTTTGACTGATTTACAAATAATTTATTAGCACAGATGATTCTTGAAAAACTCTATGAAAAAGCCCTGCAGCTAATTCCTTTGGAAGCAGAAGAAGGAGACGCGCTTTATGTCAACGCTCCTTTAGAAGAGCTGATGTTTATAGCAAACAGACTAAGGCAACTACATAATCCGGGCAATACGGTGGGATGGATGATTGACAGGAATGTAAATATTACGAACATCTGCTTTTCCCAATGTTCATTTTGTAATTTTTGCCGGAAGAAAGGATCTGAAGATGCTTTTGTTACCTCAATGGATGATTATAAAACCAAAATTGATGAATTATATTCTCTTGGAGGAGATCAGCTTCTGTTGCAGGGTGGAATGAATCCGGAACTCGGTATCAGCTTTTATATAGATCTCTTCAGAAATCTCAAGAAATTATACCCTTCATTAAAACTGCATACACTGGGTCCTCCGGAAATTGTTTACCTGGCAAAGAAGGAACATTTATCTTATTCGAGTGTTCTTTCCATTCTGAAGGAAGCGGGGCTTGACAGTCTTCCTGGTGCAGGAGCGGAGATCCTTTCCGACAGGGTGAGAAGCTTTGTTTCTCCTGCAAAAGCTACATCAAAAGAATGGCTTGAAGTAATGCGTGAAGCTCACAAGTTGAATCTCCCTACTTCGGCTACAATGATGTTTGGTCATATTGAAACTGCGAGGGAGAGGATTGAACACCTTATCTCGATAAGGGATCTTCAGGCTGAAAAACAGGACAATCAATTTGGGTTCATATCATTTATTCCCTGGGCCTTTCAGGATGAGGGAACCCTTCTTCAAAGAAAGTTTGGCATAAGAAGCAGCTATAATGGTCCGGACTATATCAGGATGATAGCCATAAGCAGGATCATGTTAAATAATATCAGGAACATTCAGGCCTCAATTTTAACTGTTGGAAAGGAAATTGGGATGTTATCGCTTTATGCGGGTGCAAATGACTTAGGATCTATTATGATCGAGGAGAACGTGGTAAGTGCTGCCGGGTCGAAAAACCGGTTCAATTCAGATGAGATGCAATCAATCATTAAAGAAGCAGGGTTCGTTCCGGGGAGAAGGAATCAGAAGTATGAGCTTGTGTAAATCCCTCACTTAATTTTCAAATACTCACCCCCTTTATCCCCCTCTCTTCTTCGTAACTACCCTCTATACATATCTTTTCATCTTAGCTTTTTAATACTCACCCCCTGCCCCCTCTATACTTCGTAAAGAGGGGGCAATTCATTGATATGCTGAAATATATGAGTCATCCCCAAGAAGTCAAAAAGTACTTTTACATTATTGTTTCAGGATGAAAACACCCCA
>Ga0208079_1000525_pt1 | contig 20835 bp, 17 predicted proteins | sample NGESurdeep092012_5_FD_184474 | JGI IMG/M metagenome (GOLD analysis project Ga0208079, IMG submission 184474) | Arctic peat soil microbial communities from Barrow, Alaska - NGEE Surface sample 210-2 deep-092012 (SPAdes) | ecosystem: Environmental > Terrestrial > Soil > Wetlands > Peat ... | reverse complement strand
CGGATGAACGATCCGCTGATGGCGATGCTGGCCATCGGGATGGCCAGTTTCTCCAACGATCTGGTGATGCCCGGCTCCTGGGCCGCCTGCATGGACGTCGGCGGCACACACGCGGGCTCGCTTTCCGGCATGATGAACATGGCCGGCAACGTCGGCGGGGCGCTTTCGCCGCTGGTGATTGGCTACATCCTTTACTGGACGCATAACAACTGGAACCTGACCTTCTATGTATCGGCGGCCATCTATCTGATGGGCATCGTGTGCTGGCGGTTTTTGGACCCGGTAACGCCGCTGGAAGAATAGAAGCGCGAAAGTGGAACAGACCATCGCGTTGCGTGGTTGCATGGACTGAGCGCGGTGTTCACAACCGTTCCTTGAGAAGACGCTCCACGGCGCGGTTGCCGTGGAAAATGGCGACGACCTGCAAAGGCCTCGGCTCGGGCAGGTAAACGATCAGGTAGGAGTAGACCGGGAAGAACTTCACCGGTTCATCCGTCAAATCCATGCGCCAATGTCCCATGCCTGGAGTCGCCGCAATGAGAACGATTTTGTCCCGGACGGCGGATTCAACCCGGTCCGCCATTTCACGGCCGGCTTTCTTTTTCACATACCGCCAGATTTGGACAAGATCGAGCGCGGCCTCCGGCGAAAGAATGTAACGCCGCCTCATTCCGGCTGAGCTTTGAGTTCAGCCAGGTATGCGTCCAATTGGTCTTCCGGGATTCCCGCACCGCGATCGAGTTGCTCGATACCACGCCTAATCTTCGCGTTGATCGCTTCCCGGTTCTCCAGCAGCCAGCGATCCTGCTCTTCCTGCGTTTCCAGAAGGTGGAGCAAGGCTTCCTCCACGTTGCCGGCGCCGGTCGCCTGAATCTGTCTTTGGATTCTGGCCTCCAGTGCCCCATCGTGAATTTCGAAGTTCATGGGCGCTCCTTTGGGTGTGATGCTTCTATCGTACCGTCCGCCCTGGGAATGTCAAAATCAAGGACGTTCTCATGATAGCGACTAGCGCCTGCGCCTGTTGGTTTGCGCGCGGACGCCAAGATCGCCAAATATAATAGAGCCTCACATGGCGCAAGCTGGCCGCTATGACATCCTACGCGAACTGGGCAGCCGCGACCGGGGTACCCCCTGGGTCGGGAGCGATTGTTGGTCTGGTGCCCCACTTACTTCTACCAGACCCGGCAGACGTTGGCCTTGGCCATCGGCTGGCCCGCCTTGCAGGAGAACGCCTTTTGGAACTCCGGCATGTTCTGCACTACGCCGTTGACGCGAAACTTCGGCGGCGAGTGCGGGTTGGTGGCCACTTGCAGGCGCAGCGACTCCTCGCGTTCGCCAGAGCACCACACCTGGCCGAACGAAAGGAAGAAGCGCTGTTCCGGCGTGAAGCCGTCGATCTTCTTGGCCTCTTTGCCGATGGTGTTCAGCAGCGCCATGAGTGCCACGCGCACGCCGCCGTTATCCGCCGTGTTCTCGCCCAGCGTAAGTTTGCCGTTGATGTGCACTCCCGGCGCTACGGTGAAGCTGGCATATTCATCGTCCACGCAGGCCGCGCGCTGTTGGAACTCCTTGGCGTCGGCGGGCGTCCACCAGTCCTGTAAATTGCCCTTGGGGTCGAACTGCCGGCCTTGGTCGTCGAAGCCGTGCGTCAGCTCGTGCCCGATGACCATGCCGATGCCGCCAAAATTGACTGCGTCGTCGATGGCGCTATCGAAGAAGGGCGGTTGCAGGATGCCGGCCGGGAAATTGATGTTGTTCATCTGCGGATCGTAGTAGGCGTTGACGGTGGGCGGGGTCATGCTCCACTCCAGCCGGTCGACGGGCTTGCCGATCTTGTTCAACTGACGCTGGAACTCGTACTGGTCGGCGCGGAAGCCGTTGCCGATGGCGTCGTCGCGCTGGATTTCCACGCTGGAATAATCGCGCCAATGGTCGGGGTACCCGATCTTGTTGGTGATCGCCTGGAGCTTGATGAGGGCTCCCTTTTTGGTGGTGGCGGTCATCCAGGGCAGTTTTTCGATGTCCTCGCCCAGCGCCTTTTCGAGCGCGTGGACCATCTTCAGAGTGCGCTCCTTGCCCGTGGCGCCAAAGGTCTTCTCGACATACGTCTTGCCCAGCGCCTCGCCCAACTGGTTGTCGGTGAAATCCACGCAGCGTTTCCAGCGGGGGCGCATCTCGGTGGCGCCGGTCAGCGTCCGGCCGTAAAACTCGAAGTTCTCCTGGACGAAGACCGAGGGCAGGAGGGGGGCTTCGGAATGCAGCAGGTGCCAGCCGAAATAAACTCTCCAATCTTCCAGCGTGGTGTCCTGGATCTGCCGGTCGATTGCCTGGAAGAATTCGGGCGAGGATACCACGATCGCCTGGAAGTCCGGCGCCCGCGCGCCCGCGTAGTACTCCGCCCACTGGAAAGCCGGAGCCAGCGCCGCCACGTCCGCCTTCTTCATCGGATGGTAGATCTTCTCCGGATCGCGCCGCGAGACGTTATCCAGCGACCCCTTGGCCAGTTCCGTCTCCATCCGCATCACCGTGGCGGCGTAGGCTTTGGCGGTTTCCGGCGTCCGGCCAGCCAGTTCGAACATGCGCTGCACGTGCGCCAGGTACTTCTGGCGCAGTTCCACGCTCTTGCGGTCGTCCTTCAGGTAGTAGTCGCGGTCCGGCAGGCCGATCCCGCCCTGGTCGAGTTGCGCCACGACCTTGGTGGAGTCCTTGAAGTCCTGCCCGCTAGAGAACTCGAACAGGGATGCCACCCCAATCCGGTGCAGGCGCGCGATCTCCGCCGCCAACTGCGCTTTGTCGGAGAGCTGCCGTATGCGGTCGAACTCCGCCTGGAGCGGCGCCAACCCCCGCGCGTCGATTCCTTTCTCGTCCATGCAAGCCGCGTAGTAATCCCCAATCTGGCGAGTCACGCTGTCGCGGCCGGGCTCGGGTTTGGCGGCTGTGTCCAAAATCGCGCGCAGGGCCTGCTTGTTGCGCTCATCCAGTTCCTGGAATCGCCCCCAGCGCGCCTGATCGGCGGGAATGGGATTGCGGGTCAACCAGTTACCGCAGGCGTACTGGTAGAAATCCTGGCAGGGATTGGCGGCTTTATCGATGGCCTTGACGTCGAAACGGACCATGGAGGCGTTGGGCGCCGGAGACTGGGCGAACGTGGCGCAAGCGCACACGGAGGCGAGAAACGCGTTTTTGAGCAATCGAGAACTCCTTGATTCGATCTTACGATTTTACGTGTAGGACGAGGCGGATACCAATCCGTTTGCCAGGAGGAGCCCGACTCCTGCCGGTGAATGCGGCTAGAATAGCGTTTGATGACGCGCTCTGGAATGCTCCTCGCCTTCTGTGCCTTGGCAACGGCACAGGCGGCCGATAAATTGGTTGGCGGCCCCTACGTGGTCAACCCGGCCGCGCGCAGCGCCACCATTGGCTGGGTGCTGGAAACCGGCGCGGTCCGCACCGGACCCGAACCCGGCGAAGCCGCCCGGCGGATTCCCGTCCTGAGCTCCGGGAAAATCTCCATGACCGGCCTGAAGGCGGGTGAGACGGTCTACTACGAAATTCCGGGCGATGCCCCCGTTGAAGAGCGGCGCGGCCACTTCAAGGTAGCCCCCACCGGACGCGCCAATTTCCAGTTCGTCGTCTTCGGCGACACCCGTACGCGCGACGACCTGCACCGCCGCATTATCCAGGCCATCAGCAAGACCGACCCCGATTTTGTCATCCACACCGGCGACCTGGTGACGGACGGTTACGATACCAGCCAATGGCCGGTGTTCTTCGACATCGAGCGCGAAATGCTCCGCAAGACGGTATTCTTCCCCGTCCTGGGCAACCACGAACGCAACAACGCCCGCTTCTACGATTTCTTCGACGTCAACACCGCCTACTATTCCTTCAACTGGGGCTCGGCCCACTTCGCGCTGGTCAACAGCGACGTCAACAACCTCTCTCCCGGCAAAGCCATCCGCGAACGCTTCTGGCAGGATCAACTCCGTTGGCTGGAGGACGACCTGTCGCAAAACCAGAAGGCCGACTTCCGTTTCGTGGTCATGCACCACCCTCCGATCACCGCCAACCAGGTGCCCAGCCACATGAGTAAGGAGACCCCCACCCTGATACCCATGTTCGAAAAGCAAAAGGTGACGGCGGTCTTCGCCGGACACGACCACAATTACCAGCACCACCTGAAGAACGGCGTGCATTACATCGTGACCGGCGGCGGCGGCGCCCCCTTGGCCGCGGTGGATCAGCCCATCCCCGGAATTACCCTGAAAGTGGAAAAAGTGGAGCACTTCATGCCGATCCGCGTCGAAGGCGGGAAGGTCCACATGCAGGCCGTCGCACTCGATGGCCACGTGATCGAGACCATCGATCTCACCGCCCCGCCACCCCCGCCCGACGCACCCGCGAAGTGACCGGATCGCCGGGAGCGGGGATCAGCCTACGATGACCACCGTGACCTGTCCCGGACCATGTACGCCGCGGACCAGAATCTGCTCGATATCGGCAGTCCGGCTCGGCCCCGTGATCAGCACCATGGAACTGGTCTGCGCCGCCGGATTCGGCAAAATCGTGAACAGTTCGTCCAGCCCGGTAAGGATGCGCTCGCGCGGGACCACCGCAATGTGCGCGGGCGGCAGCAGCGACACCAGGCGCGACTCCGCCGGGCCCGCGATCATCACCAGCGTCCCGGTATCGCTCAGCGCGTAATCCGCGCTGGTGATGCCGATATCCACCTGGGCGCACACTGCCGTGAGTTCGCCCACCTCGCGAATTCCGGTCCGCACGCCGGGCAGACGCGCGATCCCGCACTCCTCTAAATACGGCGCGTTCGACGCCACCGCCGTCTTGCCCGCGATAGCCGCCGCCACGAACTCGCACGCCGCGTCCATCGTCGGCACCCGCACGGCCTTCCCCGCCAGCGCCTCCACGCGCGACCTCATCAGCGCGATACGGTCTTCCATGGCGGCTTCCGGCACGCGCAGGCGGACCGGCGGCACGTCCGCCACTGGCTGCCCCGCGCTGCGTCCCAGCGCCGTCCGCACCTTGTGCAGGATGTTGTCGCGCGACATCAGCGATTCCTCCACATCTCGCGGAAACTCTTGGAGGGCGAAGGCGGCAGATCGCGCTCGCTCAACCACGCCTTCAGCGGGCCCACGCTCAGCGGCGCCGGCACGCTCCCGATCCACTTGCCATCGCCCGCCGGCGCCATGGAGGCCGCCATCCGCCCCGCCAACTCGTAAACCCGGGGATGCGTCATGACCCACGCGAAGATGCGGAACGCCAGCTTCTCGATGCGGTTCTGCCCTTCCCGCGCCTCGCTCTTCTTGACGTCGCTGCGCAGTTCCAGCAGCACCTTCGGGATGTCGATCTTGACCGGACACACCTCGCCGCACGCGCCGCACAGGCTGGAAGCGAACGGGAGCGCGGGCTCGTGCGATACGCCCATGAACTGCGGCGTGATGATCGCCCCGATGGGTCCCGAGTAGACCCACGGAAAACTGTGCCCGCCGATCTTGCGGTACACCGGGCAGGCGTTCAAACACGCGCCGCAGCGGATGCAGTAGAGCGATTCCCGCTTGGAGCGGTCGGGCAACAGCTTGGTACGTCCGTTATCCAGCAGTACAACGTAAAACTCTTCGGGGCCATCCACCTCGCCCACGCGGCGCGGCCCGGCCAGAAACGATGTGTACACCGAAAGCAGTTGCCCCGTGGCGCTGCGCGCCAGCAGTTTCAGAAACACCGCCAGATCCCGCGCCCGCGGAATCACCTTCTCGATCCCCGCCACGGCGATGTGGATTTTCGGCGCCGAGGTGGTGAGGCGCGCGTTGCCTTCGTTCTCGATGAGGGCCACCGCGCCGGAATCCGCGATCAGGAAGTTGGCCCCGCTGATGCCGATGTCGGCTTTCAGAAACTTCTCGCGCAGCACGCCGCGCGCGATCAGCGTCAGCTTCTCCGGCACCGTCTCGCGCGCCACGTGCAGCTCTTTGGTGAAGATATCCGCCACGTCGTAGCGCGTCTTGTGGAGCGCCGGCGCCACGATGTGATACGGCTTCTCGTGCGCCAGTTGCAGAATGTACTCGCCCAGATCGGTCTCCACCGATTCCAGGCCGTGATGCTCCAGACGCTCGTTGAGATCCACCTCTTCGGTGGTCATGGATTTCGATTTGACGATCAGCTTGGAGCCGCGGCGCTTGGCCAGGTCGAGCACGAAGTCCGAGACCTCCGTGGCGTCCTTGCAGTAGACCACCTTGCCGCCGTAGGCCTCCACGTTGCGCTCGAACTCTTCCAGATAGTGATCGAGGTTATCGATGGCGTGCTTCTTGAGCGCATGGGCCTGCGTGCGCAATTCCTGGTAATCGGGCAGGACGTTGTCCGCTGTCACCTCGATGCGCTTTTCCTTCAGCCGCCCGGTGGCCGTGTAGATGGCCAGTTGCAGGTTGGCATCGGCCAGGGTGTCGTGGATTTTTCGATCGAATTCGACAGACATGGGGTTAGCGGCTCGCCAGAACTTCGGCCAGGTGCATGGTGCGCACGTTCAAGCCCGCGCGCGAAAGAGCGCCCTGAATCTGCATCAGGCAACTCGGGTCGAGCGACACTACGGTATGGGCGCCCGTGCCCACGATGGCTTCGATCTTGGTGCGCGCCATGGCGCCCGAAAGCTCGGCGAATTTGACCGCGAAGGTGCCGCCGAACCCGCAGCACTCTTCGGCCGGGACCATCTCGCGCAACTCCAGTCCCTTCACGTGAGCCAGCAGCCGGCGCGGCGCCGACTGGATGCCCAGCTCGCGCAGCGCGTGGCAGCCATCGTGAAACGTCACCACGTCTTCCATGCGCGCGCCCACGTCCTCCACCCCCGCGACGTCCGTGAGGAAAGTGGCGAATTCGTAGACCTTCTTCTCCATGGCGTGCACCAGGGCAAGCGTCTCGGGTTCCTTCTGGAAGAGTTCCTTGAAATGATGCGTCACCATGGCGGTGCAGGACCCGGATGGAACCACGATGGTCTGGCTGGCCTCGAATGTCTTCAGGAAATGGCGCGCCACGGTGCGCGCTTCGGCGCGGTAGCCGCTATTGTATGCAGGCTGCCCGCAACATGTCTGCTCCTCGGGAAAATCGATCCCGTAGCCCAGCCGCTCCAGCACGTCCGCCATCGCCATCCCCACCTTGGGGAAAAGCTGATCGACCATGCAGGTGACGAACAGCGAAACCCGGTTGCCCATGTAGACTCAAATTGTAACAGGTGGGGAAGACCGGGGACAGACAGGACTGGCAGACAGGACTGGCAGCGGGCCAACCCGGGGACAGACAGGACTGGCAGCGAATTTCCGGCAAAGTCAGCCAGAAATTCATGCCAGTCTTGTCAGTCCCCGTGGCAGAGGCAGACGCGTTCGTCGGACGTAGCCAGCCGCCCTGCGATCCATGCCTGCAAGGCATCGTCGATCGGCGTCCCGGCGGCCGCCGGCGAAACCAGCGGGCGAATCCCATGCGCCGCCAGCGATACCGCCGCGCCCTGCCCGATGCCGCCGCAGATCACCGCGTCGCACCCGGCCAGCATTTCAACGAAGGTGGCGTGATTTCCGCAGGCCTCCGTTCCGCGCGCCCGTGTCGCCCGCGCGCCGGGCACGCCCGAGTTTACTTCCACCACGACAAAGGCCGCCGAGCGCGCCAGGTGATCGCAAACGGAAACGCCGTCCGCGGTCGCGATCGCAATCCGAGTGCTTTCCATGCACCCTTACTGTAACTCAGTGGCCGCACGAAGCCGGGGAAGAATGCCCCCACGAATGGGGGCGGCCCAGAGGGCACCCCGCCTGGAAGGCCGCGCTACTTGCCGCGCCGGGCAATCGCCGCCCACAGGCCGAGCAGTGCCACCACTGCCGTGAAGAAGACAATCCGCGCCACGCCGATTAACATACCATTAAGACAGTGATTCCCCGGCATCCGCTTGAAACCGGAGCCGGCACCGAACCGTAGAAATAATCGTGCGTCTGCTTCTCCTCGCTCTTGCGCTGCCCGCCGTCCTGCCCGCCCAGGACCCGCTGGAGATCATCCGCCGCTCTACCGAGCTCGACCGGCGCAACACCGAGATCTCGCGCAGCTACACCTTTCTGCAACGCCAGGAGCAGCGCGACCTGGATGCAAGCGGAAAGCTGAAAAAGACCGAGAGCGAGACCTTCGACGTGACCCTGCTGGAGGGGTCGCCCTACCGCCGCCTGGTGGCGCGCGATGACAAGCCGCTTTCCCAAAAGGACGCGGGTAAAGAGGAGGCCAAACTCCAGCACAGCATCGAAGACCGGCGCAAGGAGACCCCGGAGCAGCGCGAGCGCCGCGTTGCCGACTGGGAACGCAAGAGGCAGAAACAGCGCGAGCCGCTCAAGGAACTGCCCGACGCCTTCAACTTCAAACTGGCCGGCGAGGAAGCGCTCAATGGCGGTGACGCCTTCGTCATCGAGGGCGCGCCCAGGCCCGGATACCGCCCGAAAAGCGCGTCCACCGCGTTCTTTCCCAAGGTCAAGCTGCGTTTTTGGATCGACAAGAAGGACTACCAGTGGGTCAGAGTCGACCTCGAATCGCTGGACACCATCACCTTCGGCGGTTTCCTGCTCCGCCTCGCCAAAGGCAGCCACCTCACCATTGAAAACGCGCGCATCAACAACGAAGTCTGGCTGCCTAAGCGGGCTGCCATCAAGGGTTCCGTGCGCATCGCCCTGGTCAAGGTGATGCGCGGCGAAATCATCTTCACGTTCAGCGATTACAAGAAATTTCAGACCGATTCGCGCGTGCTGACTCAGTAACTGCCGGGCCCGCGCATCACGATATCGAGGCGCTTGCGCGCAGCGTCCCAGTTCAGCATCGCCACGCGCCTGGTCGCGATCAGGGCCGCCGCGTCTGGCCCACCGATGGGCTTCACGGTGAGATCGTTGCGCTCGTAGAAATACTTGAGCGTGCCTTCGATGCCCCACTGATGGAAGCCGGCGGGCGTGCCGGAGAACACGAACGCATCCACTCGCTGCTTGCCGGCGGCGAACCGGCCGACCGCGCTCATCCACGTGCGGACCTCGTCGTCGTTGGCCAGGGTATCGCGCCGCCGCAAGCGCAGTTCGTGGATATCCATGGGCAGCCACAATGCCAGGAACAGTCCCAGCGCGGCGGGCGATGCCGCCTCCGCCAGCCCCGTGATGGCGATGGCCAGGCCCGCGAACGGCAGGTAGCAGTACCCGCTGAATACCCGCCCCGGCAGAAACAGCACGGGGAAGAGGAACGAACCCATCGCCGCCAGTCCGAACCATGTGCGGCGAGCTGAAGACATATGGCCGCGCGCCAGAAATGCTATCGCGGGGACCACGAATCCGAGATACGGAATCAGGAAAACGCGTCCGGCGTAGAACACGCTGGTTGTGGCCAGGGCGGCGGCCGTGAAGCGAAAGGTGTAGTCGTTATCCCGATTGGGATTCCCCAGAATTCCCTGCACGCCGAAGGAAAGCGAGGTCAGAAAAAACGGCGCCAGCGGCTTCCAGCGCCGTTTGCCGAACCAGATCTCGAAGGCCAGCAGCACCACTGGCAGCATGACCGCCAGTTCCTTCGACTTGTAGGCCAACCAGAAGGCCGCGAAGCTCAGTACCCAACGCTCGCTCGCGTAGCACCACAGGCTCAGCAGGCAGAACGTGGCGCAGAGCACATCGAAGACGTACATCGGCTTCCAGAAATTGTCGAACAGCGCCATGTGCAGTCCGAAGAACAAGCATGCGGCGGCGGTGGCGAACGCCGTGGCCCCAAGCCGCCGCGCCAGCAGCCACAGCAGCCAGACGTTCAACAGGTGGAACGCATGCAGCACCGCGACATAAACCGGGAAATCCAGCCCCGCGAGTTCCTCCACCGCATGGAAATAGTAGTGGCCCACCGGGCGGAAATTATTCGCCTGAAACCGCGGCGTGGCGGCGCCCTGCAGGAAATCCAGCGGCCCGAGGTACGGCGCCCAGCTCAGGTTATCGATCTCGTCGTCCTGAAAATAGCCGCGATAGGCGTCGCGGTTCACCGTCAGGAACAGCGCCGCGAACGCCACGAAGAGTATCAGCCCCGCCCGCTTGGACATCGAACGACTATCGTAGCCCAGTGGCATAAGGCTCCGCCTTGTGCATCCGCTTCGCAGCTCGGACTTCTACTTGCCTTCTGGTGAATTGGCGTTCCCTTCGCCCGGGACGCGTGCGGCAATTCGTACAATTTGCTGCGCGATGTTCTCAGGTGAAAGAACAAAATCGATACACCCGGTTGCGATGGCACTCTCAGGCATATCTGGCTGCCCGGCCGTGTCGAGCTTCTGCGCGATGGTAATGCCCCCCACTTCCCGTATGCCGCACAGCGCCGCTGCCCCATCGCCATCATAGCCGGAGACAATGACAGCGATCAGTTTGCCGTCCCAGTTCTGCGTGAGGGAGCGCAGAAAGACCGTAATCACGTCGGGCCATCCCCTGGGCTTGGATATCGGCTTTAGACGGAACTCTCCGTCAAGAACGTGCAAATCCCGCTGTTCCGGGATGATGAACACATGGTTGGGCTCGATGAGTAGTTTTTCCGTGATCAGTTCAACCGGCATCTGTGTGTAGCGCGGAAGAATCTCGTGAAGGTGGGTGGCTACGCTTCTCAGGTGATTCACGATGACGATCGCCACACCCATATCGGCCGGCAGATGCGTGAGTAACCGGGTATAGGCGTCGAGGCCGCCGGCCGAACCACCCACGCAAACGACGGGAAAGTCTTTTGCAAAACTCTTAGCTTTCATTGACAATCACTCCGCTTCGGATTCTCAATCCCAGTATGCAACGTTCTCGGTGCTCCGGGCGGTTTTTTGCCTTGCCTGAAAGGAATTCCGCTCTGGCGGCATTTCGCCCGTGGAGGTCTTCCGATGCCGTTCCACTCGCGTTTACTTTTTCTTGCCATCCTCGCCCTTCCCGGGTTTGCCGCCAACGATTCCGTCGCGCCCGGATCGCTCACCACGCCGAAGGGCATCTGCCCGCTACGCCACACGGACGTGCAGGTGCGCATCGCCGGTCCGCTCGCCCGCGTCACCGTCACCCAGGAGTTTCACAACCCGTTCGCCGAAAAAATCGAGGCCGTCTATACCTTCCCGCTGCCGCCCGATTCCGCCGTGGACGACATGACCATGCACGTCGGCGACCGCACCATTCGCGGCCTCATCAAACCGCGCGACGAAGCGCGCAAAATCTACGAGGAGGCCCGCCGCACGGGCCGCATTGCCTCCCTGCTCGACCAGGAGCGCCCCAACATCTTCACCCAGGCCGTCGCCAATATCCTTCCCGGCGCCACCGTGCAGATCCAGATCGGCTACGTCGAAACCGTGCCCTACGAAGCCGGCGCCTACTCGTTCAATTTCCCGATGGTGGTGGCGCCGCGCTACATGCCGCGCCGCGGAGTGCCCGACGCCGCCCGCATCGCGCCGCCCGTCACGCCCGAAGGCACGCGCGCCGGCCACGATATCGCGGTGGAGGTCCACTTGGACGCCGGCGTCCCCATCGGAGCCATCGAATCGCGCACCCACGATGTCGCGATCGAGCGCCCCAACCCGCGCCAGGCCGTGGTGAAACTGCGCGACAAGTCCGTTATCCCGAACAAGGATTTCATCCTCAAGTACGGCGTCGCCGGCCGCCGGGTGGAAGATGCGGTGCTCACCCACACGGGCTATTTCACCCTCCTGCTGCAACCGCCCGATCGCGTCCAGCCCGCAGAGATCGCGCCCAAGGAACTGGTGTTCGTGCTGGATACTTCCGGCTCCATGTCGGGCTTCCCCATCGAGAAAGCCAAGGAGGCGATGGGCCTGGCGCTCGACGGCTTGCATCCGCGCGACACCTTCAACCTGATCACGTTCTCCGGCGACACCCACATCCTGTTCCCCAACCCCGTGCCCGCCACGCCCGAGAATCGCCGCCTGGCGCGCGAGTTTCTGAACTCGCGGTCCGGCAGCGGCGGCACCGAAATGATGAAGGCCATCCGCGCGGCGCTCGCCCCCAGCGGCGCCCCCAGCGATGCGCCGGAGCGCACCCGCGTGGTCTGCTTCATGACCGATGGCGAGGTGGGCAACGATCTGGATATCCTCGCCGAGGTGCAGCGCCACCCCAACGCGCGCGTCTTCGCCTTCGGCATCGGCGGCAGCGTCAACCATTTCCTGCTCGACGGCATGGCGCGCTACGGCCGCGGCGAAGTGGAGTACGTCGGACTGCAGGACGATGGCTCCGCCGCCGCGCGCCGCTTCCACGAGCGCGTCAGCAGCCCACTGCTCACCGATATCTCGATCGATTGGGGCGGCCTCGCGGTCACTGGCGTCTACCCGGCGCGCATCCCCGACCTGTTCGCCGCCAAACCGCTGGTCATTTCCGGCCGCTACACTTCGCCCGGCGCCGGTGTGATCCGCCTGCGCGGCAAGATGGCGGCCCGCGAGTTCACTCGCGAGATCCGCGTCAACCTGCCCGCTTCGCAGCCCGAGAATGCCATGCTGGCCACGCTCTGGGCCCGCCGCCGCGTGGAAGACCTGATGTCCCAGGACTTCGGCGGCTTGCAACGTGGCGTCATGCGCGACGATCTCAAGCAGCAGATCACGCAACTGGGTATCGACTACCGCCTGATGACGCCGTTCACATCCTTCGTCGCGGTGGAAGAAACAGTGATCACCGAAGGCGGCGCGCCGCGGCGCGTCGAAGTGCCCGTGGAGATGCCCGACGGCATGAGCTACGAAGGCGTGTTCGGCAGAGGGGATCGCTTGCAAGCGGTCAACGCCCCGATGGGCATGGTGGTGGCCGATCGGGCCTACTTCGGCGGCGGCGGCGGCGCCAGGTCCGCCCCCGCGATGGAGTCCCGCAAAGTAGCGCCCCCGCTGGCACCGCAAACGCCGGCGTCGAATCTCGATCCGGCGATTGCCGCCCTGATCGCGCGCGTCAAAGCCGGAGGCCGTCCCAGCGTGGACGAGAGTAAGTTCGTATTTGGCGAAGAAGCCTATGTAAGGCTCACCATCGCCGACTTATCCACCGGCGCGTTAAACCAACTGCGCCAGGCAGGCCTCGTAATCACCAGCCAGCAAGGCAGCACGATTCAAGGCCACATCCCCATCGCCCGACTAGAGGCCTTGTCCAAGCTGCCCTTCGTGCAGCGCATCGCCCCGAGATAGGGCAGAGACATTTCTCGCTTGCATATGTGTTATCGTTTTGATAACATCTATTTGTGAACGTGGTCAGCCGGCACGGGCTCAAAAAACTCACAGCCAAACATCCGGGGACAGAATCCGACGCGCTGAACTGGTTCCGCACCGCGGCCGCCGCCAATTGGACTTGCCTCGCCGACGTGCGCATCAAGTTTCCTGGCGCGGACCTGATTGGCGAAGTGCTCGTGTTCAATCTGGGGCACAATCGCTACCGGCTGATTACGACCGTTTTCTTTGCCGGCCGTGAAATCTATGTGAAAGCGCTGTTGACTCACAAGGAATACGATCGAGAGGAATGGAAGAAATGGTGCTAACCCTAAGCCCTGCCAAATATGGAAAGTTGCTCTCCCGGACGATGCCCAAGCGCATCGAGACGGGCGAGGAAATGGATCACTTCATCGAAATAATGGAGCCACTGAGCCGAGCGATTGAGCACGGCGCCGCAGGCCCAGAGGAAATCGCGCTCCATTCCCTTCTCGCCACCCTCGTCAAAGAATACGATGAGCGCACCTACCCGCTTCCGCCGGCCGATCCCATCGGCATGATCCAATTCCTCATGGAACAGCGCGACTTGCGGGCGGCGGACCTGACCCCCATCTTCGGTGCGCGCTCCATCGCTTCCCTGGTCCTGAACGGCAAGCGGGAACTCAGCAAGGCCCACATCCGCAAGCTCGCCGAGTTCTTTGACGTTTCCCCGGCAGTATTCCTGGCGTAAAGAGCACCCCCACGCCCAAGATAGCCCGTGGCATACGGCTGACCCGTTGGGCCATAGTCGATGCTGGTATCGGGTATGGTATACTGAGGCGTCATGGAGACAGCGCGCAAGATCACCGTCGAGGTGCCACCGGAGCTGCTCAAAAAGGCACAACGCGCCACCGGTAGCGGCATCACCCAGACTGTTCGTACCGGCCTGCAACTGGTTGCCGCATCGCAGGCCTACGCGCAGCTACGCCAACTCCGGGGCAAGGTTCGCTTCACGCTCACGTCAGATGAGCTGAAGGCCGACCGGTGATCGCGGTCGACACCAGCACCTGGATCGCCTTCCTGCAAGGAGATGGCGGCGAGGACGCGGAGTTGCTCGATAGGGCGCTCCAGGACCGGCAGGTGCTGATGGTGCCCGTTGTGCTCACCGAAGTGTTGAGCGACCCGCAGCTTTCTGTAGAGGTTTCGCAAACTCTCTCGGAACTGCCTCTCATCGAGGTCGGGCCTGGCTATTGGCAACGGGCAGGCGAGTTACGAGCAAAGGTGTTGGCAAAGCGCCGCAAGGCGCGGCTCGGCGATGCCCTGATCGCCCAAAGCTGTATTGATCGCCGGATTCCTCTGCTTACGCGAGACCGGGATTTCCGGGCGTTCGCCGACGCTGCCGGCCTCGATCTCGTCATTGGGTCCGCAGCCGGCTGAACCGATCTCTTCCAGCGGCCAGGCACTAAATCTCCTGTTCGATTTTTCTTCGCCCTGCGCTACACTGGAGCCGATGCGGTTGCTCTCGGGACCCGCCGGCTCCGGCAAAACCACCAACATCCTGGATCGCTTTCGCCAGGCGCTCTCGGGCAATTCGGCCATTCGCCTCCTGGTGCCCACCGACACCATGGCGCGGCACCTGCAGAATCGTCTCGCCCGCGAGGGCCTGGTATTTCGCGGCAGCCTGATCCAAACCCTCTCCAGCTTCGTTCGCGACTATGCCGGCGGCGCTGCCGAGGTTCCCCGCGCCGTGCTTTACCTCCTGGTGGAAGAGGCCGCACAACGCGTCGCGCGCCCCGAGTTTTCCCGCGTCATCCGGTTCCACGGCTTCTCGAACTCGCTGGCGCACACCATCGAGGAGTTCGCCTCCGCCGGCTGCGATAGCGCCCGCCTCGCCGCCTCTCTCCCCGATGTCCCCCTCGGCGACGCCTTCCTCGCCGTCTACCAGGAGGTGGATCGCCAACTCGCTCGCCGCGGTCTGGCGATGCGCGCACGGCGTTTGGAGCTGGCCGCCGCACAGATTACAGCGCAGGGGTTACACGGTATCTCGACCATCTGCATGGATGGCTTTCACGCCCTCCCCGATCCCGAACTGCGCGTGGTGGCCGCCATGGGCAGGCACGCCGATCTCACCCTCACCCTTGGCGACGAGGATCTCACGCCCGCCCTCCGCACGCGTCTCACCGCCATGGGCTTCACCGCTGTGGTAGACCAGGAGCGCACCCGTGCCCGGCGAGCCCGGCCCGCTCTGGCGCTGGTCAAGGCGCCGGGCATCGAGCGCGAAGTCGAAGAGATCGCGCGCCGCATTCTTCTTCAGGCCACCGCGGGACGCCCCTTCCGCGAGATGGGCGTCATCGTGCGCGCCCCCGAGATCTACGTGCCGGCGCTGCGCTCCACGCTGGAACGCTTCGGCATCCCGGCCCGCTTCTATTTCGATACCAGGCTGGAACGCCACGCCGTGGTGCGCTTCCTCGCGGGCGCCATCGAGGCCATGCTCGGCGGCTGGGACCACGCGCGCACCCTCGCGGTCCTGCGCCTCACCCCGCGCTTCGCCGATTTCGCCATGGCGGACACCTTCGATTTCGACGTGCGCGAGCAGATCCCCAACGCCGGCCTGAGCGAATTGCGGTCGCTGCTGCTCGCGGGCGATGGCCAACCGCGCACGGGCGCCGACCGTCTGCTGCACAAGCTGGAATCGCTCGCCGCGCTCGAAGAGTGGCGAGGCTTCGCGCTCACCCCCAGGAACTGGGCGGCGCGCTTCGGCACGCTGCGCAATCTCTTCCGCCCGGCGCCGCCCGCCGAGCCCGCCACCCATGAACTCGCGCTCCAGTGGCGCAGCCAGTCGGCCGCGCTCCAGCTTTTCGATGAGGCGCTCGCCGACGCCGCCTCGGCGCTCGATGGCGCGCGCGAGATCGGTATGGAGGACTACTGGCGCGCCGTCAAAAGCGTGCTGCGCCTCAAGCCGCTGCGCCTGGAGGACGGACGGCGCAACGTGGTTCACGTGATCGGCGCCAAGGAAGCGCGCCAGTGGGTGCTGCCCATCGTGTTTGTCTGCGGGATGGTGGAGAAACAGTTCCCGCAGATCCACCAGCAGGACCCGTTTTTCCCCGACCCGGCGCGCTGCCGCCTGAATGCCGGCGGCATCCGTGTGCGCACCGCCGCCGAGAGCGAGCGCGAGGAGCGCGCCCTGTTCTCTACCGCTACCAGCCGCGCCACCATGCTGGTCACCCTCTCCTACCCGGAGTTCGACGCGCGCGGGGAACGCAATTTGCAGTCGATCTACCTGGAAGATCTGCTCGAGCCGCCGGTGGATGCGGTGGCCGTGCGTCCCGCGCCGCGCAGCCTGCCCGCACCGCGCGGCGCGGCGCGGATCGCCGCGCAGATCGCCGCACCTGACCTGCTCGATTTCCTGCGCCAAAAGACGGCCCGCCTTTCGGCCACGGCGCTAGAGACGTTCCTGCAATGCCCGTTTCAGTACTTCACGCTACGCCTGATGCGTCTCGAGACCGCCCCGCCGCGCCCCGAGGAGCGTCTCTCCTTCCTCGAACAGGGCAACATCGTGCACGAGGTGCTGGCCGAATGGTGGCAGCAGCCGCGCGACATGGAGCCGCTCTTTGAACAGATTTTCGCGCGCCACCTGAAAGCAGCGCACATCCCCAACGGCTATCACACCGAGCGTCTGCGCAACGCCATGCTGGACGACCTCAAGCGCTTTACCAGCCTGGACGCGTGGCCGCGCGGGGTGTTCCAATCGCAGACCGAAAAAGACTTCGCCTTTCCCCTCGCCGAAGGCGTGGAAATTTTCGGGCGCATTGACCGCCTGGATGTCGCGCCCGACGGCCGCGCCTTCGTGCTGGATTACAAGTACAGCGCCGCGCAGCGCGTCAAGGACAAGCTGAAGAATGAGAACCTGATGCAGGCGCCCCTCTATATGATGGCCGCGGAGGACTTGAACTTCCGCCCGGCCGGCATGTTCTACGTGGGAGTAAAAGGCGGTATCGAGTACGCCGGGTGGAGCGACGCTCCGTTGATGGACAGCCTCGCGCTGCCCGAGAAGTGGCTGGAAGCCGCGCGCGAGCGGACCCTGCGCATCGTGGAGGAGATCCGCCGCGGCCGCGTGGAGATCGTACCCGCCGACCGCGACAGTTGCCGCTTCTGCGATGCCAAAGACATCTGCCGGATCGAGGTGGCCGCCGCCGCCGAGCAAGCGGAGGGCGCATGAGCACCATCACTGCATCTGGAAAGTGGTGGGGCGGACCCCCCGGTCCGCGCGGGGCGCCCTCGTCCCGCCTCCGGAGCAACGGCATCAGCTTTATGCAGGGCGCAAGAGGCCGACGGGGGCGTCGGCCGCGGACCGGGGGGTCCGCCCCACCAATTCGGCCGACTGTGCGGTACTTGGAAAAGCTAGTGGCATTGGGCGCTTTCGCCTGCCAACCCCGCAATCTTACGGAGGGCGCATGAGCGGCATCCCGTTCACCGCCGATCAGCTCGACGCCGTCGATGTCGCCCAGCGCCACCTCGATGCCTGTGTCGTGGCCGGACCCGGGTCGGGCAAGACCACCGTGCTGGTGGAGTACTTCCGCCAACTGGTGGCCGCCGGCGTCGATCCGCTGCGCATCCTGGCCATCACCTTCACCGAGAAGGCCGCCGGCAACATGCGCAAGAAGCTGGCGCAGGCATTCCAAGAACTGCCCGAAACACGCGCCAAACTGGAGCGCGCCTGGGTCTCCACGGTGCACGGCTTCTGTGCGCGCCTGCTGCGCGAGAACGCCGTGTTCGCCGGCATCGACCCCGAGTTCGGCGTGCTCGATGCCACCCAGTCCTGGCGCATGCAGCAGGAATCCATGCGCGGCGCCATCGACGCGCTGTTTGAGCAACACCGCGAAGCCATGCGCGGACTGATCCGCGGGCTCTCCTCCAACGAATTCGAGCAGGCCGTGCTGGCGGCGTACGATACCATGCGCGGCGCGGGCGTGCGCGTCCCGCAGTTGCCGGACTTCCGCGCGCCCGCCGGTGTCACGCTGGACGAAATCAACGACACCTTGAACGCCATCCGCAATGAAAGCCTCGGTGCCTGGAGCTTGGCGCAGAAGGAGCACCTGGAGGCCGCGCTCGAGGGCGCCGAGCGCATTCTGAGCGCGCACAGCCCGCTCGCCGCGTTGCGCGCCACGAGCGCGTTTACATGCGACCTCCGGAAGTGCAGGCGCGGCAACAACGCCTACGATCTGGTGAAGATCATGCGGGAGCAGATCGAAGCGGCGGAGTACGGCCTGATTACCGCGCACTACGCGCTCGAGCGCGAACTCCTGATGGAGATTCTGCGCCGCTTCGACCGCCTCTATCGCGAGCGCAAACAGCAGGCCGGCGCGCTCGATTTCGCCGACCTCGAAGAGTTCACCGTGCGCCTGCTGGAAGAGCACGCCGATACCCGCGCCCGCCTCCAGCGCCAATTCGACCACATCCTGATGGACGAGTTTCAGGACACCAACGGCCAGCAGGCGAAGCTCATCCAACTTATCCGTCCGCCCGACCGCTTCTACGCCGTGGGCGATATCAATCAATCCATCTTCGGCTTCCGCCACGCCGACCCGGCGGGCTTCGTCCACTACCGCGACGATGTCCTGGCGCGCGGCCGCCACCTGGTCCAACTGGTGGACAACTTCCGCAGCCGCGCCGAAATCCTGCGCGCGGTGGAAACCGTGACCGCCGGGACTCCTGGGATTGAAGATCGCTCTCTGGTGGCGGGCCGCAAATTCCTCGACGCGCCGGACTACTCCGTGGAGGTGATTGCCGCTCCGGAACTGGCGATTGAAGCGCAGTGGGTTGCTCAATGTGCCGCTCAATGTGCCGCGCGCCGCGCCTTGGAGATCGGCGAATCCGCGTTCCGGGATATCGCCGTCCTGGTGCGCAACACCGAAGTGATTCCCGCGTTCACCGCCGCGTTTGACGCCGCCCGAATTCCTTACTTGGTGAATCGCGGGCGCGGGTTCTATGCGAGCCGCGAGGTCAACGATCTCACCCATCTGCTGCGCGTCATCGCCAACCCGCGCGACGAGATTTCGCTCGCCGTGGTCTTGCGGTCGCCTTTGGTCAACGCATCCGAAGAAGCCCTGCTCCGCCTCAAAATCGGCGGCGAGACGCTGGGCAGCACGCTCGGGCGCACCGATCCCGCCGCCTTCGCCGACGAAGACCAAGCCCGGCTCGCCCGCTTCGCCGCCCGGCTCCGTGAATGGCGGCAGCGGCGCGAGTACGTCACCTTCGACCGCCTCCTGCTCGCCGCCATCGACGATTGCGGCTACCCGGCGTCGGGCAATCTGGATAAGTTCCTGGCACAAGCCCGCGACGCCGCAGTGCGCATGTCGCTCGATGAATTTGTCGCCGAACTGGCGCTGGTGCGCGAGGAAAACCCGCGCGAACCCGACGCTCCGCCGGAAGATTCGTCCAACGCGGTGAAGATCATGACGGTGCACTCGGCCAAGGGTCTGGAGTTCCCCGTGGTCTTCGTGGCTGCTATCCACAAGGGCGTGAACACCAGCGTGCCCGTGGTGGCCTTCTCCCGGCATCATGGGCTCGGCGCGCGCTGGCGCAATCCCGCCGGCGGACCCGATAGCGGCAGCGCCATAGACGATCTGTTCCTGCACGCCCTGCGCCAGGAATGGAGCCGGCGCGAAGAGGAAGAAAGCAGCCGCCTGCTCTACGTGGCCATGACGCGCGCGGAGCATCACCTGGTGCTCAGCTTCTCGGTCACCGGCCGCAAGCCCGCCAATTGGGACAAACTCGTCGTCGGGCGCCTGGCGCTCGACCTGAGCGCGCCACGCGACCAAGTGGTGGTCTACCACGCCCCGGATGGCCAGCCGTGGAAAGCGCGCATTCGCATCGTGCAGGAAGCGCCGGAGCAAGCCGCGCCGGAACTGCTCACGCGGCCGCGTGCCCCCCAGCAGGAGTCCCCCGTGATGCAGGTCTCCCTACCCGTGGTGGAGGAGCAGCAGGATAGCAACGCCACCGTGACCGCGCTCTCCGTGTTTGCCAGTTGCCCGCGGAAATACTACCTGTCGCATTACCTGGGTTTCGTTGGCCGTCCTCGCAAACCGGGAGAAGCCGCGATCGCTTCCGGCGCGCCCGAAGATCTTTCCGCCGGGGAGTTCGGCACCCAGGTGCACGCCCTGCTGGCCGGCAATCCTGTACCCGAACCCGCCCCCGACGCGCTCCGCCTGGCCGAAGTCTTCCGCCAAAGCCCGCTCGCTCGGCGTGCCGCCCGAGCCACCCGCATCGCCCGTGAGTTCGATTTTCTGATGGCCATGGAAGATCTGGTGATTCGCGGGCAGGTGGATTTGTGGTTCGAGGAGGGCGGGGAATTGGTGGTGGTGGACTACAAAACCGATGAGGTCTCTACAGCCGAAGCCCATCATCGCGCCCGGGATTACGGGCTGCAACTACGCCTCTACGCACTCGCCGTGGAGCGCGTGGCGGGTCGCGCCCCCGATCGGGCCTGGCTCCACTTCCTGCGCCCCGACACCCTGGTGGAAGTGGACCTGACTCCTACCCTAATAGAAAGTCCCGAACAGACTGTTCGGGACTTTCAGGAAGCACAATCCAAACTCGACTTTCCGCTAAACGAAGGCGAGCAGTGCAAGCGCTGTCCCTACTTCCGGGACCTCTGCCCGGCCGGGACC
>Ga0208079_1000524_pt1 | contig 20858 bp, 24 predicted proteins | sample NGESurdeep092012_5_FD_184474 | JGI IMG/M metagenome (GOLD analysis project Ga0208079, IMG submission 184474) | Arctic peat soil microbial communities from Barrow, Alaska - NGEE Surface sample 210-2 deep-092012 (SPAdes) | ecosystem: Environmental > Terrestrial > Soil > Wetlands > Peat ... | reverse complement strand
GGACGTGCATTGTTCTGCTTGGGTTCTATTTTATTTTGGGGGACGACTGGAAGAGACTGCTGGCGGGTCTGCTCGGGTTCATCGTCGCGCGCCTGATCGTGGTGCGGCTCACACTAGAGGCGAAACAGACTAGTCAATTGGCACGGGAGGGCGGTCATGCACCTTAGCCCAGACGAAATTATCTTCTGGCAATATGGATTTTTTAAACTCAATGCCACGATCGTTTACACATGGGGACTGATGTCCGTGCTGGCGGTCGGCTCAAAACTTGTCACGCGCAAACTTGCTACAGGCCTGCAACGTTCGCGCTGGCAAAATCTGCTGGAAATCGTCGTCACCGGCATCGACAAACAAATTGAAGAGGTAGGCATGAGTCAGCCTCAGAAATATCTGGGCTTTCTCGGTACCTTGTTCCTGTTTGTCGCGATGGCGAGCCTCTTCACCATCGTTCCCGGCTATGAGCCGCCGACCGGTTCGCTTTCGACCACTGCGGCGCTGGCGATCTGTGTGTTCGTTGCGGTGCCGCTGTTCGGCATCGAGGAGAGCGGGCTGGGCGAATATCTCCGGGCCTACCTGAAGCCGACGGTTATCATGCTGCCGTTCAATATCATCAGCGAACTCTCGCGCACCCTGGCCCTGGCGGTCCGCCTGTTCGGCAACATGATGAGCGGGACGATGATACTCGCCATTTTGCTGACCATCACGCCCTTCATCTTCCCGATCGCGATGAGCGCGCTCGGGCTGCTGACCGGCATGGTGCAGGCATACATCTTCAGTATCCTGGCCACGGTTTACATCGCGGCTGCCACACGAGTCCGCAAGCCCAAACCGGAGCCCGAAGCAAAACATTGAAGCATGAGGTGCCCATGAACTACGACAACCAAAGGAGATATTATGGATAGCATGACTATTATCGCGGTGGCATCAATTGTCACTGCTGGCATGACCATCGGCATCGGGGTGATTGGGCCTTCACTTGGCGAAGGGCGTGCGGTTGCAACTGCGCTGACCTCGCTGGCGCAGCAGCCCGATGCCTCCGTCACCATCACCCGGACGCTATTCGTCGGTCTGGCGATGATCGAATCCACCGCCATCTACTGCTTCGTGGTCTCGATGATTCTCCTTTTCGCCAACCCGTTCTGGAACCACGTCATCGCTCAAGCGGCAGGAAAGTGAGTTATGGACGCCTCCAAAAATTCACAGTTCGCCCGAATGCAAGGCGCGGAAAAAAATTCGCCGCGCCGCATATGATGGATATGTTAGCAAGAAATTTTTTCCGCAACGCCGCAGTTGGGATGAAATATGAATTTTTAGAGGTGTCCTCATGCTGATCGACTGGTTTACCGTTCTGGCGCAAGTCGTCAACTTCCTCATTCTGGTGTGGTTGTTGAAGCATTTCCTTTACCGGCCCATTCTTGACGCTATCGACGCTCGCGAGAAACGGATCGCCAAGGAGCTGGCAGACGCCGACGCGAAAAAGGCCGAAGCCCAGAAGGAGCGCGACGAGTTCCAGCACAAGAACGAGGAGTTCGAGCAGCAGCGCACCGCGCTCCTGAACAAGGCGACGGAGGAAGCGAAAACTGAACGCCAGCGGCTCTTCGACGAAGCGCGGCAGGCGGCCGATGTCTTGAGCGGCAGGCGACAGGAAACGCTGAGAAACGATGCCCATAATTTAAATCAGGCCCTCAGTCGCCGGGCACAGCAGGAAGTATTCGCCATCGCGCGCAAAGCGCTGACGGATCTCGCCGCGACGAGTCTGGAAGAACGCTTGGCAGATGTGTTCACTCGCCGCTTGCGAGAGATGGATGAGCAGGCAAAAAAACGACTCGGCGAGTCCCTCAAGACAGCATCTGAACCCGCGCTGGTGCGTAGCGCCTTTGACCTGCCTGCGGCTCAGCGCACAGCGATACAACAGACGCTCAACGAAACCTTCTCGGCTGAAATCCCCATCCGTTTTGAGACCGCGCCGGAACTGATCAGCGGCATTGAGCTCACCGCGAATGGACAAAAAGTGGCGTGGAGCATCGCGGACTATCTGGCGTCGTTGGAAAAAGGCGTAGCCGAACTGCTGAAAGAGAAGGACAAAGCTGAAGCCCAAGCCCAAGCAAAGAAACCGTCAGACTTGACACAGCAGATCGGCAAGCGAGCCTATGAACTTTACGAGGAGCATGGCCACAAGGAGGGTCTGGCAGTTCAGGACTGGGAAAAGGCGGAACGCGAGATTCGGAAAGAGATTCTTGATCCCTTTAAAACCAAGCCTAAGCCTGAAGCCAAAGCCAAGCCTAAGCCCGAAGTCAAACCTCAAGCCAAAGCGGTACTTGAACCAGAAGCCGAAGCTAAGCCTGGAAACAAAGGAGCGCCTAAGCCCGCAGCCAAAGCCGACCCTGAATCTGCAGCCGAAGCCGAAGCTAAGCCTGCAACCAAAGTCGAGCTCAAGCTTGAAGGCAAACCCCCAGCCAAAGCTCAGCCTGAATCTGAAGAACCTGAGCCCGAAACAAAGAGCCAATGACCATGGAACCTGAGAGCCTCCAGAACGTTTTCGACAGCGCGTTTGCAGGAATAAGCCAGGCACGGGAAGCATACACGCCGCAACTGAGGCCGCGGGAAGTGGGCACGATCACCAGCATTGCCACGGGCATCGCAAAAGTTTCCGGTCTCCCCGGTGTGGGTTTTGAAGAGGTGCTGAGGTTTCCCGGCGATGTGTATGGCATCGCATTCAACGTCGACGAAGACGAAATTGGTGTCGTTCTGTTGGGCGACTACTGGCAGTTGCATGCGGGCGATGAAGTCGAACGCAGGGGGCATGTGATGGATGTGCCGGTGGGCGACGGATTGATCGGGCGCATTATCAATCCAATGGGCCAACCTCTGGATGGCAATGGCCCGCTGGCATCCAGAGCGCGTTTGCCTGTCGAATGCCCAGCCGCCTCCATCATGGATCGCGCGCCCGTCACCGTACCGTTGCAAACAGGCATCAAGGTCATCGATGCACTCATCCCCGTCGGGCGCGGCCAGCGCGAATTGATACTCGGCGACCGGCAGACCGGCAAGACCGCGATCGCACTCGATACGATACTCAATCAACGTGGCCAGAATGTGCTGTGCGTCTATTGCGCCATCGGCCAGCGCGCGTCCGGCGTGGCCAAAGTGATTGCCGCCCTGCGCGAAAATGGCGCGATGGATTACACCATCGTGGTCGTCACCGAAGGCAACGATCCGCCCGGCCTGGCTTACATCGCACCTTACGCAGCGACCAGCATCGCCGAACATTTCATGGAACAAGGCCGCGACGTGCTGATTATTTACGACGACCTGACGCATCACGCGCGAGCCTATCGCGAACTGTCACTGCTACTGCGTCGTCCGCCCGGACGGGAAGCCTTTCCCGGCGACATCTTTTACATCCACTCACGGCTGCTGGAGCGCGCAACACACTTGCGCCCGGAACTCGGTGGAGGTTCATTGACGGCACTACCCATTATTGAAACTGAAGCGCAGGATATTTCCGCCTACATTCCAACCAACCTGATTTCGATCACGGATGGGCAGATCTACCTGTCGCCGTCTTTGTTCGAATTGGGCGTGCTGCCCGCAGTCGATGTCGGCAAATCCGTTTCGCGTGTCGGCGGCAAGGCGCAACGCGCGGCTTACCGCGCCGTGGCGGGCGACCTCAAACTCGCCTACGCCCAGTTCGAGGAATTGGAAACATTTGCCCGGTTTGGCGCCCGGCTGGATGAAGACACCCGCAAGATCATCGAGCACGGGCGGCGCATCCGCGCCTGTCTCAAGCAGCCGGAATTCACGCCGGTGTCCGTTGCTGCGCAAATCGCCGTGCTGCTGGCATTGACCGATGAACTCTTTGACAATGTGCCACTAGACCGGATGAGCGATGCCGAGCTTGCCGTGCGCGAGGCGGCGGCGGAGATTCCGGCCGAGGTGTGCGCGCGATTCGATACTGCCGACAAGTTGAGTGATGAGGATCGCGAAACGATCATAGCAATCGCCCGCCAAGCGCTCGTGCCATTTCAACCCGAGCCGGAAGCGAAGTCTGAAGCCAAGCCGGAGAACCCAACCAAGTCGAGGCCCGAGCCGGAAGCTAAACCAGCAGCTAAACCCAAGGCTGACGGCGGTACCAAGCCGGATGCTCCAGCTGACGATACCAAACCAAAGCCCGATGCATTGGCCAAGGAAGAGCCATGAGCGACACTGCCGCGAGCCTGCGCCGCAAGATCGCCAGCGCCGGAGATCTGGAATCCGTGGTGCGCACGATGAAGGCTATGGCCGCGTCGAGCATCGGGCAATACGAGAATGCGGTGCACTCTCTGGATGATTATTATCGGACGGTGCAACTGGGCCTGGCCGCCTGTTTCAGGCAGGGTGAATCACCAGGTGCCAAGACGCGAGTGGCTCAGAAAGAAACAGGGTCGATTGGCGCGGTCGTGTTTGGTTCTGACCAGGGACTGGTTGGCCAATTCAATGATGTGATGGTGGAGTATGTCGTGAATACGCTGGAAAAGTTGCCGGGTAAAAAAACTGTCTGGGCGGTAGGCGAGCGCATTCAGTCGCGTCTCGCGGACACCGACCTGCAGCAGGGGGAGAACTTTATTCTGCCGAGTTCCATTAGCGCGATTACGCCTCTGGTTGGGCAGATTCTGATCGAGATGGAAAAACAGCGTGAAAAAGGCGGAATCACTCAGATTTACCTTTTTCATAACCGCCCAAAGACCGGGGCGATTTATACACCGGTGAGCCAACGGCTGTTGCCGCTGGATGATGCATGGCGTCGCGAGCTGGCCGCAATCCGCTGGCCGACAGGAAATTTGCCCGAAGTCATGAATGACCGGGAGCGGACGCTGCTGGCATTGGTTCGCGAATATCTTTTTGTCTCGCTGTTCAGGGCATGCGCCGAATCTCTGGCGAGTGAAAACGCCAGCCGCCTGGATGCGATGCAACGCGCTGAAAAAAATATCGATGAGCTATTAGAGGGGCTGAATCAGACGTTTCACCGCCTGCGTCAGAGCGGTATCGACGAGGAGTTGTTCGATGTCATTTCCGGTTTCGAGGCGCTGACAGTAACTCAGAAGCCGAAGCCGCAACAAGGAAGGCCGAAAGGATCAAGATGAAAACCAATGTCAAAGATTTCCGCGTGTCGGCTGGGAGAAAGGTCAAGCTCGATAAGTGGCCGACCCGGGTGAAACCGGTATACAAGTCGAAGAAAAAATATAAGGAGCTCCTCGAAAAACAGGTTGAGGAACTGAGTGAGCAACAACAACTTCACTACGCATCCAACCGTTATGCGGTGCTGCTGATATTTCAGGCGATGGACGCCGCCGGGAAGGACGGTGCCATCAGGCACGTGATGTCCGGCGTCAATCCACAGGGCTGCCAGGTTTTCAGCTTCAAGCATCCGACCGCAGACGAACTGGAACATGATTTTCTGTGGCGCACCACGCAGGCTCTGCCGGAGCGCGGGCAGATCGGCATCTTCAACCGATCCTATTACGAGGAGGTGTTGATCGTTCGCGTGCATCCGGAGATTCTGCAAGCCGAGAGTATTCCGGATGGGTTGCCGAATGAGAAAACCATCTGGCAGGAGCGCTATCGTTCCATCGTGGACATGGAGGAACATCTCCACCGCAACGGCACACGGATCATCAAGTTCTTCCTGCACCTTTCGGAAGAGGAACAGCGCAAGCGATTCCTCGAGCGCATCGATGAGCCCGACAAGAACTGGAAGTTCAGCCTCGCGGATATCGAGGAGCGGAAATTCTGGAAACAGTACATGCAGGCCTATGAAGAATGCCTGAGCGCCACCAGTACGAACAATGCGCCCTGGTATGTCGTTCCCGCCGACGACAAGGAAAATGCGCGGCTGATCATTTCCCAGATCGTTCTCGATACATTTAAATCACTCAAATTGGCCTACCCGAAGGCCAGCTCGGAACATCAGCGGGAGTTGCGGTTGATACGCAAACAGTTGGTGAAATAGGACTGTGAAAATGAAGAGGTATCTATGAAAAAAGCATTTCACAAAGATCGGCAAAACGCGGCTCAACAGGGACGGATGGTTCAGAAGCAGGCATCCCTCGATTTCCTGGATCCGGCGCACGAATGGCGCCGCATTTTTGCCGAGACATGGGGCACGTTCCTGCTGGTTCTCGTCGCCGCCGGTGGCGGGGCCGTGGCAGCCAAGAGCGGCGGGACCGTCACCCTGGGCATGCAGGTGGTAGCACCCGGACTGATGGTGATGGCGATCATCTACTTTATGGGCACTGTCAGCGGCGCGCATCTGAACCCGGCCGTCACTTTGGCCTTCGCGGTACGGCGTAATTTCCCGTGGCGCCGCGTGCCGGCCTATGTGTTGGCACAACTGCTCGGTGGTGTTGCTGCAACGTTATTTCTGCATGCCATGTTCGGCAATGTTGGTGCACTTGGCGGGACCTTGCCGGGCCGCGATATCAGCAACGGAACAGCCTTGGCGATGGAAGTGGTGCTGACAGCCGGGCTGGTGAACACGATCCTGGGCACGGCCTCGGGAGCGCGCAACATCGGCACCAACGGTGCCATTGCGGTGGGAGGATACATTGCTCTGGCGGGTCTTTGGGCGGCGCCGATCAGCGGCGCTTCAATGAACCCGGCCCGATCGTTCGCGCCCGACCTGGTGCGCGGCGACCTGGGCACGACGTGGATCTACATAGTTGGGCCGGTGCTGGGCGCCCTGATCGGTGTCGCTTTCGAGTGGATACTCAAAGGCAAACCCACCGTTGCGGGAGCGCTTGCGGCGCAAGGCTCGCTCGATACCGATGATACGGCGAAGCCTGACGCGTGAACAAGGGCGGTGGTGGAGGTGATCAGGATCGAACTGACGGCCTTCTGATTGCGAACCAGACGCTCTCCCAACTGAGCTACACCCCCACGGCCAGCAGGATGCTAAACAGAAACCAGCGGTTTGGGAAGAGGCAATCCGGTTGTCCGGTAAAAGACAGCAAGGTCACTCAGGTCCTCGAATATTCCTGCAGCACCGTCAAAATCATGCCAGTGGGTGTAGGGATTGGTGGTGACATAGGTCTTGATGCCGGCAGCAAGCGCCGAGCGCAAGCCGTTCTCGGAGTCTTCCAGCGCGATGCAGTCGGCGGCGGACAGGCCCATCTTCTCCAGTACCCAGAAATAAATATCCGGCGCGGGCTTCTTGTGCGGCACGATGTCGCCGCAGCCGTTGGCGGCAAAATAATCCGCCCAGTTCTTTCCCAGTCCCACTTCCAGCAGAGCGGAAACATTTTCTGGTGTGGTGGTGGTTGCGATCGCGAGCGTGATGCCTGCGGCGTGCGCATCCTGGATCAGTTGTTTGATGCCGGGGCGCAACGGAATCTGCCCCTCGCGCAACATCGCGGTGTAATGCGCGGTCTTCACCTTATGCAGGTGTTTGACGAACTCGTCAAAGTTTTCGGGTTTGGTGTAACCGGTCAGGAAGTCAGAAACGAAATATTTAATGCGCTCCTTGCCGCCGGTCACTTTGAGCAGTTTGTCGTACAGCGCGACATCCCAGTTCCAGTCCAGTCCGCTTTCTGCGAAGGCTTTATTGAACGACTTGCGGTGTCCGTCTTCGGTGTCGGCCAGTGTGCCGTCGACGTCGAAAATAATGGCTTTGATAGTCATGTGTACCTCTTAAAATCCAGATTTCATCCCAACTGATGGAACTACTGATATGACTACTAGCCATCTGACTAACCCAGCAAAAGACGCCGGGCAAGTCATTGGTTATAGCCATCCCACTAAGTTGCCAAAAACGGCAACCAAGTGGCTGGTTATGCTGCGTTGCTCGGAAATTTTAGTTACGGCCAACCTAAAGGTTACCATGCACTGAAACTCTGTTTTCTTGCTTACATATCCCCACATATGCGGCGCTGCGAAGTGCTTCAGGCAGGCAATCCGCGTAGCGGATGCTCGCAAAATTTCCTCGCGCCTTGCATTTGGGTGAACTCTGAATTTTCAGAGGTACCCATTGGGTGTGGGAAAAGACAGGCAGGTTTAGCGACCCATTCCGGGAAGTTTTCCCGCCATGCCGCGCATCAGTTTGCCCATGCCGCCCTTGCTGAACATTTTCATCATTTTTTGCATTTGCTCGAACTGGTTGAGCAACTGGTTGACGTGCATTACCTGCACGCCCGCGCCCATCGCGATGCGGCGTTTGCGCGAGGCTTTGATGAGTTCCGGTTTGCTGCGTTCAAGCGGGGTCATCGAGTTGATGATGCCCTCGGTGCGGGCGATCTGTTTATCATCGATCTTGTTGCCTGCAGCGGCTTGGGAGAGCTGTGCGGGCAGCTTGTCCATCATCGCCGACATGCCGCCCATCTTGCGCATTTGCACGATCTGCATCTTGAAATCGTTGAGGTCGAAGCCTTTGCCGCTTTGCATCTTCTTGGCGAGTTTTTCGGCTTCGCCGTGATCGACTTCGCGCTGCGCATCTTCGATCAGCGACAGTACATCGCCCATGCCCAGCACGCGCGAGGCCATACGTTCTGGATGGAAGGCTTCGAGGCCGTTCGGCTTTTCGCTGACCCCGACGAACTTGATCGGTTTGCCGGTGATCTGGCGCACTGAAAGAGCCGCGCCGCCGCGCGCATCGCCGTCCAGTTTGGTGAGGATGATGCCGGTCAGCGGCAGGGCTTCACCGAAGGCCTTGGCGGTATTCACCGCGTCCTGTCCGGTCATCGCGTCCACCACGAACAGCGTTTCGATCGGTTTGAGTGCGGCGTGCAGCTGCTTGATCTCCGCCATCATCGCTTCATCTATCGCGAGTCGGCCTGCTGTATCGACGATCAGCACGTCGTGGTAATGACGCTTCGCATAATTCAGCGCGGCCAGCGCGATGTCCTGGGGTTTCTGGCTGATGTCGGAAGAGAAGAAGTCCACTTCCAGTTGTTTTGCCAGCGTGCGCAGTTGCTCGATTGCTGCGGGGCGATACACGTCGCAGCTGACCAGCAGTACCTTTTTCTTTTGCTGATCACGCAACAGTTTGGCCAGCTTGCCACTGGTGGTGGTCTTGCCCGCACCCTGCAAACCGGCCATCAGGATCACTGCGGGCGGCACGGCGGCGAGGTTAAGCGCATCGTTGTGTTCGCCCATCAGCCTGGTGAGCTCACGATGCACCACGCCGATCAGAGCCTGGCCGGGATTCAGGTTGCCGATGACCTCTTGTCCGAGCGCGGCCTGTTTGACCTGGGCGATGAATTCCTTTACGACGGGCAGCGCAACGTCCGCCTCGAGCAGAGCCATGCGCACTTCGCGCAAGGCATCCTGAATGTTGCTCTCGCTGAGCCGTGCCTGCCCGCGCAGGGTCTTGATGACGCCGGATAGGCGTTGCGTTAGGTTGTCCAGCATGGTTGTTTAACAAGTTTAGTGTAGAATTCGTGAAGTCTAAAACATCCTGATAAAAATGCACAGCCTTCTTATTCCCGCGCTCACTTTCGTCGCCTACAGTGCTCTTGCTGCCTATTTCTGGCGTGCCCAGGCGCGAGGCGAGGGCGATGTGTTGAGCCACAACGGGATAGGGCATCTGGTGCTGGTTCCGCTGGCATTGCACGGTTATTTGCTCGGCCAGAGTATTTTCCCCGGGGACGGCTTTGATTTGGGCGTGCTGAACGCGCTGTCGCTGATCGTGTGGCTGACCTTGCTGGTTTACTGGGTGGCGCGTTTCTTTTACCCGATAGGCGGGTTCCAGGCGTTGGTGTTGCCCTTGGCAGCGGTGACCATGCTGTTGCCCGAGCTGTTTCCATCCGAACATCCGTTGGCGAATACCAATTTGCTTGCCTTCAAGGCGCACATTACCGCAGCCATGCTGGCGTATAGCTTGTTCACTATCGCCATGTTGCATGCGGTGTTGATCTCTCAGGTAGAGAAACGGCTGCATCACCCGACTTTGCCGCGCGTACTGCGCAGCTTGCCGCCGCTGCTGACGATGGAAACCTTGCTGTTCCGCATGATCGCGATTGGTTTCGTGCTGCTGACGCTGACGCTGGCATCCGGCGTGTTGTTTTCCGAAGAGATATTCGGCAAGGCCTGGCAATTCAGTCACAAAGTGTTGTTTGGCTTTATCTCCTGGGGTGTGTTCGCTGTATTGTTGTGGGGCCATCACTTTTACGGCTGGCGCGGCCGTGTCGCGGTGCGCTGGACGGTGGGCGGCTTCATATTCCTGCTATTGGCTTATCTGGGCAGCAAGTTTGTCCTTGAGGTGTTGCTCCACCGATAAAAGGGAGCCTCTAAAAATCCACATTTCATCCCAACTGCTGCGTTGCGGAAAAAATTTCTTGCTTACATATACCCCCTATGCGGCGCGGCGAAATTTTTTCCGCGCCTTGCATTTGGGCGAACTCTGAATTTTTAGAGGCCCCCAAAAACCTATTGGTTTTTTGCGGGTTGCAAGAAGTACCCAAAATGTCGTAGAATCCGCGCCCTTTCGCTAGGCTAACTAAATTACAGGTAGGTTTCATATGGTAATCATTCGTCTTTCCCGTGGCGGTTCAAAGAATCGTCCGTTTTACAATGTGGTGGTAGCTGATTCGCGCAATCGTCGCGATGGCCGTTTCATCGAGCGCGTCGGCTTCTACAATCCGCTGGTAGCGGAAGGTCAGGAAGCACTGCGTCTGCAACTGGAACGCGTTACTCATTGGCAAAGCAAGGGTGCGCAATTGAGCGACACCGTTGCCAAGCTGGTCAAGCGCGCCGGTGCCACCGCTGCCGCCTGATGAATCGATCCCCATGGTGATCATGGGGCGCATAGCGGCTGCACACGGTATTCGCGGTTGGGTCAAGATCCAGCCGTACACCGAGTACCTTGATAGCTTGCTGGATTATCGAACCTGGTGGATCGGCCATGAGCACGGCCCATGGCGCGAAGTGGAAGTTCAGCAGTGTGAGGCCCATAACAAAACACTGGCCGCACAATTGCCGGACTGTCCGGATCGCACCGCTGCCGAAAAGCTGAAGGGCTTGTTGATCGCCGTGCCGCGCAGCAGCTTGCCGCAGCACACAGGTGATGAATACTACTGGTCTGATTTGATCGGGCTCGCGGTGGTGAATGAAGCGGGTGTGCAACTGGGAACGGTGGCAAACCTGCTGGAAACCGGCGCGAACCAGGTGTTGAGCGTGAAGGGTGACAGCGGCGAAATCCTGATCCCGTTTGTGGCTACAGCCATCAAGCAGGTGGATGTGAAGAACAAGACAATCCGGGTGGATTGGTCGGCGGATTACCTGAGATGATTTTTGATGTCATCACATTGTTTCCGCAGATGTTCGATGCGCTGACGCAATATGGCATCACGCGGCGCGCGGCAGAACAGGGACGCTATGTCCTGAAGACGTGGAATCCCAGAGATTTCACCACGGATAATTACCACACCATCGATGATCGCCCCTACGGCGGCGGTCCCGGAATGGTGATGCTGGGCGAACCGCTGGCAACCGCGATCAACGCGGCCAGACAGCGACAAGCGGCCAGCGGCGTAAAAAAAAGCCGTGTGGTGTATTTGTCACCGCAAGGCCGATTGCTGACCCACTCGGTGGTTAAAGAATTGGTGGCGCAAGCAGATGAGGGTTTGATCCTGCTGGCGGGGCGTTATGAAGGCATCGATGAACGCCTGATACGCCAGTATGTGGATGAAGAGATTTCCATCGGCGACTACGTGTTGTCCGGTGGTGAGTTGGCGGCGATGGTGTTGGTAGACAGTTTGGTGCGGCAACTTCCCGGCGTGTTGGGCGATGCTGAATCAGCTGAGCAGGATTCCTTTGTGCAAGGCTTGCTGGATTGTCCGCACTACACCCGCCCGGAACAGTTTAATGGTGAAGCCGTGCCCCCGGTGTTGTTGTCTGGCAATCATGCAGATATACAGCGCTGGCGGCTTCAGCAGTCGTTGGGCAGGACGTGGTTGCGCAGGCCGGATCTATTGGCCAGGCGTGATTTGACAAAAGAGGAGTCTCGGCTTCTGGCTCAGTTCCAGAAGGAACAAGACCCGTATAAAAAGGAGCAGTAAAGTGAATTTGATCGAAACATTGGAACAAGAGGAAATCGCCCGTTTGGGTAAGAAGATTCCCGCTTTCTCGCCTGGCGACACTGTAATCGTCAACGTGAACGTGGTCGAAGGCGAGCGCAAGCGCGTTCAGGCTTTCGAGGGAGTCGTGATCGCCAAGCGCAATCGAGGCCTGAATTCTGGCTTCATCGTGCGCAAGATTTCGGCCGGTGAAGGCGTGGAACGCACCTTTCAAACCTATTCGCCTATCATCGCCAGCATTGAAGTGAAGCGTCGCGGCTCTGTGCGCCGTGCCAAACTGTATTACCTGCGCGATCGTTCCGGCAAGTCGGCACGCATCAAGGAAAAACTCGCAATCCGCGGTTAATCGCGAATAGTTTTTTTGCAGGACAAAAACGGGAGCTTGCTCCCGTTTTTTAATTGTGCGCTATCATTACTGCATGAACTACCAGGCAAAACTGACTGTCCCGTTCGGTGTGCTCGGCATACGTTGCGATGACCGTGCGCTGCTTGGCATTGATTTTCTTCCAACTACCGAAAAGCCGCAGCGCGCGACCAGCGCGTTCGCAGTAATAGTGTGTGAACAATTGCTGCGTTATCTTGAAAATCCAGACGTGCAATTTTCCGTGCCGATAAAGTTAAACGGAACCACGCACCAGCAAAAAGTTTGGCAAGCCATGCTCGATATCCCGCGCGGAGAAACACGCAGTTACGGCGAGTTGGCGGCTGAACTGAAATCCGGCGCACAAGCTGTCGGCCAAGCCTGCGGAGCAAACCCGATACCCATCATTATTCCCTGTCATCGCGTAGTGAGTAAGTCCGGTTTGGGCGGTTTCATGCGCCATGCCAGCGGCACATCACTAGACATCAAACGCTGGCTGCTGGCGCATGAACAACGCTGAGCTGCTAGACGAATTTTGCGACAACCTGTGGTTGGAAGATGGCTTGTCACGCAACACGCTGGACAGCTACCGGCGCGACTTGCGCAAGTTCGCAATCTGGCTGGAGAAACAGCGCGACGCATCCATCTTGCAAGCCACGCATGGCGACATACAAGGCTATCTCGCCCATCTGGTGGTCGTGCAAAAAGCCAAACCCAGCAGCACCGGGCGCAACATCTCCAGCCTCAAGCGCTTGTATCGCTATCTGCTCAGACAAGGCAAAATCTCCACTGACCCCACGCTGCAAATCGACACGCCCAAGCTGCCGCGTAACCTGCCCAAGAGTTTGACCGAGCAAGATATCGAACAACTGCTCAACGCGCCGGACGTTCAAACCCCGTTAGGCATGCGCGACCGCACCATGTTCGAAGTGCTGTACGCCACCGGTCTGCGCGTGTCCGAACTGGTGACGTTGCGCACAACGCAAGTCAGCATGGATATGGGTGTGGTGCGCGTGATGGGCAAGGGCAGCAAGGAACGCCTGGTACCGCTGGGCGAAGAAGCGCTGGACTGGCTGCGCCGCTATCTGGCGGATGGTCGCGGGGTATTGCTGGGAAAACAGATGAGCGACGCGCTGTTCGTCACCGCACGCGGTGAAGGCATGACGCGCCAGATGTTCTGGTACCTGATCAAGAAACACGCCAGGCATGGCGGGCTGGACAAGCCGCTCTCGCCGCACACGCTGCGCCACGCCTTCGCCACGCATCTGTTGAACCACGGTGCCGATTTACGCGTGGTGCAGATGTTGTTGGGCCATGCTGATATTTCCACAACGCAGATCTATACTCACGTCGCGCGTGAGCGCCTCAAGCTGTTGCATGCTCAGCATCATCCGCGTGGCTGATCGCTCACCGCGCTCAGACAACAACAGACTGGATAATGGAGAAAATTTGACTCCGGTATTGGCGACCTCTATTCTGCCGTCCTGAGTTACGCTGTCTTTTGGAATTGCCATGAACAGGATTATTTCCTCTTTATTTTCTCTTGGCTGCATGCAATGGCTGTGGAATAGATCAGAATGACGACGATCTCATGAACACGCCCCCCAAAAAATCTGCACTACATGCACAATCAGGCAAGATGAAGCCAATCAACCGTACAATATTTTTTGTTTCGGATGGCACCGGCATCACTGCCGAAATCCTGGGTAAGGGTCTGCTCTCCCAATTTGACGGGATAAATTTTCGCCAGATACGGTTTCCCTTTGTGGATAATCCGGAAAAGGCTGCGGACTGTCTGTCGCGCATACGCGAGATACGCGAGCAAGACGGTATCCGCCCGCTGGTTGTGATGACCATGATGAATCCTGAAATCAGCGCGATGCTGCGCCAGGGGGATGCATTGTTTCTGGACCTGTTTGAGGTCTTTATCGCGCCGCTGGAAAAAGAACTGGGCGTGCGGTCGGCGCATACCGTCGGTCGTTCACACGGCCAGGCCGGCCACGAATACATCAACCGCATTGCCGCGATGAATTTCGCTATCGCACACGACGACGGCGTTTCTGATGCCGACTTGAAAAATGCCGACGTGATACTGGTCGGCGTGTCACGTTGCGGCAAGACCCCGACCAGCTTGTATCTGTCGATGCAATTCGGCCTCCGGGCGGCAAATTACCCGCTGATCCCGGAAGATTTCGAGCGCGACCGCCTGCCAGATACTGTGTTGCCCTTCCGTGACAAACTGTTCGGATTGACCATCGCGCCGGAGCAACTGCACAAGATACGACAGGAGCGGCGACCGGATAGCAAATATGCCGCACTGGACACATGCCGCCAGGAAGTTGCCGCCGCCGAACGCATGATGCGGCGCGAGGGTATAGAATGGTTCGATATGACGTCACGGTCGATTGAGGAAATCGCCGTTCAAATAATCCAGGCGATCAATAAAAAAGAATGAGCATTGAACAAGGTTTTGAATAATTCCGTAGTAGTACAACAATTTAAAAGTAAACAGGAGAGCAAGCATGCAACCTTATGTGATTCCATTTCAGTCACTGGGCATTGCTGACATTGATCAGGTAGGCGGCAAGAACGCTTCGCTGGGTGAGATGATCGGCAACCTCAGCGCCTCCGGCGTGTGTGTGCCCGGCGGCTTTGCCACAACAGCGGAGGCCTATCGCGATTTCCTGAAGAACAATGGTCTTGACCAGCGAATCAAGCAGACGCTGGAAGCGCTGAATGTGGAAGACGTGAACGCACTGGCCAAGACCGGTGCAGACATACGTGGCTGGATATCGGCAGCCTCACTCCCGCCGCGCCTGGAGGAAGAGATACGCCAGCACTACACCAAGCTCGCGGCAGGCAGCGACGCCAGTTTCGCGGTTCGTTCATCCGCAACTGCTGAAGACCTGCCGGACGCGTCCTTTGCGGGACAGCAGGAAACTTTTCTTAATATTCACGGCATAGACAATATCCTGCATGCGATCAAGGAAGTTTTTGCGTCGCTTTATAACGATCGCGCCATTTCCTATCGGGTGCACACCGGCTATACGGATTCCTCTGTCGCCCTGTCGGCGGGAGTGCAGCGCATGGTGCGTTCCGATCTGGGTGCTTCCGGCGTGATGTTCACGATGGACACAGAATCCGGCTTCCGCGACGTGGTGTTCATCACTTCGTCATATGGTCTGGGTGAGATGGTGGTGCAGGGCTCGGTAAACCCTGATGAATTCTACGTCCACAAGCAGCAGCTTGCCGCAGGTTATCCCGCGCTGGTCCGCCGCAGCATCGGTTCCAAACAACAGCGCATGGTGTTCCGTGAAGATCGTGCCGCCGGACGTTCCACGAGTATCGAAGAGGTCCCCCAGAAAGAGCGCGACAGTTTTTCCCTGACCGATAAGGATGTGCTGGAGCTGGCAAAACAGGCCATGGCCATCGAGCAGCATTATGGCAGGCCGATGGATATCGAATGGGGCAAGGACGGCTTGGACGGCAAGCTCTACATCCTGCAAGCACGTCCGGAAACGGTCCAGTCCCAGGTTGCTGCAGGCGGTGCGGAAAAATTCCGTCTCAAACAACGCGGCGAGGTGCTCATCGAAGGTCGCGCGATCGGCCAGAAGATCGGCATCGGGCCGGTGCGCCTGGTGGCGAGCAGCGCTGAAATGGACAAAGTGCAAGTGGGCGATGTGCTGGTCACGGACATGACTGATCCCAACTGGGAGCCGGTGATGAAGAAGGCATCGGCCATCATCACCAATCGCGGCGGACGTACTTGCCATGCCGCGATCATTGCGCGGGAACTGGGTATCCCGGCTATCGTGGGTTGCGGTCATGCCACGGAAGTGCTCGCCGAAAACGAGATCGTCACCGCTTCCTGCGCGGAAGGCGACACAGGCTTCGTCTATCGGGGCAAGCTGCCTTTTGAAACTACCCGGCAGGATGAAAAGGCATTGCCACCGTTGCCGGTCAAATTGATGCTCAATGTGGGCAATCCCACGCTGGCTTTCGAGTTTGCGCAAATGCCTTCCGCCGGCATCGGTTTGGCGCGACTGGAATTTGTCATCAACAACCTCATCGGCATACATCCCAAGGCAGTGCTGCAGTTCCAAACCCTGCCCGCGGAACTCAAGGCTGCCGTATTGAAACAATCGCGGGGCTACGCCGATCCATTGACTTTCTATGTGGAAAAATTGACCGAGGGCATTTCCACTCTGGCCGCCGCTTTTTGGCCCAAGCCCGTCATCGTGCGCTTGTCGGACTTCAAGTCCAACGAATACCGCAAGCTGCTGGGCGGCGAGCTTTTCGAACCACTGGAAGAAAATCCGATGCTGGGTTTTCGCGGAGCGGGACGCTATGTCGCGCCGAGTTTCAGGGATTGTTTTGAACTGGAATGCCGCGCGATGAAGAAGGTCCGCGACGGCATGGGCTACACCAATGTGGAGATCATGGTGCCGTTCGTGCGCACGGTGCAGGAGGCGCATGAAGTCGTCGAACTGCTTGCGCAACACGGTTTGAAGCGCGGCGAAAATGGTTTGCGTCTGATCATGATGTGCGAGATACCGTCCAACGCGCTGCTGGCCGAAGAATTCCTGCAATATTTCGACGGCTTCTCGATAGGATCGAACGACCTGACCCAACTGACCCTGGGGCTGGACCGGGATTCCAGCCTGGTGGCAAACAGCTTCGACGAACGCGATGCCGCGGTCAAACGCCTGCTGGAGATGGCCATCAGCACCTGCAACCGGCTGGACAAATACGTGGGTATCTGCGGACAGGGGCCATCCGATCATTTCGATTTTGCACTGTGGCTGATGGATATAGGCATTCAGTCCATGTCGCTGAACCCGGATACTTTGCTGGAGACTTGGAGGAAGCTTGGGGAGGCACATCCGGGAGGTAAGCCGTAGGTTGGGTTAGCAGATTCACCGCGTAACCCAACATCATTTATAAAGGCTTAAGTCAACTTCGCCGGTGGTAGACCGGCAGCTAGTTACTTTCTTTTGCTTCGCCAAAATAAAGTAACCAAAGAAAAGGCGACCCCGGTTTGCCGCCCCTGCGGGGTACCCTGCGTTGCTCGCCCGGTCAGGCGGCTGCGGAACTCGCACTGCGTGCTCAAACATAACCAGCGACTTGGCTGGCGTCGTTTGCCAGCTTAGTCGAATGGCTAGTTGTTTCATCAGTCCTCGCCGAAATCCCCTGACCAGCCTGCGCTACTCGGCGGCGCACAGGGGATGAAAAGCGAAAACCGAAAACCGTAGGGTGGGCAACTTGTTGCCCACCCTACCGGGCTTGAATGCGGGTTAAGAGTTCAATGTAACTCCGAGGCCGATTTTGCTGGGAAATATGCTGCCATCATTCCTTGGATCATTGCCAGCGTTGGAATAATGTCGGCACAAAGGCTGTCACATAGTTCGGGACGATCCAGTATTTTGGATGGCGCGAACCCAACGCCAGTGCCACCCAGAGAAATCGAATTGTAATAGGCAGAATCCGGTTTGGCATGGAGCAGGCTATTCATGGGTTTCATCATATCGCTGCCACGCGTTTTGGGAGCATTGGTTCCCGTCTTGCTTATCTTGTCAATCATCGTTGTTAATCCCGGAGCCGCACCCTGATGCCACCCGCTTTTCCAGTGAGCGATGTCTTCTGGATAGGAATGGAGATAGAACAAAATCACTGCTCGTTCCACAAGCGCACGCTCTAATACGTAAGCACCGAAGAGGTAACCCTGCCGTATTAGTTCGCGAATTGAAAGCGTAATGTTTAATGCTTGCGAGATTACTTGGCAGGCCATCTGTTGGTGGTCTGTGAGCGAAAGGCTGTGAGTCCTTGGCGCGATAAGGGCGTTTTGCTCCATGGTGGCGCTAATTATTTGGTCGAAGTGAAAGAGAAGAGTGCGACCAAGGTAGGGTTCGTTGTCAGGTGTGAAGATGACCTGTGGCTTTTCTGATCCCATGATCTTCGCCTTTTTGGATGCCTAATGTGATTTAGATGACCGCAATTTCGCTTTGTAAGACGACATCATTTTATTTGCCCCCGCTCGATACTGATCCCCACCATCTTGCAGTTGCGGATCGCTTGCAGTTTGGCGACGCTGACCTTGACCCACGGGGCGTTGAAGTCCTTGAGGATGATTTGCGCGATGTGTTCGGCCAGGGTTTCCAGCAGCGAAAAATGTCCCTCGCTCAACACGGTCTGGAGGTGTTGCGCGACTTCCGCATAATCCAGTGCGTCTTTGATGTCGTCGCTGAGACAGGCGCGGCTGTTGGGCAGCGCGATGTCGAGATCGATCTGCAAGGTTTGCGGCACGATCTTTTCACGCTCGTAAATTCCTATTAGCGTGGTGACCTTGAGTTCGCGCAGGAAGATGATGTCCATGATTTTTTGTTGATTGGTGGCAAAGTGACGTTTCGCGTAAAATCAGCGCTACTTCAATTCTAAGGCATTCCCGATGTTGACCATAGTTTTTGTAATCGCAGCCTATCTGTTGGGATCGATCTCCTTTGCAGTCATTACCAGTAAGTTATTCGGCCTCGCTGATCCGCGCACCTATGGTTCCGGCAATCCCGGCGCGACCAATGTGTTGCGCAGCGGCAAGAAGGCGGCGGCGGCGCTGACGCTGTTCGGCGATGCGGCGAAGGGCTGGCTGGCGGTGTTTCTGGCGATACATTTCTCTCCGAGCAATGTGTCATACACGATGCTGGCTGCGGCAGTGGCGCTGGCCGTGTTCATCGGCCACCTGTTTCCGGTCTTCCTGCGCTTCAAGGGCGGCAAGGGTGTGGCGACGGCGTTGGGCGTGTTGCTGGCCTTGAATGTTTGGGTGGGTTTGGGCGGACTGGCGACCTGGTTGTTTATGGCTCTGGTGTTTCGTTTATCTTCTTTGGCCGCTTTGGCCGCTGCTGCTGCCACGCCGATCTACGCGGTGTTGTTGGGCTTGCCGCGCGAGTGGGTGCTGGCATCCGGCATCATGTCGTTGCTTCTGATCTGGCGGCACAAGAGCAATATTCAGAATCTGTTGGCGGGTAAAGAGGCGAAGATAGGGAAGTCGAAGTCGGCCTAGCGGGTGAAACTAAAAATTATTAACCACGGAATACACGGAAAGAAGCCAAGTCTACACTGAGCGCTGTCGAAAGGATGTTCGGGTTTATTCCGTGTATTCCGTGGTTCAAATTATTTTTTAAGTTAGCTGGTTATCTCCGCCAGATTCCAGCGCGGCTTGACGTTGAAGCGATAATCTTTTTCGCCTTGTTTTTGCGCAAGTCTTAAAGCGCCGGCGAAGGCGATCATCGCGCCGTTGTCGGTGCAAAATTCCAAGTCGGGATAAAACACTTTGCCGCCGCGTTTGCCGATGCCTTCGGTCAAGCGGCTGCGCAACAGTTGGTTCGCGCCCACGCCCCCTGCTACCACTAGTTGATCCAGGCCGGTGTGCGCCAGAGCGGCACGCGTCTTGTGCGCCAGCACATCGATGATGGCTTCCTGCACGGCGCAGGCGATGTCGGCCCGCGTCTGTTCATCCAACTTCTGTCCATCGTTAGAGCTTTGTTTCACCAGTGTCAGCACTGCCGTTTTTAATCCGCTGAAACTGAAATCCAGATCGCCACTGTGTTGCATCGGACGCGGCAATTTGTACAGGCCGGGACGACCCGACGCGGCGAGCTTCGCCAGCGCGGGGCCGCCGGGATAATTCAAGCCCAACAGCTTCGCGCTCTTATCGAATGCTTCGCCTGCTGCGTCATCCAACGTTTCGCCGAGCAAGGTGTACTGCCCCACGCCGTCCACACGCATCAGTTGCGTGTGCCCGCCGGAAACCAATAAGGCAACGAATGGAAACTCGGGCGCGGGATCGGATAGCAAGGGGGAAAGCAGATGGCCTTCCAGATGATGGATGCCGATGGTGGGAATATCGAGCGCATAGGCCAGCGCATTCGCGACGCTGGCGCCGACCAACAATGCGCCGCCCAGACCCGGCCCCTGGGTGTAGGCGACCGCACTGATCTGAGCTAGTGACACATCGGCTTCGCGCAATACTTGGCGCATCAGCGGGATGACGCGCCGGACATGATCGCGTGAAGCAAGTTCTGGAACGACGCCGCCATATTCATTGTGCATCGCAACTTGCGTATACAGCGCGTGCGCCAGCAAGCCGCGCCCAATCTGGTATAGCGCGATGCCGGTCTCATCGCAAGACGATTCGATTCCTAGTGTGATCAGTGGCATTTTCAAGTCTTTTAAGAGAGGTGGCATTGTAGTGAATAACGTGATCAAACAGGGTCAGCGCAAATATTATAAAAATATTTCAGAAAAGTGTTGACGAGAGTTTTTACATCTCTATAATGCGCACCTCTTCGCTGCTACGGCAGCCGTTCTTTAAAAGTTAAAACAAACAACCGACGAGTGTAGGTGCTTGGTTTTTGGGAAGTTTCTGTATTCTTCGGGATATGGAAACGACTTTAAAA
>Ga0208079_1000523_pt1 | contig 20911 bp, 23 predicted proteins | sample NGESurdeep092012_5_FD_184474 | JGI IMG/M metagenome (GOLD analysis project Ga0208079, IMG submission 184474) | Arctic peat soil microbial communities from Barrow, Alaska - NGEE Surface sample 210-2 deep-092012 (SPAdes) | ecosystem: Environmental > Terrestrial > Soil > Wetlands > Peat ... | reverse complement strand
GGGTGTGCCGTTGGCCCGGGCCGGTTCACGTTTCACCCGCGACTTCGAGGACCTGGTCGGGTGGCTGGCCACCACCATGGACAAGACCGCGCTCAGGCGCCTGGTGCGCATCGACTGGGACACCACCGGGCGGATCATCGGACGGGTCATGGTCGACGGGCTGGACCCGCGGCGGCTGGACAACCTGTTCGTCGGTCGCAGATCCTGACCACCCAGCTGCACGAGTCGCCACCCCCAACCCTTGCCGACACGTACGCGAAAGCTGCCGGCCTGCTGTCGCCCGGTGACGCCGGGTGGTTCATCCGTCGTGTGGCCGAGCAGCACCCCGACTCTGTGGCACCAGTCGCGGCCGTCATCGGTGAGATCCTCGGGACAGCGGACCTCACCGCACACGCGGCCGCGAACCTTCTCGAAGGCGCGGAGCGGGCGGACAACGCGCTGTACGCCCGCACGTGCCTATCGATCCTCCAGCGGCACATGCGTCCTGGCGTGACCATGCAGCAGCTGGCGCTCCTCACCTATGGCATCCGTCACCAGGGCCTGATGCCCGAACCGATGTTCGACGCACTGCGGCAGACTGCCGCCGAGCTGCCGGACCGCGAAAACGCAGTGGCGACGGCCGCCACTTCCCAGCTGACCTCCGACCGGCTGCAGCGCCTGACCGACGATGCCACTCTCGCCGACACGGTCCGGCTGCTGGAGGCGACGGCAGGGCTGGTGACGCTCACCCCCGGCACTGCATCAGAGATCTACCAGCGCCACCCCGCGCCCACGGACACACCCACCGCTGATCTGTACGGCCGGCTGATCGAGGCCCTCGCCGCACACCTCGACGAGGACCAGCGGCTGTCGGTCCTGGGGACCTTCGCCGCGCGGGCGACCATCGTGACCTGCGCCGACCCGACCGCCGTGGACGTCACCGTCGACACCCACACCCAGACCGTGACCGCCACGATCATGCACCCGCCGCACCCAGCCCCTGATGACCCGGGGCCGGAATGGGACTCCACAGCGCAGCAGCCTCGCGATGACGCGAACGGCCACACCATGGCCGTCGCACGGCGTCTCGCCGCAGCATGCCCCGAGGCGGCAGTCTGCGAAGTCATCACCCTCACCCCCAGCGGCCGGCGCCTCCTCATCGCCGACCAGGAAGCAGGCCACAAGGAAATGCCGCGAGATGCGTTCCACCCGCGCACCTCGGTCCGGCGCAGCGTCGGGTTCCAGGCTGCGGTCCGCCGGTTGACGGCCTCAGAGTCCTGGACGCAGCTGATCACACGTCAGATCGGGATCGCTAATGAGCTCGTGGAGCTCGTCGCCGACGCACCGGCACGGTTGAACCCAGCAGATAACGCCGCTCGCCGACGCCAATGGTCACAACACGCAGAGGACATCCGCGCCCGCGCCGGCGAGCTGTCCACGCAACCTGTCATCCTCGGCCACGATGCAGCCCGCAGCCACGCCCGTGCCGACGACGCCGACCGCGAGACCAACAAGGCATCCGAGGCGTTGATCATGGTCGCGGAGACGCTGCCTCGACTGGTGCACGACAGGCAATGGATCGGACAGGCGGCTCGGCTCGGTGATGCCGCAAAAAAGCTCTTGCAGGCTCGCGAGGCCAGCGACCCCACGCTCGCCGACCTCGGGAGACCCATCCCCGACACCCTTGTCGCCGGCGTACAGACACTCGCCCACCTGCTCACCGCCCTCCATCACCACCCCACCAGCGCACGACGGTTGCGCGGGGGCGGCACCCGAGTCCAGCGCAAACGAGGTCCTCCGGGACCTCGCGGCGGCCCAACACGATCGCCATCGTGCCCTTCTGACATCTGTTCTGGGCGATGTCTCCGGGGTCGAGCTACACGTCGTCACCGACCCCGACCCATGGCTGACCACGGTCGACGACCACGGGCGGCTCGTCTCGGCGCCCCTCGAGTCATGGAACGACCTCGTCCTGGCCCTGCGGGCTCTATCCCCGGACGACCGCAGCGCCCTGGAATGTCGCGTCGTCGCGACCGCCGTCGACCATGGCCAGGCGCTCCCGATCGGTGTACAGGTCACCCACTTTGGGGACCGGCCCGAGCTGCCGATGACCCCGGAGATGTTGCGCCCATTCACGCAGGCCTTCGGCCTGCAGCTGCGTGACGGCGGCTCACCCGGCGCCATCGTTACCACCGTCGTCGACGCGCTCACCACCCTGTCGTGGCGGGCCGCACTATTTCGCCGCCGTCCCTCAGACTGGCCACCGCCGTCCCTCAGACTGGCCACCGCCACCCGCGTATGAGGGGCCACCGCTGGCCGAGCTCCGGCAGAAGGTCGGGGCGACAGTTAAGTCGCCCTCCACCGGCAGGGAGATGATGCAGGCCGCTCTGATAGTGCTTGTTGACCACGTTCAGGCGGAGATCGATGGGACCGTCGATGTGAGCCTCGCGGGCGAGCTGCTTGACAGTCAAGGCATAGACGAACCACCGGACACGGCGGCACCGCACCTGTGGCAGGCACTGAGGGCCGCCTCAGCCTGCGCCGCCCTCGACGACGCCGACATCCCGCTGGCAGACTGAGCCCGCTCAGAGGCGCCGGAAGCGGTGTGCGCGGCCATGTAAGTGCTGCGCCGGAGACGAGGCTGTCGACTCGGTCGACAGCCACGATCCTGGTGCTACCTCGCACCACAAGTCACCCTCGGCACGCCGGTGGCGCCCGGGGCATGATGATCCCATGCAGATGCCGACCCCACCGAACCAGAGAGCCAGCACGCTGCTGTGTGCCATCCACAGTCTGTTCTTTGCGACCGGAGACTGGCCGAGCTTCGCCGACGTCGACCACTACCTGGTCCCGCTTGGGGAAGTTGACGCCGAGGACGCGGTCGCGACCATGCCGGCGGGGTTGCTGTACGGCGTCACTCCCGGTCAGCCCATACATGACGAACAAGTGATCGGCTTGACCGTCGCCGGGATGGCGGCATGTGCCAGCGCGGCGGAGGCTCTTGGAGCCTTCTTGGCCGTCATGCGCTACGCGGGGGAACTCGACCTGGCGCGCACGCTCGGCAGTGATCCAGCACAGTTGGTCTCCAGCTCCCTCGCAGCGGGGGTAGAGATGCCGGTCGCTGGGCGTTCCGAGTTGATTCGGCGGCTGGGCGCCCCCTTGGTGAGCGAGCCGTGGGGCTCGAGTGGCAGCAGTCAGAACGACGAGGGAGGCTGGCGGCACACGATCGGCCGCCGGGCCCGCCGGCTGCTAAAGGTCAGCACGATCGAGGAGTACTGGGAACTGACACATCCCGAACAGAAAAGAACATTCCGCTTAGGAAGGATCCGCTCTTGTATGCTCGCTACCCGGTCATCCAGTGCAGTTCGCTCGCGTGTAGGCGTCCACCCTTCGGATTGGGCCTCTGTTTATCAGAGCGATTACGAGCGCGGCGCCCAGCGCAGCTACCGGATCCCTGACTGCCAGTTTCGCGTTGTCGAGCTCCTTGGCTGAGGTGTTGCGCACGGACTCGACATCGGGGCGGATGTCGTCTGGTGCTACCTGAACGAGTTCGTCCCACATCCCCTGGATGTCGCCCAGAGCGGAGATGGATTCTGTGAGACCTCCTACGATGCCGGCGCCACTGCCCTTCTTCACCTGTTTTGTTGCGTCAGCCATGGCTTGCAGATACTGGTCTTTGTGGTTTTGCATGGTGTTGCAGTACGCCTGGACCGACCGGCCAGTCCCGCATCCACTGAGCGTTGCGGGGATCAGTGCGAGGGCGACTGAGAAGGCGATGACCGTCGCGTACCGTCTGTGTCTCACGAGGAGCATCTCCTTGGCAGGTTTGGGAACAGCGGGTCTCACGGGTGAGTGTGTGAGCTTGAGATTCGACGTAGGACCAGCCACGACCAGAAGCCCGCGAGCGCGGCCAGCACTAGCACCGACAGAATCCACGTGGGCCCGTTGTGACTCCACAGGGGGTCTGGGGTCGCTGATGGCACAAGGGTGCGGACATTGGCCGTGGAAGCCCCCATTGCGTACCCCCATCTCGAGGGAACAATCCATGACAGCTGTGCCAAGAGGGGGCGCCCATTGATAGGTATGAGTCCCCCGCACATGACGAGCTGCATCATGACCGACACCACCAGCAGCGGCATCACCTGCTCGGACGTTGACACCAGCGCGGAGATGAGCAATCCGAGCACCGCCGAGACGAACGCCGTGGCGGCAACGGCAATCAGCAGCTCGATCTCACCGGATCCGAGCAGGACCGAGCCCACCGGACCCGGTTTGCGCGCGAGGACGAAGAGCACCAGCAGGGTGGCCTGAACCAGTACGAGCCCTGCGAACACAGCAAGCTTGGCGAGCAGATACGCGGACGGGGAAAGGCCAACGGCCCGCTCCCGTTCGTAGATTGGGCGCTCGTTGACCAGTTCGCGGGCGCTCAACGAGGTGCCCATGAACGCAGCCCCCACCATCAGGATCACCAGCAACTGCATCGGCTCACTGGTGGGTGGAGTGGCGGGCGGGCCGAAACCAGCTGACCCAGGGACCGCCATCGCAAGCACGGCCAGAACCACAGGCATCACCAGCACCGAGACGGCGTACGAGCGGTCGGCAACAACCACGCGCGTGTGGCGTCGCACCAAGGTCCAGACCTGAGACTTTATGCTCTGCTGGCGAGGCCGTGCGCCGTGTTCGTTCGCCATAGCGCGCGGCAATGACAGGGGGGCGCTTATGTGGTGTTCCGGCAGCTGACTTTGCACATATCGCTCTGCGCTCCCGGCCGGGTCATCGGTCACCGCGGTGAAGACATCGGCGTAGTCCGAAGCGCCGAAGAACGGCAACACCCCTTCGGGGGTCCCGAAGTAGGCCACCCTGCCCCCAGCCGCCAGGAGCAGCACTCTGTCGCAGACACCCAGATTCGCCACGCTGTGCGTGATGACCACGACTGTACGTCCACCGTCCGCAAGGCTTCGCAGCGTTTGCATGACGGCCTTATCGAGGCCCGGATCCAGTCCAGACGTCGGCTCATCCAGGAACAGCAACGAGGGCTGGGTGAGCAACTCGAGGGCAACTGAGGTTCGTTTGCGTTGGCCGCCGGACAGCAGGGACACACGGGTTTCCGCATGGGTGGTGAGTCCGAGCTCATCGATGACCTCCTCGACCCTTCTGTTGCGCAGATCCGGGTCCAGGTCATCGGGAAAGCGCAGCTCTGCAGCGAAACGTAGCGACTGTCGGACAGTCAGTTGGTAGTGGACAACGTCGTCCTGCGGCACTACGCCGATCCGGTTCCGCAGGTCTGCGTAGTTCGCATACAGGTCGCGCCCGGCGTACAAGACCTGTCCGTTGGTGGCGGGTCTAGCGCCCGTGAGGGCGCCCAGCAGGGTTGATTTGCCTGATCCTGAAGGACCAATGACAGCAAGCAGGTTCGAGCCCTCCAACGCGAACGACACGCTGTCGAGCAGCACCTTGCCGTTTGCCAGCGTGCGGATCAGATCTGTTGCGACGAAAGTGACGTGGCCGTTGTCCACCTGCTCGACCAGATGCTGATCCACAACAGTAAAGCTGCTGTGCCCAATGGTGAGCAGGTCTTTGGGCCCAAGGAAAGATGTGCTCACCGCAGCCCCGTTGACGAAGGTTCCGTTGCGGCTGCCCAGATCCTGGATGTCGAATCCCTCGTCCCGCGAGACCGCTCGCGCGTGGACCCGCGAGGCCAGCATGTCGTCGAGAACTATCCCGTTCTCGTCTCCTCGACCAATCGTCAGGACTGCACCGGTGCTCTGGCTGAGCGTCGACGCAAAGGAGTCAGGAGATAGCAGCCGAAGCAGGACCTCTGGGCCGTCATCCGGGTCCGCCAGACGCACCGAGGTTGCCGCGGTCACCGTGATCACCGACCGCCGCTCACCTTCGGCGTACATGCCATTCACGCTACTCAAATCTCGCAGATGCCATCCGTCTTCGTGGGCGACGCTCACATGGCGACGTGAGATGCGGCTGTCGACCAGAACCACCTGACAACTGTGGTCACGGCCTAGGATCGCTTGTTCACCCGGATGCAGCACCCATCGCATTCGGCCCACACGAACCTCAAGGGAGGGGCCCGCCGCTCGGTTGCTTTGCGTCAGCATTCCGACTCAGCTATCTGCAGCATCCGCAGCGCTGGAGATTGAACTGGAGGGCCGAGCCGAGGTGCCGCTCAGCTCGTCCGCGGTGACTTCGAGGTAGCTCATGGTTCCTCCGATGATCGTGCGGTCGGTTGTCGGAACTGCTGGTGTCGCTTATCGGCCGTTCACGTTCGGGAGGCCTCTGCGCGCTCTAGGGCCGTTGGTTCAGCCCAGGGCGATCACGATGGATGGGGTGTAGGCGAAGCCGTCTTGGACCGTGAGCGGGTCCGATCCGATGTCTTGGGCACTCAGGGATGAGGTCAGCAGGGTGCCGGCGTCGCCGGACAGGATCTGCGGGCCGGTGGCTGAGTTGACCAGGACTGCCGCATCGGTGACGGCCAGCGGGGTTGCGTCGTCGGAGGTAACCGACCACAGCTGCTTGGACCAGTTGCCGAGGTGGAAGAGGCGCAGGCTGTTGTCGACGTAGACCATGGTCAGTGATTTGGTGCTGAGCACGTGCTGGAATGCGAGGGGGTACAGAACGTGGGCGGTGTGGGCGCCTGTGCTCAGATCGAAGGTGTCGTACCCGGTTGTGGCGAAGAACCAGATGGTGTGGCCGACGAGTTCGGGGATGTTCTGTGAGGTGAGGGCTACGTCAGCTGAGGGGTAGCTCTGCTGCCACACCTGCCGCCCGGTGGCGTTGTCAAGGGCGGTCAGCACGACGGGGTCGCCGGTGTCGACCTTCAGGCCAAGGTCCGATCCGAGGTAGGTGACGCTCTGATCCAACGGTGCTCGCGTCCACTGCTGGACCCCGGATGCGGAGTCCAAGGCGATGTCGGCATCGCTGAGACTGACGATGGTCTGCGTCTGTCCGTCCGTCTTGGCCGGGATCTCGATGACCTTTGCGCTGCTGGTGTCGATCGTCTTGTTCCCCGGTTCGAGGGGCTGGCTCCAGGCAGGTTGCCCGGTTTTGGGGTTGTAGGAGGTGAGGTGGGCAGTGGTGTAGGCGGCGATCAGGCCGTCGGCCGCCACGGTGTCGGTTTCGAAGGCATAGATGTGCTGGCCGGCCAGGGCCACCGTGATAGCAGGTGCTCCGTCGCCGGAGGCACTCGGGTCGGCTCCGATCGGCTCCTGCCACAGGGTCTGGCTCGTGTTCAGGTCGTAGCCGGCGACTTGGGCGCCGCAGCTGATGATCGCCACGGCACCGGGGAGTACACCCATGATCGATCCGCTCGAGGAGCCTGTCGCGTCCGTTGAGTCGGTCTGCGGCGGGGTGCAGATGGTGGTGAGCTGGCTTTGGTCCAGGACGACGGTGCCCGGTGGACTAGACGCGCTCGGTGCCGGGGTTGCCGCCGCCGCAGTAGCGGTCGTGGCGATGCTGCTCGCCGCGGATGTGGCGGTGTCAGCTGCTGGCGGTTTCGCCGACGATGAGCAGCCGGCGGCGAGCAGCGCGGCGAGCAATAAGGAAGCGCACGCTGCGATTCGTGTCGCCGATGATGGTGTGGCACCCGTTGTCAAGGAGCCCGGTTCCTTGCGCTCGGTGGGTCTAGGTGACATGGCCGCGGGCTAAGCGGTCAGTTGCAGGTCGCCGAACACGACCATCGGAGCGTGAGCGAACGCGTCGCAGTTCTGAAGTGCGGTCCCTGGGTCGTTGATGAGGATTCGGAGCCGCAGAACATTGGCGACCGACACGGTGATGGGGGTGTTCTGGCCAAAGGTGGCCGTGCCGGATGCGATCAGCTTGCCATCGCCGTAGATCTTCCAGGTGTCAGGCGATCCGGTCGGTGAGTCGTCGGTGACGCCGATGTGTCCGGTGAGGGTCGCCCAGCCTCTGGAGATGTCGTACTCGGTCCAGACGTCGCCGCCGTTGTGGTTGTAACAACTTGACTGCAGCCCGAGGGAGTGAGGGTAAGTGACCGCGTCGGACTTGAACGCTGCAGCGTCGCTATTGCCACCGTCTGTGCTGGATGCAACGGAGGTCATGTCGCCTATCCATTGAGTGATGGGTGCCAACGGATTGGCGGCGGTTGTTGTCGCTGTTGCTGCTGTGATGGCAGAAGCGGTGCTGCTGGGGGTTGTCGGGGAGTCTGTGGAGGTCGCGGTGGCTGTTGCGGTGTCAGTTGGCGTCGCAGCACTGGTTGGCTTGGAGACATTGCTGGCCGTGTGGATGGCCTTTTGTGCGGAGCCATGGCCGGCTAGCGCGTAGGCACCTCCGGCCGCAACGAGTAACACGGCCAGGACAGCTGCAGCGATCGCCATCGTGCGGCGCCTGCCGTTGGCCGGTGGGGCGCCGGCGACGCCCGTTGAGCCCAGGCCCATCAAAGACGTGGCATCTGGAGCTTTGAGGCTGCCGTCGGCGAGGGTAGTGACCTGGGAGAGAGTGTCAGCGGCGGCGTCGAGCCAGAGGCGCAAGAGGGCCGGTCGAGCTTCGGGCGCAGCGGAGAGTACGGCGAGGATCTGGCTGGCGAGCATGGGTCGCCGTTGGAGGGTGGGGCTGGTCTCGAGTAGCTGTTGGAGTGCTGCAAGGTCCAGGAAACCCGAGGCGTCGGTCGGCGGCGATGTCCCGGTGAGCACCTGGGCGGACGTGACCGCGAAGGCGTAGGCGTCGGCTTCGGGTGTTGACTGCGCATACGCGGTGCGCAGTTCCGGCGCAGCGTAGGGATTGCTGCGTCCTGATACGCCGGAGGAGTCGGTGAGCCGGGCCAGCCCGAGGTCCACCAGGACGGTTCCGCCGTCAGGCCTGACCACGATGTTGGCCGGTTTGACGTCGCCGTGCGCAACAGGGATTTCGGTGGTCGCCCCGGAATGCATCTCGTCCAACGCGGAGGCGACCATCCGCAACAGTGCCAGACGTGCTGCGGCGCTCGCGTCAGGGTTCTCGTCGACCCAGTCCCGCAGTGTCGGGCCTTCGACAAAGTCCATGACCACAAACCGAAAGTCTCCAGGTGCCGGTGGTTGACCGATTCGATGGTGCCCACCGCCGGTGAATACGTCGGTGACCCGGACGAGCCCGGGGTGGGCAAGAGCCTGCAGCAGGTGTCCGAACCGGGACCAGTCGGCTTCTTCCTCTGGCGTGCCGGTGCCGCGCAGGATCTTGACGGCGACCTGACGTCGTCCCGCATCGGACAGCGGCAGGATCGCCTTCCACACGTCGCCTTCCCCGCCGCCGCCGAGCACCGCGACGAGCTGGTAGGTGTCTGGCTCGTTATGCGGTCCTACCCAAAAGCTCGCGTCGTCGGTCATTGTCTTTCCTCTGAAGATTCCATGAATCGGTCGGGGTGTCGACCATTCGAATCTGCGTCCACTGCGGGATCAAAGAACGAGGTGCCCGAGGCACCGTCCGCGCGGTTCTGAGATCTCGACTCGAGAGTCGACTCGTCACGAGTGAGCAGGAAGGGCCCGGTGGCTTGGGCCGGGTCGACGGCCACCGCTTGAAACGATGCTGTGGGAATTGGTGTCGCCATGTCGGACGCAGCAGAGATGGGGACCGGCTGTCGGATCATTTCGGTGTCAGGATCTGGCTCAGTGTCTGGGCTAGGGGTGTCTGGGCGGGACCGCAGCTGTAGTCCAAGTTGGGCCCCCACATCGGGTTGCCCGGGCGAGCGAAGCTCGGCGGAGAGCCGTACCGCCGCGTCATAGCGCCTCTGAGAGTCGAAGCTGAAGTAGTCCTTGCACGACGTGTCCGCTGTGATCCCGGCTTTGCCGCGCGAGCTGAGGCCGCCCACGAGCACTAGACCCATGAATGGCGGCGGCAAAGGCATGCTGCCTCCTAGTCCCCCAGACGCGACTGACCAGCTCCTTGCCAGGTTGAAACTCGACGCAAGCACGTTGGTAGGTCCCCTCGATCTCCACTAACGATCATGCCGCACAGTCCTTGTCGGGTGCGGGAATCGGAAGGTCACCGATGGGCAGCACACGTCAACGTGGCAGATCTTATGGGCCTGTGAGGTTCGGCGATGTTTCCTGTGATGTTGATCACAGAGAAGTCCTCGGTAGGCATTCTGGCGTATTCCCTGCCCTTTGGCGGTCTTCGTCCCGGCCCATCGGGTGAGTGCACAGATTCGGGATACTTCGTTGAAACGTTGCTCAGGTCATCGCCGCGGAGCCTGCGGCCCCCAAGGCATCGGAGCGTGCACTCGAAGCACCAGCGTGGAAGGAAATCGGTATGGATACGCACAACCTGCTGAGGCCCAACGTGCTGGTTCATGGCGGCCGGTTCCGCGACGTCATCAACTCCGGCAGTGTGGGGGTCTGTGATCCCGCCTCTGTGAGACCGATCAAGTGATGTCCCCGTCTTGACTCGTGTTCCCAGACCGGATCAGCAAATCGACCATATCCCGCGCACCGAGGTTGCCGCTCGCTGGATCCAGTGAGCTGGATGGACGGCGCCACCGGCTAGGAGTTAGCCCCCGGGTTGGCCCCCTCCCTGCGGTGAGTAGCGACCAGCACCGTGATGTCGACTTCACACCTGGCCCCGCCATGGACCGGCCACATGAACCCGTTCGCTGAAACCCCATCGGTCGTGGCTGGGTGAACGGACGGCTCACACCTGGGCGCTGGGAACCGGCCGAGAGCGACCGGCCGGACCGGGAAAGTCTTCGCGGGGAAGGTGTTCGCGAGAAAGACATGGACAGGACCGGCGCGGACCGACCAAGATGTCGGCCACGGGTCCGTACCATCGGCAACGGTCCGCAGCATCGGCAACGAGGAGGGCGGCCATGGCATTCTGTGGAAGTTGCGGTTCGCAGACACTTGAAGGGGACCGGTTCTGCCGGTCTTGCGGCGGGCCCACCACATCAGGGGCGCCAGCATCCATCCCACCCGTGGCGACCATGCCCGCGGAACAACCCCCCGTCCAGGCTGCAGCAACCCCGATTGGGTACACCAGATCGACCACGCCTAACCATCCTGCACCCTCCAACCCGGCTGCCCAGACCACCGTGGGTGGGACCACGTTCACCTGGCCGCTTCCCGAACAGACGATGCAGGTGAGCGGCCGCACCCTGCCGGTCGAGCTCGTCGTCGTCGCTGCCGTGTACTGCGTCGCCGGGCTATGGATGCTGTGGCAGCTCCAACCGCTGGTGCAGGCCATCCCCGACCTGCTCCGGGGTCTCTTCTCCAGTGACAGCTTCGAGTACTCATTTACCTACCTGAGCGTGTTCCTATTAGCGATGGTCCTGTTTGTCGGCGCTGCGCTGCTGGGCGTCGCTTACCTGCTGCTGAGAGCCGACCCGGTCGGGCGAGGCCTGTCCGTGGTGATCTTCCTAGCGTTGGTCGCCGCCGCGGCCGCGCTGAACACCTCCACCTCGGCGCTGTACATCCTGATCCTGCTGGTCTCCGCCTGCTCCACCGCGGCACTGTTCGTGTCCCCATGGTGCCGCCATGCCCTGGACACCTCACCGCGAGGCGACGGGCGGCCCACCTCGGTCGTCCTGAGCCGCACCCTGATCCTCGCGTTCTTCTCCCTGCTCACCTTCGAGACGGCAGTCATGCTCCTGGGTCTGCGGTTCACCGGAACGCTCGGCGCTTCCTTCGTGATCGCCACGGTCCTGTTCGCGGCTGCGTGCGCCCTAGCGTGGTTCGGGCACAGCCGCCTCAGCGACGGCCCCGACAGGGGAGGACGCATACAGGTCTCTGTCGCTGCCGGGCTGAGCCTGCTCGGGTCCGCGATTCTCGGCGGCGGGTCAGCCTGGGTGTTCCAGCTGGTCTTGCTCGGCGGCGCGACGGCACTCCTGTGGGCTGCACCGGGCGCTCGCACGTGGTTCGGGCAAAAACCCCTGTGGAACAGTCCTGGCCTCAGCTAAGGCAGCCGATGGAGTTGCCCACGCATCGATCTCGTACGTCAGCCCCTAGTTCTGAGGGTCGAGCACGACACGGCAGCCGGTAACGTCGACGCCAATCCTGACATCCCTAAGTTCGAGGCCTTGGTGGGTCTTTCCGACAATTCGGGTCACCGTCACCCCGGTCGCCACGAACGTTTACGGCCTCCCGTCAAGGGGTGACACGGCAGTCACGCGCCCGGACGTCGGCCCCGTGAGGTCGGGTAACAGGCGATTGCTACCCATCCTGATGGCAGACCTGGGTAGCTCTTGCGCCACCTGGGCGACAACGCGCCATCAAACGCCGGCCGGTCGATTCCGGTCTAAGGGGTGGGCTTTGAGGTGTGGCTGAGCCGATGCTCGGTGCTCGGAGAGGAAGACGCGCCAGAGCCTCATGACAACGCCAGGGTGCGAACTGTCGATGATGAGGCAAGCTGGCCAGTGCGGTTTCATGGCTCAGACAGGTCCCTGCGGCTCCGGTCCACAGCACGGCGATCATGTACGGGTCGTACGCGCTCACTGGCAGTTGGGGGAAGCGGTAGACACCGTGCGCCACACGGCCAAGTTGCCTCCTGGTGACAAGGAGCCCTCGATGCGGATATAGATCGGGAATCGACGTGGGTATATCGGCGTGGTGAGTAGAGTCCTGGAGTCCACCTGATGGCGACGTGGAGGTCGTGGTGTCGGAACAAGTTGGTTCGGACGTGGTTGGGTCGGCGGATTCGCGGGTGGCGTTGGATCCGCGGACAGACCCTGAGGTGCTTGCTGGCATCGCGCAAGCTCGCCCGGAGTTGCGGGTGTTCGTGGCGATGAATCCGTCGGCATATCCCGGGTTGGTCCAATGGCTGGCGCGGTTGGGTGATCCGGCGGTGGATGCCGCGTTGGCGGCCAGGGACCCGGTCCCCGCTGAACCGTCGGCGGTTCCATCGCCGGCACCGCCTGCGTCGTCGGGGTCTTTGTCTGCGCCGGTGGCGCCGGTGGCTGTGGGCCACCAGCGTCGTCGTGGTGTGCTGATCGCTGTGGTGTTGGTGGGGGTGCTCGTGCTGGCCGGTGGGGGGTTCGCGGGGTACCGACTGTTGACCGGTGGCACGCGCACTTCCGCGCCACTCGAGATCCGGACCCAGCTGATACTCACTCCCGTCGTCTCAGGGAACGAGCAGATCACCACCGAGACGATCGCGGAGGCGATGAGGATCATTCGCGCGCGGCTGGACTCATCGGGCGTCTCCGGGTCGGAGATCACAAGCCAGGGCGGGAGCAACATTGTCGTGGTCGTCCCCGGGAAACCCGCCCAGGCGACGCTCGACCTGGTGCGCAAGCGGGGCGTGATGAGGTTTCGTGTGGTCCTCGTGACTGGCTCAGCCGCGCCGATACCGGTTCCCACGCCAACCGGTACAGCCACCAGCAAGCCAAGCACGACCGGCCAGGCGACGACCGCCCCCAAGTCCGGCTTTCCACCGGCACTGGCTGCAGCGACGACGTCGGCGCCTGCTGCCACGCCCATGACTGCTGGCCAGCCCGTGAATGCGAGCGACCCGGCATGGGTCACCCCGCAGCTTCTGGCCGAGGTCGTCGCACTGAACTGTGCCAGTCCCAAGATGGTCGAGGCCATCGTTGACGACCCGGTCAAACCCATGGTGACCTGTTCGTCTGACGGCACGGAAAAGTTCATCCTCGGTCCGGCAGAGGTGAACGGTGATCAGATCGCCAACGCGACCTCTGACCAGCAGACGACCCAGAATGGCTCGTCCAACGGTGTGTGGGAGGTCGTGCTCAACTTCGACTCCGCGGGCTCGAAGGCCTTCTGTGACGTGACTTCGCGCCTGGCGTCCCTTCCGAGCCCGCGTAACCAGTTCGGTATCGTGCTGGACAACCAGGTGATCTCGGCTCCGGTGTCCGAGGCGTCCCTGTGCGCGAACACTGCGAGCATCACGGGTAGCTTCACCTCGGCAAGCGCCAAAGCTCTAGCCAAGCAGCTGAGCCTCGGTGCCTTGCCGCTGACGCTCCAGGTGCAGAGCCAGGAGCAGGTATTCGGAACGCTCAGCCCCAAGTAGCTGCCGAACGGCGTGCCGTCGTCGGCGTCGTAGCTGGGGTCGGCCAGCAGCTTGGTTGGGGGCGGACTGCTGCTCCTCGTGCTGGGTTGCCCCGACTTTCGTTATGGTCTTCATTACGCCGTTCTCGGAGCCTCAACGCGTGCCAACATCTGCAAGGGCGCCTTAGACCACGACGGCCTTTGTCCAACGAAGCCGGCGCTCGGTCGGATGTGTGGCCCTTTCTGGTGAGGACTGCGCCGCCGGCCCCGTAGAGGTCCCACAGCAGGCGGCGATCGGCTCACGTGTCGATGACCAGACCGCGGGTTCAGGTCGTCCTCCCGGCCGTTGTTACCCGACCGGGGGCGCCAAGGGCAGCGCCCACATCTCTCCCCACCAGCTGTGTTGGTGGGCGGCTGGAGCCTGCGCCTGTGCCTGCAGGGCGGCCCAGTTCTCAGCGGCCTTTGCAGCGCTTTTGTCGGTGGGGTCAACGCTGGACTGCGGCGCAGCGTCAGCCAAGCGGGAGACGCGCTCGGCCGCGGCCGCCATCGTCCAGGCTCGGGCCAGCTCGAGTGCGCCCTGGGGGCGGTCGCGCACGTCGAACGTCACCCGCAGCAGACGAGCCGGCGGCTCGATGGCAGTCAGGGTCACGGCAAACTCGCTGGCGTAGGTGGTGCGAGAGCTGGCTCCGGTGATCAGATTCGCCAAGTGCGCGTGCGGCATCTGGCCGGCCATGGTCCGTCCGCTGCGGCTCTGCGCTGATCGCGCCGCGCTGGCGGCCGTGAGGACCGCTCCTGTGACACCGCCAATGAGTATCCAACTTTGGTCGGTGCGCACGAACTTCCGCAGGTCCCACACGATCCGCCGGTCGGTCAGCGTGACGTCGGCTGGCTCAGGTGCCACCCATAAGGGAGCCCACTGTTCGTGTCCAGAGGCCCCCTGAGCCGCCTCAGCCACCAGCGTGGCCTGCCCGCGCCATAGGATCTTCTCGCCGGGAGCGAGTACCAGTTGCCCGTCCGCGGTGAATACCGGCACCGTGACTGGATCGAGCGTGCCTGCTCCAAAGGCGCACAAGTCCAGCAGGTGGCGCGGCGCCAGGTCATCGATCGGGTTGCCGCTGGCCCCGTAGCTGGACCCGCCTAGCTAGATAGCTCAGCTCGCCGGCGGCGAACTTGTCGGACTCTCGCCTCATTTTGCCTGGCGCGAAGGTTCTGTACAAGCCGCCCAGGACTTTGTCGGCCACTGCATGCGCTGCTGAGATCTCGGTGTACCGGGCGGTCGTTGTAGCCTGACTCGCATTGTGCTGCACATCGAGGGTCAGCTCTGCGCTGCTACCGTCAGCTCCTGCCCACGCGAGCGCAGTGGGATGGTCAACCCGGGTCCAATGGCCAGCGATCAGGGTGCCTTCCTCGATCATCTGGAACTCACCACCCACCCGTGGCGGCTCGGTGACCAGAATGCTGTCCCACCCTTTGAGCCACTGCAGCGTGCTCGCCTCAGCCCAGATCGTGTTTGCGTCCGAGTCAATGTCCTGGATCGCACGCGCAGCGAACGTGACCATGGCGCCTCCCTTGGCAAGTGATACGCCGCGCGGGCGCGGCAGGCTTCACGGAACGGTACAGGGCGGGATACGACTAGTCGAGGGCTTACAGGCTGCCTCGCAGAAGCGGCATCGACGCGCACGGCTGCGAGTCACAACGAACTGCGCCGTGTGTGCACGGCTGAGGCTGGCGCCACATGCCAGAGCAGGTCCTCAAGGGGGCTTGTCGGGTCCGCCATAACGGCTGCGTAGGTGAGGTTCATCAGGCGCCGATTCGCCGCATGCGATAGGACTCAGGGGCGAGGGATTCTGACCTCAACCCGAAGCTACAAGCGGGGTCCCGATGAACGATGGTCTGGTGGGAGGCGGATCAGCTATCCCGCCAGCCTTGCTGCGACATCACCCGGCGAGGGCATCGCGGCGATCTCCGGCGAGCTGACACGCCCGCTGACGGTAGGCGGCGACATCGAGCACGGCGCGCAGCCCGGACCGTATCGCCGCCCCAGCCACTTCTGCGGGCATCAGCGTGTGAGCGAACCCAGCTTTCTCGAGCAGGTTGGCGATGGTGAAGTTGCCGGGGTTCGGGACCGTGGCCGGGTGTGGTCAGTCCTCGCGCAGGAACTCGGGGGCTGTGGTGGCATTGGAGGTCCGGGCCAGCCTGGGTAGGACGCCCACCAGGTAGGGGATGAGGAAGATCGGGGCCATGAGGGTCAGCAGCGCTACCCAGAAGGTGCGGTTCCGATCCGCGGCGGTCCACTGGTGCGCCGGTCGCCGTACCGCGTCGATGACCAAGGCCCACCCGGCAAGCCACACCAGCCACGTCCACGTCACGACGTGATCCGTTCTTCCGGCTCGCCCGTGCCGCCCCCAGGGGAGACGTCCAAGACCTCCCTGCCCTGTGCGCCGGGGGCCTGACCGACAGGACCGACCGCGGTCCCGGCGCTGACGCGGAAGGAAGTCGGCATCGTGTAGAGGGAGAACGACTTCGGCTGCGCGCTCAGCGGTTGGGCGTGCTGTAGCTGCTCCAGGGACAGCCGCTCCTCTTGGTCGACGGACAGGTCATTGGACAGCCGCCACGTGGCCGCACGCCGCACCACATCCTGGGAGATCGCCAGCGAGTTCATACTCTTGGGCAAGGAAAGGGTCAACATGACCATGGCACCCCCGTCCTGGGCCGTCTCATGAACGATGAGTCGCAGTTGCTCTGTGTCAAGCCACCCCTGCTTCGGTGACCCGCCGACCTTGCCCAGCCAGGCGTACCGGACGTGGCCGACCAGGACCTTGCCACGGCGGCGATTAGCTGCCATGGCCTTGGACACGCCGTTGGCGGCTAGGGCGAACACGGCCCCCGCCCCAAAGCCTGTCCATCCGCCGCCCTTGTCGTACTTCTGGCAGCCCAGCACGACACGGCAGTCGGTCACGTCGACGTCAATCCGCACGTCGCTGAGCGCAAGGACCTTGTGGTGGGTGCCCTCGACGATCCGGGTCACCGTCACCCCAGTCGCCACGAAGGGTGCCGGCTTCCCGTCCAGGGGTGACAGGGCAGTCACCCGTCCGGACGTCGGCGCAGCCAGGTCGGGAAACAGGCGATCGTCGTCCTCTTGGTCGCCAGAGCGAATTGTTAGAACGGGGAATGTCATGGGGATCTCCTGTCTGCGGGGCGTTTGTAAATGCAAGACCGGTGTGCTAGCCGATACGTACTCGTGTCACCTCGTTGCGGGGCAGGGACGTCCAAGAGCCGGTGGCCCGGGCGTGTGCCCCACCCGGGCCGGCGGCGCGTCACTGCAGGCCTGGAATGTTCGCGATGGGTTGGTCCTTGTTGCTGCCGGCGTTCCCGCCGTAGATGTTGCAGTACGCGACGATCTGCATCGCGGCTATGGACACGTTGACCAGGTCGCTTTGCCGGTTGTGCTGGTCAAGCATGTCGCTGACGACCGTGGTCTGGCCGGCGGTGAGGTGAGACATTAGGTCTGTGGTCGGCGACATCTGCGCGTACTGCTGGCACGTGGTCGTGCCGCCAGGACCGCCCGAGCACCCCGTCAGCGAAAGGATCGCGACGACCGCGACGACAAGCGCCACCGGGAGGACCCGCCGTGCCCGCGCGCCCCTCATCGGCCCTCGCCCTGCGCGCGGTGTAAGGGCCACGGTACGGCTCCGTTCGTCGTTGCCCATGAGTCGTTCACCAGATCCAGACGACAAAGCGTCCGCCCCGGAAGATGTACGTCGAGTAGGCGGCACAGAGCAGCGCAGGCAGCAGTATGCCCATCTGCCCAGTGCTGAAGGCGCTCACCACCCCTAGAATGGAGATGATCGCGTAGTAGACCCACGCGACCGACCGGCGACGACCCGAAGCGGTTGCACCCATGACTGTCTCCCGTTCTTGTTCCAGCCAACGATGTGGATGGCTGCCTCACTTCATCAGGTGGCCCCCGCGCGGCGACACCCGGTGAATCCCGGGGTGTAACCGGTGGTAGAGACGCGTCCGGTGGGCACTCCTGCGTCTTTCGTGGCTGCACCCACCTCGCCGGTGCCGTTCGGCGGCGCAAGCATCGCTGCGCCGACGTCCGCTGCGACGACCACCCCCAGGCTGGGGGAACTGGCCGGCTCGGCGGCACTGGGCTCCTCACCGACTCCCGAATCTCCTTTGATCGCGGTCGTGACATCACCCTTGAGAGCCATCGCGAGGACACCGACGGCCGTGTGGGCTATGGCTCTTTTTCCTGATTTGACTTGCGTGGGGGTCGAGTCTTCGGCACACTGCGGGCGTGTCCGATGATTCTTGCGTGGTTGCTGCCGGCTTCTTGTCGGCGATTCGACGGTGGTGACTGGGGCGTTCTCAGAGCGGGCTCACGCCGCGGCCGGTATGTGGGATGCGATATCGCTGAATCGCCGGTTGGCGACGTCCTCGGCGGGGGTGGAGATGGCGATCGTGGCCGCGTTTCTGGGTTTACGAGTCGTGAACTTGGTCCAACTCGCTGCCTCTTTACCCGCCGGCATAACGCAGTCACCGAATCCGGGCTTGGACGCGCTCATGGTTACCGCGTTCTTTGTGGAGACGGTCGTGCTCGCGGTGGTTGCGCGGCGCCGGGCCTCTCTGCTGTTGCGCCGTCTCGTCTGGGCAGACGTAGCGCTGGGGTGCGTGTTGCTGTTGGGTCAGAAGCTGATCAGCGGCCCCGACCTCATGATGTCGTGGAACGCATGGGGGTATGCCGTCACCCTCAGCTGCGCCATAGCTGCAGGGTTCGGTTTGCAAAGGCGATTGGAGACGGTGGTGGCGGCCGGCGCTCTGACGGCCTGCTACCTGCTGGTCACGCTTCACCCATCGGGCAGCGTTGCCCAGCTGTCTGCCGTCGGCACGAACTCCCTGTCGTATGTGGCATTCGCAGGCCTTGCACGCGCGGTATCGGGCTATCTGCGCCGGCTGGGACGTGACGCGGACGAAGCTCGTCAGCGCGCTGCTGTTCTCGGGGCCGAAGCCGAGACCGAACGCCACCGTGGGCTGCTGCACGACCAGGCCACAGTGTTGGGCTTGCTCAGCCAAAACGTGACTGACGCTCGGCTTCAGGCGGCTCTTCGCCAGCAGGCTGCGGACGGCGCCATGCGAATCGCGGCGTTCATGAGCGGCATCAATGATTCCATCCTCGTGGTCGGGACGCTGGGTGCCGCTGTTCGTTCTGCCGTGGCTCAGTTCTCCGATCTGCCGTTGACCTGCACCGTTGACCTTGGCGATGAGCTTGATGTAGCGGCCCCCGTCGCTGAAGCGGTTCAGGGTGCTGTCACGACCTTGCTGCACAACGTTCGCCGACATGCTGGCGCAGCCAGTTGCGTGGTCCACGCCGATGCGGACCCTGCCACCGGTTGGTGGGAGGTCCTGGTCCGCGACGACGGCTTAGGCTTCACCTCCGAGACCACGCCCCGGGGCTACGGCCTGACACGACAGGTCGGAGCGGCCATGGAGCGGATCGGGGTGCAGGTCACGCTCCGTTCGGCCCCTGGGGAGGGCACCATGGTGACCCTGACCCATCCCAGCATCGAAGTTACTGCCGGGCGATCGCCTGCTACCCCGGGAATGCCCGGGGACCGCATTGGCGAAAACGCGTCCACCATGAACGGGTGACCACTGAGGCCCATAACGGCGAGCAACCTGCCAGCGGCCCGGTACCACAGCATCGAGTGACCGTGGCGAGCGTTGATGACGACACGCTCATCCGAGAAGGCGTCGCCCGGCTGCTGACCGGACTCGACGTCGTTGCCACTTTCGCTCGGGTCGAGGCGCTGTTGGACGCCCGGCCGGTTGTCGACGTCGTGCTGTTGGACCTGTCGATTCCCACGGCGCTCGCCGCGTCCCCGGTTGACATCTTGCAGGGCGTACGCGGCGTCGCGGCCGTGGTCGGCGCCGGCTACCGGGTGTTGATCTACACCAACGAACGCCGCCGCGAGGTCCTGGCCGGTTGCCTGGCGGCAGGCGCCCACGGAGTGGTTCACAAGTCGGAACCCTTGCCGGCCATCGTGGAGGCTGCCCAAGCAGTAGCAGGCGGGCAGATCGTGATCACCACCGCGCTCACCGGCCTGGCCGAGGTCGTTCAACGACGAGGGAGACTGGCCGCTCTCTCCCCCCGGCAGCTCGAAGTCCTACACGGGCGGGCACGCGGTGAGTCGTTCAAGTCCATCGGGGCCCGGCTCTACATCGCACCGAAGACGGCGGAGGAATACATGTCCGAAGTCAACCGACGCTTCGCCGAGTACTTGCGCGACCACTCAGCGGCCGACCTCGAACGCGTCCTGGGCGTCGGACCTGGAGACCTCCTGGACCGACCGTCCACGAAATGACCCGACCCAACCAGCGAACCACGGAAAGGAAGGCCAATGGATGTCCAACGCTTCCGCGCATCTCGACAGCGGTTGACCGTGGTCACGATTCTGGTGATAACAGCGGTCACGTCCTGCTCCTCTTCTAACATGACACGCGCTGCCCCTGGTGGTGTCAGCTCGACCTCCGGGGCCACGCCCACCGCCGCGAAAGTGACAGCCCTGTGACAGCGTGACGCCAACAGTCTGTCGCTTCGCGCCAAGCAATACCTCAACGCGGCGGCCAAGCAATACCTCACGCCCGTCCCCAACCAGTCGGGCAAACCGACCTGGTCGGTCTCGTACTCCCGAGTAGCAAGTCCCGAATCAGGACAGGTTCCATTTGGGGGCCAAGATCGACGCCGAAGTCCCCGACGACCTGCACGTGCACCTGGTCTGCGACAACTACGGCACCCACAAGACGCCGGCGATTAACGCCTGGCTGTCCAAGCACCCCCGCTTCCACATGCATAACACCGCGACCAGCTCCAGCTGGATCAACCAGGTCGAACGCTGGTTCGGCTTCATCACCGACGAGCTCATCCGCCGCGGCAACCACCAATCGGTCCAAGCCCTCGAAGCCGACATCCGCGCCTGGGCCAACGG
>Ga0208079_1000520_pt1 | contig 20959 bp, 20 predicted proteins | sample NGESurdeep092012_5_FD_184474 | JGI IMG/M metagenome (GOLD analysis project Ga0208079, IMG submission 184474) | Arctic peat soil microbial communities from Barrow, Alaska - NGEE Surface sample 210-2 deep-092012 (SPAdes) | ecosystem: Environmental > Terrestrial > Soil > Wetlands > Peat ... | reverse complement strand
CAAGACTGACATGAATTTCCGGCGCACTTTGCCGGAAATTCGCTGTCAGTCCTGTCTGTCCCTGGTCTGCCCCCTGGTTTGCCCCCGCCGGATGATAAAATCCCCCTTCGTACTCCAAATGTCCGCCAGCATCTCCGTCTCACCGAAGTTTCGCCCGGTCCTCGACCCGGAGTTTCTGCCTGCCTCGCTCTGGAACCGCGCCTATCGCGGAATGGCGCACATCGGCGGCTCTCGTCCGCTGGCCATCGCACTGGAGCGCAGCGACGGTGGGGTCTCCGTCTTCCGCACCGCCATCCTGCCACACGAAAGCGACAATATCGCCGTCAACTATCGTTACACTGAACGCCTTTTGAAGTACCTGCTCTGGCAGAAAGGCGGCTGGCGCATCAGCATCGCAGGCTGTCCGAGCATCGCCGAATCCCTCCGCGGCGTCTACTCGCCGGATGGCGCGCGCGCCTTCGACTACCGCTTCATGGGCGAACTCGTCTACGGCCGCCCCATGACCATCGAGAGCGTGCCGTATGATGCTTGCCCCGAGGAACGCGAATCCGCCGCTCCCCTGGGCCGTCACCTGGATGGCTGCCGCATCGGCTTCGACCTCGGCGCCAGCGACCGCAAGTGCGCCGCCGTCATCGATGGCAAAGTCGTCTTCAGCGACGAGGTCTCCTGGAACCCCGCCGTGCAGAGCGACCCGCGGTATCACTACGATGGCGTCCACGATTCCCTGAAGCGCGCCGCCGCCCACCTGCCGCGCGTCGATGCCATCGGCGGCTCTGCCGCAGGCGTCTACGTGGCCAACGAAGTGCGCGTCGGCTCGCTCTACCGCGCCGTTCCCCAGGACGCGTTCGACACGCGCATCCGCCGCCTCTTTTTCGATCTGCAAGCCGCCTGGAACGGCATTCCCTTCGACGTGGTCAACGATGGCGAAGTCACCGCGCTCGCCGGTTCCATGGCACTCAATGACAGTGCCGTCCTCGGCGTCGCCTTCGGCAGTTCTCTCGCCGCCGGTTTCGTCACCCCACAGGGCAACATCACCTCCTGGCTCAATGAACTCGCCTTTGTCCCCGTGGATTACCGCCCAGACGCCCCCGCCGACGAATGGTCCGGCGATCCCGGCGTCGGCGCGCAATACTTCTCCCAACAGGCCGTCGGCCGCCTGCTCGCTCCCGCCGGCATCGATCTTCCCCAGGAGATGACGCTCCCCGTCAAGCTCGAACACGTGCAGAAACTCATGGCCTCTGGCGACGCGCGCGCCCGCGGGATCTACCAGACCATCGGCGTCTACTTCGGCTACAACATCGCCACCTACGCCGAGTTCTACGAGGTGCGCAATCTCCTCGTGCTGGGCCGCGTCCTTACCGGCGCGGGCGGCGACCTGATCCTCTCCACCGCCAGCGAAGTTCTCCGCGCCGAGTTCCCCGAAGTCGCCGAGCGCATCCGATATCACATCCCCGACGAGAAGGAGAAGCGCCACGGCCAGGCCATCGCCGCCGCCAGCCTTCCGTCCATTGCCACCCTGGAGACCCATTAATGCAATTCCATAAATCCACCGCGGACTTCTTCGTTCCAGACGGCATCTCTCCCGACGCCGCCCTCGCCCGCACCACCCACCTGTGCATCTCCGCGCACCAGGACGACATCGAGATCATGGCGTACCACGGCGTTGCCGAATGCTTCGGCCGCAGGGACAAGTGGTTCACCGGCGTGGTGGTCACCAACGGCGCGGGCAGCCCGCGCACCGGCATCTACGGCGATTACACCGATGAAGAGATGCAGAAGGTGCGCGTGCTAGAGCAGCGCAAAGCCGCCTACGTCGGCGAGTACGCCTGCCAGATCCAGCTCGCCTTCACCAGTTCCGAAGTCAAGGATCCGAAGGAGCGCGTGGTGGCCGAGGATCTGGCGAAGATCCTGGTGGCCGCGAAGCCCGACGTCGTCTACCTGCACAACCCCGCCGATAAGCACGACACCCACGTGGGCGTGGCCATGCGCTCGATCGCCGCGCTGCGCACCGTGCGCGATCAGGTGAAGCCTCGGAAGGTGTACGGCTGCGAAGTCTGGCGCGACCTCGATTGGCTGCTCGACGAAGACAAGCAGGTGCTCCCCGTGAGCGCCCGTTCCAACATCGCCGCGGCCCTGGTGGGCGTTTTCGATTCGCAAGTCAGCGGCGGCAAGCGCTACGATCTGGCCACCGCCGGCCGCCGCCTGGCGCACGCCACCTATCACGCCTCCCACGGCACCGACCAGGAAAGCGCGCTCAACTTCGCCATGGACCTGACCCCGCTCATCGAAGACCCGTCGCTCGCCGTCGCGGGTTATGTGCTCTCCCTGGTCGATCGCTTCCGCGCCGACGTGGAAAAACGTGTGAACGCCGTGGCCTGAGTTAACCCGGGGACAGACGGAACGTTTCCCGGTTCCGAAAAAGAGGTGAAACTGGAAAACGTTCCGTCTGTCCCCAGGTTTTGTCCCCAGGTTTTAATGAGGAGATTAAGGTCTCAAACTGTCCGATAATTTGACGCCGGCTGTTTTTCGGACGCCCGAATCCCCGCACAATCCGCCCGCGGCCACCCCCACCCCTCGCCATCCACCCACTTACGCCGTTGGCCGCGAACGTGCTATCCTACATGCTCTTCATAGTTACAGGTCTGAAAACACCAAAAGGAATCATCGGATGCAAGGAAATCCCACTTCGCTTCCCCCCGACGCCGGCAGGCGCACGCTCGTCTCCTGGCTGCTGGGCGGAGGTGTCGCCGCCTCGCTCGCGTCGTTCTTTTACCCCGTCGCGCGCTTCCTCGACCCGCCTCTGGTTGCCGAAGCTTCCGTCAACGAAGTGGCCGCCGGCAACGTGCAGGACCTCAAGCCGAACTCCGGCAAAATCGTCAAATTCGGCAACAAACCAGCCATCCTGATTCGGGTCAACGATACCGAGTGGAAGGCCTTCTCCGCCGTCTGCACGCACCTCAATTGCACCGTGCAATATCAGGAATCGCGCCGCGAAATCTGGTGCGCCTGCCACAACGGCACCTACGACCTCGAAGGCAGGGTGGTCTCCGGACCGCCGCCCAAGCCGCTCGAAGAGTTCGCGGTAAAAATCCGCGGCGACGAGGTCGTAATTTCGAAACGCGTGTAATGGGAGGAACTGCCACTTGTCCGCCGCGGAACTGAAAGCCAAAACCTTCGACTGGTTCGACGAACGACTCGGCCTGCGTATGGCGCGCGATCTGTTGGACCACAAAGTCGTCCCTCTTCATCCCGGCACCGCCTGGTACTACTTCGGCGGCATCACGCTGTTCCTCTTCGGCGTCCAGATGTTCACCGGGCTCCTGCTCCTGCTCTACTATCGCCCCACCGTCGCCGAGGCTTTCGATAGCGTGCGCTTCATCATGACGCGCGTGGAGTTCGGCTGGCTCATCCGCTCCATCCACAGTTGGTCGGCCAACCTGCTCATCTTCTTCGCCTTCGTGCACATGTTCAGCGTCATGTTCACGCACTCCTACCGGCGCCCGCGCGAGCTGACCTGGCTCAGTGGCATCGCGCTGCTCGGTCTCATGCTGTGCTTCGGCTTCAGCGGCTACCTGCTGCCCTGGAATCAGATCTCCTATTTCGCCACCAAGGTGGGCACCGATGTCGCCGGCACCACGCCCTTCGTCGGTCCCATGCTGGCCCGCCTCCTGCGCGGCGGCGAAGATGTGGGAGCGGCCACGCTCACCCGCTTCTTCGCCTTCCACGTGATGATTCTGCCGCTGCTTACCTGCGGGCTGGTTGGCCTGCATCTGCTGCTGGTGCAGAAGGCCGGAATGAGCACCCCCAAGCACCTCCCCGCGCACGACCTGAGCCACATGAAGTTTTTCCCCAACTTCTTCCTGCGGGAACTGATGGTGTGGTACGGCGTGCTCGCCCTGCTTGGCTCGCTGGCCGCCATCTTTCCCTGGGAACTCGGTGAGAAGGCCGACCCCTTCGCCTCCGCCCCAGCCGGCATTCGCCCCGAATGGTATTTCCTGGCCCAGTTCTATACCCTCAAGCTGATACCCAGCCACGTGTGGATCATCGAAGGCGAACTCCTCGGCCTCGCCGGATTCGGCCTGCTGGCCCTGGTCTGGGTCGCACTCCCCTTCTGGGCCGCCACCAAACCGGATGGCTCGGGCGGCCGCGCCCGCCTGGCCACGGGAGTGGGCATCTTCCTGGTCTGCTATCTCTTCACCTTCACTCTGCTGGGATATTTCAAATGAGAGCGCCTAAAATTCTCTTCCTTCTGTGGTTCTCCGTGTGGATAGTCCCAGGCAGCGCCGCCGCCGCGGATTCCTGCGTGACCTGCCACGCCGCCATCGATGACGCCGTCAAGGGCCCCGCCGCCCTCATCAAGAACGACGTCCACATCGCGCACGGACTGAGTTGCGCCGATTGCCACGGTGGCGACCGCACCAGCGACGATCCCGACGTCTCGATGAACAAGGCCAAAGGCTTCAAGGGTAAGCCCGCGCGCGCCACCATCCCGAAATTCTGCGCCGCCTGTCATAGCAGCCCCGACTACATGCGCAAGTACGCCCCCCGCGAACGTGTGGATCAGTTCGAGCTCTACCAGACCAGCGTCCATGGAAAACGCCTTGCCGCCGGCGATACCGCCGTCGCCACCTGCATCGATTGCCACAGCGTGCACGATATCCGCGCGGTCAAGGACAGCGCGGCGCCGGTCCATCCCCTGCGTGTTGGCGAGACCTGCTCGCGCTGCCATTCCGACGCGGCGAAGATGGCGCCCTACAAGATCCCCACCAATCAGTTCCAGGAATACAAAACCAGCGTCCACTGGGAAGCGCTCAGCAAACGCGGCGATCTCTCCGCCCCCAGTTGCGCCTCCTGTCACGGCAACCACGGCGCCAAGCCTCCGCAAGCGGAATCCGTGTCCGCCGTTTGCGGATCCTGCCACGTGCTGTTTGAGCAGCTCTACGAAAAGAGCGTCCACAACGCCGTCTTCTCCGGCGCGGGCGGCGGCGGTGGCTGCATGGTGTGCCACTCCAACCATGCCGTCCACTATCCGTCGACTGCCATGCTCGCCGGGCCTAAGGCCGTCTGTTCCGGCTGCCACGATGCCGGCACCGCACCCGCCGGCGCCGCCACTCAAATGGCCGGCTGGCTGGATGGCCTCGACACGGCGCTGAAAAAGTCCGAGACCGTCCTGGCGAGCGCGGAACAGTCCGGCATGGAAGTCTCCGAGGCCCAGGTGCGCCTCATCGACGGCCGCGAAAACCTGGTCAAGGCGCGCCTCGCCCTCCACTCCATGAAGCCCGCGGAAATGCAGAAGCCCGTGGAGGCAGGCATGGCCATCGCCCAGGCGACCCAAAAGGCCGGCGAGTTCGCGCTCCACGAAAAGGATACCCGCCGCATGGGGCTCGCCGTTTCCGTGCTGCTCATCGGCATCGTCATCCTGGCTATCCGTCTCCTGCTACGCCGCATGGAGAGCAGTAGTTGAATGCGATAATCGAATTATGAAAACTACAATCCTCGCAACCCTAGCACTCATCGCTTCCTCCGGCCTCTCCTGGGCCGGCGCCGCCGAAGGCAAGGAGGTCTACACCGCCAAGTGCGCGGTCTGTCACGGGCCGAATGGAGAAGGCAAACCCGCCATGGCCAAGATGTTAAACGCCACAATGCCCGCACTGGCTTCCAAGGAAGTCCAGGCCAAGACAGATGCCCAATTGCAGGCGGTCATCCTCAAGGGGCAAGGCAAGATGAAACCGATTGCCGGCGTCACCGAGAAACAGGCAGCGGACGTAGTCGCTTTCGTGCGCACGCTGAAGTAGTGTAGCGCCGGCTTTCAGCCGGCCATGGCCGCTTTCTAGCGGGCATATCCAGGCCGGAACGCACCTCGGCACGAATGCCGAGGTGGCCGCCTGGAAAGGCGGCTCTACGGAGCCGCGTTCAGGAAAGCCACGACATCCCCCACATCGCTTTCGTTCAGGGTGGGCCAGGCGCGCCCGCGTTCCCGAGCGCGCTGGTACATCTTCGGCCCGTGCTGCCACAGTGCAGTGGCCAGCGTGATGGCCGTGACGGGCCGTCCGTGGCCGCGCAGAGCCGGACCGTCGTGCGCTCCTTCGGCCTGGCCGCCGTGACAAGCGCCGCACCCGCGTTCGCCGAACAGCGTCTGTCCCGCAACGGCAGATCCCGCCGGGTCGAAGTAGTTCAAGCTGGCGAGATAAGCCAGGAGGTCGGCGATTTCCTGACCCTCGAATGCCGGGCGGGCGACCGAGCGGCCTTCCGCCGTGCGCGACATCGCCGGCGAATGATTCCACATCAGCCCCGCGAACTGCACCAGGGTGACCGGCGCTGTGCTAGCTCCCAGGTCCGGGCCCACATGACCGCCCTTGCCGTGGATCGCGTGGCACTCGATGCAGGACTTGCTCTGGAAGATCTTTCTGCCGCGGTCCGGGCTGGCCGGCAGCAGTTCGGTCTCCCGGCGCTGTCCCCCGCAGTTGGCGCGGACATAGGCTAGCAGGTCGTTCATCTCGCGACCCTGGAAATGCGGCCAACTCATCTGTAACCGCTCAAGGCCTTTCTCCATGGCGGGCGCATGATTCCACATCGCCTCCGTCCAACGGATGGGTGTGTCCACGCCCTTCAGGGAAGACAGATCGGGGCCGACCGCGCCACCTTCCCCGCCCACCGTATGGCACTTGGCGCAGCCTTTCGCGCGGAACAGCCGCTGCCCATTCTCCTCGTCGCCCCGCTCATCGAGGTAGCGAGCCGTGTAGAGGAAAGCGAAGAGGTGCGTCATCTCCTGGTTACGCAAATCGGGATAGGCGATCTTTTCGGCCTGCATCCGCTCCCACATGCGGGGTGCGTGATTCCACATGGCGCTGACGAGCTGGTTCAAGCTGGCCTGCGGCGTTTGCGTGTATCCCAGGTCGGGCGCGAGTTTAGCCCCCACGCCGTTTACAGAGTGACAGTGAGCACAACCGTTCTTTCCCTCAAAGAACAACTGTGCGCCGAGGTGAGGATCGCCGACCATAAAGATCGACCAGCGCGTTTCCTTTCGCTGCTGCCAGATTAGGGCCGCAGCCAACAAGGTGGTTCCACCGAGGGCGGCCACCAGCCAAATCACAACCTGCCGCTTGGTAATCATGCCACGCCTCCCATGTCTGTGTGCGGTGCCGGACAAGCACGCCGGTGGCCAAACGGGGAGACCCGCGGTGAGACCCGAGGGCGCGCCCGCATGTACACGTATCGGCTTTGGATATTGTATTAGATTCGGACACCGTCTGAGAATCGGACGTACGGCACCGATTTAAAATCCTGGTGTGGAATCGGAGCAGCCGGGCTGGGATGGGGCTATACCCGCGATGGCGAGCCCATTTGGCGACTTGGCGACCGGCGTGCACTGGCCGGGACCGGTTTCAGCCGCAACGCCATATGGCAGTCATAAATTCGTTCAGACCGCTGGCTCTGCTTCTGCTGGCGGGCGTGACGCTCCCCGTATCGGCGCAGCGTGCGGACCAATCCCAGTACGTCGGTAGCAATACCTGCGAGGAGTGCCACAAGCAGGGATATCGGAGATTCGCGTCGACGAAAATGGCGAAGGTGTTCTTCGAGGCGCCCCGCAACGAACTGGAAGCCAAGGGCTGCGAGGCGTGTCACGGCGCCGGCCGCGAGCACGTGGAAGCGGCGCGCGCGCACGACGTCGCCCGCGAAAAAGGCGTCACCTACGAGGGTCCCCGAAGTTCGAATTTCATTATCCGATTAGGCAAGGACTCGCCGCTGTCGACGCGAGAGCAGAGCGCCCGCTGCCTGCAATGCCATGAAAAGGGGCAGAGGCTGTTCTGGGAGGGCAGCGGTCACGAGGCGCGGGGCCTCGGTTGCGGCACCTGCCATCAGGTCCACCAGAACCGCCCGGCGGTGGTTGCGGCCGCGGCGTTCAAGGAGCCTCTAACGACCAACACGCTTTTCACGAAGCGGACGCAAATGGAAGTCTGCTTCGGCTGCCATCCGATGCGCCGGGCCCAGCTCCAGCGCTCCTCGCACATGCCGCTGCGGGAGGGCGAGATGACTTGCGCGAACTGCCACAACCCGCACGGCGGCCCGAATCCGAAGATGCTGGTGGCAGCCACGGTCAACGAGACCTGTTATAAATGCCATCCGGAACGGCGCGGCCCGTTCCTGTGGGAACACCCGCCGGTGATGGAGAATTGCTCGACCTGCCATGAGCCTCACGGCTCGGCCCGCCCGCAGTTGCTGAAGCTCAACCCACCGCGGCTTTGCCAGGAGTGTCACGCGTCCACAGGACATCCGTCCGCGCCTCAACTGGCGACTTCGCATTACGTGTTCAACCGGGGATGCACCAACTGTCATTCCCAGATTCATGGCTCGAACCATCCGGCGGGGAGCAGGTTCCAGCGCTAGAGGAGGACTAAGATGACGTCGAATCGGAGAATTCTTGGCCGCCTGGCCCTGCTTCCGGCGCTGGCTCTGCTACCGATGCCCGCGGTTTACGCTCAAGAAGTCCCGGAACGCGGAGTTCTGGAAATTGGCGTTCGCGCGCTGGCGGGAGACCGAAGCTCGTCGCAGTTCGACGAATATCGAGACATCAAGCCCGGACTCTTCATTCGTCAGGCCAGCGTGGATCTGGAACACCTGTTCCAATCGAAATATTTTCTGAACTTCCAGACGACGCAGAGCTGGCAGAACGATCAGCACTTCCTGGGCGCATTTGGCAAGTATGGCAAGTTTGGCTGTGAGGTCCGCCGGGACGGAACACCACACGATTTTACGAATACCGCCGCAACTCTATTTACGGAATCCAGCCCGGGCGTATTCACCATTCCGGCGGCGACTCGCGCGCTGCTGGTAGCCAATCCGGCAAGCATCTCTCAGGTCCTCCCCGGCGCCAGAGCGGTGGATGTGGCGTTGCAACGCAAGCTCACCAGCGGGAGCTGCCAGTTTACTCCTTCCGCTGCCTGGACTATTTATGCGCAATACTCCCAGGACGCGGAAAATGGCTACCGGCCTCTGGGCACAACGCTGAACGACGAAACCAACGTTCTGGAACAGATGGAGCCGGTGGATTACCGAACGCACGATGTCAAGGCCGGCGTCGAATACGCCGGCCGTAAGGTCGCCTTCCAGGCCGGCTACGCCGCCTCATTCTTCAACGACCAGCACAGCACTTTGACCTGGGACAATCCCTTCAACGCAACGGATGCGATTGGGAATGGGGCGCATGGCCAACTCGCGCTTTATCCGGACAACAAGTCCCAGGGTGTGAATTTTGCCGCCGCCTGGAAACTTTCGAAATCCACCCGTCTAATGGTCAGCGTCTCCCCCGAGTGGATGCGGCAGAACGCGGCATTCCTCCCCTTCACGGTGAACACGGCGGTGGTCAACGTTCCGGCGCTGCCCGCCGCCAGCTTGAACGGCCGGAAAGCCACCGTGGCCACGAATATCACCCTGACCAGCCACCCGTTTGCGCGCCTGTCCTTGAGCGCTCACTACCGCGATTACGACTACATCAACGATACGCCGAGCCTGTTCTTTTCGAATTACGTCTATACCGACAGGCAACTGGACAACCTGGCACGGCAGAGCCTCCCCTACGGGTTCAACCAGCAGAACATTGGAACCAGCGCGTCCTGGCTGCTGCACAAGGGCGAGAGCATTACGGCCAGCTACGAGTTCATCGATCTGGAGCGCCAACACCGCGACGTGTCCAAAACGAGGGAGCACATCGGCTCGGTCACGTTCGACGCGAATCCAAAGCAGTGGTTTTCCTTTCGAACGTCGTATCAACGTTCGGAGCGCAATCCACAATCGTATGTGCTCAACCTGGAACTGTACCCGGTCGGCGGCAATACGCCTGTGCCGGATGGCTGGCAAATGTTCGATGAGGCCGCGCGGGTCCGCAATAAGGGCAGCGCGCTCTTGCAGGTGGATGCCTCGGACCGCCTCAGCTTCTCCGCCTCCTACGACAACCAGCAGGACCGCTACCACGACAGTCTTTACGGCCTGCTCGGCTACCGGACGGCGGAATCGAGTGTGGATGCGACCTACCAGTTGTACAACGGGATTTCTCTGTTCGCCAACTACACTTACGAGCAGTACAATTCCGATCAAAAGGCCAGGCAGTACAGCAAGACCAACAACACTACGAATAACGACTGGGAGAGTTACGTGGGTGACGCGATCCACACCGGGTCGGTGGGCATCAGCCTCTCGCGGTTCCGGCGCGCCATGACCATTGACGCGTTCTACAGCCTGTCGGTAGCGCAAAGCCGGATCAACAACCGGATTCTTGGCAATCCGTCGTTAGCGGGTTTCCTGGTGACCGCCATCCAGGATTATCCGGAGACGAGCAACCGCTTCCACCAGTTGACCGGCGCGGTTCGATACAAGTTAGCGAACAATCTCTTTTCCAGACTCGAGTACCGGTGGGAACGTTATGACCGAACGGATTTTCAGATCCAGAGCATGACCCCGTACATGGCCCCATACGATTCCAAGATGAATACTTCACTTTTCCTCGGGGCCGATGTGCCGGCTTACCAGGTGCATATCGTTTCCGTGTCGCTGGAGTACAGGTTCTAAGTTTTGGGTTGAAAGTTTTAGGAGGCAGAAATGCTAAGAAAGCATCGCACGATGAACATGGTTTTCGCGGCGCTGGGCGCCCTGGTTGTGGGGCGGGTGGTGGCCGTGGCCGGTGACGTTGGAGGCCCGCGGTTCATCGACGTGACCGCCGACCAGGACAACCGTTTCAAGGTGCCGAAACAGAAAGATCCGGTGATCACCATGAAGGTGAACGAAGTGGCGGTTCTGCGCATCACTTCGCACAAAGGCGGGGAGTGGGACGAAAAGGACGGAGTGGTCCACACGTTCACCATCAACGCCCTGAAGGACAAGGGCTGGAATTTCCGCCTGAAGGAGGGCGCCGCCCAGAAATTCCCGGTGGTGGCCCCCGCCGAGCCGGGCACATACGTAGTGGAGTGCACCGTGAAATGCGGCAAAGGCCACGACGACATGAAAATGAAGCTGGTGGTAACGCCGTAGGCGATTGCCATGGATAACACGCGGCGCGGTTTCTTTCAATTTCTGGCGCGCGGCGCCGGGTTGCTGGTGGTCTCGGGCGTGGCCATGAAGACCCTGGCCGGCCGCCTGTTCCGTGAAGTTCTGCCGGCCCGCTCCATCGCCCCGACCAACCGCAAGTGGGTGATGGTGGCCGATCTGGCCAAGTGCGACGGCTGCAAGGACTGCACCAAGGCCTGCACCAAGATGCACTTCGTTCCACCGCTCCAGGAATGGATGAAGGTCTACGAGGTCAGCGACAACGCAGCCGCCGGCTCCTACTTTCTACCGCGCACCTGCATGCATTGCGACAATCCGCCCTGCGTGCGCGGCTGCCCGGTGGGCGCCACTTACAAGCGCACCGATGGAATTGTCATGATGGACCAGGAGCGATGCATCGGCTGCCGCAACTGCATCGCCCAATGCCCCTATTCCGCGCGCTTCTTCAACTGGGCCGAACCGCCGCACACGGCGGAGGAACTGAAGAACGTTTACTCGGTGGAACACAATTATCCGCACCGCAGGGGCGTCGTCGAAAAGTGCATCCTGTGCCCGGAGATGCTGCGCGAGGGCATGCTTCCCGGCTGTGCGGAAGCCTGCAAAATGGGCGCGCTTTACTTCGGCGATGAATTAGAGGACGCGGTGACCAACGCCAAGGGTGAGACCATGCAGTTCTCCAAGATTGCGGCCAAGGGCGCGGGCTTCCGGCTGATGGAGGAACTCGGCACCGAGCCGCGCGTGTATTATCTGCCGCCGGTCAACCGCAAGTACCCGTCGCCGGGAGAGAAGCACATGAATCAAATGGGAGCGGCTGTACCGGAAGAAAAGCCCATGCATGACATGGGAGCCATGGGAAAGGGGCAGGCATGAACGAGCGAGAGACCAATCTGTTGCGGTCTATGAGGACGGACGGCGCGGGATTCCGCGTTTGGGTATTCGGCCTGATCATGGTCATCCTGTGGGGCGCGTTCGCCTATTTCCGGCAACTGCGGTTCGGGCTGGTGGAGACCGGCATGCGAGACCAGATCTCCTGGGGTCTCTACATCTCGAACTTCGTATTTTTTATCGGCATCAGTCATGCCGGCACGCTGATCTCCGCCATCCTCCGGGTGACCGACGCGGACTGGCGGTGTCCCATCACCCGCATGGCGGAAGGGATCACCGTAGTAGCGCTGTGCATCGGCGGGTGCATGGTGCTGATCGACCTGGGCCGGCCGGAGCGGGCGTTGAACCTGTTCCGGTATGGGCGGATCCAATCGCCTATCGTCTGGGACGTGCTTTCGGTGAGCACCTACCTGGCCGGATGCCTGGTGTACTTCTATCTGCCGCTGTTGCCGGATCTGGCGATTCTACAGGCGCAGCCGGGCATCAGCCCGCTGCGGCGCCGCCTCTACCGGGCGCTGTCGCTGGGATGGACCGGCGTGCCCTCCGACTGGCATCTGCTGGAGAAGGCCATCTCGGTGATGGCGGTGGCGATTATCCCGCTGGCCATCTCGGTGCACACGGTGGTTTCCTGGATCTTCGCCATGACGTTGCGTCCCGGTTGGGACAGCAGCATCTTCGGCCCCTATTTCGTGGTGGGGGCCATCTATTCGGGCGCCGCGGCGGTGGTCCTGGCGATGTGCATTCTGCGCCGCGTGATGCGGCTTGAGGCGTATCTGCAACCGGTTCACTTCCGCAACCTCGGGCTGCTGCTGCTGTCGTTTTCGTTGCTCTACCTGTATTTCAACATCAACGAATACCTCACCGTCGGCTACAAGTTTCAAAGCGGGGAAAAAGTCTTGCTCGACCGGCTCTTGTACGGCGATTATGCGCCCTACTTCTGGGTAGTGCAGGTGGTGGGCGTCGCCCTGCCGATGCTGCTGATGATGGGAGTGCTGGGACCCAAGCGGTTCCGGCATTTCACGGTTCCCGGCCTGGGTTTGGCGTCGTTCCTGGCGATTGTGGGGGCCTGGGCCAAGCGCTACCTGATCGTCGTGCCGACCCTTTCCAGCCCCTTCCTGCCGATCCAGGGGGTCCCGGAAACGTGGGCGCACTACGTCCCGAGCTGGGTCGAATGGTCGATTACGGCGGCGGCCTTCGCCGCCTTCCTGCTGCTCTATACGCTGCTGGCGAAGCTGTTCCCGGTGGTTTCGATCTGGGAGACGCGCCCGCCCGAAGCAGCGGCGCTGACGGAGGAACCCGCTCCCGCGTTCCGGCCGGGCGTATGGGGACCGGCCGTGCGAGTGCCTCTGCTGCTGGTGGCGGCGCTGGTGCTGGGCGCGGTGGCCGCTCGCGCGCAGGACAAGCCGAAGGGCGAGCCAGGCCCGGTACAGCCGACGACACTTTCGGTCACTTGGAAAGCGCTGGCGTCCGAGGAAGTCCCCCGTATGGAAGATGGACGGGCTGGCGCGACGACTGCCGCGCCAGGAAAGATCTATCTCTCCACGCGAGGGATGCCGCACCTGTGGCATTCGGAAAACCCGAAATCCGAACCGGCTCATTCGGTGGTCGAGGTATCGGCCCAATTGCGCGACGGCAGCGGCCAGCCACTGGCCTACCAGGCAGTAGGTTTCGCGCTCAAGACATCGCTGGGCACTCTCGATTTCGGCAAGCGTCCGACGGATGACGAAGGCAAGGTCCAACTGGTGGTCCGGGATCGCCGCTATGGACAGTACCGCATGGATGTCGCGTTCCAAGGCGACGCAAGCCATCCTCCGAGCCAAGGCCAGGTGCTGGTGGATTTCGGTTCCCGTCCGGCGCCGGCGTTGCCGGAGGGCGGGGTGCTGATCTCGCCCAACTTCAGCGCGGCGATCGGGCTGCCCTTCCTGTTTTTCTACGGTTCCATGTGGTGCGTGATGGCGTACGTTGTGGGCTACCTGGTGTTGGTCAGGATGCGCCGGGAGCGGCAGCGGCCGCAGTAAGAGCGCCGCTGCCGCTCCGGGTGGAGCTGTGAGAAGGTTGCAGAGATCGCCGGGCTAACACCCGATCCACCGGTCAACTGATTGCCAACTTGACCGGCTTGCCGACCCGGCTCAGCATTTCCACGAGCGTATCGATGGTGAACTTGGCCGTTTTCTTGTTCACTACGTCGGACACACGCGGGCGCGAGACCATCAGAATCTCGGCGGCATCAACCTGCTTTAAGTGATGTTCTGCAATCCAGACAGACAGCTCTTCCATCAGTTGCTGCTTCAGCAGTCGCGTGTCATTGATCTGTTTGCGGGACGCAGCCTGTAGACGTTTGGCCTCGTCCGGCGTGAAACCCAGTTCCAGGAAGAGGTTCGCTCCCGGCTTTGTCACATGTCGGATCTCGGTGTCGATCTTCATTTCTTTTCCTTCCTCGCGCTGACCACTGCGCGATAGCGCGCCGCGGTAATAGCCTTGTCCTGCTTGCTGGTCACTTGAGTCTTCTTCTGGAAGCAATGCAGGACGTAGATGGCTTCCTCGAATTTGGCGATGTACATCACAAGGTAGACGCCGCTCGCGTCCCGAATGCGAATCTCCCTTGTACCGGCAGCCACATCGTCGAATGGCTTCCAGTCGATCGGGTCAAGCCCGGCCTGGATCTTTCCCAACTGGAAGCCCGCTTCTTTCCGGGCGTCTTTTGGGAATGCCAGCAGATCGTCGTAGGCAGACCCTACCCACCGGATCTGTTTTTCATTGTCCATACAACCAGCATGTATAAAATTTTATACGCGCCTGCGGGTGCAAGTCAAGGTGTTCAGAGAACACCCTGATCAGCGGGGGTGGGCAATTCCGTCAAACCGTGAACGGCGGAAGGCTTTCTAATGAGGGATCAGCTTTGAGTCGATAAGCGAAGGCGGGGTCCCCTTCAGCGGATCGATGCGATCCGCCTGCTGTGCAGCCCAGATCAGCCAGTCGCCGAACGCCGTTCCCGGCTCGACCGAAGACGCCATCGTGCTGCGCGGCTTCGGATGCGACATTGGAGCGCGAATCCGTCGTGCCGGCTCTCAGTTTGGCAAAAGTTATCGCACACCCAGACGGGATTCGAACTTGAAATCAAAGGATTTAAACGAGTCTGGCCTCGTGAACCTCAACATAATCAATGGGGAAGGATTTGGCTCCCCACAAAACCCAGTATCAAACGACCTCTCCGGGCGCAAGTTGTTGAATCTAAAAGGCGAATGGATAGTGATAGAGAGGAGCAGTTGACAGCCATTCCGGCGCCTTAGAAACCGCAAGCAGTTCAGGATTGGTACGGGCTCACGAAGAGCAGGCGGTCGTAGTCGACAATGGCGACGCGCAGGCGGTCAAGCCAACCGGAGCGGCCGAGGAAGTTCCTGTTGAATGTGGAGTCCTGGGCAAAGAAGACGACCGCTGAAAACTCGATACCGAGCGTCTGAATTGTGAGCTCGTGTTGATAGGCTGCAAACGACCCAGCCACGGTCCGGAAATGTTGAAGCCGGCCGGAGTCGACGTCCACTCCAAGCATCTCAGCGTACTTGCGCTCAAAGATGCAATGTGCGGCGCCCGTATCCAGTTTTGCCAAGAGATCGACCGATTGCCTCCCGATGCATAGCGTGATCGGCACCTCGATTCCATCGAGGGCGTCGGCGTAGTGATGAGCGGCATCGAAGGCAAGCGAGACCGGCATGCCTACCAACCCGGAACAAACGGAAGCGGATCTTCGGGCAACATGTGCACGACGAACGGAATTCGGATACCCTCTTCCTTTGCCGCAGCAAAAACCTTCAGAGGATCGTTACCGGCGGCCACCAAACGATCACCTTCCACAGCCACCCATTGATCCGCGTAGGCGGCGCGGTTCAAATCGATCCACTTCATTTCCACGGTTCGATCGCGGGACGGAACAATTCGGGCCCTGGCACTGTCCTGCAAGCCATCTGCGAAACGCAGCACTTCCTCCTGCTTCGCCGGCGGAAGGCGGCGAACCTTGTCCAGGATGGCTTCTTCGAGACTCATGCTACGCCCTCTTTGATGATACCCGAGTCGGCCGCGCCAAGCACGTCGTATGCAGCATGCAGCATGCACAGCCCGAGCGCAGCTTTGAGGTCGGCGGTTTCGCCGCCCACAGCCTCAGATCCAACTTCGAGGCTCTCCGGTTGACAGGTTGCGTTTCTTGACGGCCCCGTCCAACGTGGCCGCCCAATGTGCAAACGGATCAAAATCGTCCGGCGCTGGCGAGACAAACCCTGCTTTTTCGAGGACTTCCGGCGTAGCATGACTCTGCAAAGTCATAGCACGCGGTCTGTCAATCGCTTTCCTGTCAACTGCATCATGGGCACCCACTCGATACGCTGCCAAAAAGCCCGGTTTGAAGATGAGATTCTTGGGGGTGCAGACAGAACCATTCAGGAGTATATGTCCTTTATATTCTGTAGATTACGCAGATCTGAAACAGGAGTTGGAAATCCTGAATGCTTGCTCCTCAGGCAGGATTCGAACCTGCAACCTTCGGTCGACAGACGAAAGCGGCTATCCCACGTGGGGCAGGCGGAAGCAGAGGGTACCCCGCCTGCCAACCCCCGCAAGGGCCTGACGCCATCGCTTCCCGCCAATGATAAGATGAGTTCTCCGCGTCGTTGGCTCTATGCCTGAAAAACGGTGGTTCTGGGCGACCCTGACGCTCTCCAGCATTACGATCGTCTCGGTGGTTCTGGCGGCTTGGGAACTGGTCGAAAACCGGCTCTTCCGCTACGCCGACTACATCACGCTGCATTACCTCTACATCACGCGCGGTGTAGCCTCCTCGCTTCTTCTGGCCTTCTGGGCCGCCTGGTTTGTGCTCCACCAGCGCAGAAAAAGCGAGGCCGACCTGCGCCGCTCGCGCGACCTCTACCGCGGACTGCTGGAAGCCTTCCCCGGCGCGGTCATCCTCTATGATGCCGAACTGCGCGTCCTCGAATGGAACGCTCCCGCCGAACGCATGTACGGCTACACGCGCGACGAAATCCTGGGTGCGCGCCTGCCCATCCTCCCCGCCGCGAAAACCGCCGAACTCGAGGACTTCCTGCGCCGCGTCCAGTCCGGTGTCCCCGTGCTCGATGTCGAGACCCTGCGCCAGCCCAGAGGCGGCGAGCCCTTCGAGGTGCAACTCAGCCTGCTGCCTTTCCGCGAAGGGCCCGGCCCTGTGAGTTTCCTCGAAGTCACCAGCGACATTCGCGAGCGCGTGCGCTGGCGCCGCCAGATGATCGAAATCGAAAAGCTCACCAGCATGGGGAAAATGGCCGCCGGCACCGCCCATCACTTGAATTCCCCGCTGGCCGCGCTGCTCATCCGCACGGAACTGATCCGCCAGCACTCCACCGGCGCCGCCTTCGATGCCGATCTGGCGCGCATCGAAGAGGGCCTCCACTTCTGCCGCCACTTCGTGCAGCGCCTGCTCGATTTCACCCGCGCCATGCCCCTGGAAAAGGCGCCGCAAGATCTCGCCACCGTAGTCGAATCCATCGCCGGCTTCTTCCAACCCGCTATCCTCTCGCGCCGCGCCAACCTGACGGTGGATACTTCCGAAGGCCGCGGCCAACTCGTCTTCGCCGACCGCAACCTGCTGGAAACCCTGCTGCTCACTCTCTTGAGCAATGCGCTGGACGCGGTCCCTCCCGGCGGCGAAATCCGCCTGCGCTGCCGCCGCCCTTCGCCCGGCACCGTCGGCTTCACCGTCAGCGATAACGGATGCGGCATCAGCCCCGCCCACCTGGAACACGTCTTCGAACCCTTCTTCACCACCAAGGAGCCCGGCAAGGGTACCGGACTCGGCCTGGCCATTGCCCGCAACGTCGTCATGGAACACGGGGGCTCCATCGAAATCGAAAGCCGGCCCGGTGAGGGAACCACGGCCATCGTGGACCTGCCGCTGGCCGGCGTCCCGGAAGCTGTAGGGAGAGTCGCGCCATGAAAACCGCAATCGAATCGCAGGGCCCGTCGATCCTGGTGGTGGATGACGACCAGGCACTCGCCTCCACCCTCAAGGACTTCCTCACCCGTGAAGGCTACGGGGTGGAGGTCGCCCTCTCCGGCGCCGAAGCTCTGGCCATCCAGGCCGCGAATCCCCACATCGCCCTCGCCCTGGTGGACCTGGTCATGCCCGTCATGGGCGGCCTCGCCCTCACCGACGAGCTGCGCCGCCGCAATCCCGAGCTGACGGTCGTCATCATGACCGGCTACGCCACCATCGAGACCGCCGTCGATGCCATCAAGCGCGGCGCCGAGGACTACGTCACCAAGCCTTTCGACTTCGAAGGCGTCCGCAAGAAACTGGGCCGCCTGATGGAAGTGGTGGAACTGCGCGAGCGCGTGGCCCAGCTCGAAAAGAACCTGGAGCGCCACCCCTGCTTCGAGAACATCATCAGCATTTCAGCCTCCATGGAGCGCGTTTTGGAGCGCGCCCGCATGGCCGCCGGCACGGACGCCTCGGTACTCCTGCTGGGCGAAACCGGCACCGGCAAGGAGATGCTGGCGCGCGCCATCCACGCCGCCAGCGGGCGCGCCCGCATGCCGTTCGTCGCCGTCAATAGCGGCGCGCTGCCGCGCGACCTGGTGGAGAGCGAACTTTTCGGCTTCCGCAAGGGCGCCTTCACCGGCGCCTATGCCGATGCGCCCGGCATCTTTTCGGCGGCGTCCGGCGGCACGGTCTTCCTCGACGAACTCGGCGAGATGCCGAAGGACGTGCAGGTCAAGCTGCTGCGCGTGCTGCAGGAAAAAGAACTGCGCCCCGTCGGGGGCACCCGCGCGGTTCCGGTGGACGTGCGCATTGTGGCCGCCACCAATCGCACGCTTGGCGAACTTCGCTCCACGCTGCTGCGCGAAGATCTTTACTTCCGGATTGCCACCATCGTGGTGGAAGTCCCGCCGCTGCGCACCAGGCCCGAGGACATCCTGGTGCTGTCGCAGCATTTCGCCGCGCGCCTCTCGCGCCGCTACGGCCGCGAGATTTCGCTCGGGCGCCCCGCCATCGAACTCCTCCTCGCTTATTCCTTCCCTGGGAATGTGCGCGAGCTGGAGAACCTCATGGAGAGCGTCGCCGCCGTCTCCACGGATAATCCCCAGAGCATCACCGATAAGGACCTCAAGCCCATACTGGTGGGCGGCGCTCCGCCCCCGTCCGCCCAACCCGGCCTGGGCGACTCGTTCTCCATGGAACAGATGGAGCGCCTCACCATCCAGCAGGCGCTACGCGTTTCCGCCGGCAATCGCACCAAGGCCGCCGGGCTGCTCGGCATCTCCCGCGACACGCTCTATCGCAAGCTCCGCCAATATCAGATCTAGGTGTCCGAAAATCGGACACCGTCGCTTTTTGCGACGCGGGGAAAACAAGTTTCGCGCAAAGAACGCCAAGGGCGCAAAGAAAAACCACGGTATTCCTTTGGCGCTCGGCGTGCAAGCTCCCTGCGCATGGCCGCGATCAGTAAACCCACGCAGGTTCTGCTCTGGATTCTTGCGGCAGGCGCCGCAATCGCTCTGCTGGTAGTGATTGTCATCGGCGGGCATCCGTCCTCCGGTCCGCAACATGCCACCTACCTGACCGGTTCCCCCGAAAAGGGAGCCGCCCTTTTCTACGGGAAGAAGCACTGCTCCATCTGCCATGCCGTCAACGGATCCGGCGGACGCGTTGCGCCCGATCTCGGCGCCACCCGTCCCGGCACGCCCGCCATGGGTTGGCTGGTCACGGTGATCTGGAACCACATGCCCGGCATGTGGCGTCAGATGCACGGCGAGAAGTTGCAGTTGAACCAGGAGGAGATGGCGCACCTCCTCGCCTTCCTCTACCAGGCGGGCTCCGCGGACAAACCGGGCGATCCGGCGGCAGGCCAAAAGGTCTTCGATGCCAAGGGCTGCGTGCGCTGCCACGCGGTGCGCTCCACCGGCGCCACGACCGCCCCGGACCTGGGGCGCATCGCGGTCGCGGGCGACCGCCTGGCCTGGATGCACGCCATGTGGAACCACGCGCAGTACATGATTGAGCCGGTCACGAAGGAACTCGGCGCCTGGCCCCAGTTCACCGGCGTCGAGATGAACGATCTGGTGGCCTATGTCAACGGCGGCCCGTCCCCCACGATTCAGGAAGACGGCGATCTCCGCGGCAGTGCGGAGCACGGTTGGGGAGTCTTCCAGGCCAAGTGCATCCAATGCCATTCCGTGCGCGGCAAAGGCGGCAAGATCGGTCCCGAACTGGGCCCCGACCACGAACTCCCGCGCACCTCCGCGCAGTTCGCGGCGGTGCTCTGGAATCACGCTCCCGCCATGCTCAAGCATGTCCGTGAAGCCCGCATGGCCCCCCCCACGCTACAGGGCGAGGAGATCACGGACGTCCTCCGCTTCCTCGCCAGTCTGCGCTATTTCGAACCCACGGGTTCGCCCTTCCTCGGCGAACGTGTCTTCGCCGAGCGCGGCTGCGCGAGTTGCCACGGCCCCAGCGCCGAGGGTACGCGCAACGCACCCAAATTGCGCGCCGGCGCCGATGCCTTCACCATGGTCTCTTTCGCCACCGCGCTGTGGAGCCACGGTCCCGCCATGAACACGCGCGCCGAAAAGCTCGGCGTCCCGTGGCCCAACCTGGAGCCGGGCGATGTCGGCGAGCTGATCAGCTTCCTCAACGATCCGGGGCGGAAGAAGTGAAAGTGGGGCAGCTCTCTCCAACTCAAGAACCGCTCCCTGAGCTGTGAAACAATGGTTGGCAGGCGAAAGCGCCTGCCCCACAAAGCACGCACGCCTTGTACACCAAGGTGGGACAGACGCTTTCGTCTGTCAAGTGCGGCTAGCCTTGCGCGCTACCGCCGCCGGACGCTGACCACCCACACGCCGCCCGCGTCGATGCGCTTTTTCACTTCCAGGAACTCGCCGTTGCGCACCGTTGGGACGGTGCGTTCCTCCACCAGGTCCGCCGCCGCATAATCCGCGGCGGCCATGCGCAACGAAACGCTCGCGTCCGCTGCCGCCTTCTGGTGATTGAAGA
>Ga0208079_1000519_pt1 | contig 20977 bp, 22 predicted proteins | sample NGESurdeep092012_5_FD_184474 | JGI IMG/M metagenome (GOLD analysis project Ga0208079, IMG submission 184474) | Arctic peat soil microbial communities from Barrow, Alaska - NGEE Surface sample 210-2 deep-092012 (SPAdes) | ecosystem: Environmental > Terrestrial > Soil > Wetlands > Peat ... | reverse complement strand
GGCAGGCGGCGGGCGGGCCATGGTCCTCTGTCCACGGATGGGTGAGACGACAAGCGACTCGGTCAACACTCTCAAAGTGAGAACCCAACATGCCACCGTGCACCGACAAGACCAGGGCATGCAAAGGTGAGTACCCGTCCAACCCGCACTCGACTCGCTCGGACACGTCCCAATCGTTGCTTTGAACGCACCTGACCGGGAGATGTTCGAACCCCCAGCAGGAGGTACCAATGCGACGACCCCAGCGTGAAGTCCTTACCGACCTGCCCGGACGGGTCACCATCTACGAGGTCGGACCTCGCGACGGGCTCCAGAACGAGAAGTCACTGGTCCCGGTGGAGGTCAAGGCCGAGTTCATCCGGCGCCTGGTGGCCACGGGACTTGACACGGTTGAAACGACATCTTTCGTGGCGCCGAAGTGGGTCCCCCAGCTCGCTGACTCCGCTGCTCTGCTTGGTCTCCTCGGTGAGGTCGGTCGTGGTCGCAACCGGCCCGTCCTGGTGCCCAACGAGAGAGGGATGGATGCAGCGCTCGCGCAGGGCGCCCAGGCCATTGCGATCTTCGGCAGCGCGACCGAGACGTTTGCCCGCAAGAACCTCAACTGCGGGTTGGATGAGTCCGTTGCCATGTTCGCTCCCGTCGTGCAGCGAGCCCGCGGCGAGGGCTTGTGGGTCCGCGCGTACGTCTCGATGTGTTTTGGCGACCCGTGGGAGGGGGACGTCCCCATTGGCCAGGTCGTGGACGTCGCATCCCGGATGATGGAACTGGGCTGTGATCAGCTGAGTCTGGGCGACACCATCGGCACCGGCACCACCGGGCACGTGCATCGGCTGCTGGATGCGCTGGACACCCGGGGGATTGGTGTTGAAAGCATTGGCGTGCACTTTCACGACACCTACGGTCAGGCGCTTGCCAACACCCTGGCCGCGCTGGCTCACGGGGTGACCGTCGTCGACGCCTCCGCCGGTGGTCTCGGCGGCTGCCCCTACGCAAAGAGCGCGACCGGCAATCTGGCGACCGAGGACCTCGTCTGGGCCCTCGACGGCTTGGGGATCGAGACTGGAGTCGACCTCGAGGCGCTGGTGGAAACCAGTCTCTGGATGGCTGGGCGCCTGGGCCGGCCGTCACCCTCACGGGTGGTCAAGGCGCTGGCGGGTAGTTCGAGTGCAGGTGACAATGCCTGAGCCAACACCGGCTGAGCCCACACCCGCTGACGACATCTCGTCCCGGGGGTTGAAGGGCTGGGTGACGCGCCGCGCCGAGGCCATGTTGCGCAAACCCCGTCGGGCCCTGCCCGCACTCACCGAGCCGGGGGAGTGCCAGGTCGTCCTTCAGGTGATCGGAGCCAGCCCGGTGACCGTCATCACCGTCATCAGTGAGGCGACCGGGCTCGACTTCATGTCCGCCAGTAAGCTCGCGCAGGATGCGCCGGCGGTTGTCGTGTCGGGGATCAGCGAGGCCAGCGCGGAACTCGTGGTCGAGCGACTGCAGAAGGCCGGTGCGAGAGCCGTTGCCGCAGAGACGTACCGGCCGCAGTGAGCGGTCAGCTGACTGCGGCACCGGTGATCCGGTGGATCGAGAAGGTGTGCTCGACATTGGACCCCTCGACAGAGCCGTAAGCGCGTCCACCCTCGATTCGCTTGGGATAGAAGAGTATTCGCTTTGTTCGGCCATCGGCGTCGGCATAGCCGATCCAGACTCCGAGGCTGTCGGCGGATGCCTCGCGAAGGAGGGCAAGCGCGACGGCGGGCTCGGTGGAGGGCAGTCGCGGTCCAGGCTGAGACTGCTCGCGCTCCCGTTCATATGCGGCGGACTCCTCCCCTGCGCGCAAGGCCGAGATGAGGGTCTCGGTCTGCTCGTCATCGACGACTGACGTGATTTTCGGTGCGGCTGGCGAACGCCGGGCGGGGGTGCGGTGGTGGGCGACGCGTGGGATCTGGACACCACCCTCGGTCGTCTCGGCGACCGGCGCAAAACCGTTCTCACGCAGCATCTCCAGGACAACCAGGGTGTGTGCCTGCGACACGACGACTGTCGGCGCGACCCGCCTGAGCTGCAGTGCGGTGAGCTCGCGATCGGCCAGCATGGTGTCCAGTACCGTCGTGTCGTCGCTGCGGATGTATGCCGAGACCGTACCCACGCGCGTCTGGCCGTGGCGTCGGGCGATATCGCCCACCAGGTACTCCAGTGGCTGGGGGACCGGCGTACGGCTTGCGTCCTGCAGTGACGTGAGGACCTGAGCGCACGACCATCCGGCGTCCAGGCCCCGGCGAACGCTCTGGGGGGAGAAACGGTAGACGGTTGCGCCGCCTCGCGACTCGACATCGGCGACCAGACGCATGAACTGCGCGAGACTGCCTTCGAGCCGGCCGGGCGCGACTGCCGTCAGATCCGCCTGCAACAGGACGTGCTCGACGGGTGAGGGCAGATGGGTGTTGATCGCCTCCTCCGCGACCGAGAGGTCGGCCCTGGCCTCGAAGAGGAGACGCCCCGCGGTGCTGAGCGCTCCGCGCCCGGTGATCCCGAGCCACTCGCACTCGCGCAGCACGGCGGCGGCGACCGCTTCGATGATCTCGGCCCGGCGCATCGGTCTGCGCCAGCGCAGACGGTCAGCCAGGCTGCCCAGGTCCGGTGCCTGTCCCTCGGGAAGCGCGGCCAGCTCGGTCAGCACGTCGCCGCGTAGCTGACGTATCGGCGGATAGACGACCTCCCCGCTGAGGGCGTTGATGGGGCTGCCACCGCTGGCAGGAACGGTGCCCACCAGGTGCGGCGCACGACCTGAGGCCAGCCAGTCCTGACTCAGCTGGACCCAACGGCGCGCAGACGGTCTCTGCTGCCACTCGTCATATCCCGGTGTTGGCGCCCACACCGGCTCCACAGACCCATCGTCGGCTAACAGGCCGGCGGCGTAGGCAGTCTCGACGACGAATGCGGCATGCGCCGATTCCACATCGAGGATTGAGGCCAAGCGCTTGAAGTCGCGCACCGAGAGCCCACCGGCGCGCATGACCCGCGGCGGGCGAGGGCCCCAGTCCGCGGCGAGCTCGTCGACGAGTCCGAGGAGCCCGGAGGCCTGGCCCCCGGCCGCGTCATCTACCGAGGACTGTTCGTGGGTCGTGACTTTCAGCTTCGGCGCCGTCAGCGCGATCTCACGGTGCAGCCTGCCCCCGCGCAGCCTCAGCGCGACCTCCCGGGGCAGGACGACGTGTTCGCTGGACAGTGCGCTGAGCAGCTGATGGGACAACAGCCAGGCCCCTGCGGCAGCCATCGGCCCACCCGGCGACAGCGTCCCGATCGGCGGTCCCCAGGTGAGCATGTCGAGTATGTTGCGGGAGCCGGCGGGAGCCGAGGCGATGACGTCGTCCAGTGCCTTGGGGGAGCCGGACCACGCAGGGGCCGAGCCGGGCAGCTCGGCAGTGGCCGGTCCGAGGCCGGCTGGATGGGGGCCGAGCACCTCGGAGACCGCCCGTACCACGTGTTGACCGTCGCCGCTGCGCCAGAGCAGTGCGCGGTCCCGGAGCTCCCGCACGAATTCGTCAAGGGATCGGAGCGACCCGCCGAGAAGCTTCGCGGTCATGGCGAGATCGACCGGGTCTCCGCTGACGACCAGTGTCTCGAGGACCTGCAGATGCCCGCGGTCGAGCCCGTCCAGGGCCCGCTGAACGCTCGCACGGGTGCTTGCCCGAGCGGCCAGGGAGGTCAGGTCACTCGGCGCCGGCCGCGCGAGGTCGGGTCGACGGCGGACCAGCGCGCGTAGCTGCTCATCACTTCGACTTCGGATGTCGTCGGCGAGGCTCCTGACGGCGGTGGCTGGTCGGGACGAAGAGGTAGACACACCTCATACGGTAGTTGGCCAGGGGACCCTTGCCTGCAGGTCGGCACATTGGTGCCAAGATAGCGGACACCCACCTTGTACTTGCGGAGGAACTGTGCAGGCTCAAAAGTTCTCGTCCTATGGCTCTGGCGCATCCGAGACCTCGCTACTCGGCGACACGATCGGGGACAACCTGGCGCGCACCGTCATGCGTGTGCCCGACGCCGAGGCGCTGGTTGATGTGCCCAGCGGTCGCCGCTGGACCTACGCTGAGCTCGATGCTGACGTCACGGCGCTGGCTCTTGGCCTGCTGGCCGGTGGCATCGAGGCCGGTGACCGGATCGGAATCTGGTCGCCGAACTGTCCTGAGTGGACCTTGCTGCAGTACGCCACTGCCAAGGTCGGCGCGCTGCTGGTCAACGTGAACCCGGCATATCGCAGCCATGAGCTCGCGTATGTCCTCGTGCAGTCGGGCATGCGCATGCTCGTCAGCGCGGTGATCCACAAGACCTCTGACTACCGGGCCATGGTCGATGCGGTGCGATCGGAGTGTCCCGACCTGCGCGAAGTCGTCTACATCGGCGAGGCCAGCTGGGACGAGCTTATCGCCGCAGGTTCCGCAGCCACGACGGATCAGCTGGCGGTGCGGATGGCGACGCTGAGCTCAGACGACGCGATCAACATCCAGTACACCTCTGGTACGACGGGGTTCCCCAAGGGCGCCACGCTGAGCCACCACAACATCCTCAACAACGGTTACTTCGTCGGCGAGCTCGTCAGCTACACCGAGCATGACCGGATCTGTCTGCCGGTGCCGTTCTACCACTGCTTCGGCATGGTCATGGGGTCCCTTGCCGCGGTCTCCCACGGTGCATGCGCGGTCATCCCGTCTCCCTCCTTTGACCCTGCCGCGACTCTCAAAGCCGTTGAGCAAGAACGTTGTACGAGTCTGTACGGCGTTCCCACGATGTTCATTGCGGAACTGGGACTGACCGACTTCGCCTCCTACGACCTGACGAGCCTGAGGACCGGAATCATGGCCGGCTCGCCATGTCCCGTCGAGGTGATGAAGCGCGTGGTGGACGAGATGCACATGTCAGAGGTCGCCATCTCCTACGGCATGACCGAGACCTCGCCGGTGTCGACGATGACCCGCATTGATGACGACCTTGCCCGTCGGACCGGGACCGTAGGACGGGTCATGCCACATCTTGAGGTCAAGGTCGTCGACCCGGTGACCGGGCGCACTTCTCCGCGAGGCGAACCGGGGGAGCTGTGCACCCGCGGCTACAGCGTGATGCTCGGCTACTGGGAGCAGCCGGACAAGACGGCCGAGGCGATCGACGCCACTCGCTGGATGCACACCGGCGACCTCGCCACGATGGACGACGACGGCTACCTGTCGATCGTCGGCCGGATCAAGGACATGGTGATCCGCGGTGGTGAGAACGTTTATCCGAGAGAGATCGAGGAGTTCCTCTACACCCACCCTGACATCGCCGATGTCCAGGTCATAGGCGTCCCCGACCCCAAGTACGGCGAGGAGCTGATGGCCTGGATCGTGATGCGTCCGGACGCAGAGCCGTTGACGGCAGAGGGTGTCCGGACCTTCTGCGCGGGCCAGCTCGCGCACTACAAGGTGCCCCGCTACGTCCACGTCGTTGACGGGTTCCCGATGACCGTGACCGGCAAGATCCGGAAGATGGAGATGCGGGCAGAGGCCGCGCAGATCCTCGGGCTGGCAGACAAGAGCTCATAGACAACTCTCAGGGAGTTCTCCGACATCTCACTGAGTGCTGAGGGATCCTGAGTGTGTAGCGAAAGGAACGCCATGACAGATCAGCCTCCGGAGCAACCTCCTCACCAGCCGTCCGGGCATCCGGAGGAGAGCAACCCATCGACACAGCCGATGTCGGCTGCCGCAGGCAACTCTCCAGCCACACCGCCAGCCGCGCACACAACGAACCTGTGGCACCAGGCAACGTCCACCCACGGCCGGCGTTGGGCGATCGGCATAGCCGCCGGTGCTCTTGTCTGCCTGATGTTCCTCGGCATCGCAGTTGCCGGCCTGGTGGTCCTGCGGAACCACGACCGTTTCGCCATGATGGGGCAACGACAGGACCGTTTCTCCCGTGGCCAGGGTGGTCAGCTGGGCCAGGGCAACGGCCGCGGTATGCCGGGCGCGCCGGGAATGCGGGGCCGTCGGACCCAAGGTCTCGGCGGGCTTGGTGGCGTCCTGGGCGGATCGGCTCTGCACGGCAACGTGACGGCGACAGTCAATGGTTCGGCCCAGGCGCTGGTATTCCAGCGTGGGCAGGTCACCGCGGTGAGCGCCACCTCGATCACGATCAAGAGTACGGACGGCTTCGTGGGCACATACGGCCGCACCACGGCAACCAGCTCCATGTCGGCAGCCCCCGTCATGGGTGGGCAGGCTCTCGTCCTGGCTCGCGCTTCCGACAAGGTAGCCATCACGATCATGACGACGCCCGCCAACACGAGTGTTGCGCCGAGCAACTAGCCGTGCGCGCCGTATCGTCCTGACGTGAGCGTTAATCCCAGTGGTGATCAGTGGACCATCCGGCACGGTGACCACGAAGTTGTCGTGGTCGAGGTGGGGGGCGGCCTGCGCTCCTACGCCGTTGGCGGTCGCGACGTCCTGTTCGGATACCCGCAAGATCTTCGCTGCTCCGCCGGACGTGGCCAGTTGTTGATGCCCTGGCCCAATCGGATTCGCGACGGCGGGTACACCTTTGCCGGCCAGGGGCACCAGCTCGCGCTCACTGAGCCTGAACGCGGCAACGCGATCCATGGACTGGTGCGCTGGGGCATCTGGTCTGTCCTGGAGAAAGCCGAGGACACCGTCACCCTGGGCTACCGGTTGCGTCCGCAGCAGGGCTGGGAGTGGAGCCTGGATCTCTCGGTCACCTACGCCCTGACATCGACGGGTCTGGTGGTGACTCCGCGCGCGACCAATGTCGGCACCGACGCGGCGCCTTTCGGCTTCGGCGCACACCCCTATCTCAGCGTCGGCGAGGACCGGGTTGACCAGGTGGAGCTAGGCATACCGGCGGCGGCTTTTCTCGCGGTGGACGACCGCCTGCTGCCGCTGGGGCTGGCTGGGGTGGATGGCACCGATCAGGACTTTCGCGAGCCCAGAGTGCTGGGTGAGCAGGCCCTCGACACTGCATTCACCAACGTCGTTGCCGACGCTGATGGGTTCTGGCGGGTCACCCTCGCCCACCCGCACACCGGCCGTGTGGTCACTCTCTGGGCGGATGCCAAGGCGTACCAGTGGTTCCAGGTATTCACGGGCGACTCGCTGCCGCTGGCGTCCCGGCGTGCCAGCGGCATCGCAGTGGAGCCGATGACCTGCCCGCCGAACGCCTTCAACACCGGTGAGGACCTGCTCGTCCTCGAGCCGGAGCAGGAGTTCGCGGCCCCCTGGGGGATCACGCCCGGCTGAGCTGCGCCGCCGGAGCTGTGATGCCGTTGACCTGGTCGGGGATTCGGCGTTCGACAGCCAAGGCGATGAAGGCCATGATCGCGCAACCGAGGATCAGAATGCCGATGAACTCCACGTGCAGGCGGGTGGAGGTGCATCACTTCGGCCACGACCGGTCCGGTGACAGCCGCCAGCTGGAAGGCACCAGCCATAGCCGCGTTGTAGCGCCCACGCAGATGATCAGGCGACAGGTCGTTGGTGATCGCCGGGATGGTCGGCTGGAGCAGGGCCTCCCCAGCGCGAACACCGCGCTGCCGCAGCTGATCAGGGTGGCCGCCGACGAGCTGGCCGGCAACAGGCCGCAGAGACCGGTCATCAGCCATGACAGCGACCACAACGCCGACATGACCAGGATCACGCGGGTGCGGCGGCGGCCGTCGATGCGCTGGAGCACCAGCAGCCACAGCAGGACGATGGTTGCCGTGTCTACAGAGAAGGCATACCCGATGGATCGCGTCGAGACCTCGCCGACCAGCCACGCATACGCCGTGAAGCCGGCTTCTGTCTGGGTAACCCACGAACGCGGAAATGAAGGCCACCGCGATGCCGGTCAGGGTCGCCTTGTCACCCAGGGTGTCCGGGTATGACGTCCTTATGGGTGGGCCGTCCTGCTCGCTGACCGGGTGGGCGACCTTGCCGCTCACCCTCGAAGGGGTCCGGGACGTACCGCAAGGGGGGCCAGGAAGCTGAGCGCGTTGCCGAGATAGATGGCAACGAACGTCCCGGGTCGACGGACCCCGCCAGCACCCCCGATGCCGATGCCCAGGGTGAGCAGGTGAAGTTGATCCCGAACTAGCGCTGCCGGATACCCGACGGTACGACGGCGCCGATCATGGTGTTGAAGCCGGGCCAGAAGACGCCACCTGCAGCGCCCATCAGGGCCGGGCCAGTTCCGCCATTAGCGGGGTGAGGGAGAACGCCAGCAGGACGTTGGCGAGCATCTGGGTCAAGATGCCGGCGAGGACGATGCGTCGTGCCCCGAGCCGGTCGATGAGCTGCCGGCGGGACCGACAACGGCCACACCGACGATGACAGGCACGGCGAGCAGGCTGTCGGCTGCCTCGATCCTGAACCCGCGCACCTCATGCAGGTCGATGAAGCCGAACGGCAGCACCAGCCGCGTGCCCAGCGTCTCGACGGCGACAGTGGACAGCGGGCAGAAGGAGCATCGCGCGGCAGCTTGTTCCAGAAGGACGCCAGCGAGGGGCGATCACACGGGGGGGAGGTCACTGGTAGGAGTATGGCGAAGGCCACCGGGTGTCCCGAAGTCGGCTCTGGGCACCGTCTGGGCCACCGTGCCAGGTGGCTGGGCCAACTCTTTTGGCAGTAACGGTTAGCCTTGGGGCAGCGCAACGTGCGCCATCGCGCCGCACCCTCTTATGGGGCGGGCGGCCGACACATGAGCAAGAGGTGGGCTGTGCCTACAGGCAAGGTCAAGTGGTACGACGCCGAGAAGGGCTTCGGCTTTCTCAGCGATGACGAGGGCGCGGACGTGTTCTTGCACGCGGACGCGCTGCCCGAGGGTGTCGCGACGCTCAAGGGCGGCACACGGGTGGAGTTCGGCGTCGTCCAGGGCAGGCGCGGGGCGCAGGCACTGTCGGTGCGTGTCTTGGACCCCATGCCGTCGATGTCTGCATCCGTCGCGGCCAAGAACCGCACCTCGCCGGAGGACCTGACCGTCATCGTGGAGGATGTCATCAAGCTCCTGGACAGCGTCTCAACCACGTTGCACCGCGGCAGGTACCCCGACAAGGCCACGGCGGCCAAGGTTGCCAAGGTGTTGCGTGGGATCGCCGGACAGCTCGAGACGGGCGCCTGAGGCGTGGCGATCAAAGCGGACACGATCCTGTTCGCCGCGTTGGACCAGGCCCGTGAAGCCGCCCAGGGCATCGCGGAACCGGGCACAGTGGGCGAGCACCTTGGTGCTGTGATGGATGACGAGCGGCTTGCAACCCACTACTTTGCATGCACTGCAACCGGGTACCCGGGATGGCGTTGGGCGATCACCATCGCGCGAGTGCCACGCGGCAAGAAGGCCACCGTCTGCGAGACCAACCTGGTGCCGGGTGAGGGTGCACTTCTCTCGCCAGAGTGGCTGCCCTATGACCAACGGCTGGCGCCTGGAGACCTCGGGGCAGGCGACGTTCTGCCCTATATCGAAGAGGATCAGCGCCTTGAGCTAAGCCTTGAGGCCACCGGCGACGAGGACATCGACGAAGCGGCCCAGTGGGAGCTTGGGCTCGGCCGCAGGCGTGTCCTGTCCGCAGAGGGCCGTGAGGAAGCAGCTGAACGCTGGTACCGCGGGGACGCGGGCCCCACGTCGCCGGTCGCCGAAAAGGCAACTGCCCCCTGCTCGTCGTGTGGCTTCTTCCTGCCTATGGCGGGTGCGCTTCGCTCTTTTTTTGGCGTATGCGCCAACGCCTGGTCTCCCTCAGACGGCCACGTCGTGAGTCTTGACCATGGTTGTGGTGCACACAGCGAGGTTGACCTGATCCGGGAGGACCCCAAACCCGCCGAGGAGCCTGTGCTCGACGAGTTCGCCTTCGACGTGGTCTGACCAGTCGGTCAACAGCCGAGCGAGCCGCCCCGGCGTCTCAGACAGCTCAGGCAGGATCTCACCGCTGTCAGGTACTTCTGGTGGGGCCATTCTTCGACCGCGGTGATCGTGTGGAGAGATCGGCGCCCGCTGCGTTGCCGCGGCCGCGACGGACGTACAGCAGTGCAAGTCCGCCGCCCGCGATCCCCGCGACGCAGGCCCACGGCCACCATGCCCTGTCGCCCTGATGCAGAGCCGGCACGAAAAGGCTGACCACGAGCGCCACGCTCCACAGCGACATCCCGATCTCGAGGATTCGAGCGGTGTCGCTGGCCAGGGGCGGGGGGTCTTCGGGGCTCACGGTGCCAACCCTATGTGTCCCCCGGGGGTGGAACCCGGCGACGTTCTAGGCTGGGCGCCATGCCTTCGACTCTCGTTCCCAAGAAATCCGGCGTCGCGCGCGGCAAGAAGACCTTGGCGGTGCACGGCGCCCTCGACTCGTTCTTCCAGATCACCCAACGAGGCTCGACGGTGTCCCGGGAGGTCCGCGGAGGATTCGCCACGTTCTTCACGATGGCCTACATCGTCGTCCTCAACCCGTTGATCATCGGAACCCAGGCCGACTCGACCGGTGCCTTCCTGGGTGGTGGGGGCCACCCCAACCTCGCGATGATCGCCGCGGCGACGGCTCTGGTGGCCGGCGTGATGACCCTGCTGATGGGCGTCGTGGCCAATTTTCCGCTCGCTCTCGCGACGGGGCTTGGCCTCAACGCTTTCGTGACCTTCGGCATCGCCAAGCTGCCGGGAATGACCTGGCCCGATGCCATGGGGCTGGTGGTGCTCGAGGGCCTTGTCATCACGGTCCTGGTGCTGACCGGCTTCCGGAAGGCCGTATTCCACGCCATCCCGTCGGCGCTGAAGACCGCCATCAGTGTCGGTATCGGCCTGTTCATCACGATCATCGGCCTCGTCGACTCAGGCATCGTCCGCCGACCGGCCGTCGGTCCGGTGCCGGTCGAGCTCGGAGTCGGTGGCTTCCTGGCCGGCTGGCCGACGCTCGTCTTCGTCATCGGTCTGCTCTCGATCATCGTCATGCTGGTCAAGAAGGTGAAGGGCGCGATCCTCATCGGTATTATCGGCACCACAGTCCTGGCCATCCTCCTCCAGGCTGTGGTCGGCATCGGCGGCCAGAATGACGCCAAGGGCAAACTGGTCAACCCCGGCGGCTGGGGACTGAACGTCCCGAAGATCCCGTCGAAGCTCATGGATATCCCCGACTTCGGCCTGCTGGGCCAGTTCTCTCTGCTGGGTTCGTTCGCCAAGATCGGCGCAGTGTCGGTGGTTCTGCTCGTCTTCACCCTGTTGCTTGCCGACTTCTTCGACACCATGGGCACGATGGTCGCGATCGGCGCCGAGGCTGGCCTGCTCGACAAGGACGGCAACCCGGTCAACGCCCAGAAGATCCTCGTCGTCGACTCGCTGGCCGCCGTCGCCGGTGGCGCGGGCAGCGTCAGCAGCAACACGGCATACATCGAGTCGGCGGCTGGGGTTGGCGAGGGTGCTCGCACCGGCCTGGCTTCGGTCGTGACCGGTCTGCTTTTCCTCCTGGCCACTTTCCTGTCGCCATTGGTCTCGGTGGTCCCCTACGAGGCGGCCACCCCGGCCTTGGTGGTGGTCGGTTTCCTGATGATGCAGCAGGTCAGGGGCATCGCGTGGGATGACCTTGAGATCGCGATTCCGGCCTTCCTGACGATCGTCCTGATGCCGTTCACCTACTCGATCACGGCCGGTATCGGCGCGGGCTTCGTCGTATACGTCCTGCTCAAGATCGTGCTCGGTAAGGCCAAGGCGGTTCATCCGCTGATGTGGGCCATCGCCGCCATGTTCGTTCTTTACTTCGCCATCGACCCGATCAAGAGCGCGCTCGGCGTCAACTGACGCTCGAGCGTTAAGGCTGTCGCCGCGTTGGGCAGCCCGGGCATGCGCCTGGGCTGCCCTTTCCTCGGTGATCGGCGTGTTCGGAATAGTTAGCACGGGTAATGAGTTACGCTAAGGAAGCCGGAAGGAACCCATGCCACCCATAACCCGAACAACAGCTCCGAGCGCTCCAGCAACAACTCGGATAGCTCGGACCCCCCAGAGCGCCCATCAACCGTCGCTCGCGCACCTCGCGAATGATCTCCGCCTGGCGTGCATGAGAATCAGTCGGCGGGTCCGATTTGAGAGCACCCAGCTCGTCGCGCCCCACCAGCTGAGCGTCATGGCGCGGCTCGAGGACCACGCACTGACACCCCGCGAGCTTGCCGCGATCGAGTGCGTCAGCCCTCCGAGCATGACCCGCACCGTCGGTGCCTTGGTTGAGCGCGGGCTCGTTGCCCGCCAGGACGACCCGTTGGACGGCCGCCAGGTCTTTCTGTCGCTGACGGCGCAGGGTCTGCTGACGCTCAAGGAGACTCGCCGCAAGCGCGATGCCTGGATGGCGACCAGGCTCAAGGGGATCAGCGCGGACGAGCGTGAGGTGTTGATCAGGGCCAGCGTGATCCTCACCCGGCTGGCCAGCGAATGAGCCCCACGTTCTCCTCCTTGAAGATCTACAACTACCGCACCTTCGCTGCCGGCGCACTCATCTCCAACACCGGGACCTGGATGGGCCGGGTCGCTCAGGACTGGCTGGTGCTGACCCAGCTGACCCCGCACTCATCCGTGGCGCTCGGGATCGTGACGGGCCTGCAGTTCGCCCCCCTTGCGCTCCTGGCGCCGGTCGCCGGAATGATCACGGACCGCTTCCCCAAACGACGCATCCTGTTTGCCACCCAGAGTGCGATGGCCCTGACGTCGCTGCTCACCGGCGTCCTGGTGGTGACCGGGGCAGTTCAGCTCTGGCATATCTTCCTGCTGGCCTTCATTCAGGGAGTCGCGGCGGCGATGGACAACCCGGCCCGCCAGACCTTCGTCTCGGAGATGGTGCCGCACGATTCGCTCAGCAATGCCGTGGGTCTGAACAGCGCGTCCTTCAACGCGGGACGTCTCATCGGCCCGGGGGTCGCGGGTCTGGTCATTGCCGCGGTTGGCACCGGTCCGGCCTTCTTCCTCAACACGCTCAGCTTCGTAGCGGTGCTGTTGGCGCTGGCCAGGATGCGGCCGGGCGAGCTGAACATCACTCCACGCCACCGTGGGAAGGGACAGATTCGCGAGGGTCTTCGTTATGTCCGTGGTCGTCCTGACGTCATCTTGATCATGGCGCTGGTGTTCGTCCTAGGCACTTTCGGGATGAACTTCCAGATGACTACTGCGCTGATGGCCACCGTCGTGTTCCACAAGGGCGCGGGTGGTTATGGGCTGCTGGGCTCCATCATGGCCATTGGGTCGCTGTCGGCGGCATTGCTCTCGGCGCGCCGTCCGAACCCTCGTCTGCGCATCCTTCTGATGGCGTATGCCGCGTTCGCCGTTGCTGAAGCGGCGGTTGCCCTCGCCCCCTCCTACGTTTGGTTTGCGGTTCTGCTCATCCCGGTGGGCCTCACGGCACTGACCGTCATGACCACAGCGAACTCCATGGTTCAGCTCAGCGTCGCCCCCGCCATGCGCGGCCGGGTCATGGCCCTGTACATGGCGGTATTCATGGGCGGAACCCCTCTTGGTGCACCGATGATCGGGTGGATCGGCTCTGCTTGGGGACCTCGATGGACCATCCTGATAGGCAGCCTCGCAACAGGGCTGGCTGTGCTAGCTGCCATGCTTTATCTCATGAGCAGCCAGGACATGTACGTGAGCTACCACCGCCGGCAGCGGCCCCGGTTGACGGTCATCCGCGGTGAGATCAGCGAACCCGTGCCGGAGGTGGCCAACTGATGACACCCAGGTTTCGCCGTGCAATCGTCCTTGTGGCGCTGACCGTGATGCTGGTGGCGGTCGTGGGCGGACAACTGGTTCATTTTTGACAGCCGGCCCTTTCCCGTGGCATCAGGGAGTGGGCGTAGCCGTCGAGCAGGGCTGTGCGGTGGTGGGCGAACCAGTGCTGGTGGCTGGCGCACTGCTGGTCGGCGAGGTGGTGCTGGTCGACGAGGTGGTGCTGGTCGGCGAGGTGGTGCTGGTCGGCGAGGTGGTGCTGGTCGGCGCTGGCGTGGGCAGGCACGGTGGCAGGCACGGTTGTCCGGTGGTGGGCGAAGCAGTGCTGGTCGGCGAGGCAGTGGGTTCGCACGGCGAGCCGGTGCTGGTGGGCGTGGGCTGGGCTGGTTCGGGAAGGGCGGGTTGGGTCGTCGCAGGCTGTGGCGGCGCCTGGGTTGCCGGGGTGAGTGCCGGGGTGAGTGCCGGCTTCGAACCAGTGGCCTTGGTGGAGCCCGGTTTGCCGGGCGCAGGGTTGGTGGGCTTCGTCGTCTGTATCGAAGGACGCGATGCCACAGCGACCGAGTCAGTGGGGGTCAGGGCGGAGGCCGGCAGGGCTGTGACGCCATGGCGGTACGCATCGGCGATGGCAGTCACCATGCTGACGTAGGAGTCAGAATCGTTGTAGCGCAGGATCGCCGAGCGCAGGTCACCGGGGCTGCTGAGGTCAGCGTGGCCGGAGCAGAGGTAGACCGCGGTTGCTGCAGCGGCGTCGGCCATGTCCTGCGGGTTCTTGACTCCGTCACCGTTGGCGTCCACGCCTGCAACCACCCACGTGCTGGGGATGAACTGCATCGGGCCGACTGCCCGGTCGTAGGAGGTGTCCCCGTCCAGCAGGCCATGGTCGGTGTCGGTGATCACAGCGGTCCCGTTCGTGCCGTCGAGCCGCATTCCGATGATGCCTGGCCGGGCTACGCCGGCCGCGTCAAGCTGGTTGCCGCCGAAGCGGGCATGGTTGCTCTCGACTCGCCCGATGGCAGCCAGCAGCGCCCAGTCGATGTGGCAGGCAGGGTCGGCTGACTCGACCAAGGAGGCGGACCGATGGTAGGCCGCGAGGGCGCGGACCGGGATTCCCGTGCTGTCCAGGGCCACCAGGGAGGAGCTGCCGGGGACGGTGCCCGCTGGCAGCATCGATCCCAGGGGCTGGGGTGCCTGTGCCGTGGGTGCACGTCCCTTGGGTGGAGGCATGGGAAAGGGATCGGCCTCGATCTGCGCCGAGCCGGGCAAGGTCATTGCGATGTCGGGCACGACGACCGCAGGAGTGTTCTTCGAGACGGTGCCAACATGGCTTCCGGCTGTCGGGGTGGCGGAGGCGGGCAGCATGATGCCGCCGCTGATCAACGCGACAGCAGGAAGTGCTGAGCAGATCTTGCGCAACGGCACCCTGATCGTGTGCACGTGACTGCTCCTGGACATGGCTCTCCTATGTTGACTTCCCGCGTTCGACAGCCGCAGGCAGTTGATGTGCACCAACCCGAATCTTGGTGCGTCGACCAGTCGTTGAAGACAAACCTAGGCGGGCCCGGGAGCCGGACGCTACCCATCATTCGGTACAAATCGGTTACCAATAGGTAACCCATGCACAGATCTTACGAGATCCGATCGGTCCAGTTTGTGACGTGGTTCACTCTCTGGGTTGATGCGGCAACAGTTCTGCGCGGCTCCGGGGTCCATGACAGGGAAGCTGGTCGAGAGCGAGCAGTCGACCCGATGCCAGTGGGCAAGGGAGTGACGTGAGTACGGGTGGATCGAACAGGGGTGTCTCGAAGGCCTTTCGGCTGAACCCGGCGCTGGCTCGATGTACACCAAGACCGTGGGAACTGGTCGCGTTGTGCTGTTCGGTGAAGGCAGTCGGATAGCGGGCACCTGCTGGACGTGACCGAGGGTCGGGACCTCGACGCTCTTCACCGATGCTGCAGGAAAGCCGCTGCCACTTGCTCCGGGTGGGACGTTCGTGGCTTTGGTGCGCTCCGGAGCATCCGCCTGATCAGCTGGTCTGACTGACGACGTACTCAATGCTGGAGATGAGTTTCGAGATGTCCTGGGGGTCGACGGCCGGGAACATGCCTACGCGCAGCTGGTTGCGTCCAAGCTTGCGGTAGGGTTCCACGTCGACGACTCCGTTGGCGCGCAGAGCTGCCGCCACCTGCGCAGCGTTGACCTCGTCGGTGAAGTCGATCGTCCCGACGACCAGCGAGCGCGCGGACGGGTCCGCGACGAAGGGCGAGGTGTATGCCGTTGCCTCCGCCCAGGCATACAGCCGGCTGGAGCTGTCGGTGGTGCGCTTCACGGCCCAGTCCAGACCGCCCTGGTCATTGATCCAGTTGATCTGGTTGGACAGCAGCGCCAGTGTCGAGACGGCAGGTGTGTTGTAGGTCTGGTTCAGCCTTGAGTTGCTGATCGCGGTCGGCAGGCTGAAGAAGTCCGGCACCCACCGGTCGGAGGCCGCGATCTCATCGACCCGAGCCAGGGCTGCCGGGGAGAAAGCAGCGATCCAGAGGCCTCCGTCGGCCGCGAAGCATTTCTGCGGCCCGAAGTAGTAGACGTCGGACTCGGCGACGTCCAGGGGCAGACCACCGGCGCCCGAAGTGGCGTCGACGAGCATCAGCGAGCCTTCGTCGGCACCCTTGACCCGGCCCACCGGTGCCATGACCCCGGTCGAGGTCTCGTTCTGCGCCCAGGCATAGACGTCGATTCCGGCTTCCGCGCTTGGCGTGGGCAGGGTTCCCGGCTCGCCCTTGATGATGGTCGAGTCGCCCAGGAACGGCGCCTTCTGGGTGACCGACCCGAACTTGGCCGAGAACTCGCCGAAGGCCAGGTGCTGGGCGTGCTCCCGGACCAGACCGAAGGCGGCGATGTCCCAGAAGGCGGTCGAGCCACCGTTGCCAAGAATGATCTCGTAGCCCTCGGGCAGCGTGAACAGGTCGGCTAGCCCGTCACGGACCTGACCGACCAGGTTCCTGACTGGCGCCTGGCGATGAGAGGTACCAAGAACCGTCCGCCCGACAGAGACGAGATAGTCGATCTGGGCGGGACGGACCTTGCTGGGTCCACAGCCGAAACGGCCGTCCAGAGGCAGGAGCTCGGCGGGGATCGTCACGTTGGCGGTGTCAGTCAAGAAAAGTCACCTCAGGGTGTAGGACGGAGGACAAGCTTCGGGAGCTATTCAGCATTGATGACCATTCAGCATCGCGACCGGTCAGGGAGTAGGACCCAGTGAGATGGCACTGTCCCAACCCACCACATCCTCGGGGATTCGGGGTGCCTCGCCCACATAGCGGGCAGACGGGCGGATGAGCCGACCAGTGTTCTTCTGCTCAAGAATGTGGGCAGACCACCCGGCCGTGCGCGCGCAGGTGAACATCGGTGTGAACATCGCCGCGGGCACCTCAGCGAAATCGAGCAGGACGGCTGCCCAGAACTCCACGTTCGTGGCAAGGACCCGGTCGGGGCGTCGTGCCTGGAGCTCTGCGAGGGCTGCCTCCTCCAACGCGGCTGCAACCACGAAGCGCGGTGCGTTCAGCCGCTCGCAGGTGGCGCGCAGGACTCGCGCACGAGGATCCTGTGCGCGATACACGCGGTGGCCGAACCCCATCAGGCGCTCGCTCCTGTCGAGTACGTCCTTGACGTATGCCGTTGCGTCGCCGGTCCGCTCGACTCCCTCGATCATGTGCAGGACGCGTGAGGGTGCTCCCCCGTGCAGCGGACCGCTGATGGCGCCCACGGCGCCGGAGAGACAGGCTGCGACATCTGCTCCCGTCGAGGCGATGACGCGCGCGGTGAACGTCGAGGCGTTCATGCCGTGTTCGGCTGCGGACACCCAGTAGGCGTCGACTGCCTCGACGTGACGGGGATCGGGCTCGCCGCGCCAACGGATCATGAACCGTTCGACGATGGAGTGCGCCTTGTCGACCTCACGCTGGGGCACCATGGGCCGGTCCAGGCCGCGGGCGGACTGGGCGATGAACGACAGCGCCATCACGGAGGCCCGAGCGAGATCGTCGCGGACCTGGTCGGGGCTGATGTCGAGCATCGGCCGGAAGCCCCAGACGGGAGCGAGCTGTGCCAGGGCGCTCTGGACGTCGACCCGTACGTCACCGGTGTGGACCGGCAGCGGGAACGGCTCGGCGGGCGGCAGCCCCGGGTTGAACTCGTTGTCGACGAGCAGGCCCCAGACGTGACCGTAGGGGACGCGCCCGACCAGATCGTTGATGTTGACACCGCGGTACCGCAGCGCGCCACCCTCTTTGTCAGGTTCGGCAATCGTCGACTCGAAGGCGATGACGCCCTCGAGGCCTGGCCTGAAATCGGTGTCGCCCATCTGTGGACCCCTTTTCTGTGCCGGCGTCGTCGCTGCGTCCGCAAGCCATTGTTGCTGTCCCGACAGCCCGTGTCACCGTTTGCGGTGTATTGCCTTGAGGAGACCGGTTGCCGGGCGCTGGTCGATCGTGGGCCGGATGCGCTTGGTCAGGTCGTAGCCCTGGATCAGGAGCGCCAAAGGCGTTTCCACCGTTGGATGACTCGCGATCGCCTCGTCGCCGTTGAACACGATCCACACCTGTTGGTCGTCCTTCCACACGGGCATCGCCGAGCCGTCCATCAGCCCCTCAGCGTGGCTGAGAGCCTGCTTGCGGGCATTGAGCCTGCCGAGCTGGCGCTGGGCGAACTCCTTGGCAGGCTCCTTCCCGTGCTTGATCGCCTCGTAGGCCACCGGGCCGTACTTCAACCCGAGCTTGACCACCGTGGTCAGAGAATCCTTCTTGCCCGCCATGGAGACCTCCCTTCAAGCGTTCGACTGCCCAATCTAATCCCGTGCCATGGGCGATGCGCTGCATAGGGAGTACCACGGCGAAGGTCTGACCGAGTCGGAACTGGCGTGCGCTCCGTGGGAACAGGCGCGAGCCTGGGTGGACGACGCGGTCTATCGCTCCGTGGAGCGGGAGGACGTGCCGGAGCCGTTGGCCATGTCTTTGGCAACTATCGACGCGGCTGGTCGCCCGGATGTCCGGACGGTCCTCATGCGCTTCCTCGACCCGACCGGCCCGGGCTTCGTCTCGAACCTCGAATCGGCCAAAGGCGTTCAGATTGCCCGCAGCCCGGCAGTACCTGAGGCACTCGTCTGGCCGGCGATGTACCGGGCCATCCGCTTTCGAGGCGTGGCTCACGAGCTCGGTCGAAACGAGGTCGAGCGCTACTTCGGTGAGCGTCCGTGGGGCTCGCGGATAAGTGCGTGGGCCTCGCGGCAGTCGCAGGTCATCCAGGGTCGGTCCGGTCTGGAAGAGGCTTACCAGAGGTATGCCGCCGAGTGGCCCGACCTGGGCGGCCCCACCGATGTCCCGGTCCCCGACTTCTGGGGCGGCTTGCGGATCACCTGCGACGAGGTGGAGTTCTGGGCTGGCCGGACCAACCGGCTGCACGACCGGCTGGTCTTCGTCCTGGCGATGGCGGCCTCGACCATGCCAGTGCCTGGCGAGTGGAAAGACGGCAACCGTGAGCGACCCCACGACGGCGGCAGGGCTGTGGCTTACCCGGCGTCGTCTCCTGGCGATGCCCGGTCTGCAACGAAGCCTGATGGGCAGACATCCGGTGTCGCCGCAGGACGAGCTGCGCAGCATTATCGCCGAGCTCGACCGCGCCGAGCAAGGGACTGACGCGACCTGGGACCGTTACGGCGAGGGCGGTCCCGTCGCCGCGTTAGAGAACCAGGTCGCCGCGCGTGCTTGGTAAGCCCGCTGCCGTGATGTTCCCCAGTGGCATGATGGCGCAGCAGTCGGTGCTGCGGGTCTGGAGCGATCGGCAGGGCAGCCGGCGCATCGCCATACCGGGGTTGTCGCATCTCCTGCATCACGAACAGGACGGTCCCAGACTGCTCAACGACTTCCAGTGGGTACTGTCGACGAGCGGTGCGACGCCCGGCGGTGTGGTCCCTACTGTCGAGCACCTGGCGGCCATCCCGGGCGCGCTTGGGCGGCCCTGCTGGAGCTGCCGTTGCGTGACGGCGGCTAGCCTGTAGTGACCGGGGCGTGCCGCTGCACCTGGACGGCGCGCAGATCTGGGAGTCCGGTCCCCACCTCGGGCACACCCCAGCGCAGATCGCGGCGCTCGCCGACACGGTCTATGTCTCGTTCTAGAAAGGCCTGCGTGGGCTGGCCGGCGCTGTGGTCGCCGGACCCGAGGAGATCATCGCCGAGGTGGGGCTATGGCGCAGCCGTCACGGCGGCACGTTGTGGACGATGTTGCCGTATGCGGTGTCCGCCCTTCGCGGGCTGCGCGATGAGCTCCCGCGGATGGCCGAGTACCACCAGCGGGCGCTCGAGATGGCAGAGCTGTTGGCAGCCAAGGGGTTCCGCATCTTCCCGGGCCCCCCGCACTGCAACGCCTTCCGCCTCTTCGTCGAGGCACCTGGCGACGTCGTCACCGAGCGGGTAGTCACCGCGATGGAGCACGAGCGTCTGGCGGTCACTGCACCATGGCGGGATTCGCAGGACGTCCCCGGTTGGTCGTGGACCGAGTTCGCTGTTGGTCCTGCCACGATGGAGTCCTCGTCGGAGCGTGCGGTCCATGTGCTCACCGCAGTCCTGCTCGGCTGATCACAACGGGGTGAGAGCACACTCCTGCGCGAGAGCAGGGCGGGCTGGGCCCAGGCGCAGAACAGCCCGTGAGGTCTGGAAGTACCAGGGCGCGATGGACGGGTCGCACATCCTCACGGGCTGCGGTGCCTGCATGAGATGCTGTCACCAGGTTTAGCCCGGCTGCCGACAGCCCCTTAGGCGGTCGGCAACGGCTGAGCTAGTGCCCAGCCACCTCACACGTCCGTTGGTTTTTCACTCGGCGGACCACCTCCTCTCATCTGCACCTACAACGGTAGGTCGGCAGATCGGCACCTGCAATAGTTTGTCCAGTCTGTGGGCGGTTGGGCGCGAGCGGGTCAGGCTGTGCGGACGGCTTCGTCGAAGTCCAGGCGAGGCAGGCGGTCCATCCAGGTGCCGTACTCCGGCTTGCCGATGTTGGCGACGGCCATGGCCTTGTGCTCTTCGTCGGGGAAGAGCCCGTCGTTCAGGGCTGCAGCGTCGTAGCCGGTCATCGGGCCTGCGGGGAGGCCGGCGGCGCGTCCGGCAAGGATGAAACGAGGGGACCTGGCAGTGCTGTTCATGTCAGCCGTCCAGTGAGGCTTCGCCTCTGACCGCCGAGGTGCAACTCACCTTGGGTGCTGAGGTATGCGGTCGTGGACAGCACAAAT
>Ga0208079_1000517_pt1 | contig 21033 bp, 16 predicted proteins | sample NGESurdeep092012_5_FD_184474 | JGI IMG/M metagenome (GOLD analysis project Ga0208079, IMG submission 184474) | Arctic peat soil microbial communities from Barrow, Alaska - NGEE Surface sample 210-2 deep-092012 (SPAdes) | ecosystem: Environmental > Terrestrial > Soil > Wetlands > Peat ... | reverse complement strand
AATGAAGGTAGATACAAACTATCTGACAGATCAGAAGGAAGCATCTACAAGGTGAAGCTTGATGATACCCATCCCTATGCCTTTGGTTTGGGCAAGGAATGGTATGTAATGAAAAGGTCAGCCGGATATCCGTTTCTTGACAAAGGCAGCAACATCGGGTATATCCTTGACAAAGAACCTGTTGCTGGATTTGCTGGTTATAAATTCAAAGATAAGGCAAAGAATACTATAGTTATTGGCGCTGAAACCATTGGCGAAGGTCAGGTAATTTATATTACCGACGACCCCTATTTCAGAAACTTCTGGAAAAGCGGCAGAGTATTGCTGGGGAATACGGTGTTGAGGTAGGAATGAAATGACCCCATCCCCCTTCATGAATGCTGATAAAGTCAATTAACAATACTATTGTGTTTTGCAATTCATAATTATTATTTAGAACAGTTATAAGTTTGTGTTATTTAATTCACAATGTTATTTTATTCACACTAATTCATTATCTTTGTACAGAAAATACTATTACTACTTATTACAATGAATCATTTCGAGACAATAAGAAATAATTCATAAATTTAAGTGAGCTAAACTTTCAGAAGGTATTTACTGATAAAAATTAAACCTAACAGATAATAGAATGTCAAAAATCACGTCACTAGCGGATTTAAATAAAAAACGCGAAGAATTAAAAAGCGGACCTGGCCTCCGTACCAATGCAATTGATCCTGAAAATGTTGTTCAGGTGAAAGTTGCAATGGCAACATGTGGTATCGCATCGGGTGCCAAGACAATAATGGAATTTTTTCTTGAGCAACTTGAAAGAAGAAATGTTGCTGCAGTTGTAACACAGACCGGGTGTATGGGCTACTGTTATGCCGAACCAACTATTGAGGTCAAACTTCCGGGGCAGGATCCGGTGGTTTTTGGTTTTGTCGATCTTAAACGTGCAGACCAGATCATTGAAAAATATATTAAAACAGGAGAACTTGTCGATGGTATCATCCCTGTTAATTATCAAACTATTGATTTAAAAGAATAAGGAGGAAGAAGTATGTCAAAATACAGTATGCACCTTCTGGTATGCGGTGGCACAAGCTGCCATTCTTCAGAAAGCGATGCTATTGTCTGCAATTTAAGAGATGAACTCGAAGCAAAGGGTCTCATGGATTCTGTCCAGGTAATAATGACAGGATGTTTTGGCTTTTGCGAAAAAGGTCCTATTGTGAAAGTTATGCCAGACAATACTATCTATGTTCAGGTAAAGCCTGAAGATGCGCAGACGATTGTTGAAGAACACGTTATTAAAGGTAGAAAAGTAACCCGGCTTTTATATAAGGATCCTGTCACCCAAGAATCTATTTCAGATTCAAAACATATGGGGTTTTTCAAAAAACAGCTCAGAATTGTTCTGCGAAATTGTGGTTTTATTAACCCCGAGAATATTGATGAGTACATTGCCCGTGACGGTTATCAGGCACTTGGAAAAGTATTGACTGAGATGACACCTGAGCAGGTTATTAAAGAGGTTAAAGATTCCGGGCAAAGAGGTAGAGGTGGTGCCGGATTCTCAACAGGCCTCAAATGGGAACTGGCAAGAAAGAACCAGTCCGAGGAGAAATATGTAGTATGTAATGCCGATGAAGGTGACCCGGGAGCATTTATGGACCGTTCTGTCCTTGAAGGTGATCCACACTCTGTTCTGGAAGCAATGGCAATCTGCGGGTACAGTATCGGCGCAAGTAACGGATTGATATATATTCGTGCTGAATACCCATTGGCTATTGAAAGGCTAAAAATCGCTATAAAACAGGCAAGAGAATATGGTCTGCTTGGAAATAATATTTTTGGTACAGGTTTTAATTTTGATATTAAACTCCGTTATGGTGCCGGGGCATTTGTATGCGGTGAGGAAACCGCACTTATTCACTCTATGGAAGGTTTGCGCGGTGAACCCACTGTAAAACCACCATTCCCTGCCGAATCGGGGTATAACGGCAAACCTACTAATGTCAATAATGTTGAAACCTTTGCGGCTATTCCGGCTATTATTCTTAAAGGAGCAAAATGGTTCAGCAGTATTGGAACTGATAGGTCAAAAGGAACCAAAGTGTTTGCCCTTGCAGGTAAGATTAATAATGTAGGACTGATCGAAGTGCCGATGGGAACTACCCTGAGAGAGGTTATTTTCGAGATCGGAGGCGGTATCAGGAATGGTAAAAAATTCAAAGGAATTCAAACCGGTGGACCATCAGGAGGATGCCTTTCCGAAAAACATCTCGATACTCCTATTGACTTCGATAACCTGATCGCAGCTGGATCTATCATGGGTTCCGGAGCGATGATTGTTCTCGATGAAGATGACTGCATGGTTTCAATGGCAAAATTCTTCCTTGAATTTACTGTTGAAGAATCATGCGGGAAATGTGCCCCTTGCAGAATCGGTAACAAACGGTTACATGAACTCCTCGGACAGATTTGCGAAGGAAAAGGAAAACTGGAAGATCTTGACAGACTCAGAAATATGAGTGTGGTAATTAAAGACACTGCACTATGTGGTCTTGGACAAACTTCTCCAAACCCTGTCCTGTCAATGATGGATAACTACTATGATGAATATGTTGCACACGTAACAGATAAGAAGTGTCCGGCAGGTCAATGCAAAAGCCTGATGGAATATGTTGTCAACCCTGAAAATTGTGTCGGTTGCACTGCATGCGCAAGAGTTTGTCCTGTAAATGCGATCTCAGGTGAGAGGAAAGAAGTTCATTTTATTGACCCATCAATCTGCATAAAATGTGGTGCTTGTATGGAGAAATGTAAGTTTGATGCAATATTTATCAGATAATCAAAATAATAATGGAAACAATAAAGCTTACGATAGATAACAAAGAGATTGATGTACCAAGGGGTACTACAATATATAAAGCCGCAAAGGAGTTGGGAATAGACATTCCTACCCTGTGCTATATGGAATTGCATGACATGCACATTGAGAACAAACCTGCAGGTTGCCGTATTTGTGTTGCAGAAGTTTCCGGAAGAAGGACCCTTGCTCCTACCTGTTCAACTAAATGTGAACCCGGAATGGTAGTAAAAACCCATACGCCCAGGGTTCTTAACGCCCGCAGGACTGTTATGGAGTTTATCCTCTCAGATCACCCAAAGGATTGCCTGGTATGTTCAAAATCAGGCACATGTGAACTGCAGGCGATGGCTCACCGCCTCGGAATTAGAGATATTCCGGGGGCTGAATATGCTGCTGTTTCTACATACAGGAAAGACACTTCACCCTCAATTATCAGGGACCTTGATAAATGCATAATGTGTCGCCGTTGTGAAATGATGTGTAATGAAGTTCAGACTGTTGGCGCTATATCGGCAGTCAACAGAGGTTTTATGGCTACTGTTGCCCCGGCTTTTGAGCAGAATCTCGAATATTCAACATGCACATATTGCGGACAGTGTGTTTCAGTATGTCCTACTGGTGCTCTTACTGAGGTTAACCATGTTCCCCAGGTGCTAAGAGCACTTGTGGATCCTACCAAAACTGTAGTAGTGCAAACTGCCCCAGCCGTTCGTGCTGCTCTGGGAGAAGAGTTCGGACTCGCACCAGGGACACTTGTCACCGGGAAAATGACAGCTGCACTGAGGGCTCTTGGATTCGATTATGTTTTCGACACAGATTTTGCTGCCGACCTTACTATAATGGAAGAAGGCACTGAACTTCTCGACAGGCTTAGCAGATACCTAAAGGGAGACAAAACTGCCAAAATGCCTATCCTGACATCATGCTGCCCCGGCTGGGTTAATTTCTTTGAAGAATATTTCCCCGATCTAAAGGATGTCCCATCTACGGCAAAATCACCACAACAGATGTTCGGTGCAATAGCCAAAACATACTTTGCCGATAAGATTGGAATTAACCGCAAGGATATGGTTGTTGTATCAATAATGCCATGTCTTGCTAAAAAATATGAATGCCAGAGGAGTGAATTCTCAGTTGACGGCAATCCGGATGTTGATTTTTCAATTTCCACCAGAGAACTTGCTTCATTCATCAAACAGGCAAATATTGATCTTACGACGTTGCATGATGAAGAATTTGATTCGCCGTTGGGTGAATCTACTGGTGCCGGAGTTATATTTGGCACAACCGGAGGAGTAATTGAAGCTGCATGCCGCACCGCATACGAACTCTATACAGGTAAGAAACTGGATAGACTTGAGTTCACTGAACTCAGAGGTATGGGAGGTGTCCGTTCTGCAACAATAGATTTTGACGGTCTGCCTCTTAATATCGGTATTGCACATGGCCTTGGAAACGCAAGGAAACTTCTTGATGATGTAAGAGCAGGGAAATCACAATTTCATGCTATTGAAGTTATGGCCTGCCCTGGCGGATGTATTGGCGGCGGTGGACAACCACTGCATCACGGCAATTCGGAAGTAATAATGGCTCGGGCTGCTGCACTTTATACTGAAGACAGGCAAAAACCGCTGAGAAAATCACATGAGAATCCTTTCATAATAAAACTTTATGACGAGTTTCTTGGTAAGCCTGGTAGTGAAAAAGCTCACCATCTGCTTCATACTCATTATTTTGATAAAAAGAAAAAGATCATGATTAAAAAATAGTATAATAATATTTGCCAATAATAAATTTCACGGTTATGTCTCATATAAAAATTGAATTAAAAAAAGAAGATGTGGACTTTATAAAAGGAGTATGCGCTACTTTTAATAATGATCCTCAGGAACTTATAAATGTTCTGCATTCATGCCAGGAACATTTTGGCTATCTCCCGGCAGAAGTTCAGGAGGTCGTTTCCGATGGCCTCAACATGCCGGTAGCCAAAATCTACGGTGTGGTAACTTTCTACTCTTTCTTTACAATGACTCCAAAAGGCAAACATCCGATAAGCATTTGTCTAGGAACGGCATGTTATGTCAGAGGTGCTGAAAAAGTCCTGGAAGAGTTTAAGAAAGAACTTGGAATACAGGTTGGAGAATCTACAAAAGATAACAAGTTTTCATTATCAAGCCTGAGATGTGTCGGAGCATGCGGACTTGCTCCTGTTGTTCTGGTTGGTGATAAGACTTATGGCAGGGTGGCTCCCGATGATGTAAAGAATATTCTGAAAGAATACGAATAATTGGATGCGGATTGCGGGGATGATAGGAAAGTATAAAATAATCACGCTTTGTGGCAGTACAAAATTCAAGGATGAGTTTATTGCTGAGCAGAAAAGACTGACACTCGAAGGAAATATCGTGATAAGTGTGGGTTTGTTTGGTCATACAGGTGATGAAGAGGTATGGCTTGAAAAAACCAAGGTAATGCTCGATGATATGCATAAACGAAAGATTGATTTGTCCGATGAGATCTTTGTTATAAATGTCGGAGGCTATATCGGTTCCTCAACCAGAAGTGAGATTGAATATGCAATGTCAACTGACAAACCAATAAGCTATCTTGTAGCTCCCTGAGATTGCTTCGTCACTTCGCTCCTCGCAATGACCGTCACATTTATCTGCTTCAGTTTAACTCCCAGCACGAATTCCGACAGCAGGGCAGGTCATTGCGAGCGAAGCGAAGCAACCCCAAACTCCCATTATCAAAATTAAATAACTGTCACTGCGAGCCTGACGCAGGAGGGCGCGGCAATCCCTTTCTCGCTTTAATGATCACTTGTTGTTTAGGCCTTTGTGCATTTGCGTCGTAGGCCCGTTGTGCCTTCGTACCATTGTGCCAGTTATCTTTCTTATACCAGAAGAAATATTCTTTCTGTTTCCGTTTTTCCTCAATATTCCTTGCCACATAAACCTTTTTGCCGGTATATGGATCAACTCCCGTATAGTACATTAAAGTTGACAGAGTCATTGGTGTCGGAGTAAAGTCCTGAACCTGTTCAGGTTTAATTCCAAGGTTTTTTACCTCTGCAACAAGGTCTTTCATATCACTATCTGTACAACCCGGATGAGCTGAAATGAAATAAGGCGTAATCTCAAATTTAAGATCATGTTTCGTTGTTATATTATCAAAGCGTTTTTTAAGTTTTCTGAAAAGTTCGAATGGAACTTTCCGCATAAATGATAGAACATGCGGAGATGTGTGCTCAGGAGCCACTTTCAGCCTTCCGGAAACATGATTTTTAATGAGCTCCTCGAGATATTCACCTTCATCTCTCCCTGCATTTTTATTCCATTCGGGGAACAATAAATCGTACCGCACTCCACTTCCTATAAACGATTTTTTAATTCCCTCTGTACTGTCCACCTTTTTATATAGTTCTGTAAGCTCTTTATGACTGGTATTCAGGTTTTTGCACACTGATGGCCATATGCAGGATGGTCTTGAGCAAACCTTGCACATCTTCATCTCTTTACCTTTCATCCGGTACATATTGGCTGACGGGCCCCCAAGATCGGAAAGATAACCCTTAAAATCAGGTAGCTGTGAAATTTTCTCAATCTCATTAAAAATCGATTTCTCTGATCTGCTCACAATTTGTTTACCCTGGTGAGCAGCAATAGCACAGAAACTACAACCCCCGAAACATCCACGGTGAATATTCACAGAATATTTTATCATTTCATAAGCTGGTATGTCTTCCTTCTTGTTGTAACGTGGATGAGGCAGATACATATACGGAAGATCAAAAGAACGGTCAGCATCTTCTTCTTCCATCGGCGGAAAAGGAGGATTGATTATAACCTTCAGATCACCTGTAGCTTCACTAAGCCTTGCAGACTCTATACGGTTCGATTCCTTTTCAAAAGTCACAAAGTTCTCGGCAAAAAGGGTTTTATCTTTAAGGCATTTATCGAACGAATGGAGAGAGATATCTTTCCACAGGTTCTGGGCAGGCAATGGTTCATCATGATTAATCACGACCGATGTCTGAGGTATTGTTTTCAGAGAAGAAAAAGGTCTTCCTTTCGATAACAGTCTTAGAAGATCCCTTAAGGGCTGTTCTCCCATACCATAGATCAGCAAGTCGGCACCACTGCTCAGAAGTATAGACGGTTCAAGTTTGTCTTTCCAGTAATCATAGTGCATCAACCTTCTCATAGAGGCTTCAATACCTCCTATGACAACGGGAACATCAGGAAATATCTTCTTAAGAATTTTGGTATATACTATTGTCGGGTAATCAGGCCTGAAACCTGCTTTGCCACCCGGTGTATAAGCATCATCTGATCGTAAACGGCGGGCAGCAGTATAATGGTTTACCATCGAATCCATGTTACCTGCCGTTACTCCGAAAAAATACTTTGGTCTTCCGAGCTTCCTGAAATCCCTTAAATCATCCTGCCAGTTTGGCTGTGGTACGATTGCTACCCGAAAACCTTCATCTTCAATAACTCTTCCAATTACAGCCGCACCGAATGAGGGATGATCAACATATGCATCGCCGCTGAAGAGTATGACATCTATGTCATTCCATCCCAGTAAATCGACCTCTTTCCGGGTTGTAGGCAGCCATTTATTATTGAAAATATGTTGAGTTTTCACACTGCTAATTTACTTAAAATAACTATCTTGCAACGACAAGTGCTATTTATCAGTAGCATTCTAAGATGCTAAATATGAACACGCATTTCTGTTTATTCTCACTGTTTCAAAAAAAACCAATATTAATAATTAGTCTTTTCTTCCTGAGCTCCTTCTTTACCGATTTAACTATAGAAGCCCAGAACGCCCAGGTAAGACCACGTATTGGTTTGGTTCTCAGCGGAGGCGGGGCGCATGGCATAGCTCACATTGGTGTTTTAAAAGTAATGGAGGAAGCAGGTTTAAGACCCGACTTTATAACCGGAGTCAGTATGGGCAGCATTATTGGTGGTATGTATTCATTGGGATATTCAGCAGACAGTCTTCAGAAAATTTTTAAAAAAATAAACTGGAAACTCATCCTCTCAAATAAGATCCCTGAGAACAAGGTTATTTTTCTTGAAAAAAGCCATTTTTCCAATAGCATTATATCCTTGCCTCTTTCTTTCAGGAAAGTTATACTTCCCTCTGGTCTTATAAACGGACAACAGGTTGAAAATATACTTAGCTTCTATGCCTGGCCTGCTGCAGATATTAATGATTTTTCAAAGCTCCCCATTCCTTTCTTATGTGTAGGAACCGATATTATAACCTATAAGAAAATTCTTTTAAAAACCGGGTATCTGCCAGATGCTATCAGGGCAAGTTTTTCAGTTCCCTCTATTTTTACCCCTCTTAAAATTGATACTCTACTTCTGCTTGATGGTGGATTGATCAGAAACTTTGCTGCCAGTGAAGCCAGGGATATGGGAGCCGATATAATTATTGGTTCATATGTTGGTTTTAACGGGTATAAAGCTGACAAGCTTCAGTCTGTCTCCGGAATTATGGAACAGATAGCAATGTTCAGGAGTCTCGATGATTTTGAAGGAGAGAAGAAACTTGTTGATGTGCTAATCAAACCTAAGACTGAAGGATTTTCAATCTTTGAATTCGATAATGTCGATTCCCTTATTCAAAGAGGCTACAAGGCTGCATTACCCTTTAAAGCAAGGTTTAGAAAACTAGCAGACTCACTGAATAGAATTGGTGCACAAAAACCGATAGCGAATATCCTTGACAAAAAAACATATACTATTAATAAGATTGAAATTGAGGGTAATAAAAGCTATTCGGATGAACAAATACTTGGTGTCCTTGATATCAAACCGGGGAAAAAACTTGATAAAGTTTTCCTCACCGATAGGATTGAACTTCTTTTTGGAAAAGCCTGGTTTGACAAAGTGAAATACAGAATGCTTCCCCGTAATGATTCTCTTATCCTGGTTATAGATTGTATCGAGAAGCCACAAGCAATGCTTTATGGATCTGTACATTATGATAATTCACTTCTCTCGGACCTTATTTTTGAAATATCCGTAAAGAATCTTTTAACACCAAGGTCTGTAATAAATTTTGGTTCGCGCATTGGCCAATATTACAAGTTTGAACTAAATTACCTTCAGTTTATTGACAGAAACCAGATATTCGGATTATCAGCAAATTTATATTCTGATAATACGCTGATACCCTTGTTGGAATTAAGGGGTGAAAAAGGCGAGATTATAAGCAGGAATTTCACACCCGGGCTATCTATCAACCGGAGGTTAGGACTTAATAATATGATGAGTATATCGGCAAACTATGAAAACCTTGATCTGGTAACACATTATATTTCTGATATTCATCTTAAAAACCTTTCATATAAATATATTACTGCAACTTATGATTATCAGATTAATAGCCTTGATAATAAACATTTCCCTCATAGGGGAACAATTTTAAACATTTCAGTAAGTACATCAAAACTGCAGTCTGCTGAACTAAAAACTGATTCTTCTAAAGTTGATATCAAATTGCATAATCATGGTTCGTTTTCATTCAATAGATTCTATACATTCCATGGATCTGTTAATCATTATTTCACTCCTGCGGACAGCAGATTGACATTCTCATTTGGAGGAGATGTTCTTTTAATTACCAACACTGATTCTATTTCAGCACAAAACAATTTTTATTTTCTTGGTGGAGTTGAATCTATTAATAAAAGGTCAGTTCCCATGGTCGGTTTCCAGACAAATGAAATTCCGGTAAAAATAGTTGCAGGTTTTAGAACTGGTATTGATATGGAAGTATTTGAAAATTTTCATCTTAATGCCATGGCAACCATTTTTGCTGCCCAGGAAGCCAGCAGGAACAGCGGATTCTCTTTGTTGTCAGGAGTGGGTATTGGTGCTGGGTATAATTCGATAATTGGACCAATAAAAATCGGTTTGATGTATGGAAACTACAAAAGGGAAGCATATTTCAATAAGATTAAAGGGTATATAAGTATTGGGTATAATTTCTGAGAACAAATATTTCGGTGCTCTGCACCTAAGATCTGTACAACAAACTGTTATCTACAAATATTACGGTGCTCTGCACCTTTGACGGATTAATCAAAGCAGCAGAGCTGCGAAATATTTATAGGAATAAATTGTGAAAAACGATCTTAGGTGCAGAGCACCGCGATATAATTCCAATTTAGTCTTTTTTCATACTTTTCTCTTTGCGCCTCCCAATATGCAGCATTGAATATGAAAATTATAATATCGGAAATTTAATTAATCTGCTACTTCTAAAATGTGATTATTTAAGTTTTACTAAACGTATGAGCTGGCCCGGTAAGGTCAAAATCAATAAAATTGATTTAGAAACGGTCTGATTGTTGCATATATGATTCATATATTATGAAATGATTTTTTGTCAGTTACCATTTCTAATGAAATAAAGTTATGGATGTATCAAGCGTAATTCAACAACATAAAAGACTCTGCACACTTGTCTCAGAGAAAAAAATAAAGCAAAGTCTTGATTTGCTGTCCGATATGATTTCTAATTCATCATCCGGCGATATGCGTGATGAGTATAATGACATAGAAATGACTTACAGGAATATGCTCACCTACACTATTGACGGTATTAAAGATCCTGAACGTAATAAGATATATACTAAACTTATCCAATCAATTCTTAGTCTTTCAGACAGAGCAAGACAGGACATATTGTCACATAATTCGGGATGGCATACATACTGGGTGAAGCAACAGGCTGAAAAAGAGATGAAACTTACCGGCAAAACTATCGTAGAAACTGTTGATGACCTGATGTTTAAATCAGAACTTGATGAGTGGCTGAAACTGAGTAATGAAATAATACCTGACCCCGATTCTGAGATTTCAAAAAAACACAAGCAACTGATTAAAAATATCTTCAATCATCTCTGGTTAACTGATTATTACGGAGAAGCTGAAAACAGCCTGATTAATATTATTCTTAAATCGGGTAAATTCCGGTGGTTTGAATCAAGCCTTTTTACAACGGCTATTACACTGAGCTCCTTCAGAACCTGGCAGTCAGAAAAACTCTTTCATCTGATAAGCCTCTATGAAGCAGATCAGGAACAGGTTATGGAGAGAGCCCTTTCTGGACTAATTCTGAATCTTCATTATTATAATGGAAGAATATTAATGTATCCTGATCTTACTGAAAGGATAGTCAACCTGAGTCATAATTCAAAGTTTAAGGAGCATTGCAGGATCATTGTTCTGCAGATTATCAGATCGCGCGAGACTGAAAACCTGAGCAGAAAACTTCAGGATGAAATATTGCCACAGGTGGCCAGACTTAAACCGATGATTGAGGAGAAACTTGATCTGGATAATATACTTCCCAAAGACAAGAATGAGGAGAAAAATCCCGACTGGGCGGAGATGTTCAGCGATTCGGAGGAGATATTCAAAACTATGGAGGAACTTACCAAGCTTCAGATGGAGGGAGCCGATGTCTATATGTCTGCTTTCGCAAATATGAAGCATTTTGATTTTTTCAAGGATTTCCAGAACTGGTTTGTTCCATTTTATCCCGATCATGAAACTGTTGATGAGATTTACAGGGATGAAATCCTTGGTCCAGGTACTAATGAGTTGGCAGAAGCATTATACAAGACTCCGTTCATTTGCAATTCAGACAAATATTCATTGCTTCTGAATCTGAAACATCTGCCGTCAGCGCAAAAAAGCATGATGTTAAAGGTATTCCGCATGGAGCTTGAAGGGCTTCAGCAACTAAATGAGGAAGATTCTGCAACTGATCCATACAGAACATTCAGAACAAACATAACTCAGTATTTGCAGGATATTTACAGGTTTTTTAAGCTTTCGCCGTACAAAAAGGAATTTGAGGATCTGTTTATAGGTAAACTGGATATCTACAATTCTGAATTTTTCAGGATGACCTGCAATGCTTCTGAAGCAGAGGCCGGATTGGCGGACTACTTTTTCAGTAAAAATTTTTATAGCGATGCTCTCCAACTCTTCATGAAACAGGCGCATGAGAAACCCTCTGAAGTGCAGTTATATGAAAAGATTGCTTACTGTTACCAGCAAAATGAAGATTATGAAGAGGCTCTGAAATACTACAACCGGGCAGAGCTTATCGACAGAAAAGTCTGGACTATAAAGAAAATCGGATTATGTCTGCGCAGACTAGGAAGGAATGAAGAGGCTCTTGAGTACTATCTGCAGGCCTATGATCTTGAACCGGAGAATATACACACTGTAATCATGACAGCGCATTGTAATCTTGATCTTAAAAATTATGAAGAGGCGCTCAAATACTATTTCAGGGTTGAATACAAAGAACCCGGGAATCTTAAAATATTAAGACCTATTGCATTTTGCTATTTTGCACTTGGAAGATTTGATGAGTCGGAAAAGTATTATGATCGTTTGTCGATGGGGAAACTAAACGCACATGATCAGATTAACAAAGGTCACCTGGCTCTCTGCAGAGGTAATAAAAGAGAAGCTGTGGAATTATACAGGCAGAGCATTATAGACGGGGAGTTGTCGAAGGAGCAGTTCACATCGATTTTCTCAGAAGATAAAGAGCTGCTGATATCTCTTGGGGTTAATCCTGATGATCTACCTATCCTACTGGATTATGTTTTATTTATGATCGGGTAGTCTTGTTGAATCTCCATCATGGTGAAAAGGAGGAGGGCCATCGGGTCCGGGTCTTCGGTCAGGAAAATGCCTTCTGTCGGACCTCATATTGAGAGAATCATTTTCAAAATTTTTCCTGTTCTGTCTATTCATCTCCTGGCGCCTTTCATCCATCTCTTTTAATCTTGTAAGTTGATCCTTTGTAAGATTCAAGTCAAGTTCTTTCCTGAATTCTTTCATGTTTGCATCAAGTTCTTTCCTGAAATTGGACTGCAGATCACTATTTATTTTGGCATACTTATCCAGTACCAGATCAATCTTTGCTTTTTGCTGTCCATTGGGTTCAATGGTCTTGTAAAAACCATCCCGGAATCTCTCTTCTGAAAAAAAAACCCTGACAGGTTTCAGCCTGTGATACCTGATCTGTGCTGATGTAAGCATCCCGAGGATGAATCCAATAATTAAAGTCAACAGAACCACTATAATCGATCTTGCTTTCATTTTATGTTAATTTCCGGTTAACAGGCACACAATACTTTCATCATAATTATTGCTTATTCCAAGGAAGGAATTCAATGAAAGAGATCCTTCCATAAAAAAAATCGAGATAAGCAGAATAACAATCGCAGCTACCCCTGTAAGTGCTATACGGTAGAAAGCAAAATTCATATATTTTACAAATTCAACTTCATGATTAACAGTCATTCCTGTTAATAAGAGTCTGTTGAGCACTTTGTCTCCAAAGTTTTGACTGAAATTATAGGTTACCCCCTCTTCTTCCAGTCTTCTGGAAACCTCAATAGAATCAGCATCGGCATTCAGTGAGCTGATTATCAATTTTTTAATTTCCGAGGTGTTCATTTTATCAGTAGTGTTTATAATTTTATTAAAATATTTCTTAACTGCTCCTGTGCTCTTGATAACCTTGAAAGAACAGTCCCGATCGGCAAATCGAGGATTTCGGCTGTTTCTTTGGTAGAATATCCCTGGAGCATTCTCATTGTTACAATTATTCTAAACTTTGGATCCATCGCCATCAGCGCCTTATTTACTATTTCTGATGCTTCTTTTCTTTCTTCCGTATCATGATCTGCAATTTCAAATTCATGCATTTCATTATTGCCTTTCTGCGAAAAAATTGAAAGGAATCTTTTTCTTCTTTTTATCTCATTAAGTGTCAGGTTCACAGCAATTTTCTGAATATATGTAGAGAGTTTTGCTTCTCCCCTGAACTCTGGCAAAGAATAAAACAGATTGATAAATACTTCCTGTCCAATATCTTCAGCAAAAACCGAATCACCCAGCATGCCTTTCACCGTACGTGCAACCATTCCCTGGTAATGGCTAACTATCTCTCCAAATGCTGTTTTATCTCCTTCCAGAGATGATATTACCAGCTCCTTTTCCGATTCTGCATTGTACGACTCTTTGATCATACTACATCATATAGACAAATTAAAATCTTCTTATATTCCCGATTGTTAATTTTTATTAACAAAGGAATCTTTTCATCATTATTTAATCAGGTCAGACTTATGGATTTACCTTTGCTGATCAGACTTATTCTCATCCTCAAGGATAACCTGATAATCTTTAGTATATCTGATCATGAAGAGCTTCTGATTTTCAAAACCATCTCCTTCAACTTTTCTTTTAAAATCATAATCACTCTGTAAGAGCTCAGGGTAATGAATTTCGGGATGTGTTATAAAATTTTTCCCATGAATAGCCAGCCCGCTTAAAAAGTAGAACGCTATATCATATCCCTGCCATGCGTAGCTTTTTTCGAGTGGTTGTGTATGAAATTTTTGCTTGAAATTTGTGTTAAACTGTTTTACGTTCTTTTTTGAATAATCAATCCAGTAAGGAGAGTATACAAGAACATCCATATCAAAGAGTTCTTTTTGGTCGAGCCTGTCAAGCTCCCTGATTACAGGATAGCCGAACAGCTTCACGTTGAATCTTCTTGAAAGGCTGCTGATATTATCGATTACCTCGCTTATTACAGGAGCATCTTCTGAAGCGATAACTACTATATTTTTTGACTGGTCTGATAATGCCAGACTCAGTCTGTTTATAGAATCGTTATTAAACATCGACCTGCTGTAAAAGATAAATTCCTTAAACTTAATATCCTCATAAGGCAATTTGTAGCCCAACTCGGCGAATATCAAATTTTTAAATCTCTTTACATCATCATCAACACCCAGCGTGTCGGTGTGAATGAATATTATATTATTATCATAATACTCACCAATTTTTTTTGCCAGTGCTTTCTGTGCTATTTCAAGAGAGGAGCTGGCCATAAATAGAGTAGGATTATTAACGAGCGCTGAATTATTCATTAGCGGTACCGGCGAAATTACCGGAATACCAAGGCTCCTTGCATAGCCAGAGACGATAGCAAGATTTTGCGAGTAAACAGGTCCGATAATAACATCCATCCCCGATAATTTTCCTGACCTTATAAGGTTTGTAATTTCAATTGTATCACTTTTAATATCGTACGGATGAATAGTTATATTTAATCCAAGTGACGTTAAAGTATCTGATGCAAGTAATATACCTTCATACATCTCGAGAAAGTCGATGCTGCCCGGATAGATCCAGTCATCAGCTTCTTTGCTCACTTTGTAGATCTTTTTACCTTTTATAAGAGTAGATGAATCTATCTCTGTCCGGCTTGAGTTCTCGGGAAGATAGAATGGAAGCAACACTGCAACATCAAGCGATCCTTTCAACTCTTTAACAGGAGTAAATCCGGCTGATTTGTCATTCTTTACGGGCTGAACTTCAGGAATCACAGCCACTGTATCTGCCTTAACCTGCTCAATCTCCTGAACTTCAACTTTTTTAGCTCCCGGGATCCTTACAAAATCACCGACCTGGGGAAACCTTAAGTCCCTGTTTTCCCTCCTTAATTGTCTGACGGTGAGTCCATATTGCTTAGCAATGGAAGATAAAGTTTCGCCCATTAATACCTTATGATAACTGTACTTATTATCCTGATCATCAAATTTCTGCTGGTTACTCATAAACTCCCTTTTGGGAACGGCTATTTCGGTACCAACTGAAAGTTTATTGATATCAATGCCCAGATTACTCTGAAGTATTTCATTTTCAGATACTCCGTAAGATTTGGAGAGAGAATATATAGTTTCTCCGGGTTTCATGATATGATAAAGGAACTTACTTTCATCATGTTCCCTTTTAATAGCTACTGTTTCCTGAGGTTTGAAATCTGTAACCAATCTGACGGGTATCCTGAGCGATTGTCCTACATTAATTCCATAAACTGCCGGAGGATTTTCACTTGTCAGGTCAGTTACTGAGATTCCATAAGCCTTAGAAATTGAATAGGCAGTTTCGCCCTTTTGAACCTGATGTATATAGTAAGCTACCCCTGAAATAATTACTTTATCCTTTGACCGCTCAACAATAACCTGTGAATTAACTGTATTAGTGCAGATCAGGATGGAAATAAGTAAAGCAATGGCTTTTATCCGGTTTATGATTCTCATTATAATTTATATTTGGCTTAAACTGGTTTCAATGATTTAAGAAATATTCCGCAGTTTTTTTCAATTCTTTCAGGAACATTGCTAATGTCGGTCCTGACAAATTTTTCACCTGTTATCTTCTCATAGAGCTCAATGTACCTTTCCGATACTTCATTTAAAAACTCATCACTCATTTCAGGGACTTTCTCTCCTTCTTTTCCCTGGAAACCATTCTGCATAAGCCATTCACGCACGAACTCTTTTGATAATTGTTTCTGAGGAAGCCCCTTTTCAAAATGCTCCTGATACTTATCTGCATAAAAATAACGCGATGAATCCGGAGTATTTATCTCATCGATAAGGTAAATCTTGTCATCTTTTTTACCAAATTCATATTTTGTGTCGACAAGAATCAGTCCATGCTTCAGAGCTATTTCAGAACCTCTCATGAAAACATCCATTGTGTACTTTTCAATCAACTTGTAATCTTCTTCGGAAATAAGGCCGTTTCTTATAATTTCAGACCTTGATATATCTTCATCATGTCTCCCCTGCTCTGCTTTAGTAGTTGGGGTAATAATTGGCGTTTTAAATTTCTGATGCTCCCTCATTCCATCAGGAATTTTTATACCACAAATCTCCCTTGCACCTGATTTATAGGTTCTCCACGAACTTCCTGTAAGGTAAGCCCTCACTATCATTTCAACAGGAATTGGTTCGCACTTATGTCCAAAAGTGACTGTTGGATCGGGTGTCGCAATCTTCCAGTTTGGAACAATATCGCTCGTGGCATCAAGAAATTTTGCGGCAATCTGATTAAGCACTTGTCCTTTATAAGGTATACCATGTGGAAGCACAACATCAAAGGCTGAAATCCTGTCAGATACAATCATCAGAAGGTACTTGTCATCTATATTATATACATCTCTGACTTTCCCTTTGTAGATGCTCTTCTGACCAGGGAAATTGTAGTTGGAGCTTAAAATTGTCTTTACCATACACAGAGTCTATTTCTTATTATTGCTTTTTAATTTATCGATCTCATTTTCTTCATTTTCGTAGGCCCTCACAATTCTCTTCACAAGTTTATGTCTTACAATATCCCTTTCATCAAACTTGATAATTGAGATGCCTTCAATATTGGCCAGAATACGCATAGCCATTAATAGTCCAGAATCATTTTTTCTTGGAAGATCTATCTGGGTTGTATCACCTGTCATGATGAACTTTGAGCTTACTCCCATCCTTGTAAGGAACATTTTAAGCTGACTGATTGTGGCATTCTGTGCTTCATCAAGAATCACGAAAGCATTCTCAAGAGTTCTCCCTCTCATAAAAGCCAGCGGCGCAATCTGCACTGTACCATCTTCAATCCATGTTTCCAGTTTTTTAAATGGTAACATATCATGCAGGGCATCATAGAGAGGTTGAAGGTAAGGATCAAGTTTTTCCTTCATATCCCCCGGCAGAAAACCTAGTCTTTCCCCGGCTTCTACAGCAGGACGTGTCAGAATAATCTTTTTGACTTCTCTGTCTTTCAGCGCCCTGACTGCCAGAGCAATAGAAGTATATGTTTTGCCAGTCCCTGCAGGTCCTTCAGCAATTATAAGATCATTGACTTTATATTCACTTACCAGGAGCAGCTGATTGACAGTCCTGGCACGAACGGGCTTTCCACTTGTGCCAAAAATAATAACCTGTTCAAATTCACCATTTGAAGCTGATTTCATGTGTTCAGCATCAAAAAGATATTTTTCGATGTCCTGCTCATCAAGCCGGTGATATTTTCTATAATATTCTATCAGCTCATTAAATTTTTCTGCAAAAATCGTTATCTCGGTTTCTTCTCCCATACATTTTATCTCATTGCCTCTGGCCATGATTTTAATTTTAGGAAAGAAACTCCGGATTTTGTCAAGCAGTGAATTGTTTGTGCCGAAGAAGACTACAGGGTCAATATCCTCAAGAAAAATGATTATCTCTGTCATTAAACCTAACAAAAATTAATAAACTAAAGAGCCATTTGCCTAATTAGTCCGGAAACAGTAAAATAGTTCATAAAAATATTCATTGAACACTACAAAGTAAGGTTATTTTTTGCTTAGAAGATTATCTTTGTTATAAGTTTTTTCGTATGGCTGTAATTACATTAACAACAGAGTGGAAGCCCGATGATATCTATTATGGGATCATTAAAGGAAAGCTTTGCAGCAAGTGTCCGGGTACAATCATTATCGATAATGCCGGAAACATACCGGCATTCAATATTTCTCACGCCTCTTTTATAATCAGAAATACCTATAATAATTATCCTAAAGGATCAGTTCATATCATTTGTGTGCATTCGGAAGCACATAAAGATCAGGACTATCTTATTGTCAGAGCTAAGGATCATTTTTTCGTCGGAACAGATAACGGGATCTTTAATCTGATTTTAAATTCTGATCCCGACGAAGTTATAAAAATAGAAAGTGAAGGTTTGTCAGATGAACTTGAGATATTTGCGAGAACTGCTTCAGAAATTATTGCTGGGAAAAAGCTTACCGAGCTTGGAAAATCTGTAAAGACTCTGAGTGAAAGAGTGCCTTTAAGAGCGACTATTGATAAAGATGTGATTATTGGGAGTATTATTTTCATTGACTCCTATGGAAACGCCATTTCAAATATTACAAGAGAAGTATTTTACAGGGTATTTGAAAATAAACCCTACCGGATTCTTATCCAGAGCAATAAAAATTATACCGATCAGATTTCCATCAGGTATAATGATGTTCCTGTTGGAGAGATGCTGGCCAGGTTTAATCAGCTTGATCTGTTGGAGATATCAATAAATGGAGCTGATGTATCCGAATTGCTAAGCTTGTCTGTAGGATCTGTTTTGCGCATTGATCATGCAAACAAGACAGTATCTCCTAATCGTTTATTTTAATATTACGACTTATGAATGATAGAAATAAAAGCCTCGAAGAGTTTAACAGGCTTCTTGACATAATAGATGAATTAAGGGTGAAGTGTCCCTGGGATATGAAACAGACTAACGAAAGTCTGAGGAAGCTTACTATCGAGGAGACCTATGAATTAGCTGATGCTATTTTTTCGGGTAAGGACGAAGGTATAAAAAAGGAGCTCGGCGATCTAATGCTGCATATCGTTTTTTATGCTAAAATAGGTGCTGAAAAAGGGGTTTTTACGATGGCTGAAATTCTTGAAGGAATCAACAGTAAGCTCATTTACAGACACCCGCATGTATTTGGAGAGGTAAAGGTATCAGGAGCGTCGGAAGTTGAGGAGAATTGGGAACAGCTAAAAATAAAGGAGGATAACGGGTACAAACCGGTCCTTTCAGGTGTTCCATCATCGCTGCCTGCAATAGTTAAAGCTAACAGGATACAGGAAAAGGTAAGGGGTGTTGGTTTCGACTGGGAGAAACGGGAGCAGATCTGGGATAAAGTTCTTGAAGAAATACAAGAGCTGAAAGCTGAGATAGAAAAACATAATACTGAATCAATTGAATCTGAACTTGGCGATGTGCTATTTTCAATTATAAATGCTTCGCGTCTCTATGGTATTGATCCGGAAGCAGCTCTTGAGAAAACTAACAGGAAATTCATCAAGAGGTTTAATTATCTTGAAAAAGAAACGCTTAAAAAAGGAATTTCTCTTCATAAGATGAGTCTCGATGAAATGAATGTTATATGGGAAGAGGCAAAGAAGGAGGATTAGGTGGACATGCCATGTAGGGAACGGTCGCGACCGTTCCCTACATGGCAAACTTGTAACTCAGCAGCTGGTAAATTATCTTCGCCGCAATAAAATCGGGAGATTTATTTGTTGCTGAGGGGCATAATTCAACTACATCAAATCCTACCACATTCCTGTTTTTAATTACATCCCTCAGAAAATGAAGAAGTTCAAAATATTCAGGTCCCCCAGGCTCGGGTGTTCCTGTTGATGGCATTAATGAAGGATCAAACACATCGAGATCGATTGTGATATATACATTTTCTGAAAGTTTATCAATTGCCTTTTTATAAAGGTTTTTGTTATAAAAGAGCTCATGCGAATAGAAAATCCTGTCGTGTTCAACATACGGCACTTCCTCCGCGGACATGCTTCTGATACCTACCTGTACTACATGGGCACATTCCCTGGCTCTTGCCATGGCGCAGGCATGGTTAAGCTTTGACCCTTCATATACCTGCCGCAGATCAGCATGGGCATCAAGCTGAAGTACGGTAAGATTATCAAAATATTCTGCAAAAGCTTTTATAGCACCTATCGAAACAGTATGGTTCCCACCGACAATTACCGGAAATTTATTTTCAGATAGCAGGGTTAATATCCTGTAATACATATCCTCAGTAAGCTTTTCAGGGGACTCTTTCTGAAGGACAGGAGGTACTGTAAAAATTCCCTTTAAATGTGCTTCTGATGATGTTTCAATATCATAGAATTCAAGATTGACAGAGGCTTCCATAATAGCATCGGGTCCTTTATAGGCGCCTTTCATCCAGGTACTTGTTTCGTCGTAGGGAACCGGTATAATTACAATACCCGATTCATCATAATTATAGACTACTTCATTGCCGCCGAAATTCATAAATGGAAGTATTAGTTTCTCCTAAGTATAAAACTCTGCATTTTCCTTTGTGTTACTTTGTGCTGTCCTTAGTGTTCCTCTGTGTTTAAATATTTTTTTACCACAAAGGGATACAAAGGTTTCATAAAGGTTCACAAAGGGTTTTAACTCAAGCTTAAATTTCTACTATTCGGTCTTTGACTTGGAAGCTACCTTTTTCTTTTTCTTTTCTGCCTTAGGAGCCTGTTTTACTTTACCTGGTTTTGCTTCTGCTACTTTTTCATCAGCAGCTTCTTTAGGTTCTTCCTTAACCAGGAGGTTCAGATTATGAAGAATATTATACCACTGAACTACTTTTTTAATATCGCTGGTATAAACTTTATCTTTGGAGTATTCAGGAAGAATCCCTTCAAACCATATTTTAAGTTTTCCAGCATC